>Ga0105044_10010760_pt1 | contig 12481 bp, 11 predicted proteins | sample MAT01_FD_78092 | JGI IMG/M metagenome (GOLD analysis project Ga0105044, IMG submission 78092) | Freshwater microbial communities from Lake Fryxell liftoff mats and glacier meltwater in Antarctica - MAT-01 | ecosystem: Environmental > Aquatic > Freshwater > Ice > Liftoff microbial mat | place...
ATCCGCTGACAGCCGGTCCAGCGCTTGTTTGGCGGCGTTCATGTCGGGGTCTGCCATCGCAAGTTTCTCCAATTCTTCGTCAGTGGTCGCTCGAAAGAAGCGTCCCCACTTTAGCACAGGTGAGTCTGGGTCGTGTGCTGCTTCCTCTTCCAGCTTGGGCAGCTCCAAGGTGTGGATCTCCAAGTCTCTCGAAAATTCTCGGTGATCGTGGATCTCCAACACCCGGAAAATACTGTGAAATCTCGGGGAATCCGAATCCGAAAAGTTCAGAATGAAGATGCAGATCGTGGGCTTTAGCTCGAGGTAGTTGTCTCCGCGCCCGATCTGGGTCGTGTACATGCGCGCCCAGTAGAAAAGCTCTCGCTCACGCAGCCCGGGGTGATGTCGCGCCTGCAATTCCAGATCGATTTGAGTCCCATCCGCCAGTCTCGCTCGTACGTCCAAAACCGCACCCCGCTCATCAGTGGCTTCCTTGGGCAGCTCTGGATTCAGAACCACTAAATCCAGAATCGGCGATGGCGGACGAAGCACGGCGTTGAGCAGGGAAATCAGGAGCGCTTTGTTGCGCTCGTCGGCAAACAGGAGCTTGAAAACAACGTCCAATTTCGGGTCAAGGGTTTGGCGCATGGCGAGCGCAACTTTTAGCATCGTGGCGCCTTGCCTCGCGAGTGAAAAGTGATTCGGCGTGCGAGTAGTGCACCGGCTGTCCGCGAGATCGCTACGGCGACTACGGGCTGCGTTGCGCCAGGACTTCGGTACCGGCGCTTGAAGATCTGCTTCATTGATCGCCAGCGCCTGAAGGCGCGCATCCTTGAGCGGGCTCGCTCGGCCGTCGCCGAGATGCTCTCCGACCTCGACGTTTCTTCCGCCTTCGGTGTGCACCAAGATCGCTTCGCGCAGGGTCGCGACCGTCCCATCATGCATGTATGGCCCACTGTACTCGACATTGCGCAAGGGCGGTGTTCGGAACTTGCCCATGTCGCCTGAAACACTCGTTGCCTCGAGCAAGCCACGATTGCCACTGGGATAGGCGCCGGCGCCGTCGGTGTTGTAAAGACCAATATTGTAGTAGCCCGGCGGACCCATAACGTGCCCCATCTCGTCGCTGGGGCGATCCAGATCGCGCCCAGCATGGCAGCGCGAACAACCGAGCGAAGCGCCGTAGAACAGCTCAAGTCCACGACGAGCCGCGGGTGAGAGCGCAGCTTGGTACCCCCTACGAAAGCTATCGAAGGGGCTGTCTAAACTCACAAGGGTGCGCTCGAAAGTGGCGATGGCCTCGCCCATATTCACAAGCGAGATAGCGGCTGTTTCGCTGGCAAAAGCGCGCTGAAACAGCGCAGGGTAAGTTGCGTCATTGTGCAGGCGGGCGAGCAGCTCTGCTTCCTTGCCTCCCATTTCGAGCTCAACCGGATTGTCACCGAGCAGTGGAACAAGAAGCTGGGATTCTAGCTGGCCGACGCTGGGATCGCTCCAGGTTAGCGCTGGACGGTCCCCAAGGTTGACCAGCGCGAGCGTGCTGCGCGCGTGCACTCTGTCGTCACGAGCGTCAACACAGACCTTACGGAATACCGTTCTCCTTCACGTAGGCCATAAATTGCACGCTGACCGAATCCTGAGCTTTAAACTTAACGAGCGCGTTAGTCCAGACGGGGAAGTACGCGCGGTAGTCCGTCAGGCCAGATTTTGGGCACGCACCGTTTAACCGCGGGCCATCAAACACAGGAGTGAAAGCGGCGGCCATTAGTTCAAAAGAAACATCGCGCGGCGCGAACAAAGCCAAGGTGGCTTCCCAGTGGAACTCGTCGAGGCGCACCCAGCCGTCTTTCCCAGCAGGTAACGTGATGGCGTACGCCGACTTGCCATCAATGCGCACTTTTGCGCCTCCGAGCCCCGTTTTATTCGGGTCGTTCACGGCTGTGATCGCCTTCGGCACCGTCGTACTGCCCATCATGAGCGAGCAGGCAGCCCGAGAGAAAATGTCATCAGGACCCAGCTGAAGGTCCGGAGCCACAGCTCCTGCGGACGCCTCTTTGGCACCCACGGGAGCTGCCCCGAGACCGTTACTGCCAGCGCTGTTGCCCACGAAAACCGGATCCCTTTCCATCTCCACCGTACAACACGGCAAGAGCGCGGCTGCCAATATCGTATAAGTTAATCGCATATTCTAATCTCCTTTCTAACTCGGGCTCCGTTGCCCGGCCAATCGTTCAGTTCTCTGAGCAGGTGCTGGTTAACGAGAACTTATCCCTACCAAGAGACGGCTCGTCTTCGCAGGTGCCCATTCGTACACCGGCGGGACCACGCGCTCCTTCGTCACAAACATCGGCTGAAATTCGGATCCTAGTGGTATGCCTCCAATGCGTGACGCCAGGAATATTCGCGGGTTTCTCGCCAAGACCGAAGGCCATGGCGGTGATGCTACTCGCGTCCCGGGTCTATACGTTCTTTCTCGGCGTCGTCCTCTTGATCCGCTTTAGCGGAGTTGAACGTTCGAGCCTAGCGTTCGCTAGTAATGCGCTCCTGCTTTACACGCTGGGATCGGCCGTTTGGCTGATCCCGGTCGCGTTGATCGGACGCCGACTGGACAGCTGGCTAACGTTGGCTGGGTGTTTCGCGCTCGCGTTGCTACTTTGGGGAGGCCTCTTCATTCCGAAGCAATCACAGGATTCGGTTCAGGGACTGAGTGTTTCGGTGATGTCCTACAATGTTCTCGGCTACAATTTTGACACCGCGTCGACCCTGCGCATTCTTCGCGAAGCGGCTCCCGACGTTGCCGTGCTTCAGGAGTTGAATCCGGAAAACGCGGCGACCATTGAACGCGAACTATCCGACCGCTACCCCTACCGCTGGTTAGACCCACAACCGGGAGTCCGAGGCGGCGGAATCGTGAGTCGCTTCCCCTTTAGGCAGATGCCAACGGGCCCACTTGCCGATGCGCAATGGGTTGGGCGACCGATGGTGATCAATTTTTCTGTCGAGAGTCGAGAGCTGACACTCGTGCGAGTCCATTCGTATTCCGGCCCTGGAAACGTCGCCGAGCGAAATGATGAAGCCGCCGCAATCACAGCATTCGCCTCTGCGCACCAGGGTCCGCTCGTTGTCGCGGGTGACTTCAACGCCACAGATCAGAACGGCGCCTACCGCCTCATTGCTTCGGTTCTCCGCGATTCGTGGCGTGAAGCGGGGTACGGGTTTGGCCACACATTTCCTGGTACTCCAACCATCCCGGGTACGCGCCCTGTGATCTTAGGCATCCCGGCGCCCAAGTGGCTTATTCGCATCGACTGCATCTTCCACTCACCCGATCTGTTCGCAAGAACGGCGCAAATCATTGCCTCAGATGGAGCCAGCGATCATCGTCCCGTCATGGCGACGCTCGGATTCCGCTAGATGGAGTCGCACAAACCCCTGCCTACTGGCTCAACGCAGCAAGGCGTCGTTCCACGTCACCTAAGCTGTTACATGCAAAATCAATGTTGGCGGTGCAAGCCTTCCGGAGGTAACGCTGCGCGGTGGTCAGATGTTCCTTGTCGCCAACCTTCGCCTGCTGAGAGTACATAGCCCCAGCGACCCAACAGGCTTCCATGTCGCCCGAATCGCAGCCTGCGGGGATCTTAGACAGATCGCCGTAGTGGTTCATCACAGCACTGATTCGTTGCCCTACCTCCAAAGCTCGGGAGCTGGGATCGGAGCCAGGCGGCGTTGAGTTCGCCTCTGATCGCTTTCTAGGGGGAACCGCACCGGCTGGGCAGTTGCTAGTTGCGGCCAGTTTTGGGGCGGTTTGAGGGGGTGATTGGCCCGTTGCGCACGCAGCAATCGCCCAGGCGGCGCTGATAAGGACACCTTTTAGAAATTTCATGACTCCTCCGTAGCTGGCGGCTCTGACCCCGTTCTCGGTATTCCGATCCAGCGTTGCAAGATAACAGCACCTACCATGTCAGCACTCACATTCAAGGCTGAGCGACTGCGTGCGATCAACCAATCAACAGATAGGAGTACCGCCAGCGCTTCGGTAGGGAGGCCAAAGTTGCTGAGTACCAGTGTTAAGGCAACGACGCCTGCTTCCGGGATCCCGGCGACGCCCATGGCGGCGACGATGCAGTACAACGCGGCAATCACTTGGCTGCCGAGGCTCATGTGGATGCCAAAGGCTTGCGCTAAGGCGAGCAGCGTGAAGCCTTCGTAGAGGATGATGCCGTCGTTGTTGAGGTTGGTGCCGATGCAGGCGCTGAGCGTGGAAGCTCGCCGTGAAACACTGAGCTTGTCTAACGCTTGGAGCGTCAGTGGCAGTGCGACCAGGCTGCTATTCACGCCGATTGCATAGAGGATCGGGTGTGCCGCGTGCCGCCAGAATTTGAGCCACGAAAGGCGTGCAAATAGCACTATCCAGGCGGAATACGTGATGAGTGCGTGGAGTAGCATACCGAGCAGACACAGCGCGACATATTGGCTGAGGCCCTTGAAGGGTGCGAGTCCGTGCTCGTGAGTGATCTTGGCACTGGCGACGAAGACGGCAATAGGTACGAGCTTCACGACCCAGATGAGTATGAGTTCAGAAAGCTCGCGTGCGATGCTCACCCAAGCGCTGCCTTGAGCCAAGAGGGGCGCCGCAACACTGTTTTGCTTCGCTATGCGACGCCAAGCGAACGCGAGCAAGAGCGCCAAAACGACCGTCGCCAGGATGTCGTTGTCGGCGAAGGGCTGAACAAAGCTTGAAGGTACTTGCTTCTGCAGGAGCGCGCCTAGATCCGGTACGGCCAGCGCCTTCGCGCTGTGATCGTTATGCAAGAATTTTAGATTTTCGCCGGGCTGAAAGAGATTGGCAATCGTGATACCGAGTGCGATAGCAATGCTGGCGTTGAGCAGCACGACGACCAAGAGTTTTGAGAAATCGCGCGTCGCAATGCGATGCTGCAAGACAGCTTCCAAGACGGCAAAGAAAACGAGCGGAGTGGCGCTGGCTTTGATCAACTGGATCAGCAGCTTCGAAACGGGAAAAAGGCTCAGAACCCAAGCCCCAGATTAAAGGCCGGTGATGGCGCCTGCGATGAGAGCGCCAACCACGAGGGAAATGGAAAGCCAGGAACGCGACATGGGCGCGCACGCTAGCTGAAGCTGAGCCTCGCGTCAGCGGGCCTGCTACGGGCTTGGGCAGCCGCCGGGAAGAGCTCCTAGGTGATAATTGCAGATCTGCTGTGGATCGTCTGTTTGGAAAAATGCGGCGAGGCTACACGGCGAGGCTACACGCCGGGGCTACACGGCGAGGCTACACTGAGACACTCACGGGAGGCGTTGCCCAGCGTGCGCCGATAGTCGCGGCGATAGACCTGTGACGCTGTGTTGCTGATGTGGAGGGGGCCTTTTCTTCATTGGGAGATAGTAAGCATGCTTACTATCCTTTGTTCGACTGAAGGGCGTCCCAACCCGCGCATGCATTCGAACCCGGGCAAAACCGCTCGCACCTGAGTCGATACTTTTGGCACAGGCTGGGCGTGTCAGGGGCCTTGAATCACGCGCAAACTTCCGCTCACCACTCCGTATCCGAGTGGAGCTTTGAGTGTGCGGCGCAGTTCTTCGGGCCGCGTCTGCCCCATCAGGAGCCCGCGGTAAGCCGCGATAACCTGGCTGGTTTGTTCCGCTGATTCTTGGACAAGCTCCACCCGAAATCGCCGCACACCGAGCGCTTGGAGCTTGGGCACGAGGCTCGCGGCACTCTGGGCTTGGGCGTGAAAAACAGTATTTCGACAGCCGACATCCGCCTCGACTGGGTGTTCTAGGCCCGTTCGATCGCGGAGCTTGACCTTGTGGGTATCGCATGGGCGGCCACAGGTTTTATAGTCTTTGCCAGTAGAAAGCAGTGCTGCGTAGACGCAGTGCTCCATGTGGAAGAGTGGCATGGGCTGATGGAGCACCAGCTCCGCATACGGCGCCAACTCGGTGAGGAAGGTGCTGAGCTGGTGCTCGTTGAGATCGAATGAGGGCGTGAACGCCGAGAGCCCAGCGCTCAAGGCTTGTGCCACGCTGAAGCGATTGCTGAGGTTGAGTGAGAAATCTCCGATGTAAAGCGGGCCATTGGGGCTTTTTGGAAGGTCTTTCAGCTCATGCAACGTTCCGAGTCCACGCACGAGAAACGCATCGGGCTCAAGGCCGCGCAAGTAGCGATCGAACTTGGCCTCTCCGGGCTTCCGAATGCGAGGCGGCGCGACACCCACGAAAGCGGCTCCATTGCTGCGCAGGCTGGCAACAGCGGCAGCGCAACCTTTCAATTCGAGGAAATCGAGGTAGACACCGGCGGCGCCCGCAGCAAGCGCGGCTTCGGCTTGGGCGAGCGTTCGGCAGGTCACAAATAGACCTCCCGGAGCGGGTTCGAGTGGAGCCTTGGTCAGAGGCTCGTTGAGGGCGTTCGCGAGAAAGGTCTGGGCGTATTCGGGGGTGCGTTGGCTCGGTGTGCGATGGGCGTTCTCGCACAAGCTTTGAATCAAATGGCGGCGCGCTTGATTGAGATATGAAAGAGGGACGAGCGCACCCTCGGGAATGGCGAATGTCGCGCTGCCTAGGCGATAACCTGTGCCTCCGAGGCGGCTCAGCGCTTCGCGCAGCTGGGCCTCGCTGGTGGGCGATTTCTGGGCGATTTCGAGCGGAGTTGGCAGCTCCACACTCACCGAGCCGCCGAGTTCGGAGGTCGCGGACAAGCGGGCCGGAGCACCGAATTGTCCTTCCAGCCGAAAATCCACAGGGGTTTCGCGCAGCTTCAGACGCTCTTCCTCTTTCAGGAGCCGTTCACTGCGCGGGGAATGGGTTAAAAATACGCGCCGTCCGACGGTCGCGGCGTGAAGCTCTCGCTCGCGCCCCAAGTGCAACCAGACGTGCTCTCCCGGCAACGCTGCCTCCACGGCACGCCCATTCATCTCCAGGGCCCAAATGCGCCCCCCGACTTCACCGCTCCCGCCTTTGCCACCCTGCACCAAAATCCCATCCCCCAGATGCAACTCAGCACTGAGCCCTACCTCGATCTCAGAATGCTGTCCGCGTTGGCGACGCCCGAGCACACGCCCCAAATCAAGACCTCGATGGTCACAGGTTTCACCGTCGACGAGCGTCTGATGATTCACCCCCCCCAAAAAGCCGGTACCGGAGCCGCGTGAAAAGCTGCTGTGCGAAAGGAAGCGGAGCTTTTCTAACTGTGAGGAAAACACTTTGGATTCGGGCTCTGGCGCGGGTTCGCCCGAGCGCGACCGGGTGTGGTCCGTGGTTGGCGAGGCCGTCGCCGAAACATCGAGCGCGTCCACCGCATGCCGATACAGCCTGGTGGTGCTGGAAACGTACTCAGCGCCTTTGAGTCGGCCTTCAATCTTGAGCGAGCGCACCCCAACCTTCGCCAATTCGGGGACCAGATTGGCCGCATCCAGATCCTGCGGCGAGAGGAGAAAGGCTTTGTCGCCGAGCGGGACCAGCTGGCCATCCACGACGAAATCGTACGGCAAGCGGCAGGCCTGCGCACACGCACCGCGATTCGCACTCCGACCTCCCAGCGCTTCACTGGTCAGACACTGACCGGAATAGGCTACGCATAACGCGCCATGCACGAAAACTTCCAGTTCAACATTCGTGGAGCTGCGCACCTCCGCGATTTCCTCAAGCGAAAGCTCACGGGCCAAGACGACACGCGAAGCCCCCAGCTCACGTGCAAACTCCACTGAACTCGCATCCGTGCAGGTCATTTGCGTGGATGCGTGAAGGGCGAGTTCTGGAAAGGCTCGCTGTGCAAGTCGCATCACCCCGAGATCCTGAACAATCAAGGCGTCCACACCGGCTTCGGCGCAGGCTTGGAGGGTCGCCATCAGCGCAGGTAACTCGTTGTCGAACACGAGAGTATTGAGCGCTACATAACCCTTCACCCCGGAACGATGCAGGCCAGCCATGATTTCAGGCAGATCGGCCTGATTAAAATTGGCGGCACGGGCGCGCGCATTGAACGCTTGAAGGCCAAAGTAAACGGCATCCGCGCCCGCATTGATCGCCGCCTGCATGGCCTCACGGGTGCCCGCTGGGGCTAGAATTTCGGGACGATCCGCTGATGTCGGCATGGGGGCGCCAGTTATGGAACCTGAAGGCGCCCGCGGCCAGTGACCTCGCCTCTCTGCACGGCTTTGGGCTGGATCTCCGCCGGTGGTTTGGACCGCGACGCGCGGCAGCCGCCCCTTTTCAGTCCTTGGAAGATAGTAAGCATGCTTACTATCTTGTGTTCGACTTTGAGATAGAGGTCACGGCCAAGTTTGGGAGCACTTGAGGATGCTCAAAAGCTATGCCGCTGGATCAGGGAAGGGCTGGGAAGCGCTCCGCAACGTGCGGCCCAGTCCCGTTTAGGCTAACTTGTGCAGATGGCCCCGGGAGATCTGAAGCGAGAGATCGATGAGCTGACGGATGAGTATCGTCGGCGCTGCCTGTGGTTCCTGCGGGAGGGGTACTATCCGGCAACGGAAGCCGAGCAGCTGCGCGTCTTAGACTCCGTGGCGCGCTATGGGGACGCAGCGGGCTTCCGGCGTGCTAAGGCGTTGCGGGTATTATGGCTCTCACTGCCTACCAGCGCCGCGTCATCCGGCTCCTAGCAGGCAGTCGCCAAGTCACAGGCGAGAGTTACGTCGCGCGTGGCTCTGCTCTCAACGAGCACTTGGGCGCGCCTCGCATCTCTTCGGATGTCGATTTGTTTCACGACACCCAGGAGACGCTCCAAGCAACCTTCACCGCTGATGTGCTGTTGTTGGAAAGTGCGGGCTTCGCGGTCAAGGTGAGTCGTGAGCGCCCGGCATTCATCGAAGCGGTGGTAAACCAAGCGGCCGAAGGGGTCTTGTTGCAATGGGTTCGCGACAGCACCTTCCGGTTCTTTCCGCTGGTGAGCCACCCGGAGCTGGGTGTGACACTGCACCCCTTCGATCTGGCGACGAACAAGATCCTGGCGCTGGTGGGTCGGCTTGAGCCTCGGGATTGGGTGGATGTGATTGAGTGCCACCGCAGGCTTCAGCCATTGGGATATCTTGCGTGGGCGGCGTGTGGTAAAGATCCGGGCTTCAGCCCACTTGCCATTATCGAATACGCAGCGCGCCAACACTATTCGGTCGAGGAAGTGCACGCTTTGTCGTTCGCAGGGCCCTTGCCCGATGTGGCGGATCTGTCTCGCCAGTGGCGCACGATGATTGAGGAAGCGCGCTCTTTGATTGACGTGCTGCCCGGGTTCGAGTGCGGGAAATGTGTGCTTGACAGCCAAGATGCGCTCTTTCGCGGCAGTGCTGGGGATTCCGAGCGTGCGCTTCTGGCGGGCCGCCTGAAATTTCATGCGGGCCACATCGGTGGGGCGCTTCCTGAAGTTGTGAACTAGATCTGGCGGCGATCTCGAGGGCGGACAGCCGTTATTCGATCGTGCTTGTCGTGTCGCCGCGCCGGATGTCGAAGTGGAAGTGGTTTTTGTGGGCTCGGTTGAAGTTGGGGGTTAATAGGTGGTGAAAGATCCCGGCTTCGTAAACCTGGCATACGATGCGTTGCAGGAGCGCGGCTTTTGGTGAGGGATCGGCTTTCGTGCCGGTGCCGCATACGGGGGCGCCGATTCTTCCACCCCAATCCCTCTCCACGTTGAGAACTTGGCCGTCGTTGAGGGTGAACTCGGTAATATCTACGGCAAGTCCGTAGGCGTGTTGGCTCTTCTTGCGGGAATGCGGCAAGCGCGCTTTAGGTCGGTAAAAATTATCGATGCGCACCGCCATGACGTTGCTCTCTGCCAAGAGTTCCGCAAGCTTCTCGAGCGCCAAGGCCAACCGACAGTCGAGCAAGCTATAGGGGCTTCGATCGTGGGGCGTTTGAAACTGAATGTTGCCAAGTGGCCCGCTCAGACGCACGGGAACGGCCACCCCGTTCGTGGGACCCCGCGCGGCCTTCACTGACGCTCCGAGACGACGCAGCTCCTGGCGGCACGCAGCAGGGCCGAGCTTGGCGAAACGCGTTGCAGCCAGCGCGGGAGTGGGAGTGGGCTTGGGCTGTCGGCGTGCGGTCGAATGACGCGTGGGTTTGTGTTTCGGCGCACTTTGCGCCGGGTGGCCTTGCAGCAGCAGCGGCAACAAAAGAAGCGTGGCGAGCCATGGGCGGACCGTCATCGGGGCCAGTGTAGACTGAATGGCCGACCTTGCACTATCCATGGCAGCCCCGCCCCGCCTGAGGATTCATGTTCATCGACGCCCGCACTCTTCCCGAAGGAACCGAGCTTGAAGCAGATGTGGTGATTGCGGGGGCTGGCGCGGCAGGCATCACGCTTGCCAAGCGGCTGGCCGCGGCTGGGATCTCGGTGGTGGTTCTGGAGAGCGGCGGACACGAGTTTGAGGCTGAGACCCAGGCGTTGGCGCTCGGGGAGATATCTGGTGCTGATTACTGGGCGCTCGATACAGCACGCTTGCGTTATTTTGGTGGAACCACGAACCACTGGACAGGCTGGTGCCGGCCCTTAGATCAGCATGATTTCGAGAAGCGACCCTGGGTGCAGCAGAGCGGGTGGCCGCTTTCGCGTGCTGATCTCGATCCTTTCTACCGGCGCGCGCATGAACTGTGCGAGCTCGGGGAGTACGTCTACGATCCCAAGCATTGGGCTGAAAAGACGAAGACAAGCCTCCTGCCACTCGACGATACCCCCCTGCAAACGACGCTCTGGCAGCTCAGCACACCGACGCGCTTTGGCCCCAGATATCGCGAAAGCTTGCTGAACGCTCCGAACGTGCAGGTGGTGCTCCACACCAACCTGGTCGCGCTGGAGAACGATGATAATCCCGCTAAAATTCAGCGTGTTCAGGCGCGCACGCTTTCCGGTGTTTCGCTGGGTGTGAAGGCGCGAGCCACCGTCTTGGCGCTCGGTGGCTTGGATAATGCGCGCATGCTGTTAATTGGCAGTGGTAAGCGCCCAGGTGGGATCGGGAACGAACACGGGCTTGTGGGGCGTTACTTCGCCGACCATCCGCACTCTGCCGTGGGTATTTTGCTGTGCAATGCTTCGGAAGAACAGATGCGGCTGTACCAAGATGTCGTGGATGTGGGGCGCCCTGCGGCGATTCAGGCCTCGCTCGGGATCAAGCCTGAGGTCTTAAAAGAGCACAAGCTTTTGGGGTTCAGCGCCATCTTGCGACCCGTGACGCACGATCCCCCGTATCCTGCGGCACAAGCGAAAGCTGTAGCCGCACTTTGGGATGCTGAAAAATCAAAGGCGGTTTTTCCGCTTGAGCTCTTTATTCGGACCGAACAGCTTCCCGATCCCGAAAGCTTTATCACCTTGAGTTCGAAGAAGGATGCGCTTGGGTTGCCCAAGCTTCGGCTGCATTGGCATCACCACGCGCAGACGCTCGACAGCATTAAGCGCGGTGTGGAGCTCCTGGCGGGGGCGTTTGGCCAGATCGGGCTAGGCCGGGTTCACAGCTATATTCACGCTGGAATTGAGGTCCCGGGGGCTTGGCCCGAGATCTCAGGCGGCAATCACCACATGGGGACCACACGCATGGCTGAGGACCCGAAGTACGGGGTTGTCGATCCGAACTGCAAGGTTTTCGGAATGGAGAATCTGTTCGTGGCTGGCAGCTCTGTTTATCCCACCACGGGCTACGCCAACCCAACCCTCACGATCGTGGCGCTAGCTCTTCGGCTAGGCGACCACTTGGCAAAGACGCTGAGCTGAAGGCCCCACCGAACCCAATGTCACAGACTTCTGATCCCCAGGCTGCTCCCGAAGTTCGTCGCTCGCTGCGTGTGAGTCGTCGTGCCGCTGGAATCATGGGCGGCGGCATTATCGCGGTGATCTTTGGCACAGGCGCGGCCATCATGAGCACGGCCAACGCCAAGCTTCGGCCCTATCGTAAGTTGGGTGAAAAATTGCTCTCGGTGTTTGGCAATGGCCCAGGGTTGGCGGCGATTGGAGAAACGCAGCTCGCCGGTACTTCACCCTTGCAGCAATGGGAGGCGCTGGAGGCGCGGTTTAGCGCGAATATGACAGTGGGGCACTGGCTCAGCGAGGTGGACGCGGGCTTGCCGGTTGCCGTCATGAATGCGGCCAAAGCGGACTTCAAGCGAGGCGCGATTCGCCCCTGCGCAGGTTGGCTACTCAGCAATACTGAGGCGTCGCTCTGTGCCAGCGTGGCGCTCACGACGCACGCGCCTTAAGGCAGAATAACCGGGGCGCCGTTCAACGCTGGAGCTTAAGAAAAGCGCTGACTTCCGGGCGCGTGGGGATCGACGCCATGGCTCCGCGACGACTCACCGAGAGCGCTGCAGCGGCGCATGCCGTTCTGAGTGCTTGTGGCCACGCCACACCCAAATCAAGCTCTGCGAGCAAGTAGCCGACGAAACAATCGCCCGCGGCCACCGTATCCACGGCTTGCACTTCAAATGCAGGGAGCTGGTGTTGGATGCCATCCACTAGCGCCACCACACCGCGCCCTCCGAGCGTGACGAC
>Ga0105044_10010766_pt1 | contig 12477 bp, 8 predicted proteins | sample MAT01_FD_78092 | JGI IMG/M metagenome (GOLD analysis project Ga0105044, IMG submission 78092) | Freshwater microbial communities from Lake Fryxell liftoff mats and glacier meltwater in Antarctica - MAT-01 | ecosystem: Environmental > Aquatic > Freshwater > Ice > Liftoff microbial mat | place...
GATGGCGAGCACCTTCCGGATGCACCGCACTGGCCTATTGAACTACCACCGCTGCCCCATTTCGACCGGCCCGCTCGAGGGTCTGAACAACAAGATCAAGACGCTCCAGCGGCAAGCCTACGGTTACCGCGACCAAGAGTTCTTCGAGCTACGCATTTAGGCAATCCACAAAGCCAAGTACGCACTCGTCGGATGAACCACAAAGGTCATCAAGTACGATCACTGCGGCGAGCCGTACTGCACGTACGTGACCGCCTACAAGACGGTCGCTGAAACGGTTTGCAAAACGATCCCCATCGTCACCTACCTCAAAGTCTGCGAGTAATCCTTCCGCCGACGGTTCAAAACGGGGGCCGTCGGCTGGTACAGTTTGAGTGTGGGAATTTACATGGGAGAACGTAATGCCTCGATTCGTCTGGTTATCGCCATTGATTCTGGTCTGTGTCGCACGATGCAATGCCGACCGCAGACCGTGCCGTCCCCATTTGCGACTCCCAAGTACCGGCGCGAATCCGGAAGGCCTTTCGTACCGTCCGCTCACGTGATGACTGGCGTCAGGCAGCGTGTTTCGTGGCTCGCGGTTTGCCGGCACAGCGTATTAGTTTCGGTTCCTGGACGTTCCCGCCAATGGCGCTACCATCCGGCTCGATCCGGCTCGAATGCTCCACCAGGATTTCCCGCATGGCGTTGGAATTGCAGCCGTTTCAAGCTGAAGATTGTGTGCGTCGGATCGGCGAGTGCTCGCTCCTTTACGGCGGTGCCAACGAGTACGGTGCCATCGTCGTGAAAGCTCACGCAACTCGGCACGAGGGCGCAGTCCCTGCTTCATCGCGAAGGACGACACGCAGCCCGTTCTTGACGTATGCCGCCAAGCTCTACGTTGTGCCGAGATCGATCCCAACCACTTTCGATTCGCTCATGATTATGCGTCGCGATGCCTGGAGGTACGTTGACTTTGTTGCTATCCTTCACGTCAGGTAAACCGTAAATTGAACGGCGGAGCCGCCCCCAATGATCGGCGTTGATAGCGCGAACCTCATTTTGGCGGCTGCTCGACGCGCGGGCCGCACCATCACGATGGCGTCGAAATTTCGCTGCGACTCCGATGTCAGCCGCGCTCGATGGTTACTCGCGATTGACCGAAGGCGAAGCCAAGGCCATACAACGGAAGCCCACACCATGACCGCGAAAGTCGACGCACCGGCCGAACGCCTATCGACGGGACAGCGGGTCGTCGCGCTCGTGCTGCTCGCACTGCTCGGATTAGGCGGATGGCTCATTGTCGGCGAACTCCGTGCGGGTTCGCGCTTTCGTGCGGCCGTCACTGCAATCGACAATCACGACGTCAAGAACGCACGCCAGTTACTCGATCAGGTATTGCGGAAATGGCCGGATAGTGGCGAAGTTCACTTTTTCGCCGCCCGTGCCGCGAGATTGGAAGGTGCTTATCGCGTCGCCCGCGATCATCTCAGCGATGCGTCGAAGTACGGCTGGGTCGAAGAAGCCATCGATGTCGAACGATCTCTCCTTCAGTTTCTCAACGGCGAATCGAGCCAAAAAGCGGAATCGTACCTCATTCACTGCCTCAACATGAATCATCCGGATTCGCATTGGATCGCCGAGGTTCTTACCCCGGTATACTACGCGAATTTCCGACTTGCCGAAGCGAACGACTGCGCAGAGAAATGGGTCGAACACGCACCGAAATCGGCGAAAGGCTGGGCGCTCCTCGGCGACATTCGCGAGCGGAGTCTTAAGAGAGAAGCGGCCGTTCAGGCGTATCGAACGGCACACGGGTTGTCGCCGAACGACGCCAAAATCGAGTTCAATTTGGCGCGGTTAATTATCGATGCCAAGATGGAACCGGGTGAAGCGAGCGATCACCTCGATAAGTTGCGTGAACTTCAGCCCGAAGATGTCGATGTGGCCACGGTTTGGGCTGCGTGCCGAATAGTTCAGGGACGCAGCGACATGGCGATCCCCGTTCTCGATGAGACGATCCGCAAGCACCCCCATGCCGCACAGGCAATGTTCCATCGGGCACAGATCGATCTCGAAGCGGGCAAGCCTGAATTGGCGTTGCCACTGCTGCGAAACGCCTTCGCGGTGACCCCATACGATGCGGAAATCCTTTACTCGATGTTTCGCTGCCTCAATCAACTCGGCCAGTCGGAAGAAGCGGCACGTTTAAAGCAAAAATGGGAGCAATCCGAAGCCGATCTGAAACTTCTCAGCGAGATTACCAATGAGATGATTACAAAGCCGCACGACCCCGATTTGCGTTTTAAGGCGGGTGAGATTTGCTTGCGGAACGGCTTGAACAAGCAAGGCGTCGATTGGCTCGAATCGGCACTCCGCGATAATCCCAATCACCCTGCAGCGAACAAGCGGCTATTCGATCACTTCACGAAACTGGGCCAACTCGATCGCGCCAACTATTACCGAAAAAAGATCTGATTTAAGAAGGCGGTGCCAGTTGACGAAAGGCGGGAGACGCCGCTTGTCATTTATGTTAAACTCTCATTCGGATTAGAACGACACCTCTTAAGGTATGGGCCGAGAAATGGACCGACGACTTCGATTGATACCCGCCGTCGCTACCGTGTTTGGCTTATTGTTGCTCCTCGTGTGGCACTCTGTCGGTGCGCGTGAGGAATCGCACCCGGAGACGAGGTACGAATGCCGTTGGGCGGACACGCCAATCGTGATCGACGGAAAGGCGGATGACGCGGCTTGGAAGCACGCGATGGCGATGGATTCATTCCGGTTACCGTGGCTGGGAAAGGACGACCGTCCGGCGAAACAGGCCACCCGCGCGAAGCTGCTGTGGGATCGGGAACATCTGTACTTCTTCGCGGAGATGGATGACCGCGATGTATTCGCGGATGTGACCGAACAGGACGGCGCGACTTACAACAACGATGTCTTCGAGTTATTCTTCCGGCCTTGCAGGAACCATTCCGGGTATTACGAATTCGAGGTCAATGCCGCGAACACGAAACTCGACGCATTCTTCCCAAGGTGGGACGGTGACGCGATCGGCGGGCACATCAAAAAGGGCGACTTCCACCTCGAAACTAATGTCCGGGTGAACGGCACACTGAACAAGCGGGACGACACGGATCAGGGGTGGTGCGTTGAGGGCCGTATTCCGTGGGTGGATTTCCTGCGGACCGGCGGGCGTCCGGTGCCAGGCGAGGAGTGGGCTTTTTCACTCTGCCGATGCGACTTCGACAAAGATTGGAAGGGGCCAGAGTTGAGCACGACGGCACCGATCCGCGTCCCCAAGATCGGGCCATTCTTCCACCAGATTGAAGACTACTCGCCGATACTGTTCGCCGGACCAGATGAAAAAACCGCCATGCCCTACGGGATCGCCAAGCGCGTCCCACTCACGTCATCAACGGTCGTCGGGTCGCCGGATCCGCCTCTCCCGTACCGCGCGGTCAAGGCTTACACGAACCTGTCGCCGTCGTTCCCGATCATGGTGCGAGCAGTCCCCAGTACCGATCAGTTGATGTACATCACCCAGCCGTCGGCGTATGCCCCCACGGCCCTATGGCGGGTGACAGACGACCCAGACGTGAAGACCGCCAATGCCGTGAAACTGTTTGACACGCCGAAAGACGGGGTGGCCTATGACTTCTGCTTCCATCCCAAGTTCGCCGAGAACGGCTATGTCTACGTTGGCTGGAACGGCCCCGGGAAAGGGGTTCGCAAGAACAAATTCAGCCGGATCACGCGGTACACTATGCGCACGCAAGCCCCTCACACGATTGACATCGCAACCGCGAAGACAATCATCGAGTGGGAATCGGACGGACACAATGGCAGTGTCGCCTGCTTTGGAATCGACGGCTATCTGTACGTGACCAGTGGCGACGGCACCTCCGATTCCGACGCGGACATCATGGGGCAAAGTACCGACACATTATTGGCGAAGGTGCTTCGGATTGACGTGAACCGGGAAGAAAACGGCAAGAACTATGCGATCCCGAAGGATAACCCGTTTGCGGACGGCAAAGGGTTCTTGCCGGAAACGTGGGCCACCGGGGCGCGAAACCCGTGGCGGATCGCGTGCGACCAGAAAACTGGGCACATTTGGATCGGGAACAACGGCCAAGACTTGTGGGAGATGGCGCACCTCGTCCGGCCGCGCGACAACTACGGCTGGAGCGTTTTGGAAGGAAGCCACGCCTTCTACGAGAACCGCAAGACGAACGGTCTGCCGATCACGAAGCCGACGATCGAGCACCACCATTCGGAGTTCCGGTCGCTCACGGGGGGCCTCGTTTACTACGGTGAGAAACTGCCGTTGTTGAATGGCGTTTATCTGTACGGAGACTATTCGACTGGCCGTATCTGGGGCATGAAACACGATGGCGTCAAGGCCACGTTCCACGGCGAACTCGCCAGCCCGCGGTTACAAATCACCGGCTTCGGGATGAATACACGTGGCGAGTTGCTGATCTGCGACCACCGCAGCGCGGGTGAGAGCGGGTTCTACACACTGGTCCCGAACGCCGCCGCACCGCCGTCGAACTTCCCCCGCAAGCTCAGCGAGAGCGGCCTGTTCGAGAATGTCCCGAAACACCAGATGCAACCCGGCGTGATCCCGTACTCGGTCAACGCCCCGTTCTGGTCGGACGGCTTGCACAAGCAACGGTACATCGCACTGACAGGGGATGCCACGATTGACTACACCCGAACGCGAGGCTGGAACTTCCCGGACCGCACTGTGATCGTGAAAAGTTTTGCGATCGAAACCGAGGACGGGAACCCGAAGAGCCGCCAGTGGATCGAGACCCGGTTCATGACCAAACAAGGGGCCGAGTGGTTCGGCTACACGTACCTGTGGAACGACGTCGGCACGGACGCGGAACTGCTCCCGGCGGGCGGAACGGACAAAGAGTTCACGATCAAGACGGCGACCGGCGTGCGCAAACAGGTGTGGCATTACCCCAGCCGGGCCGAGTGCATGGTCTGTCACAGTCGGGCCGCGAACTTCGTACTCGGGTTGTGCGAACTCCAGATGAACAAGGACCACGACTACGGCACTTGTACCAACAACCAGATTCGGGAGTACGAGCACCTCGGGCTATTGAAGACGAATTATACCGCCGAGATCGACGCGATGCCCCGCGCAAACGGCGAGGTGAAAGGGCTGACGGGGAAAGAACTCGACGAGTACGCCAAGGATCATTCGCAGCAGCCCGACCAGCGAACGGCGAAGACATCGAAGCTCTTCGGGCAACCACCGAGTACGCTGAAAAAGCTGGTCGATCCGTTCGACCCCAAGCAAGACTTGACCGCGCGGGCGAAGTCGTGGCTACACACCAATTGCTCGTCGTGCCACATTGAGGCTGGTGGTGGGAACGCAACGATCGACCTGGAATTTACGACGGCTCTCGACAAAATGCGTCTGGTCGATGTGAAACCGCTGCACCACACCTTCGACTTGCCGGACGCGAGGTTGATCGCCCCCAGCCACCCGAACCGCTCCGTGTTGCTGAAGCGGATTAGCCTACGCGGACCGCACCAAATGCCACCGCTTTCGACGAACCGCGTGGACGAACGCGGGGTGGCGCTCATCACGGAGTGGATTCAGTCGATGAAAAAGTGAGGCGAGGTCATTCTACCGCTCGACCACTCCCTTGTAACAGGGTGTGGTAGCGGTCGATCGGCAGGCTGTCCCACCACTCCTTGCGGGGCGTGCCGGACGGCCACTCGACCGTGAGACGCCCAACCTGTTGATTTGTTGCAAGGCCGAAGAGTCGCCGGGGGTCGGAACTCGACAGGTAACTTCGTCCCCCAGCGAGCAACCGTACCAGCGTTCGCTGTCCCACAACGAGAGACAGCTTGGCCCCCGTCGGGTCGCGGCGGTCTTGTCCGGCTAACTCGACCCCCAACCAGTGGTTATCACGCAACGATTCGTTTTTCAATACCCGCGCAGTTTCGTTGATGTGGCAGTAAACCAGGTCCGGCCTTCCATCATTATCCAGGTCAGCGACGACGACGCCCCGGCCGACTCGTGGCTCGGCAAAGAATGGCCCCCCCTCGATCGCCACATCAGTGAACTGCCGCCGATCGCCTAGCGGGACATTGCGGAACAAGATCGGTCGTTGCCGAATGCTATTTGTCGGGCTGTGCCGCACGACGTGCCCGTTGGCGATGACGATGTCCTCCCACCCGTCCAGGTCCGCATCGACGAACGCCGTCCCAAAGCCGACGAACCGAGAGCCGATCGCCGTCAACCCGTACCTTTGGCTGGCGTAGTCGAAGAACATCCCCTTGCCGGACCGCAGGTGGTACAGGGCGTGGAACTCGTTTTCATAGTTCGTCACCCAGATCGCGGGCCGCCCGGTGCCGTCCACATCCCCGACATCAACGCCCATGCTCCCGTTCGCCATCCCAGCAGAGTCCCGCGCGATACCGAGTTCCAAGCCGCGTTCTTCAAACTTCAACTTGCCTGGCACGCTGCGGTTCAAGTAGAGGAAGTTATCTTCGCCGTCGTTGCAGACGTAAATTTCGGGCTTGCCGTCCCCGTCGAGGTCCGCAATCAAGCACCCCAGACCTTTGCCGTATTTCCCGTCGGGCCGGTCTGCACGGATGCCGGATGTCGCCGTCGCGTTCTCGAACGTGCCGTTCCCCCGGTTGCGGTACAGGAGGTGCGGACGAGAATTGAACTGGCGGGGCGGGCACACGTCGCGGACAATGTTGGTACGGTAGCCGGGGCACGTCGGGTCGTTCTCGTTCGACCAGTCGAGGTAATGGCAAACGTATAAATCGGGCAAGCCGTCACCGTCCAAATCCCCCCACGCGGCGGTCGTCGCCCAAAAGTGCGGCCCGAGCAACCCGGCTTCTTTTGTGACTTCTCGGAACCGCCGCCCACCCGCTCCGTCCGATTCGTTGTGCCACAATGCGACCCGACCGTACCCGGTCATGAGCAAATCCGTCCGCCCGTCGCGGTCGTAGTCGCAAGCCGCCGCGCCATGGCTGTAGAACCACGGTTGGCCATCGGCCAGCGCGGTCAAGCCGACCTCCGCCGTCACGTCCCGGAACTGGAACCCGCCGAGGTTGCGGAACAGTTTCGGTGCCGTACCGCAAATTTGTTTCTTGTCCGGACCGTCGAAATACCCGCCGCAGGGGAAGAACAAGTCGAGAAGACCGTCGCCGTCGTAGTCGATCGCCGCACAACCGCCGCCCATCACTTCCAGAATCGAGTAGCGGTCGGCGTCCTCGCCGTTCCGGAACACCGCTGACAATCCACTGTCATCAGTCATGTCTCGGAACAACCCAGGTCCACTTGTCGCCGCCTGCTCCTGAGGTGCCGAAGTCGGCGTGACCGACTTACCCGTGCATCCGGATTGGGACAGAATCATCAACACTAGCAATCGTTGCCAATACCGCATGTGAAGATGAAGCATGGGTATGATCCGGTTGTGAGAATATCGAGTGACTGACTAACGCTTTGGCGGGGGCGGGCACATCTTCGCGGCCTTCGCCCATTTATTGGCGATGTCGTCTTTGCCCAGCCGCCGGGAAACGTCCGCTAATTTTTCACGCACAATTGCGTCCCACGGGCGCATCCCGGCGCCGTCTACCAACTGGCTCATCAGTTGTAAGTCGGCCTTGATCGCGTCTGCCCGCTTCTGCTGGGCGGCACCCGCCTCTGTTTTTCCTAGCCGGGTCAGCGCTTGGGCAAGGTGATAGTGGGCTTCGTGGTAAGCCGCGTCCGCGACCGTGGCGCGTTCAAAAAAAGCAATCGCTCGCTCGTAGTCCCCTGCCTCGAACTCGACCCGCCCGGCGATCGTCAGGGCCTGCGAACCCGGCGACGGTCCGGACACGACGGGTGCGATTAACTCGCGTGCGGCTTTGAACTCCGCTTGTCGCAAAAGGGCGTCCGCCTTAAAGACGATCGCGTTTGGGTCGGTCCGAAACATTTCCGGCAGTCCGGCCAGCACCTCAATTGCCCGCGAGTGTTGCCCAAATTTCAGCAAGCTCTCCGCCAACCCGAACCTTGCCCGACCAATTTGTTCTGGCGTCACGGAGCGAGACAGCGCCTGTTCGTAAGCGCCCACGGACTCGATCAATAGCCCGACGTCGGCATAGAACCCGCCCTTGTACATCCACGGTCGCGTGTCTGATGGATCCAATTTTGCAACTATTTCCAGCTCGTCCACGACTCGCGTGTTAGCCCCGAGAGTGAAGTATACCTGGGCCAATCCGCGATGGGCTTCGACATCATTGGGATGGTCTTCTAACACACCGTGGAGTAACTCTTGTGCGGTGGTTGCGTCGCCCACTTCCAACCGGCAATATGCGAACAAGACGGCGGCTTGGGGGTACAGTGCGCTGGCCCCGTTCACTTTCGCGAGTTCAGACTCAGCCTGACCAAACTTCCGGCGACGGTATAACGACTCGCCCCAGAGTAACGCGGCATGCTCCATGTACCCGGCGGAGACCAACTTCTCCACGAAATGATTCGCTTTCGCCAAGTCTCCATCCCGGAGGGACATTTGCCCATCATGGAGAAGACTCTGAGCCGGCGGTGCAACCTTTAAGTAAACATAACCCGATGCCAACAACAGGATAGTCGAGAAGATAATCAGGGGGATTTTCCAACGCAACCGGTACATGACAGCTTCTCTGACTTGTGGGGAGCGTGTTCCAGGCACTTGAATTTATTACATCAAAAACTACATTATTAACTTAAGCGATCAACCCTGGGAAAGCAACTGAATCCTTACTCTAATGGCGAGGGCGATATGCGTAAGTTCACACTCATCGCAGGACTGATTCTGCTGGCCATCGTTCTGCTCGTTGTATCGGTTCCCAAGTTACGATACTCCGCGATGGGCAGTGTGAACAAAGAGCCACGAATCGATGGTATGCCAGCGGGATACTGGATGTACACGGTTCGCCAGCCTGGGGATGCCGACGATCGGATTGTGGCGATTAACAATCTTACAGAGATGGGGGCTGCCGTTCCGGGAACCCTGGACACGCTCAGGTCCGCCTCCGCAGACCCTGAGCCGCGCGTCAGGGCCGCCGCTGTCACCGCTCTCGGAAGGTTGGCTACCGTAGAACAAGTCGCCGAAGATCTCTTCAAATTACTGGCCGATCCAGATGGCGCGGTTCGAGCCAGTACTGCCTCGGCCATTGGTCAACTGCGGCCCGCCGGCCAACCCGTGTTGAATGCATTGCTCAAGCAAGCCAAAAACGATGGATATGTTCCGGCCAAGGTCGCTGCGATCAGTGCCTTGGGGCAGTACGGTGTGGCTGCGTTCGATGCAGCGCCGAGCCTGATCGAGTCTCTGATGGAAACGGACACTCCTAACGGAAGTCCGCACATCGCGGCTGTTTCTGCACTTTCCCGAATTTGCATTAACCATTCACCACTTCTGACCGCTTCATTGAGTCGGGCAGAAGTTCGGGTCCGACTGGGGTTGTTAAAGTCACTGGCGGAAATCGGGCCGCCATCGATTACAGCAATCCCGGTGGTGACCAAGATGACGACGGACTCAGACCCGATCGTGCGACTGGAGGCGGCTCAAACACTCTGGAAGATTGAACAAAAACCGGAAGTGCCGTTGTCCATTGCACGCAAACACTTGTCGCTGGTACAACCCGATCGTATGATCCGTATCGGCACCAGGACCAAAGCGTTATACCTTCTCGGGGAAATGGGATTAGCTGGGATGCCGGCAGTCCCTGAATTGATCCAGATACTGAAAGCCGAACCGGAGAGCGCTATCCGAATGTATACTGCGATGGCACTTGGTAAAATTGGAAGAACTCCGGAAATTATGAACGCACTCGAGACCAGTAGCAAGATGGATCTTGATCCGGATGTATGCTGGGCTGCTAACGAAACAATGAAACTCTACAAGGGAAAGTGATCATCTAACCTCAGTTTAGGCGAAAGAACTGCGGCAATCGAAGAACGCACGTGGTACCAAAAATCAACTACCCGCCCACTGGCGGGTAAAATCCCCGGCTCCTTACTTAATGTCAATGATAACTGGACCGTCGGTTGGAACTTTTTGCGTGACTGGAGTTTTCTGAACTGTGCTGTACTCGACGGGTATCACGTACTTTGGCTTTTTCCTGGCATCTTTAACCTGTTGATCATTAACCTTCTTCATTACGTCTTTTGTTGAATTACCAGGGCCAGTTTCCAGGGCGGGTGCGTAAACAAGCACGACTTTGTAATCGCCGGGAAACGCGCCGTCGTTGTTCTCAACTGCGGTCAACTCGAACTGGCCATCTTTGCCAGTCGATCCGCTTGCCGGTCTACCCGACCCCGAAACGGGTACGAATTGCACTTTGATGCCTTCAACAGGCTCGCCATTAATCGTGATTTTCCCACTCACCTTTATGGGTCGCTCGCCGCCACAACCGCACAGGAACCCCAAGGATGCGACAAGGGCAACACCGACTACTTTCAGTCTCATGGAACAGGCTCACATGTTGGAAGTATTAAAGCAAAGACCTTGTGCCGCTCAAGATGATCAGCACAAGGTCGGCAGATGTTTTGCAGATAGTTAGTTAATTCAAACTCGCAACCCCGCCATCGTTGCGGTGCCCGAGCAAGTTGTAAGTTCTGGCGTCGACCGTATCGCGAACAAATTGTACGGAACCGTCCCCGAACCCGAAGTTGGCTCCACCAGTGTGGTTCGATTTAAAGCCCCAGGAAACCCCCCAATTCCACGAGCAGTTGATGTCTGCGGCCCCAACGCAACTCGTCGAACAACTGCCGGTCCAGTCCGGGGTGTACGCCTTGGAAAATCTCCAGTTAAGCGGAATGTTGGTTCGGCCATAAGCCGCCCCGCCGTATGTGTCGGCCCAGCCGAAAGCCGGACCATTCCGCATCGCTTCGGTAAACTCCGGAAGTTGCTCTCCTATCATAAATGTGTTTGAAAGGCCATCTGTGACGCTCGCCATGTTGATAACCGCTCCACCCCGACCGAACATGCCACGGAGTTGAGATGCATCCGCCGTGTCGCCATAATTCGCACTGGGGCCGTAACCCCAGTCCGGCCGGTTACAGTTTGCTTCAAAGTCGGCCGAGCATTGACCGGGGCCGCATTGTGGCCCCATTGAACCAACATAATTACTGAACTTAGGGTCACTGCTTGCGTAACCGTCGCTCGGACATCGAGCGACTGGAAACGAGCTAGGCAGGATCAGCGGGATGGGTATTGGGGCTGCAGTGTTCGCAGCCGTCACCCGATCCATCCCGTTTGTGGTGGGGTCGAAGAACCCATTCACGCCAGTGACTCGCTTGTACAAGTTGTCTTGCTCAAGGTATGGCAACGTGTAAAGGATCCAGCTACCCTTGTTGTTGCCCCATCCACCTGAGCCACCCTTCGGAAAGGCGTTGTTGACATCGTGGTAGCCGTGAAGAGCAAGTCCGAACTGTTTGAGATGGTTCGTACATTTTGCCCTCGCCGCAGCTTCGCGGACTTTTTGTACTGCAGGCAGTAGCAACCCGATGAGAATAGCGATGATGGCAATCACCACCAAAAGCTCGATCAGAGTAAACGCCCGAATCCTCTTCAACCGGTTCATAAATAACCCTCAAGAGAATACATTGGCCTGATGCGACAGGCCACAAACGTATAAATTACGTTGTTTTAATTGTGAACTCAAATTAACTGGTCTGCTTCGTGAAAGCAACAGCATTTTCAGAAAATTCAAGAATTTTTCTTTGAGATCTTTCAGCTTTTTCTTGTTCGGCGTTTTTTAACGAATTTGTGATACTATCGGACCTGTGCCCGTTGTTGTCTTCCAACGCAGCCGCGGGCTCGCCCGGTTGAACGAATTACCGGAGGTGCAACGTCGTCATGCGGACGATCCCGCCGACACCATCGACTGCACCCTCGTTCTGGAGCCGCTGCCAAGGCTGCCGACAAGCCGTCGATGAATACTTGCACGAACACCAACTTCCGCTCCTGCTTCACCGCATCGACCACACTGGGCGAATGGCCATCAAGCCGCTCGTGGGTCGTTCTTGATCCAACACATTCTGTTTTGCGTGACTCGAGAACTGGAGAAGATCGGGAATTCGTGGGATCAATGCGTCTTCAATGCGGCAGAGGGATCTCAAAAGTGGATTTGAGATTCCTCTGCCGATCTGCACTGGATGCACGACGCAATGCCGACCGCAGACCGTGCCGTCCCCATCTGCGACTCCCAAACACTCGCGCGAATCCGGAAGACCTTTCGTACCTTCCGCTCACGTGATGACTGGCGTCAGGCAGCGTTGCTCGCGGCCTGTCGGCATGGCGTATTGGTTTCGGTTCCCGGAAGTTCTCGTAGGTGGCGCTACCGTCTGGCTCGTTCCGGCTCGAGTACTCTGCCAAGATTTCCCGCAGGGCGTTGGCATCGAAATCAACTGCCGACCACTCGTCGCGAGCGATGGCTTCTGCTGTCGAATCGATGTTCGCGGCCGGCATCGTATGCAACCGTTCC
>Ga0105044_10010767_pt1 | contig 12477 bp, 2 predicted proteins | sample MAT01_FD_78092 | JGI IMG/M metagenome (GOLD analysis project Ga0105044, IMG submission 78092) | Freshwater microbial communities from Lake Fryxell liftoff mats and glacier meltwater in Antarctica - MAT-01 | ecosystem: Environmental > Aquatic > Freshwater > Ice > Liftoff microbial mat | place...
CATTAATGACTCGATCTCTCTTACGGTTAATTCAAGCGCAACGCTCAGCGGCGGCTCTTTCAGCAGTCCGGGGCTAGGAATCGTGGAGCTGGCCCCAGCTGCCATCTCTTTCATTTTTAGCGGCGCGCCGCTGACCTTCAACAACGTTGTACTGAATAATTTCGGCACGTTGAATTGGAATTCAAACGACGTCGGCTTGGTGGGCTCGGTTGCGCAAATTGCCAATCACGGCAGCACCGTGCTCACCGGCAGTGGATCGCGCCGGCTCACTTCTTCGCAAATTGGTAATGCGGCATTTGTGAACTTAGGCGCAGCGAGCCTTCTGAGCATCAGCGCTGGCGCTGAGTTGCAGATGGGGTTCGGAATTGAGGGGATTGATAATGACGGCGAAATCCGTATTGGTACTGGATCAACTTTGCTAGCGAATGATCCCTTTACCGTTCTTGGCGGGACGGTCGTTTTGCTGCAGCGGGGCTTGGTGCGCGCACCGGGTGGTTTTGGGATTAGACAAGCGGGCCTAGTCGGCGCAGCGGATGCACGTATCTTGGGTGATTTCGTTGTTGAGGACAGCATTTTGTCCCCGCGTGGTCTGCGTGTAAGTGGCAATTTCCGCATGCTGCCGGACGCGACGCTTGACTTTGCGTTCATGGGTGCAGTTGCGGGCGACGGACGCAGCCCTACTGCGGTATTGGGCCGTGAGTTGACCGTGGATTTTCGCGCCGAGTTAGCTGGGACGATCAGAGTCATTCAAAATGGCGGCTACGTGGCACCCGCCGATGGTCAACTATTGCTGACTGCTGGTTCTAGGATTGGCACATTCGGCATAACCAACAATTCCGTGATCGGCTCACAAGTAGTGATTACTGGCAACAAGGTTTACTTGGCGCGTTCGACGCCAACCTTTGCAATCTCCTCAGCAAGCGTTCGAGAAGGCGACAGCGGTACCCGCGCCTTGCGCTTTGGCGTGAGTCTCTTGCCTCCCCTTGTCAGTGCTTCATCGGTGCGCTTCGACACGCTTAACGGGAGCGCTATCGCGCCTGGCGACTACTCGTCAGTCACTGGTTTAACGGTCAGTTTCACTGCCAACGAAACCTTCAAATTCGTCGATGTCTTGGTGAACGGTGACACCACCCAGGAGCCGCTTGAGAACTTTGTCGGACAGCTCAGTAATTCCAGCGGGCCGGCCATTGGCATTGCGTCAGAGCAAGGTTTTATTGAAAACGATGACGGTGGATCGCCGTGTACGTGGATCAGTTCAGGTGACGATAGTTGGGACAATCCAAGCGCCTGGGGCGGATGCGCTCTGGGAGGCGGCAATGTGACTGGGACGCCGGGTCCGCTTGATGGCGCCATCATCGGCAATACCGGCGGGGCAGCATTTATCAATCAGGCTACCGTCGTTAAAAGTCTGCTGTTGCAAGAGGGCGTGATTGATGGTGCCAGTCAGCTGACCGTGAGCGCCAACTTTCGATGGGCGGGCGGTGACTTACGCGGTCCAAGAAATAGCAAGTTAGTTCTGTCGGCCGGCGCCAGCGCCGAACTTGATTCACCCAGCGCGACGATGCACTTATTCGGTCGTGATTTGGAAGTTTTTGGCAATGTGCTCGCTGTGCAGGGAATCTTATTCATTGCACCTGATAGCGCCGTGGAAATAAGGCCTAGCGGGCAGCTTGATGTCGATGGATCGCTCCCGTTTGAAATCGCCGGTTTTGGCGCTGTGACCAATCAAAACCGCTTTAGGAAGTTGGGAGGATCAACCTTCACGGTGATTTCGGCGCCTTTTTTAAACTACGGCGTCGCTGAATTTCTGGCTGGTATCGCGCGTATTGATGGCTATGTCCAATTCGGCACGACGCAAATCAACGGGGGGACGCTTAACTCTAACGAGTCCATCGTCTTAGTGGACGGAGTACTGCTTAGCGCGCCGGGTGTGCAAACCATCGACGGCAGTGTGCAGAACCTTGGGGCTGAGATTCGGCCTGGCGGAAGCGGCGGCTACGCGGATTTGCGCATTCAAGGAACTTACAACCAGCTCCCACCTGCGAGCTTGGTGATGGAATTCAACGGCACAAATCCGGGCGTCAACGCTGATCGGCTAACGGTGGTTGGTGTGGTCAATCTTGATGGCACGCTAAGGCTGTTGAATCCTGCCGGCTACAACCCGCCGCCCGCCAGCACCTACCCATTAATGGTGTTTGAAAGTACTTTTGGCTCGATGTTTGCGATGGTCAACAATGCATTTGCAGGCACTTCGATCAGCTACAGCACCTTAGCCGTCAACTTGAACGGACCCTTTGGCAGTCCGACTGTCACCGTCGCCAACGTGACCGTTGACGAGTTCGCTGGCACTGCGACGATTACCGCGACTGTGACGCCCGCTCCCGCTGGACCGGTCTCGGTGCAATATCAAACGCAAAACGGTACCGCCACTTCACCGGCAGATTTCGTCGCCGCCAGCGGCACTTTTAATTTCAGCAATCTGACCACAACCGATAGTTTCACGGTAACGATCATTAACGATGCACTCAACGAGAATAACGAAGTTTTTCGGGTCAATTTGTTCAATCCTACCGCGCCTTTACTGATTGGGGCCGGCAATCCATCCACGGTGACGATCACCGATGATGATCCGCTGCCCCTTATCGGCTGGACCGGTAACCGCTCGCTGCCGGAAGGCAACGTGGGCAGCACGGCGATGGGTTTTGAGCTGGCCTTGAGCGCGCCGTCCGGTCGCGCGCTGAGTGTGGATGTGCAAAGCATCGCCGGTAGCGCTAGCGACGGAAAAGACTTTGTAGGCCTAAGCACGCAAACGTTCACGTTTAATCCGGGCCAGACCAACCGCGCTGTGACGGTGCTCATCAATGGCGATTTAACCCAGGAGAATCACGAGAATTTCTTGCTGCGCATGAGTAACCCAGTAAACGTGGTGAAACCGGGTGGCAGCGCAGATGACGCGACCGGCTTGATCATCAACGATGATGGCGCGAGCTGCACGTGGGACGGCAGTAGTGGGCTGTGGAGCGATCCATCGCGCTGGATCAGCTGCGGCGGTGGCGCGGGTCTGCCGCTTGGCACGCCCGGAGTTAGCGACTCAGCGCTGATCTCGGCAGGACAGGTGACGCTAGCTGGCTTGCGACCGGTTCAAGTGTTGACCTTGCAGGGGGGCACCGTGCAATTCGGTGACGACTCGCTGCAGGTGTTGAGCTCCTTGACCTGGACGGTAGGGCAATTGAACGGTACCAACCTTGCGAAGTTGATGATCGCCGCCTCCGCGAACGCCGTTATTGGCGCCAATGCTGGCACGCGCAGCCTGCAAAGCCTGAGCTTGGAAAATTTGGGCACGATGCAATTTGGCGGAACCGGATCGATACAACTCTTGGGAAACGCCCTGATTTTGAACCGAGGCGCGCTGGACTTTAACGATTCAGTCAACATCGTCGGTTCGGGCAGCTCGTCTTTCAATAACGCATCGGGCGCCACTTGGCGAAAATTGGGCAGCTACGCTCAGCTTATTTCCGGCACGGCGGTCACTAATGCTGGTCGCTTTGAAGTGCGCGGCGGATCGGTCGATTTCAGTGCTAACCCGCTGACGCAAGTAGGCGCACCGGCCCTAACTGAGCTGGTCTCGGGCACCACTTTGCAATTTTCGAGCTTTGAGCTTCAAGGCGGCATCTTGGAGGCGCGTGACGCTTCAAATATGGCCGGTATTGTCAACAACACCGGTGGCACATTCCTGATCGGTGGGACGGGCACGTATGGCGATGTGCGTATTCAAGGGGAGTACCGCCAGGGCATCGGCGCCTCGATGGGTCTGGATATCGGTGGCGCCGTCCCCGGCGTGAGCCACGATCGACTGCGCGTATTGGCCAGTCCAGGAACCGGCGCGGTGCAGCTCGCGGGCACCGTCAATTTGTTCAAAGACGCGGCCTTCACCCCGGCGTTTCAAACTTTCCAGATGCTGAGCTACGCGAGCCGCAGCGGCTTTATGGGCGTGGGCACCAACCAGCTTTCGGCCACGCACGATTTTTTCCAAGAATCTACCCAGGCGGTGTTGCGCGCACGCGGCATGCCAACCGTAACCGTCAGCCCTGCGCTATTGAACTTAAGCGAAGGCGCCGGAACAGCCTCGTTTGATGTGACCGTTAGCGCCAATCCGGGCGCGTCGGCGACGATTAATTACGCAACGGCGATGGGCAGTGCGAGCTCGCCGTCGGACTACATTTCAACCAGCGGCGTTCTCACTTTCACACCGACCGGCGCGACGACGCAAACGGTCGTGGTCAGTATCATCGACGATGCCCTCGATGAGGATGCGGAAGATTTTCAATTCCAAATTGGTTCACCCGTCGGCTTGACGTTAGGTTCGCCGAACGCCAGCACGGTGACAATCACCGACAACGACGCGCAGCCTAGCGTTGCATTTGCAGCCGGTCCCTACGTGATAAACGAAGGGAATGTCGGCACCACGGCGCTGTCGTTTACCATTAACTTAAGCGTAGTCAGTGGCTTAGACGTCAGCATTCCGGTTTCTAGTGCGCCCATTGACGCCATGTCACCAAGTGATTTCACTGCAATTAGCCAGTCCTACACCATTCTGGCGGGCGCGACAGCCGTCACCGTGCCGGTATTGATCAATGGTGATACTGATTTTGAAGCAAACGAACGGTTCACCTTGAATATCGGTACGCCGACCAACGCAACCCTCGGTGCGCCCAGCATTGCGACCGGAACGATCACAAATGACGATGCAGTGGGCGCGGTGACATGCACCTGGAATGGCAGTATCGGCAGCTGGAACGTGGCTAGCAACTGGCTGAATTGTGCTGGCGGCTCCGGCGTGCCGCTCAACACGCCCGGGCCTTCAGATTCAGTAATCATCAACTCCGGCACGGTAAACGCTTTGGTGCCAGCGACCATCAGCGTGCGCGGCTACGAACAGCGCGGCACCAGCATCGTGAATGACGGCGACATCACGGTCACCAACACCTGCGAATGGCAAAGCGGGCGGCAGGCAGGCGGCAATCGAATTGGACGTTTCAATGTGGCTGCCGGTGCAGTGTGCAACTTTAGCGCTAACACTTTTGCCCAGGCGCGCGTGCTGCAAAACCTCACGCTGAACAACTTGGGCACGATCAATGTCACCGGCGATGGCTTCACGCTGATGGCGACGACGAGCACGATTGTCAACGGCTCGGCCATTGCCGTCGGGATCATGAATTTTGATATGCCGGGACCTGATTTCGCGCGGATCAACACCGAAACGTTTGCCTCGGTAGCTGCGTTTAACAATGCTGCGCTCGGGCAAATTAACTTTAATTCGGGCACAGAGCTTTTCATCGGCGTGCCGTTCTCAAATGCGGGCCAATTCACCATTAGCGATGGCGAGGTGCTGATCATCGGCGGGGGCACCGATAGCGGGCGATTTAGCGTCGGAAACGGCGCAAAGTTGCGTTACGGAAGCAGCGGCAGCCCGCGTACGCTAGCCACTGCGGGGCTTATAGACGGCCTCGGTGTGCTTCAGTTCTTAGGGTTCTCCACCGTGGTTCAGGGCCTCCTTGATACGAGCCTGGTGGCGATTCCGGTGAACTCACGCGTTGCCTTCAATCGCGCTGGCGGCGCGCTTATCAAGTCACTCGAATTGGGACTTGTTCCAATACGCAACGGGCGACCGCCTGAGGGCGCGGTGCCGGGCGAAATTACCGGCACGGCTGAGGTGTTGATCAGCAATCGCCTGGATTGGTACGACGGCACAGCGACATCCACATCTGGCGCGCCGAAGCTCATTATTGGCGCCAGCGCGGTGGCTAACTTGCTGCCCGGTTTCAATGGCTTCCGTTCACTCGAGCGGCCGCTTGAAATTGCGGGGTCGTTAACGTGGTCGGATTTAGACATCCACTTATTGCCAGCGGCCAATATTGAGATATTGGCCGGTGGTTCGATGCAGATCATCCACGAAAGCTTAGTGGCCACCTTGACGATGCGTTGCCCAACTTGCACTGGTACGCAGCCCAACTTCATCAATCGCGGCGTGCTGCACAAACTTGGACTTGGCGACGCGCTGATCAATAGCACGGTAATTTTTCAACAGCGCGGCGCATTGGGACTTATAGGCGGCAAGCTGCAGATCGCCAACTTTACCCAAAGTGATACGCCGGCACGGACTACATTGATGGGCGGCACGCTTGGCAATGGCGGCGGGCTGTCGTTGACTTTCAACGCAGGCGAGCTAGCCGGTGCGTCCTCTACGACCAGCTTTCTGGAAGGGCCGGTAGTCAATAACGGCGCGAATTTCCTGCCCGGCGGCAGCGGCGCGCCCGGCTCGTTGCGGATTGTGGGCAACTACACGCAAACCATAGCTGGTCGATCGTCGTTTGATCTCGGCGGCGGGTTGGTCACCACGGAGTTTGACCAACTGCAAGCGACCGGCAGCGTGATTTTGGGCGCTGGCACAGTGATCAACACCCAACAGATCAATGGATTTACCACGCCAGCCCCGGGTCAAACGTTTACCTTGCTAAGCGGGCTAACCCGCACCGGTACCGCAACGCTCGGCAGCAGCGCGTTTGCAGCGTACGTGCTGGATTTTGCAACGCCGACGGCGGTCATTTACGGCTTGCCGCCGCAACCCACGTTAAGCGTGGCAAATGCTGCACGCGCCGAAGGTAATAGCGGCACATCCGCGATGAACTTTGTTGCAACGCTCTCGGGGCTGTCGGTGAATCCGGTTACCTTTAACGTGACCACCGCCGCCGTCACCGCCACCGCTGGCAGCGATTACGTAAGCGTGACCGGGCAACTCATCACTATTCCGCCCAACACCTTGACCTTCAATATCCCCGTGCAAATCAACGGCGATGCGATTTTTGAAATCGATGAGACTTTCACGTTGACGATCAGCAATGTGGTCGGCGCGAACTACTTGGCCACCGGGCCCAATGTGGGAACGATTCAAAACGACGATGCCGCCCCGCAAATTTCCATCGATTCGTTAAGCGTGATCGAAGGTAATTCCGGCTTTAGCAACGCGTTGATCAGCGTGCGTCGAACAGGCAACTCGCAAGTCGGCTCAACCGTTCAGTTCAGCACTGAAGCGGGTTCCGCCACCACGCCCAGCGACTTTGAAGCGGCCAGCGCAACGCTAAGTTTTTCAGCGACTGAGACGCTCAAATTCGCCATCGTACGCATCGTCGGTGACACCGTGGCCGAGCCTGATGAGACCTTCCGCGTGCGTCTGGTCAGCCCAGTGAATGCAGCCGTTGTCGGGACAGGCTTGGCCGATATCATGATCGTCAACGACGATGCCGAATCGGTCCGCTTATCGATTTGCGGCGCGCGCACTGAAGAAGGCGTTGGAACCTATGTGGCTACGCTTGTGCGCACGGGCGTCAACCCGATCAGCGTGACGTATTTCACTTCAGCCATCAGCGCCACGCCGGGTCAGGACTACTCGCCGGTCAGTGCAACGGTCAGTTGGCTGGCCAACGACGTTGGGACCAAGACCATTTCGGTGCCGATTTTGGATGACTTGCTGATCGAGGGGCCGGAAGAATTTGTGCTGGCGCTCGATAAAGTGTCGCCGGGCGGCGTGTTGATTGCACCGAGCACGCAGCTGATCCGCATTGGCGACAATGACGAGCGCATTTTTGGCGACGACTTGGAAACGCCGGCTTGCCTGTAGCGTGTTGCAGGTTACTGGCGATTTTTGCGCGAGCGAAAATCGCCAGCGTGTAACAATCGCGGCATGGTAATTCCCCTTCCATCCGATCTCACGCTGCTGATCAATCAGGCCGCCAGCGGCGACAACGCAGCAAACCATCGGCTGATGCCGATGGTGTATGAGCACCTGAGGCATATCGCGCGTCGCCAACGGCGCCAAGAATTTGGGCCGCGCACGCTTAATACTACCGCCCTCGTGCACGAGCTGTTTTTATCGGTATTTGACGGGATCGATCAGCGTTTCGAGTCCCGCCAGCATTTTTATCATTACGCCGCACGCGCCATGCGCCACCTGTTGATCGATTCAGCCCGTCGGCGCCTGTCGGGCAAGCGCGGCGGTCAAATCGAACACGTCGATTTCAACGATTTGGAGATCGCCGAGGAGAGTTTCGCCGAACAGCTCATTGAGCTCGACCGCGTTCTCGATGAGCTTGAAAAGGTCAACCCACGCATGAAACAAGTCGTGGACCTGCGCTTTTTTGCAGGCCTCACCGAGGTGGAGGCAGCCCAAGTTTTGGGTGTTGACGAGCGTACTGTGCGTCGCGATTGGCAAAAAGCGCGCGCGCTTTTGATGTCCGCGATGGACCTGCCGCCGTAAGCTGTACACCCGCATGCCGAATCCCGCGCCGACGCTCAGTGATCTCGATGCCCTACTTGATGAGGTGCTTGATCTAAGCCCGCAAGAGCGAATTGCGCACGTCGAGCGCCGCATTGAGGATGCGCCGACACGCCAGCGCGTACTCGGCCTGCTTGACGCGCTTGAGACGGAGAGTTTTTTAGACGCGCCGGCGGCGACCCTGCTGGATCCAGAACTCAAGCCCAAGCGCACCATTTTGCTGGGTCGTTATCGCCTGTTGGAGCTGATCGGGGAGGGCGGCTCATCGACAGTTTGGTTAGCTGAGCGTGTCGAGGGCACGGTTGAGCAGCGCTTTGCGATCAAGTACCTCAAAGCAAGCTTGGCCACTGGCGATCAGCGCCGCCGATTCGTCGCCGAGCAGCGAATTTTGGCGCGCCTTGAACATCCGCACATTGCACGGCTCATCGATGCGGGTTTCGATGCGCAAGAAGTGCCGTTTATCGTGATGGAGTACATCGAAGGCCGCTCGATCACGCGGTTTGCCCAAGATTTGATGCTCGAAGGCCGCCTTAAGCTGTTCCTAGACGCGCTTTCGGCGGTGAGTTTTGCGCACCAAAATTTGATCGTGCACCGCGATATCAAGCCCGCCAACATTCTGGTCGACGCGCGCGGCACTGTAAAACTGCTTGATTTCGGGATCGCCAAGCTGCTTGAAGATCGCGAGCGCACGCACACGACCCAGCGTGCGCTCACTCCTGACTACGCCGCGCCCGAGCAGTTTCGCGGTGAGGCGACCACCACCGCCACGGACGTGTTTGCGCTGGGCGCGGTGCTTTTTGAGCTGCTGACCGGGGCCAAATTCCGTTCAGGAACCGGCTTTAGCGCGACGATGCCGTTGAAGGAAATCACGGCGCCCTCGCGGGTGTTGCGCAAACTCGACGAGCGCGAGCGCATCAAGCTGGCGCAAGTGGGTTTAAGCGCCGCGCGCCTAAAAGGCGACCTCGACGCGATCGTACGTAAATCACTGCATCCCGAGCCGGATCGGCGCTACGCCTCCGTCGCGGTGCTCGCCGACGACGTGCGGCGCTACCTCGCGTGCCTGCCGATTTCAGCGCAACCCGACTCATTTGCCTACCAGTTCAGCCACTTTATGCGCCGCCACCGCGTGGCCGTCGGCTTTGGCGCGATTACGAGCGCAATTTTGCTCGCGGGCGTGCTGTCCACGCTCAATCAAGCCGAACGTGCCAAAACCGAAGCCGCGCGCGCAACGGCCGTGCAGAACTTTTTACTGGCAATTTTTGATGCAGCCGAACCCGGGCCGCAGGCCAACACGGTGCTGGCTACGCGCGAGCTCATCGAGCAAACCGCCGCTGAGCTCGACCGAAAAATGCTCGGCGATTCCGCTGAAATCCGCTTGGCGCTGGGCCGCGTGTATCGCAAACTGGGTCTGAGCGCGCAAGCCCTTGAGCAGATGACCCGTGCGGTGGCCGAGCTGCGCGGTCGCGGGCGCAAGGCGGAATTGCTGCTTGCCTCTGCGCAAAGCGCGCGCGCTTTGGCGCTTTGGGATGAGCTTCAATTCAGGGCAGGTATCGCAGCTGCCAACGAAGCGGTCAGCACCTTTAAAGATCATCCAGGCCAATTCGCTGAGCTGGCAGCGGCGCTGTTTGCGCTGGGCGCCAACCAAGGCGCCGCGCTCGATACGCAATTGAGCATCGCCACGCTTACCCAAGCCATCGCGCTCGCGCAAAGCCCCGGGGTCGATGACTATCGTTTGGCCGCGAAAGCCCTGCGCGAGCGCGCCATCAACCATCGACGCAACTCTCAGATGGATCAAGCGTTGGCTGACGCTGAATTGGCAATTGCCAAACTCAAGCCGCACAAATCCGAAGCTGCCCGCGAATATCGCACCAGCTTGGGTTTAAGCGGCGAGATGCTGGCGCGAGCGGGTGCCTACGATCAGGCCGAGGCGCGTCTGCGTGAGGCACTGCGCGAGAGCGCGAGCTTCGAGCTCAGCCCGAACGCAGCCGATATGTCGAACCTGGCCGAAGTACTGTTCGAGCGCAATCGCTTGGACGAAGCGCTGGCGATGCGCCGTGCCGCGCTGAGAGTTCGTGAAGCGGAGCTCGGCCCGGAGCATCCGGGTTTGGGCAGCTACTTTATTGATATGGCGAAAATTCTCTCCAGCATGTCGCGGTTTGATGAGGCAATCGCTGCGGCTGAGCGCGCCACTGAGCTGTATGCGCGCGCCTACCAGCCCAACGATGCCTATCAAATAGGCATGCAAATCGATGTGGCGATGATTTTGAGCGTAGCCGAACGTCAAGAGGAGGCCACGCTTTTGGCGCAGAAAGCGGCGATCGCGGCCAAAACTTTACAGGGCACCGCGCGCGAACGTTTGCTCGCCAGCGCGCTCAGTTTGGAGGCGCAATTGCAGCTCAAAGCGGGAAATTTCGCGGCGGCTCGTGACCTGGCCGCCAGCGCATTGGCTACTCTTAAACGCGATGACACTTTGGCGCCGCGCGCGCTCTTGGGCTTGCGCATGGTGCACGCCGAAAGCCTTTGGCGACTGGGCGATGAAGCCGCTACGCGTCAGGCAGTGAACGTGATGCTAGCCACTGCCGAGCGCTTTTTTCCAAGCAACCACCCGCTGCACGCAAGTGCCAATCGTCTGGCTGCTTTGGCGCTAGAGGCAGCCAAAAAACCCGCTACCATCGCGCGCTAATTTAAGCGCAAGTTGAGAATTGTATGCAGCGTCGATCGATCGGTTTGGCACTCGGCGCCTTGTGCCTTTGGTGCACTGCTCAAGCTCAGCAAACGACCGTCCCCCAAGCGGGATTGCGCGATCCACGGCCGCGTATTTACACATTATTTAACGCGCGTATCGTGGTCAAACCGGGAGAAGTGATCGCGAGCGGGGCGCTCGAGATTTCCAACGGCCGCATCTCGCGGGTGCTCAAAGGAAGCAGCGTGGGGCAAGGCACGCAGCTCGATATGCGCGGCCGCACCCTTTTTGCCGGGCTGATCGAGTCGCAGTCAGACGTAAGCTTGCAGCAGTCCCTTCAAGCGCCGGTGGTGCCGGGGCCGGCGGCCGCTCAGGGCCAGTTGAACGACCCGGGTGCGCGACACTTTTCGCGTCGCGTGCGACCGGAATTAAGCGCGGCGGATTTGCTCAAGCTTGATGTCGAAGCCCACAAAAAGCTGCGCGCGCTTGGGTTTACTGCCGCGTTGACCGCCCCGGCGCAAGGTATTTTTCGCGGCCAGTCAGCCTTGATCCAACTGCTTGACGGCGTGCAAGTTAAAGACGCCTTGCTCAAGCCGAAAGTGGCCCAGCAGATTGCTTTTGAAATGAGCTTTTGGCCAAGTGATGAATACCCCGGCTCGCTGATGGGGGCGATTGCGTTGATCCGCCAAACCTATTACGACGCAGCGTGGCAAGCGGCCAACGCCAAGTGGCAGGGCAGCCATCCCAACGCCGCGCGCGTGGAAGCAAACCCGGCGCTGGACGCGCTCGCTGAATCGCTCGAATCGGGTCAGTTGAGCATTTTCAAAGCCGATGATGAGCTCGATTTCGAGCGCATCGGCAGGATTGCTGATGAGTTTAAATTGAATGCCGCCATCCTCGGCAATGGTTACGAATACCGCCGTTTGAGCGCGTTGATTGCGGCCAAACGCACCTTGATCGTGCCGCTAAATTTTCCGGAATTGCCCAAGCTTGGCAATCCCGACGAGGCGATCAACATCGACCTCGCAACGCTCGCGCACTGGGAGCAAGCGCCGGCCAATACCGCGCGTTTGGAGCGCTCAAACGTGCGCTTCGCGCTGACTGCTTTTGGTTTGCCAGACGCCGCTAAGTCTTTTTGGTCAAACGTGCGCCTCGCGGTGCGCGCGGGCTTGAGTGAATCAGCGGCATTGGGCGCGCTGACTGTGACGCCCGCCGCGCTGCTAGGTCACGATGATTTGGGTACGCTGGAAGTGGGCAATTTAGCCAACGTGCTGGTCGCCGACGCGAGCCTGTTCAACTCCGATGACGCGAAAATCTACCAAGTATGGGTAGACGGCAATCGTTTTGAAATCAACGCATTAGACGCGCCTTCCCTAAATGGTACCTGGCAGTTAAGCGGCCTTTCTGCCGCACACGAGATCGTCATCAGCGGCGACTCTAAGCCCGAAGCCAAAGCAGGCGC
>Ga0105044_10010768_pt1 | contig 12477 bp, 14 predicted proteins | sample MAT01_FD_78092 | JGI IMG/M metagenome (GOLD analysis project Ga0105044, IMG submission 78092) | Freshwater microbial communities from Lake Fryxell liftoff mats and glacier meltwater in Antarctica - MAT-01 | ecosystem: Environmental > Aquatic > Freshwater > Ice > Liftoff microbial mat | place...
ACGCCGCCAGTGGGGTAGGGCGGGAACTGCTATCGTAAAGCGGGCCGGGCGCGAGAGTGCCCGGCCCGTCTTTGCTTCTGGGGGGGCGTCTCGCCTGCTCGCGGCGGTGCCAGTTCAATCACGGACAGACCGGTAGCGCGATGCGTGTGAGTAGAACCTTGTCCTCGGCAGTGTGCGTGATGGTCGCGCCATTCAGTTCGGCGAGGCGCTTTACATTCCAGAGTCCGAGCCCATAGCCGCCGCGCTTGGTACTGTGAAGAACCTGGCTGCCCCACCCTCCGGTATCGACCGCGTTCGATTTTGGTTCGCGGAGGTCAAAGAAGACTTGGTCTCCTTCGCGCCGTACTGAAGCGGTCGCGGGTGCCCCATCGCGGAAGCTGCGCGCATTCATGAGCAATTCGCGAAAAACGGTGCCCATCATCCCGGCATCCACGTCCACCTTTTCCTCAGCGATCTGCTCCACCCAATTCACGGAGGGGGGTTCCGGCAGCGCCGCAAGTTGCTCCCGCCAGATGAGCATCAACTCGCGAGCGTGGAGCGGAGCACGGTATGGCTGCGGCTCCTGGAAAAGCGCGGATATGGCGCGCAATTGCTCGGCCAGTCCGCGCACTTGTTTGCGTACGCGATCGACGCACGCGCGGCCCTCGGGGTCCGTCACGATTTCTTGCAAAAGCGCGGTCTCGAGATCCAGCGAGTTGAGACCATTGCGCACGTCGTGGGTGTGCTGGCGGACAAATGCGGCGAGTCGTGGCCATGAGATCTCTGGGTCGGCATGCATGATGAGTGGGATACGCAGCGACCGTGCCCTTTGGCCGTTGGGAAATGTCGGGGTACTCGAAAGCCAAAGTGTCGCGTGGAGGCGACAGCACTGCTGGTTTTCGCGACGCTTTTTGCGTCCGCAAAACTCGTTCTCCAGAGTAAATCGGCCCTGGCATGGGAGAGGCAAAAGCAACGGTCGCAACTAAACCACACACCCATGCTCTACTCATTCGATCAGCAACGCTTCAACAATCCCGTCCAACTTTCGCCCGGTGAACTGACCGACGAACAACTCATGGAACGCATCAAGGGCGGCGACGACCGTTCGCTCGAACTCCTGCACCGACGACATCATGCACTGCTGCGCACGATCATCAGCCGGGTGATTGCCAACGATCACGATGTCGATGAAGTCGTCCAGGAATGCCTCCTCGAAGTGTGGCGTCGGGCCGGGAGCTACGATCCCACGAAGGGCCAGCCTCTTGGCTGGCTCGTGACACTTTCCCGCCGACGCGCCATCGACCGCCTCCGCCGCAAGTCGGCCTACTGGCGGGCGCAGGATCGCTTCCGCGTGGAATGCGAAACCGAGACCACCAGCGCGATGCAGTGCGGAGCCGACGAAGAAGCCGCTCAAGACGACACCGCGGAAGTCGTGGCGCGCCTCATCGCCAATCTGCCGGAAGCACAGCAGCAGGCGGTGCAACTCGCCTACTTCCGCGGGATGTCGCAGCGCCAGATCGCGGCGCATACCGGCATCCCCCTCGGCACGATCAAGACGCGGCTGGAACTCGCGATGCGCAAACTGCGCTCCGCGGCGCTGGCATTTGGCGAATTCCGCGAGCCGCTGCAGACCGCCGCTTGATCCCATAGGCCCTGCGACGATCCGGCTGCCCGCGACCTTTCTCCAAAGGCGCGGGCAGTCGGTCGTTCAGCCCGGAGGCTGCCGGAGATCAGCCGGTGGTAAAGCGGGGCACGAGCGGGCCATCCGGTGTTTCCCGCTCGGGACTCGCCTTATCACTGGCTAATTTCCGTCACTCCTCCAGCGAGCGCAGCGGCGCGAGGAAGACGCCGCAATTTCCTGCGACGGGCTTCGTCTCTACACCGACAGCCCGAATTGCTTGATCTTCGCGTAGATCGTCGCGCGGTGGATGCCGAGGAGGCGGGCGGCTTTCGCCTTGTTGCCATCCGCGCGGCGCAGCGCCTGGATGAGCGTTTGGCGCTCCGCATCGATGAAGGAGACCGGCGATTCAGTGCGGTGCATCGGCGATGGAGCGAGATCGGGCACTTGGATTTCGCGCGGCAGATGTCGCGGCTGGAGCACCGTTTCGTCGCAGAGCACCAGCGCGTGCTCGATGGCGTTTTGCAATTCGCGCACATTGCCCGGCCATGAGTAGGCGCGCAAAAGTTCGAGGGTCTCGGGCGCAAGCTGCGGCGGTGGCTTTGCGAGTTGCTGCGCGAAGCGGCGCAGGAAAGTGTCCGTGAGTTTCGCCAAATCTTCGCGGCGTTCGCGCAACGGCGGGATTTCGATCTCGAAGGTCTTGAGCCGGAAATACAAATCCTGTCGCAATTTTCCGTCCTGCACCGCGAGGGCGGGCGGGCGATTAGTCGCGGCGACGAGGCGGAAAACCACGGGCCTGCTTTTCGTGGTTCCGAGCGGCCGATACTCGCGCTCCTGCAGGACACGCAGAAAACGCGTCTGCAGCTCGATGGGCATCTCGGTGATCTCATCGAGGAAAAGCGTGCCGCCATCGACCTCCGCGAGCATGCCGGGAAAGGCGGTGACCGCCCCGGTAAATGCGCCCTTCGCGTAGCCAAAGAGTTCCGCCTCGATCATGTTCGCGGGAAACGCGCCGCAATTCAGCGTCACCATGGCCGCGTCGGCCTGCGCGCTGCGGCGGTGCAGTTGCGCGGCGAAGACTTCCTTGCCGACGCCGCTCTCGCCGGTGAGCAACACGTTCGCCTGCGTCGGCGCGACGCGCGCGATGAGCTGCTCCACATCGCGCATCCGCCGGCTGATCGCCACCGGCGCGAGTTGGTCCTCGGCCGCGCGCAGTTTTGTTTGCAACTGCGCCTTCTCCTTTTGCAACTGCACCGTCTGCGCCACGAGCGCCTGCTGTTCCAGCGCCCGCGCGCAGAGGCTGATGAGTTCCTCGACCGCATAAGGCTTCGGGACAAAATGAAACGCGCCGAGCTTGATCGAGTCGATCGCATTTGCCAGTGAGTCGTGCGCGGTGAGGATCATCACCGGCAGGTCCGGTCGCGCGGCCTTGAGATCTTTCAGCACGTCGAGCCCATCGGCATCGGGCAGGCCGAGATCGAGCAGCACCAGATCGGGTTTCATGTGCGTCACGAGCTGCCGCCCCTGCGCCGCATTGGGCGCGGTTTCCACGACGTAGCCGTGTCTTTGCAAAACGGCGGTGAGCGTCGCCTGGATGGTGCGCTCATCGTCGATGACGGCGATTTTTTGGCCGGAGCCGGTTTTCATGTTCGGGCGAGAAGTTCGGCTACTTTCTGCAAGAGCACCACGGCCTCGACCGGCTTTGCGAGGTGATCGTCGAAGCCAGCGTCGATGGCCGCCTTGCGATCGGATTCACGAGCGAAGGCGCTGAGCGCGACCGCCGGCACGCAGCTGATCCCGAGGCGCGGCAGGGCGCGTACCGCGCGGATGAAAGTGTAGCCATCCTGCCCGGGCATCCCGATGTCGGAGACGATGATGTCCGGCAACCAGTCGCTGAGGATCGACAAGGCCTCCGCCGCGCTCGTTGCCGTGCGCACTTCCGCGCCGGCTCGCGTCAGCACGCGATTCGTGACCGTGAGCGAGTCCTGCTGATCGTCCACCGCGAGCACGCGCCGGCCCTCGACCCGAGCGTCCGTCCCGACGGGCGGTGCGGTGGAAATGGAAGTCGGCTCGTCCGGGTGCTGCGCCATTTGTTCCTTCAGTTCCTTCACTGCGACCACGGGAATCTCGATGCGAAACGTCGCTCCTTTACCTTCGCCGTCGCTGCGCACATCGATGCTTCCGCCGTGCATTTCCACGAGATGTCGCGAGATCGCCAGGCCGAGCCCGAGTCCGCTGTGGCCCCGCGTCGTGGAGGAATCGCCCTGGCTGAAGCGATCGAAAATGCGCGGCAGAAAGTCCGCGCGGATGCCTGCGCCGGAGTCGGCGACTTCCAGCCCCACGCGTGAATCGGTGCGCTCCAGCGAAAGCGTGACCTGTCCGCCGCGAGGCGTGAATTTGATGGCGTTGCTCAGTAGATTCCAGACGACCTGCTGAAGCCGGTCGGAATCCCCGAGCACGTCCGCCGTTTCCCGGGTGGTGTGAAATTTCACCGCCACCCCGCGCGCCATCGCGGCAGGTCGCAGGGTGTCGATGACGGAGGCCACGATCCCGCGCAAATCCACCTCTGCGATCACGAGGCGCAGCTTGCCGCTGACGATGCGCGAGACATCGAGCAGGTCATCCACGAGTCGCGCCTGCGCTCGCGCGTTGCGGTCGATGGTCTCCAGACCTTCCGTGAGTTCCGCCGCGTCGTCCGCGCCTTCTTTTAAAAGGGAAGTCCACCCGAGCATCGCATTGAGCGGCGTGCGGAGTTCGTGCGAGACGAGAGCGAGGAACTCGTCCTTCAACTTGTTCGCCAGCGCCGCTTCGCTGTGCGCGACCCGTTCCGCCGCGAGCGACTGGCTCAGCGCGTTTTTCGCAGCGTCGCGCTCGCGCAGATGGGCGCGTGAGAAGAAGAAAAGCGCCGCGAGCGCCGCCCCGAGCACGAGATCGGAACCGATGGAAAAAATGCCGGCCCACTTCTTCGTTTGCTCCGCTTCTGCCAGGACGCGCTTTACCTCGCCGACTTTCTGGTGGTCGATCTCCGCGGCGACACGACGAATTTCATCCATGATCCGCTGCCCCTCGCCATCTTGTACCCGGGTGGCGATCGCCGTCACATCGCTCGACCGGCGTTGCTGGATGAGCACGTCGAGCTCGCGCATCCTTTGCTCGCCGAGCGCCCGGATTTCCGCGTCCATCGCGGCCAGTCTGCGATCCGAGCCGAGCACCGCCTTCAGCCGCAGGCCGCCGGCGTTCAGTTGCGCGCGCGCCGCTTCGTAGGGTTCGAGGAATTTTTCATCGCCGGTGACGATAAATCCTTGCTGGCCCGTCTCCGCATCGGCGTAGAGCAGGAGCCGCGCTTCGAGTTCGAGCCGCTCCGCTTGGAGGTCCGTGATGCGCCGCTGGTCGCGCTGGAGCTGCGCAAACGTTTGATTGGTCATGACGCCATCCGCGACGAGCAGAAAAAGTAGCGCCAAAAACCCGACGATTAGTGGGACTTTCATCGCCTCTCATGGAACGCGAAACGCAGCCCGGCGCAAAGCCCCAATACGAAGGGCGGCGCGGACCCGCTGGGAGTCCGCGCCGCTCGTTGGGAAGGGAGGGTGAAGGGACAGCCGGTCAGAGTTCGCCGATTTCCTTGCGGATCTCCTCTTTCGACCGTCCGAGTTTTTTCTGCAGGCGGCCGAGCAATTCGTCGTCCTTGCCTTCGGCGAACGTGAGATCGTCGTCGGTGAGATCGGCATATTTCTGCTTCAGCTTGCCTTTGATTTCGTTCCAACTGCCTTTGAGTTCGAGTTTAGTCATAGTACCTCCGAAATCGCGGCGGCGGCGCAGGGTGGATGGACGAACATTCTCACCCGACCGGACGCCGAGGACGCTGCGATTGGATCACCCGATGAGTGTCCTCTCAGCTTCCTGCCAGATCGAACTAAGCGCGCTGAATCCCGTCCCTGTGGTGCTGATGTTGCGGCCCCGCAGCGGTCCCGCGCAGTGGGTTTTTCGCGAGGAGTATTCCATCACGCCGCGGGTGCCGGTCGTGGAGTACACCGATCCTTTCGGCAACATTTGCCAGCGCGCGATCATCCCTGCCGGAGCCACGCGGCTGTGCGCAAATTGCACGGTCGAGACTTCCGAAAATGTGGACGTGGACGAACTCGCGGCCTTTGTCCTGCCGCAATTTGTGCCGGACAGCGCCCTGCATTTCATGCTCCCGAGCCGTTACTGTCCGTCGGATGCATTGGGGGCGCTCGCGGTCGGGATCGTGGCTGGGCTGCCGCCTGGCTATCCGCAGGTCGAGGCCATCCGGCGCTGGCTGCACGCGCACATCGAGTATCGCTACGGGCACAGCAGTCCTGCGACGACCGCCAGCGATACGGCGCGCGACCGGGTCGGCGTTTGCCGTGACTTTGCGCACCTCGGCATTGCGCTGTGCCGCGCGCTAAACGTCCCGGCGCGAATGGTCGTTGGCTACAGCTTGCAGCTCAAGGTTCCCGACATTCACGCCTGGTTTGAAGCGTACGTCGGCGGACGCTGGTTTGCTTTCGACGGCACCCACCCGCAGACGGCGGGCAACCGCATCGTCATCGCCTACGGACGCGACGCCACGGATGTGGCCTTCGTCACGCAATTCGGGGCGCTAGCGATCCACAGTCTGACCGTGCGCGTCGAGCGGGTGAGTTGAGCGGTGCCGCCCTCAGGCCGCATTCGAGCATTCCCGAAACGCCGCCGTGGGCGCCTGAAAGGTGACGACCCCTTTCGCGCTGGCATTCGGCGACTGCATGCGGCGGGTTCGCACTGAGACTTCCATTCCTTGATAAAGGCTGTGCTCGCCGAAAAATGTTCCCGTGATCGGCATGACCCCGCGTGGGTGATTGCTCACGCCGGTGACGACATGCTGGCTGGAGGTGAGCGTACCGAGCGTCGGATCCAAGCCGATCCAGCCCACCTCCGGCAGATAGACTTCGGCCCACGCGTGGGTCGATGCGCGCCCGGCTTCCGAGGCCGCGCAATCCACGTAGCCACTGGCAAAGCGCGCCGGGAAACCCAGTGCTCGCCAGCATTCCATGAGCAGCGCCGCGAGATCGCGGCACGAGCCCGAGCCGAGCGAGAGCGTTTCGCTCGGCGCCTGGACGCCCTTTTCCTCACGCCGGCGATAGGCAATCGCGCGTCGCACTTTTTGATTCAGCGCGGCCGCCAAAGTCTCTGCGTCGGAGAAGACCCCAGGATCGACCTCGCTCCGCACCCACTCGGCGACGCGCCCTGCATCATCGGGAAAGGTCGAGGCGCGATAAGCCGCGGCGACCTGCTCCTCGATGGGCGTGAATGCCAGCGGATACTGCGGACGCTGCACGGGCCGCTCGCTGCGGCGGGGAAAGGCGGGCGTTTGATTCAGCAGCAGCGTGCTTTTGATCTGCAATTCGTCGGCAGGCGTGAAGAAATGCGCGGTGGCGACCGAATTGCCGAAGACGTCGCGACTCCATTCCAGATCGTAGTCGGGTGAGAGCTCGAGCTTCATTTCCTCGACGCGCAGATCGTGGCCTTCACGCGGCCTGAGCACGAGCCGGTGAGGGCCGAAGCGGACCGGCTCGGCGTAACGGTAGATGGTTTCGTGAACCAGTTGGAGATAGCTCATTGGTGATGGTTTCTATTGTTCCATCGCGGCGCGCGCCGGGTTCGGTCGCATTCATAAGTCCACCGCGGCTGGCCTCCGCGATAAGTACCGGAACGATGACCTCCTCCGACGCTCCAGGCCTGTTTTCTCACGCCGCCGGTTTTCTCGCCGCCACGATGCGTTATTTCCGCGCCAGGCTGACCCTCGTGGCGTTGGAAGCGAAAGCTGCGGGCGCCCACTATGGCCTGGCCGCGGCGATGGTGGTCGGTGCGCTCTTCGTGGCCGTCCTCGGGTATGTGTTCCTCGTCATCACCGCGGTCTTCGCGGTCGCCGCCGGCTTCGACGGGGATCACGCATGGATCATCGTCATGGGTGTGGCGGCAGTGGTGCACCTGGGTGGCGCGGCGTTGCTCGTCTTTCTCGCCTGGCGGCGCGTGCAAGGCGGGGCTTTCGACGAGACGATTTCCGAATTCAAAAAGGACCAACAATGGCTGAATCGATTGACCGCAAAAAACTGATCGCCGAGCTCGCCGCCGCCCGCGACACCCTCACCGGTTACAGCACCGCGCTGCGCCACGACCTGGATTTCGGCGCGAATCTGAAACGCAGTGTGCGCGTCAATCCCACCGCATGGTTCGGAGGTGCCGCGTTGTGTGGCCTGCTCCTCTCCAGGCTCCCGCCGCTGCGCCGCAAAGCCGTGGCCAAAGGGCCGATCTTTGACCGGAGACAGACCGAGCAAGCAGGCAAGGCGGCTTTCGCGCTCACGGCCTTGAAGATTGCGTTCGATTTCGCGAAGCCCGCGATCTTCCGTTGGTTTCAGGAACGCTACCTCCACCGGTCCAACCGTCGGACTGCTTGATGCCTCTCTTTTGCTGCCAAAAGAAACGGCAGCGACCATGGCGGATCGCTGCCGTCTGCCGACGCTGCGGCGGGTTGATGGTGGGATGCGAAGATTACTTCACTACGAGGGAGTCGCGGAGATTGCGCACCCGGTCGTGAGCGGCTTTCACTTCGACGAATTGCGCGCTCAGAGTGGTGCGGACGTTCGCGGGCAGACCCTCTTCGTTGATCGCCTTTTCGTATCTGGCCACCGCCACGTCTTCGCCGCGTTCGCATTCCGCGAGGATCGCGTGATCGTCCTTGCTGGTCAGCGCGGCCTTGAGATTGATCCAGCCGCGATGCACCGCTCCGGCCACGGAACCACTGTCCTCGGGATCGCTTTCGCCGAGGGATTGCGCGAGCGCCTGGAGTTCTCCGACGAAGCGGCCGCGTTGCAGCGACCACTCCAGAAAGAGGGTTTTCAGGTCGCTCGATTGCACGTCCCCGGCAGCGGCGCGGAAGCCTTCATGGCCGTCCTTCAGAGTTTCGATGAGGTCATTGAGAATGGATGTGGTGTTGATCATAATGTCCGTTCATCGCGGTTGGAGATCGGCGTGCGCGTGTCGAACAACGCCTCCTCCGGGCAATCTCCGTTTCGCTTTACCGCCCGCGCTCGAGCAGCGCCGCGAGACGCTCCCCGGCTTGCTTGCCGAGTCCGGCGAAGCCTTCGCGAATGCGCATCACGGGCTCTTCGGCCTGCTCCGCCCGACGTCGCGCCAGCAGACCCGCGAGAAAGGTCACGCCGGTCACGGCGAGGAGCATCCCGAGGGGATTCGCGCCGTTTGGCGTCGCGGCCACGGGGATGAGGAGCGGCTGCGGCGCGGGACGTGGTGCGGGCTCCACGGCCCCGGCGGGCACGAGTCCCTGCTGCGCGCGCGCTGCTTCGGTGACCGGCACCGCGCCCACGGCGGGCTGGTTGGCGTGCCCAGTCGCGCGGGCATAAACGCGGGTGAACTCCGCGCCAAAAAGCAGGATGGCCGAGGCGTAATAAACCCACAGGAGCAGCAACACGATGGAACTCGCCGCGCCAAACCCCGACACCGTGCTCGGGCGGCTGAGATAAAAGCCGAGCGCAAATTTTCCCAACTCGAAGAGCAGCGCCGTGACGCCTGCGCCGATCCACACATTGCGCCACTCGATCTGCGCATCCGGCAGCACTTTGAAAATGAAGGCAAAAAGCGCGGTGACCACCCCGAGCGAGACGAGTGAACCCAGGAGCACACCGACAAATGGCGGCAGCCCGATCGCCCGCTCGATGTAGCCACTGAGCGCGGTGAGCACGGTGGTGAGCACCAGCGACGTGAGCAGCAGAAAGCCAATCACGAGCACCATCCCGAAGCCCAGCAGTCGGGCGCGCAGAAATCCCCACACGCCACCGCCGCCGCTTGCCTTCACTTCCCAGATCGTGTTCAGCGCATCCTTGAGCTGCGCAAAGACTCCCGACGCGCCGAGCATCAGCGTGATGAAGCCCACGGTCGCGCCGACCCAGCCTTGGGACGGTTTCGACACGCCTTGCACGATGCTCTGCACGGCCTCCGCCGCCTGCGCGCCGATGTAATTCTCGAGGTGCGGCCCGAGCTGGCCTTGCACCGCGTCTGCCCCGAGCACGAGCCCCGCGATGCTCAGCGCGATGATGAGCAGCGGGGCGATGGAAAAGATCGAGTAGTAAGCCAGCGCGGCGCTGAGCCGGAGCGCGTTGTCCTCCATCCACGCCTCGGCACTTTCCTGCAGCAGTTTGAAAACGCGGTTCTCGGTGAGGGCCGTGAGCGTCATGTCGCCAGATCGCGGCTCAGTTTGCGCCCGGATGCCGCTTCTGCGCGGCGCCGGGATAAAACGGCGCGACCTGCTCGTAGTCCTCCGCGAGATGAATGTCCAAAAACAGGGGGAACGCCGGTTCCTCGTGGTGATGGGAGAGCGCGTCGTCGATCGCAAATCGAGCGGCGGCTCCGAGGTCGCTGGATTCACCCACTCCCACGACCACCCGCCAATCGAGACCGCCGGAGTCGGTGAGGTGAATGACGAGCTGATTCATACGGACGCTCAGGAATCGGTGCCAGGGGCGAAGATGGCCGCAGAGGAATGCGCACCCACTTTCCTACGACCGTCGCCGGTGCGCCGCCGATTCAGAAAGCGCGATGGATCGCGCGCCAGCCGACTCACCTTCTCCTTCCGCCAGTCCCGCCGCAGCAAAAGCGGCGGCCCTCCGCCATGTCGGCGACGCGCGGCCGGCTCCGCCGCCGTCCTGCAGCGGGGGAAAAAGCGGGGCGATCTCTTCGCACCGATGCTTCCCGCTGAGACAGCGCCTGCCGAGGGGGCCTGATCCGCAGGCCTCAGGTCTTCTAAGACGACCAGCCAGGTCTTCACGCTGCGATTTCACTCGAAAGCCCTCGGGCAAAACGCGAGCGTCACTGCTTTCCGATGAAGAAAGTGACGCCGAGTCCTGCAAAACGAAAGACCCTCTCCGAGCGCGCGGCCGCGGCGAGAGCCCCGACCGCCGGCGCGGCCTTCCCCATCGTGGGCATCGGCGCGTCGGCGGGAGGGCTGGAGGCGTTCACGGATTTGTTGAAAGATCTGCCGGCGGACACGGGCATGGGCTTCGTGCTGGTGCAGCATCTCGATCCGCAGCATGAGAGCGCGCTCACCCATCTGCCCGCGCGGGCGACGACGATGCCGGGGTGCGAGGTAACGCAGAATCTGCGCGTGGAGCCGGATGCCACCCGCGTCATCCCGCCCGATGTGCAGATGGCCATCGTCAGCGGGGTGCTGAAGCGGACCCCGCGCCCGCCGGATCGCGGGGCGGCGCGGTTGATTGTTTTTGCTCCGGGAGTTCGCGCACCATTTGCTTTTTAACGCATGTCAGACAGCGGCCCACCAAAGCTGAAAGAGTTTGCCCGGCGGCTTCTCGCTTACGAGGCGGCCACGGGCAAACCTGCTGGCCCCAACGGGTCGGCGGCCTTTGGCGTTTGCGAGAAGCTGCGCGGGCCGCTCGCCAAAAACCTGGGGATCGGCGGTCTTTGCGCGCTCATGGCCCGCGCCATGGCGCTGGCCGGCGCGGAAGTTCCCTGGCTCCGCGCGCTGCGCGTCAAGGCGGACTGCTCATTGGAGGGTCTGGACAAACTGGAGGCGAAACTTGACTCGCGCGCGATCGCCGAGGGCGAAGTCGTCCTCGTGGCGCAGTTACTCGGACTGTTGGTCACTTTCATTGGCCCGGCCTTAACGCTGCCGTTGCTGCACGATATTTGGCCGAAGATGGACGATCTGAATTTTTGAAAAGGAGAAACACTATGAAGAAAAATAAAACCCCGGCGCGCCAGTCCCCCAAAAAAGCGAGCCCGCCGGAAAAAGTGAAAATCCGCCAACTGCCGACCGGCGTGCGCGGGCTCGATGAAATCATGGGCGGCGGGCTGCCGGAATTTTCCTTTAACATCATCGCGGGCGCGCCGGGTTGCGGGAAGACCACGCTGGCCCATCAAATCATCTTCGCCAATGCGACCCCGCAGAAGCCCGCGCTTTATTTCACCGTGCTCGGCGAACCCGCCATCAAGATGCTGCGCTACCAGCAGCAGTATTCCTTCTTCGAGCCGGCCAAGCTGGGCCAGGCCGTCCGGTTTATCAACCTGAGCGATCTGGTGCTGGAGAAGGATTTGGGCGGGGTGCTGGAGGAGATCACCCGCGAAGTGCAGGCGTCCAATCCCAGCATCGTGGTGGTGGACTCCTTCCGCACCGTGGCGCGCAAAGCGTTGGGCGCGGAAGGTGAAATGGAAATGCAATCGTTCGTCCAGCGCCTGGCCCTGCTGCTGACCAGTTGGCAAGCCACCACCTTTTTGATCGGCGAATATTCCGAAGGCGAGATGCACGGCAATCCCGTGTTCACCGTGTCCGACGGCCTCTTCTGGCTCACCCAAAATTCGGAGCGCAATTCCGTGGTGCGAAAGTTGCAAATCATGAAGCTGCGCGGGCAGGAATCGGTGCCGGGTCTGCACACCGTCCGCATTACCGGCGACGGGCTGCAAGCCTTCTCGCGCACGCTGGGCATGGTCGGGAAAAAAGACCGGCCGCTCAAACGGCGGCGTCTTTCCACCGGCATTCCGGAACTGGATAGGATGCTGAACGGGGGCATTCTGGAGGGCGACAGCGTGCTGATCGCCGGCCCGTCGGGAACGGGAAAATCCGCGCTGGCCACCCATTTTCTCGCCGAAGGTCTGCGCAATGGAGAAGCGGGCATCGCGGCGATTTTCGAAGAGCGTCCGAAAGGCTACGCGGCGCGGGCCGACGCCTTTGGTCTGGACCTCGAGTCACCGCAAAAGAACGGCAAGCTGGAAATGCTTTACCTGCGTCCGCTCGATCTCTCGGTGGATGAGACGATGCAGGAAATCCTCGATGCGGTGAAAAGGCTCGGTGCCAA
>Ga0105044_10010769_pt1 | contig 12476 bp, 9 predicted proteins | sample MAT01_FD_78092 | JGI IMG/M metagenome (GOLD analysis project Ga0105044, IMG submission 78092) | Freshwater microbial communities from Lake Fryxell liftoff mats and glacier meltwater in Antarctica - MAT-01 | ecosystem: Environmental > Aquatic > Freshwater > Ice > Liftoff microbial mat | place...
AATATCGCAACCTGATCAACTGGACGAGTGCGCAAGGAAGCTCTGCCGATCAAAATCTGTGGCACAGATGGGGGGATTATTATTTAACTAGCCATCCTGATCCCCTGATCCCTACGCTCAGCGCTTCGATTTTTTATAATGATTTTCAAATAAACCCTAATCTAAACAAATGGGCGCGTAAAAAATTACAAGCTTTCTTATTACCTAGTAATCATTCCGCTAAACCTACTCTCGATCAACTTTTTACGAACTCACGAGCTAGCCAAGACCCACAGACACTAGAAAATGCTGGATTTAAACTGTTATCTAAACAAGGCCGAAGCTTTATACATGTCGCCAACCACCCACTTTTGCCTGAGTATTTACTAAAAGCCGTGGTGGATTCTGAATTAAGAAAAAAAGCAGGTAAACCTGAATGGTTATGGTTTTCAAGGCGGTGTGAATGTGCCAAAAAGATTGAACATCTTATAAAAAAACATAAAATTAAAAGCTTCACAGTTCCTCAAAAATGGATTTATCCACTTCCTTTGCAACCCTCGCCTCCATCAACGGCAAACTATTCCCAAAAACCTGTCGTTTTATTGGTTAAAAAAATGAACTTAGTTCCTTATGCAAAAACTTTAGATGAGTGGAAACATCATGTCAATAAAGCCAAATTGAAGGAATTGTATACGATTGTAAGCCGGATTCCCAGGGTTTCAATTCGACCAGATAATATTCCCTTAACCACTGATGGACAGTTTGCCTTTGTGGATACCGAATACAGAAGTGGCGCACCAGCTTATGACTTTATTCGTTCCCATTTATCTAAAGAGATGCAGAAGTATTGGGATCATCTAGTCATCAAAGGCGGCGGCTAAAGGATTCCGTTTTGTGCCAGCAAAGGAATTAAGCTATGATTATTGCTTTTTCGCACATAATCGATGAAACCTTTGCCTAGGTGATTTTTTAGGGTCCATTTAACATCCTTTTGCTTTAAAAAAGTGGCTAGCTCTAAGGCCATTTTTTTATCTCCCTTAAATTTGCCTAATACAGTGAGGAGTAAAGAAAAAGGCAAAGGTTCAACTGGATTCTTCTGGTAAAGCTGCAAGGCGTTTTTAATCGCCTTTTCTCTGTCTTCATTGGTGAATAATTTATAGATTTGGGTGCTGGTTTTTTCAGCTTTGGCAACCCATTCATAGGAGTTGTCTTTATTTTCTAATCGATTTTTCTCAAACTGATCCACCAGCAACATCATTCTAAAAATAGCTTTTAGATTATCCCAAGCACATGTTCCACCTTGCTGCGGACGATACTTGCCTTTGGCAATCAATGCCAACTGCAGTTCTTGGTGAATTGTCGACCGATCTTTTCTTACTTCTTCTAGAGTTTTGCTTTCCCCTTGACGCATTTTTTTAATTAAATCTGACGTCAGAGGCCCGTTTATCCGATAAATTTGATAACCCGACTCAATCCCATTCTCTACTGGCATTCCTCGGTTGACTTCGATATAAAATCCTTTATAAAGCAAGCGATAGGTTGCATGTTTTTTCCAGCCAGATGTTAATGCCACCATTTCTCCTGCTACATAATTTGCTAAAACTTCTTCATCTGTTTTAGCGGGACCATGGTTTGCTAATAATTCTTTCATGGCATTAAGAATTTTAGCTTGGGAAGCTAAATGAGGAAAGTCCTGTGCATTACTGGGTGGCTTTTCAAAAAATTGCGTAAGACTCAAGATAAATTCTTGAATAGCCAATCCATAAGAAGCTCCTTCTAAATTTGTTTTAGCAGGGGCCCCAGACATCACCAACCTGCCGGGTACTGCAAAGCGATGAGCTAACATTTTTTGAGTAATCGATAACTGCGCCTTAAGTGGGCTCGCCCCATTTTTTATTAAGAAATCAGCAAGTTCGTGGTGACCTCTTGCTAAAGCTGCAGCTAAAGGCGTGAAAGCCGACATTTCTATTCCATTTATATCTGCGCCATATTTTATCAATAATTCTGCAACAGGGATAGAACCTCGATGAGCTGCTTCAACTAATGGAGATAATTTTGTTCCTTTTTCTACCCTAACTCCTTCTTGAATGAGAAACTCAACAATTTCCAAATGTCCGTGAGCAATTGAAGGAATTAATCGATTGGAATTTGGATTCTTCCTCTCGTATTTTTTAATATTTAGACCTTGTTTAGTGAGTTCTTTAAGTAGATCTATCATTCCACAGGTAATTGCAAGCTCAAGAAGGGGGATTTCATATTGACGATATTTGCTGTTTTTGAAAACTTGGGTTAGAAATAGTTCGCTGACCTGTTTATTATTGAGAGCAATTAAGCGATAGATAATGGCTTCAATATCTTTTGTAGAGGCTTTAAACTGACCTCCAGCTGTAATAATTTTGGTAATCGACTCTAGGTTTCCTTCACAAAAGGCATACGCAAGTAATGAGTTCTTGTCTTGTTTAGAATTTAGATTAACCCCTTGCTCCAAAAAATACTGAACAATGGCAGAATGTTCTTTTTTGATGGCTTGCTTTAAGCATTCTTTCTTGCGTTTTTCCGTTTTTATGTATCCGCTCTCAACAAAGAGTTTTACTCCATCCAAACGACCTAAATAAATGGCTAATTGTAAGGCCTTTTCTTTATTTAGATTTTTTTTGGTGCTGTCTGAAAGAAGTATCTTCATTTGACTGAGATCGTTATCCAAAACGGCCTTGCAAAGAGGAATAGACTCATAGCTTTTTAGTGAAGCGGGGTAAGGCTGGGAAGTCACATTTAGAAAATTCACTGGGGGTAAATTTGTCACACAAACGTCCCCTTTAAACTTACAACCTCTAGGCTTAAGATAGTTCGGCAGAGTTTTTTTATTGAGTGCCTCTTGACAAGTGGCTCGAATTTTTCTTCTTTCCGTGGAAGGTAATAAAATTTTCCCTAACCAATTGATCGCCCATTCATAAATTTTTTTATTTAATTTCGAGGGTTTTTCGGCTGTTCTTAGTTTGCGCTCAACTTGCTTAACGTAAGATACATATAATTTATTTATCGGGGAAAGAGCCATAATACCTTTATCTTTTTTATAAAAAATTATATGAAACAGTTATTAGGATTATAAATAAAAATTAGAAAAATTACAAATTATTAATAACAATAAAGGTTTCTAATGAACAAGATTTTGCTCATTATTTATCTAGCAATCTCGGCCTCTTCAATTTTAACTGCAGAAACAGATCCTTTTCTGATGCTAAGTCCATGGGGTTTGCCCAGGCAAGAATTCTTAGCGGAACAAGGGAAAGCTTACTCCACGGGTTTGGAAAAAAAGTATCCAACTCTAGAATATCCCATTTCTAAAGAAAGCTTAGCTAAACTTTTTACTCTTTGGGGCGCTTCAAAAATTGAATTTGTTGGGTATGGCAGTCTTGTTAACCCTGCTTCAGCCGCTAAAACGGTCAGTCAAGAAGTCATTGACACTTTTCGACCTGTGGTGTGTTTTGGTGGGAAACGAATTTTTGAGCGCAATTATGTCAACAATGCTCATTGGGGCAAAAGGATCAGAAACAACGACAATGGCATGCTAAATGTCATCCCTGTAAAAAATCTTTCTCAGATGTTCAATGGGGTTTCAATGCAGGTCTCTCTAGAAGAAATGGTGCATTTAACGGAAAGAGAAATAGGCTACGATTTAATTCCAATGCTAACGCTGCATTGGGATGAAGCGATGGATCAAAACAACCGCACCCCGAAGTTTTTTTTAGCTTATATTTTCTCAGCTTCATCAGAAAAAAGAGGGAATGAAATTCATGTCTCCCCCTGCGTTAATCCGGTTCCCGGATACAGCTATTTTTCTATGGCTGGGGCTGCAGAATATGGAAAGGCTTTTCTGAAATTTTGGGTCGATACAACCTACTTGGCGGATCGCAAAACCCCCTTTCTAATCTGGTTGAAAAACCCTAAAATAAACTGCGAATGCGATAGAGGGTGCTTACTTCCAAATGAAAAAAAATCTTAACACTTGATTTTTGTACCTTTTCATTTATGGTAAGTTCAGGCAGAATTAATGCAATCTTTTCATTTGCGAGGGACGCTCTGATTTAATGACATCTGTAAGGAATTCGCTTAATGTTGCAGCAAACCAAAATTTCACCTCATATAAGGGCTTCTTTATTGCCTGTAAGTTTCTATCACAGAACGGATAGTTTGCTTTTTCAATTTATCCTTAGTGAGCTGCTTCCAGTCCATCAAGAACTCACACAAATGATTGATACTGTCCAAAAAATTCGAATCGCGGATTTTAGCTCGGAGGAATTTTCTCATTTTCTACACACTTTGACGCTTTCTGCCCATAAACTCTCAGGATCTGCCCAAGAAAATATGCGTTTGTTTTGCTGGAATTTGGAAGCGGGGGCATTGACTAAGCTCAGAAATTATTGCACGCTCTTCCTGCAAAATAAACATGAATCAGATAAGCCTCCAATTCTCATGCACCGCTATGCTAATCGTGCATGGCTGCTCTGCTTGCAATCATTAGATTGCATCCGAGTTCTTCAGCATAATCTTCTTGAACCTGCGCTTCCATCTGAAAAAATTCCAGAACTGCGCGAGTTGCTTATTTCAACTACCGATAAATTGTTTGGACAGATTCAACGCCTAAATCGACTTGTAGCCCGTGTGGCTTTGAATTTTCATCACGACGAGAATGTTCTCTATTTTTTTCTGCAAAGGCATGAAGAATTCAGTAAAATTTATGGAGAAAGCTTCGTAAATAAAATTTTTGAAAAAATGTTCTCTGCGGGAGTTCCTGAAGCTGGTCAATTTCTACTGCAAAAATATGGCGCTAGAGGCTTCCATGACCTTTTTCCTCTTATTGCAAGCAAAATTACCGAACTGCAAATGGTGATGGTTGGATGACAACTTTTAGAGAAAAATTTGCAGAAATTTTAACCCTGACCCAATTCTACCTATTCCAAGAGCACCAACTTAAAGAAGCTGTCTTTTCAGATCAAAAAACCTTTCAGTATTTCAAAAAATGGAAGATGGAGCAGAAGAAGCAACCGCTAGTTTCTCCACCAGTACAAGCGCGTCCTCTCCTCAAGCCTGCTTTTAAGCCTGCTCTTCAAATGCCAAAACCTTCTTTGCCTTTGCCCCCTATTCAGCAAGAAAAAAAAGAGACTTCTGTAAAACCAGAAACAAAAAAAATTGAGACGCTTAAATCTGAAACAGCAGATCTTTCTTTAGAACTCCCCGCCATTCCTACTGCTGATGCCTGCGAAAATATGCACGCCCTTTTTAAGCAAACCTTCCCATTAAAAACGATAGTGACAGAAATTCCAGATGATGCTGAATCGACCCAGAAAAGCACTTTGTGGAAGTATGAAAAAGCACCTTCACCGATTACAATTCTGTCTTTCAATGAAAAACCTAATCATCTAGCCTTTCTACATAATCTTAGCAAAGCCATCGAACAGCTGAATCCAGCAATTGAAGTGCGCTCAGCTCTCTCAATTGAAGCTGCTGAGGAATGGGAGTCCTTTTGAAATCAAAGAATTTGAAGCTAATCATTGCCAGTGATATTGGAATGCAAGCGTGCCCTAATCTGATGAAATTTTATCGTGAAAATCAAAAGCAGGCCCATCATTTTTTAGATCGCATCCCTCTGTTTCTTTTATCTGATATTTCTTTTTACTTAAAAGAACCCAAATTAAAGCTACCTCTTTGGCAAGCTTTGCGCGAAATTCTTTCCCTAATTAGTAAAAAATTGTGAACGATTCTGCTATTCCTCGCTTTGCGACAGTAATTCTCGATGTTGCCATCGATAAAACGTTAGAATATGCTATTCCTAACCATCTATGCGCACACATTCGAAGGGGCGTTAGAGTTGAAGTTCCTTTAAGAGGGTATCCTCGAGCTGGCTATATTCTGGAAACCAAAGAAACCAGCAATTTCCCGAAAGTTTTGCCCATCATCCGACTGCTTTCCGAAACGGCTCTTATCCCTGAAGATTTATTCGATTTAGCCCTCTGGATTTCACGCTACTACCTCTCCCCCCTCTCCCAAGTTTTTAAAATTTTAGTCCCCTCTAGCATTCGCAAAGAGATACAGCCTAAGCAACAGTTATTCGTGATGCGTCAGCAAACCAGAGAGCAATTAAAAGACTATTGTGAAAAAATCCGCAATAAAAACTCTGCCCAAGCCACAGTGCTGGATGAAATGCTCTTGGTAAAAAAAGGAATTTTGCTTTCCGAGCTACTAGAAAAAACTCAAGGGTCGCGCAGTCCTGTGGATACTCTAGTCAATAAAGGTCTGCTGCTGGTAGAACCTATCAGAATAGACCGCTCCCCTTTGATTGGTGAAGAATACCTTCTCACAAAACCGAAGATTTTAACTGGGGAGCAAAAAATTGCTTTAGAAAAAATCGCATCCTCAATCGATGGGGGTGTTTTCCAAACACATCTGCTTCATGGAATTACCGGAAGTGGGAAAACTGAAATTTACCTGCAAGCTATCGAAAAAGCCCTGCAGCAGAAAAAAGACGCAATTATGCTGGTCCCCGAAATCTCTTTAACAGCGCAAACAATCGAGCGCTTTAGAAGCCGATTTCCAGATAAAATTGCCATCTTACATCATCGTCTAAGTCATGGAGAACGTTTTGACGAATGGCACAAGATCCATCGCGGCGAAGCTAATATTGTGATAGGGGCCCGCTCGGCCGTCTTCAGTCCTGTCAAACGGTTGGGCCTTATAATCGTCGATGAAGAGCATGAACAATCCTATAAGCAACAAGAGGAATCTCCTTGTTATCATGCGCGCGACGTGGCGGTCATGCGTGGAAAAATCGCCGAGGCAACTGTCATTTTGGGAAGTGCAACCCCTTCGTTAGAGAGTTATTACAATGCCAAAAATTCGAAGTATACTCTTTGCGAGCTCCACAAACGGGCTGAATCTTCCTCATTGCCTTCGGTTACAATCGTCGACATGAAAAAAGAATTTGAAAAGGCCAAGGGATTCACAAGTTTTTCAGAGTTGCTTTTAGCCGAAATTAAATTGCGCCAACAAAAGGGAGAGCAATCCATCCTTTTTTTAAATCGACGCGGGTACCACACCACACTTCTTTGCCCGTCCTGTCAAAAGGCGGTTCGGTGTCCACATTGTTCCTTAGCACTCACTTTTCATTTTAGTAAGAATTCTTTGTCGTGCCATCTTTGTGATTTCACCTTATCTCCTCCTCCCGCATCCTGCCCTGAATGCAAAAAAGGGGTTCCAATGAAATTTCAAGGAATCGGAACAGAACTGATCGAACGCTCCTTACATGCAATCTTTCCTGATCTGCGTACCATCCGTATCGATGCGGATACCACACGGCATAAAGGTAGTCAGCAAAGGTTACTGAGAGACTTCGGAACTGGCAAAGCGGATGTATTGATCGGCACTCAAATGATTGCCAAAGGGCTTCACTTCGCTGAAGTCACGTTAGTCGGCGTTCTCAACGGGGATGCGTCACTGAATATTCCTGATTTCAGATCTTCAGAAACGGCTTTCCAGTTAATGACTCAAGTCGCTGGCAGAGCTGGCAGAGGAATTGCTCCTGGAAAAGTCATTATTCAAACGCATATTCCAGATAATTCCACGATTCAATTGGCAGCTCAACAAGATTATGCTAAATTTTATGAAGAAGAAATTGCAATTAGAGAAATGTTTCAATTTCCTCCTTTTATGCAGATTATCAAAATTACTTTGGCAGGGCCTGATGAAAAAATCACCCAAGCCAAAGCAGAAGAATTACGACATCAGATCCAGCTGAACTTCCCCAATTCTTTTATTTTAAGCCCGGTGATTCCGTCAGGTCATGCCAAAATAAAAGATCGTTATCGTTTCCAATTTCTGATTCGAGGCCCAAGCATCTATAAAGCTAACCACATTTTACCCAAAATCCTGCAAAAAACCCCCCTTCCTTCCACCATCAAAATCTTGATTGATATCAATCCTCTTTCAACTTTTTTCTAAATCATTTTGACAAAAAAATATTGCTTTTTGCCTTTTAGCCAGCTAACCTGAACATATGAAAGGCTCCTATAATGTAATAAGAGCACCTTTTAAACTGAACTTTACTTAAGGACATTCAAATGTTTAGAATTTCGTTTCTATTTTTACTTATCTTAAGTCATGTGCTAGCTGCCGAACCGATGCGTATTATTGGGATTGCGGGAGGAACAGGCTCAGGAAAAACGCGTTTAGCTAAACAACTTCAAGAGGCATTTGGAGACCATGCAACCTTGATCGAACAAGATTGCTATTATAAAGATCTTTCTCATCTTTCTCCGGAAGAAAGGAAAAAAAAGAATTTTGACCATCCTGATTCGCTTGACTTCGAACTACTCCAAAATCATCTGCAACTCTTAAAAGCTCATCAATCGATTACCAAACCAACGTACGACTTTAAAATCCATTGCCGTATTGATGAAAATACAATCGTGCATCCCAAAAAAATCATTATCGTTGAAGGAATTTTACTCCTTAGCCTGCCAGAAATTCGGGAATTATTGGATTTAAAAATTTATGTTGAAGCTGAAGATGATATTCGTATTCTACGCCGTCTGGAAAGAGACATTAACGAACGAGGAAGAGATTTAGCAAGTGTTAAAGAACAATACCTTTCTACTGTCAGGCCGATGCACATGCAATTTGTTAAACCCAGCAAGATCCATGCAGACATCATTATTCCAAGCTTTGGGGATAATTCCCAAGCCCTTCAACTGATTATATCAAGTTTAAAAGACTCTCTAAATATCTCTCTCTAAAGAAAAAAGTGCATGCAATAGATGTATGCACATTCTTTCAGGATAGAGAGTTAGAATACCAAAGCGACTGTGCCTAACAAACTCATTGATTGCCAGCAAGCTCGTTCAAACGAGTGGTACCATTGCCGAAAACAGTATAAATGCGATCAAATCCATGGCTAGCCTTCATGTAGATAAAATCATACTCGAGTCCAACTAAAAAACAATTCCATGCATATTGAGTTCCAAGGGTGATACAAGTGCCCCTGCCATAGGCAGATTGTTTAAAATCCCTCAAATAATCATCACGCAAATTCCAAAGTCCACTGCCTTTAAATAGAACCCAATGATACTCAATTGTGCCCTTAATCGACCAACAAGGGATTAGTGATACGGCGCCATCTATGCCTACCCAAGGCCCATTCCATATAGCTTTGAAATCACTGTGCAGCCCAAGAAAGGTTCCCGTTGGCCCAAATAAATTCAATGATTGATTAACACTAGGGGCTTTTAAATGCAGTTCATGATGCGACCAACCTATCAGCGGATTGAATGTAAAGCTCCGGTTAAACCAGGTTGATTGATAGCCGAGCGCTGCGGAAAAATCAAAGGCTTCTCCTTTATCTGCATCGGAAATCGAGCGCAAAAACTCCTTGTTTCCACGGCTTTCCAGATAGTCGGAACCTTGGTTTTTTCCGCTAAAAATGCGTGCATAATCCCCCTTAAGACGTAGATTAATGTGTGAAAAGGGAACAATTTTTAAGGCTGCTTTCACTTCATACATGCATAAATCTTTCAAAGTGAGCTCAGAAATGACGTCATCATGACCGTCAGGTGAAGCAATGGACCATTGAAATTGATCTAAGCGTATTCCAAAACCAATGTCACTGTCGAAATCTAGGCAATTTACAGATGATGATATGACTAAAAATATAAAAATTATGTAGTAGATCCAACTCATTCAATTCTCCAATTATGCGCCCAAAAGTTAAGGTAAGCTTATTTTTTTCCTAGCATATGGAAAGGAATCCATCGATTTAACTCCTTTTTAAAAAAACACTCAATCAAATTATCTTCCTATCACTTAAAAAGAATTCAAAAATGGCTCATAGATAGGATTTGGATGGCTTTTATTTATTGAGGAAAATCTTTGTTTTTTCCCTGTTTTTTCTGCTCCAAAAAAAACACTTTTTTCACGTTTTAACGTTTATTCTAATCACCGATATTTGTTATTCTATTTTTGCTAAAGAACGAAAAATTGATCCCTTTGCAAAGTATTGTAGATGCAGGAACAAATGAAACGCATTTTTTAGCAAACAATGAAAAACAATGTGGCTTTATGCAGTTTGCACGCAACCAAAACTTTCATCGCTAGCTTAGCATGAATAGTTTGTTGCTAATCTTGGCACGAAAGGTCGGGCCAAAACAGCTGCATGAAAAAACATAAGGAGTAAATAGCACCTTAATAAAAATAAATAAGGTTTTAAATGAAGTGGCTTTGTTTAGTTGTCCTCGCTGCCGCTAGAGCAACAGTCCTTGATGCACAAGAAGCTATTATATCCCTTCCCTGGATGATGGACGATGAGACGTTGCTGCCTATACCCCATTTTGAAGACGGGACAAGTAATCACTTGGAATACGCACTCGCAAAACCAATCAAGGCTTGCCCGCTAAGCTTTTTTGCTACACTCCTGTTTGGAGCTGGCTTTGTTTATCATTTTTTTCTGCGTAAATTTTTTTCTACTCATCCTCCTAAGCTCAAAACTGAAGACAAGGCAATTTTTTCTCAGCCTTCTTCTAGTACCTTTATTCAAAAAATCACCCATTTTTTTGGTGAAATTAAAGCTATTTTTGGAATTTGGATTATTCCGCTTCTAGCTTCTATCACATTTTTATATGACTGGGAGTCCTCGATAAATTATTTAAATACGCAAACCTATATAGAAGCCTTATTTATTGCTGTCATCATGACGATGGCCTCCTCCAATCCCATCATGAATCTCGTAGAATCCTTAATTAGCCGCATTGCCTTTTTATTTGGAGGTTCTCCTGGAGCTTGGTGGCTTTCTTTATTGACGATCGGTCCTGTTTTAGGATGCTTTATTACGGAAGCGGGGGCGATGATTGTCACAAGCCTTCTGCTTGCAAAGCAATTCTATAAACGCTCGATCAGTCAAAAATTGGCTTATGCAACTCTAGGTCTCTTATTTACACACATTTCTTTAGGGGCTATTCTGACCAATTTTTGTTTGCCCGTGAATTGGATGAGCGCTGAGTTAAATCGTGAAGCGATGGAAACACTGTTTATGTTTGGCTGGAAGTCAATCCTGGCGATTGTGATTTCTACTTTTTGCTATTATTTGTACTTTCGCGACGAGTTTGCTGATTTAGCTAGAGAAGAGCAAAAAGCCGCCCTTAAGTCTTCTGATGATAAAGAAGCTGTGCCATGGTGGATCACTGGCATGCATATTTTACTCCTCATTAGTGCCATTTTCAACCTCTATTCCCCCTTCATTTTTATTGGCATTGCGCTCTTTTTCTTTATCTTCCACGAAATGACCCGGCAATATCAATCTCGCTTAAAGCTGCGTCCTTTCATGCTGGTAGGTTTTTTCTTTTTTGGGCTGGTAATTCATGGAGGCCTGCAAGCATGCTGGATTACACCTCTTTTAGCGCGTTTTGATGCTTTTGTGTTAGCAAATGCTTCCTTATTTTTAGATCCATTTATGGACGTCGCTTCTTTAACCTATTTAGCGACTCTACTCCCTTCATTAAGCGAAGCCACCAAGTATTCCGTCATTGTTGGGACGCTGGCAGCTGGCGGTCTTTCTATGATTGGCACCGCTTCGAGCGCGAAAGAAAATCAAGAAATGAATCCTCATTTTTCAGGAGGCATTTCTCCCAAAAAGCTCTTTCTAGCTGCCCTATTCCCAATGTTCGTGACAGCTTCTATCTTCTTTATTTTCCGCATTTAAATAAAAAAGCCGAAGACTGCTTAAAAGCTGCCTTCGGCTTATTCAAATCAAATCTTAATTTGATTTAGTGTCTCACACCATACTGCCAATTGAAAGAAACCCCGCTGTTTCGGTAAACCGGAATAGGGCGTGGGTAAACATAGACTTCTTCATAGCAAGCATATGCGGGATGGGCAAGAACTGGGCCTGCAATGGCAACAGGTGCTGCAAGCCGCGGTCTTACAGGCACTTGATGGACAACATGCCTTTCCACATAAACTGGCTGAGGCTGCACAACAAATGAAAACAAATTGCCTAAACTAATCCCAAAAGTTGTTCGAGAATGCCCTCTTGCTTCAAGCTGATTGACTGACGCACACATAAAAAGCAGCGTACAAAATACTGCTGTGAATTTTATTAATTTCATTATTTTTACCTCTGATAATTAATCAAGTGATTAAGCCTAAAACTATAATCACGATGAAATAAATTGTATTATAACTAAATGATTATTGAAAGAAATAAATAGAATAAAAAAGGATGAGACGACTAAACCTAGTCAATTCCTAAAGACCTCGTTCGCAGGAACGAGGTCTTTAGGAAGGTCACATTAGGCCTTAAGAACTAGATATTTCGTAAGTCATTGAGACGTCTGCAAAAACTTCTACATCTCCGCTTTCTATAGGAGTTGCGGAATCTGCACTAAAAGTTTTCATGGCCAGCGCATTCCAACGAGGCGAAGGCAATCGTTCACTGGCATCACCGATGGATAACT
>Ga0105044_10010772_pt1 | contig 12475 bp, 8 predicted proteins | sample MAT01_FD_78092 | JGI IMG/M metagenome (GOLD analysis project Ga0105044, IMG submission 78092) | Freshwater microbial communities from Lake Fryxell liftoff mats and glacier meltwater in Antarctica - MAT-01 | ecosystem: Environmental > Aquatic > Freshwater > Ice > Liftoff microbial mat | place...
CGTGTTGGCACCCTGATTGGAAATGCTATCGAGGTGATGGAACGGCTTGCCGCCGATGTGGCCTATTTACACAGCATCCGGCGGGTTGTGTTGCCGATGGCGCAGCAGGGCGAACCCTTTACCCAGATCGAAGCCGTGGCGCAGTCGCTGCTGCCAACTACGCGCCAATCGCCGCTGTGTCAGGAGCAGCATTTCACCAATCTACGCCACATGTATGCGACGTAACGATTCAGGCATGGTTTTCACCCCTGGGAACGCCGCCAGGATGGCGGCAAGCGCATGATTGCTACCAGGATCGCGAGCCCCTAGGCGCGTTCCCTGCTACACCTTCAACCATAGGCTAGCGCGCGTTAAAGGTCTGCCGAGACTTTTTATGTACCCACAAACAAGTTCCCTTGTTCCGTGCGTTCTGGATAGGGAATGCCCATGTGATTATAGGCGGCGCGCGTCGCGATGCGGCCACGTGGGGTGCGATCCAAAAAGCCCATTTGGAGCAAATAGGGTTCCACCACGTCCATAATGGTGTCGCCTTCTTCGCTGATGCTGGCCGCCAGCGTTTCGAGCCCAACGGGGCCACCGCCAAATTTTTCGATGATCGCCGATAACACCCTTCGATCCAGATCGTCCAATCCCAGCCAATCAATTTCCAACATACTCAACGCTTGCTCGGCCACACTCTGGGTGACGCGGCCATCGGCGCGCACTTCGGCATAATCGCGCACACGGCGCAACAAGCGCAACGCGATACGCGGCGTGCCGCGCGACCGACGCGCCACTTCTTGCGCCCCGGATGACTCGATCATGACCCCCAACAGCCCTGCCCCACGCGTGACAATTTCATGGAGCGCTTCTACCGTGTAGAAGTCGAAGCGTTCGACCACGCCAAAGCGCGCGCGCAGGGGGGAAGTCATCAAGGCTAGGCGCGTGGTAGCACCCACCACGGTAAACTTGGGCAGGGAAAGGCGAATATTGCGCGCTCCAGGCCCACTCCCCACCACAATATCCAGCGCGAAATCTTCCATGGCAGGATAGAGAATCTCTTCCACCGCCCGCCCCAGGCGATGAATCTCATCAATAAAGAGAATGTCGCCTTTGCGCAAATTGGTGAGAATTGCCGCCAGATCGCCGGCTTTTTCAATGGCGGGTCCGGCCGTCACTTTCAGGTTGCCTTCCATTTCGTTGGCCAAGATATGACTTAACGTCGTCTTGCCCAGCCCAGGCGGACCGTAGAGTAGCACATGATCCAACGGCTCCCCGCGTTTGCGCGCCGCTTCGACCAGAATCCCGATTTTTTCGCGCAGGCGTTCCTGCCCGATCATCTCTTGTAGGGAACGGGGGCGTAGCGCATGGTCAACTTTTTGTTCGCTGCCCTGCGCTTCGCTTGCGATGATGCGCTCTGGATCGGCGCTTTTTTCAATTGGTTTGCGTCCATCGATGCTGCGTTCGTCAGCCATCTGCATCCTCACTCATCTTTGCCAACAACCGCGTGCGATTTTTCAAAAACGCAGTTTGCACGTTTGTTCTAATTGGATATATTATACCAGAATGTTCAGCAGTGTAGAAACAGCCGCGCTCGTTATCATGCCTTCGCGATTTCTCCTCGGCGTGTAGCTTGACCTTTCCGCAAAAAACTGCTATAACCTGTGTCTAACTTTTTGTTACTTTATCTGATCGCCAAGTAAGGTCGTTGGATTGCTTGGCCCTATGGTATACTCATGCAGAAAATTTTTTCGCCCATCAGGTGGAAAATGGGACACAATTTTCAAGGATTGGTTAGTACGATACGTGCGCGATGAAACCTGCTGATGTGGGCAACCGCCGGCAAGGCTTGGCAGTATAGATTATTGGGGAAGAGGAGTTATTATGTCACAAGATGTGCCGGTGCAGGAAAAGCAACGTTTACTCGATGCCGAAAAACAAGTGATAGATGAACTCAGTCATTTGCGCGAGCTGATGCTCGACGAAGTGGATATTGATCCTGACGAAGGCGATGCTGAGATCACGGAGCGTGAGAAAAACGCCGCGTTAATCGCGGTGTTGGAAAATAAGCTGCAAGATGTTCAGGCTGCCTTGCGTTCGATTGAAAAAGGCAGTTATGGGACTTGCGCCCGCTGTGGCAAACTGATCGAGCCAGGTCGGCTCGAAGTGAAGCCCGACGCGACACTCTGCATCTCTTGCCAATCCGAAGTGGAACGTCTGAGCCGCCGTGGCCGCAACACGCGCCCGATTCAGTGGTAGCTGCATCGGTCTTCACCCTTTCTATCACCTGCAAATTCATCGGTAAGGAGCGAATCTGTGGCTGCCAATGTCTATCCGTCTGCTCATCCACTCGCCCAGCATAAGCTAACGCTATTGCGACGCAAGACGACTGAACCGAAAAAGTTTCGCGAGTTGGTCAGCGAACTATCTATGATGATGATCTATGAGGCAACGCAGGATTTGTCGCTGTTGCCGCAAGTGATCGAAACACCGCTGACCACCATGCGTACGGTAGAGCTTGGTGAAAAGGTGGGATTGGTGCCAATTTTGCGCGCCGGGCTGGGCATGGTCGAAGGGGCTTGGCGCTTGCTGCCCCAATCCGAGGTGTGGCATCTGGGGCTCTATCGCGACGAACGCACACTACAGCCGGTGGAATACTATAACAAATTACCGACCGATCCAACCGTGCAACTCTGTCTGCTGCTTGATCCTATGCTGGCGACGGGTGGTTCGGCAATTGCGGCTGTCGATGTCTTGAAGCGCTGGGGTGTAGAACGGATTAAGTTTGTCGGGTTGATCGCCTCGCCCGAAGGGGTGGTCGCGCTCCACGATAAACATCCGGATGTGGATATTCATGTCACAGCGGTGGACGAGCGGCTGACCAACAAAGATGATGAATTCCCCTCCGGCTATATCTGGCCGGGGCTGGGCGACGCCGGTGATCGGCAGTTTGGTACCGCGTAAATAATCAATAATCAACGACTAATTGATAATTGTTAATGGTGTACGCTCGTGTAACTTCATTAATAATTGTCAATTAGCTATTGATTATTGGTTATTCATTGTTCACTCTAAGGTTATGTCGCCGCGCTGACTCAAGTGCGCTTGGCCGTCGGCGTGATAGCTGCTGCGCACCAACGGTCCACTCTCCACCCATTTGAAGCCGCGCTGCAATCCTTCTTCTTTCAGTTGTTCAAATTCATCGGGTGTATAATAGCGTTCAATCGGCAGATGAAAACGGCTGGGCTGTAAGTACTGCCCCATCGTGAGGATGTCGATCTCATGGGCGCGCATGGCATCCATCACTTCTAAGATCTCATCAACGCGCTCGCCCAACCCCAGCATAATCCCCGATTTGGTCAGCGCCAGTGGATCCATCGCTTTGGCGCGCTGCAACAGTTCCATGGTGCGCATGAATTTGGCCTGGGGTCGTACGGTCTTGTAGAGGCGCGGAACCGTTTCCGTGTTGTGATTCAAAATCTCGGGCTTGGCATCCATGACCATCTGGAGCGCGGCTTGATCGCCTTTGAAATCGGGAATCAGCACTTCGATCGTACAGCCGGGCACTAATTTGCGAATCCAGTAGATGCTCTCGGCAAAGACCCACGCCCCACCATCGACCTGCTCGTCGCGATTGACGCTGGTGAGCACGGCATGTTTCAAGGCCATGGCCTGCACACTCTCGCCAACGCGCCGCGGTTCATCGGGATCCAGCACACTGGGCCGGCCTGTTTTGATCTTGCAAAAACCACAACTGCGCGTACAGGTATCGCCCATCAACAGAAAAGTCGCTGTGCCGCGCCCCCAACATTCGCCAATGTTGGGACACATGGCTTCTTCGCAGACGGTATGCAAATGTTTGCCGCGGAAAAGGCCGCGTAGCTCCTGATACTTCGGGCTATCGGTGGCGCGCACGCGCAACCACGAAGGCCGTCGCCCCTTGGTCAATTGGCCGGGGGTACTGTTATCCGGTTGCAATGCCGGCGCGGGTTCGAGGGTGATCACGCCGTATTGATTTTGTGTCTTGGTTACTTCTTCGTTCATTGCTAAATTGCTCATGATTGCGCACCAAAATTGTTGCTGTTGCTAACCCCATATAGAGCCACAGTAAAACGGTCATGTGGGGATAAGTCATGTTAAACCAGTAGTGGTCAAAGATGCCACTGACGAGTGCGCCGGCAACGGCACCGGCCAATCCTAACAAAATTGCTTCGAGCCCGGGTGGATAGCCGCGCTGCCAAGAACGGGCAACCATGCCAAAGAACCCCACCATAATCGCCAGAAAGATCACCAATCCAACGATCCCCATATTTTCGGCAATGGTCAGATAGAGCATACTCACGCCGAGGTAGATATCAATGTCGGGCACACCCGTAAAGCCCACGCCAAAGATGGGATACCGACTGATCAAAATCAGCGCATCTTTGTATTCGCCAAAGCGCATTTGCGTAGCCAGATCTTGGCCCGTCAAGCCTTGTTGAAAGCGTGCCACATATTCCTGCGTCTGGGGCAGCAGCAGCAAAAGCAGCAAACCGACAATGCCCAAGGGGATCAGCTTTCTATATTTTAACACAGCTAGCAGCCCCACGGAGGTTGCCAAGCCTACTAATGCCGAGCGACTATAGGTTAAATAGAGTGCCAAACAGGCCGTTGCCAGCATGATAAAGGTCAACCAGCGTGGCCAAAGCGGGACACGCGCAAACAGTTGAGGTGCCAACAACCCTGCTACCAAAATCATCATGCCACCCAAGACATTGGGATCGACCGCAGTGCCAATCGCACGCATGATGCCGGCCGGGTCGTCTTCAATAAAGCGCAGCGCGCCGTAGCCGCCCGGATAATCAAAACGTACCAGTCGGTTGAGCACCCAAACCGTGGCTGCTTGGGGGATCACATAGAAGATGACCGCGATGGCCGCGCACGCCCAACCCGCCAATGTTACCCAGCGCACGACCCACACCAGCTCGGCTTCCGTGCGTACCGTGTTGATCGCCACAAAGAAAAGGCTGATGCCCAAGATAATTTCGCTAAAGCGGCGAATAAAGAAGCTGTTGGCGCTGCTATGCGTCAAGCCATAGACAAAGCTGAAAAGTGCCATCAAAATAAAAAGGCCGACCAGTATCCCCAATGGCGATGCAATAAAGTCGCGCTCCAGGCCGATGACGAGTTTGAGCACCCAAACAAAAAAAAGCGCGCCTAATGCCGCATCCAAAAAAGTCGGCTTAAAGCCAATACTAAAGGGCAGGCTGGCAAACGGTAACCCAAAGACGACGGCCACCAGCGCCACATAGCCCCAATGTGTGTCCGCCAGAATAAGGACGCCGCCAATCAACGCCACCGCAGCGATCAGCGCGATCAGCGGCCCTGCCACCCCCACAAACAAACTGATCAGCGCAATGCCAATCAACAACACCAAGCTCAAGGTGAGCCAGCGGGTGAGCCGGTTGGGCGAAAAAAAGAGTGATTGCAGGGTTTGAACAGCTGTCGCCATCTAGCGTGAACGCCTTTCGATGCTCATAAAAATCCTGTCCCATCCTTTAGGGTTGTGCTGGCATGGCTAGCAATGTGACCGCATCCGTCGCTTGCTCGGTTAAAATGCGTGGCATTCCTGCCTGCGCCGGGTCATACAAACCGGCGATCAATTGATACGGACCTGTGCTAAGGCGATTGGGTAGTAGTATACCATAAGTGGCAAGCGCAACCATCGTTGGCGCGTTTGGCGGTATCATCAGCGGTTGATCGGCCTGGGCAACCAAGTGGCCTGTGGCATCCAGTAGCTGGACAAAGACCTTTTCCTGGCCGGTCAACCGTGTACTGTCACCCTGCCAACCCAGGTGGATCGTCAATACATTGCCTGGTGACAACGTTGCTGGTTGGACGGCAAACTCCGTCAAGGTAACACCGTTGTCAAACAGCGTCTTGATTGGTGTAAGCACCGTGGGCGGTGCGCCATAGATCTGTAGCGGCCACACACCCACGGACAGCTCATGCACAAGCCGATAGGTAGTGGCGAGGGCCGTAGCCGCGATATCCTGATCATCCCAATTTGGCGCAGGTTGCCGCGGCAGGAGAACACGCGTAACGCCTGCTGTCTGTAGCTGCTCAACGCTGGTATGTGCGCCGTCCCTATCTTGGGGTGCTGGCGGTAAGACCACATGCCCAACCGCGCCGGTGTAATAATACCAAAGCGTGGGATCGGGGAAATTCTGCGCAATGCGTACTTGCGCTGGTGGCAGATTGGCACTCAACTGTGCCAAAGTGGTCGCCAATGTCCGCCAACCGCGTGTTTTGCTGTAGGCTGGATCGGTATAGTGCCGGCCAAGCGAAAGGCTCATCCCGCCCAGCACCAGTAAGATCGGCACGCTAACAAGGAAACGACGTGATAGGGCAATACGACCAGTTTTTGCGCTTGTGCGGCTATGGAGGATTGCTGCGATCAACAAATAGAAGGGCGGCGCGGCCGCGATCAGATAGCGTTCGTTGAAGATTGGGCGCGTCTGCGCGCTCCACCATGTGGCGAACAGGGGAACGCCCAAATAAAGCAACAAAAGCAGCAACGCGCGATGGCCATTCGGCCCAGACCGCGCCAACTGAATCATCCCCCAGATCAAGAGTAGACCAGCCAGCAGCGCCCACCAAAGTTGTTGCGGGCTTGGTATACTTTCCCCAACAAGCAAGACGCTGCCCGCACGGCGCAGCATCTCGGCTAGCCGGGGCGAATCGCCGTTGCCGTGGTAGCTGCTCAGCGTCGCGCTCACCCGCAGCAGCCAGGGTCCATAAAAAAAGACAATGGTGGTCGGTAAGACCAACCAATTGCTCAGCGTAAAGCGCAGGCGCGGCTGCCAGATGGTGCGCAACAGAATAAAAAGATTCTGCGCCACCACCACAAACGCACTGAAATAGTGAGTGTGAAGCGCCCACAAACTGATCAACACATAGGCAATCGCCCAGCGCCAATGTTGTCGCTGTAGCCACCCTATCATCAGCCACGTACTGGCCAGGGTGAGCGCCATGCTCATACTGTACATGCGTGCGTCCTGGCTATGCCAGATCGCGTAGGGACTGATTGCCAGCAACAAGGTCGCCAGCAAAGCGGCATTGGCCGTTAGGTTTAACGCCCGCGCCAAGCGCCAGAGCAATACGACCGCCAAAAGACCAAACCAGACGCTGGTAAAGCGTAGGGCAAATTCACTGTGGCCGCTCCACGCCAACCAATGATGTTGGATCATATAGCTGGCGACAGGGTGTGGTTCCTGCAGATCAATTGTGGCTTGGACCAGTTCATCGGTGGGGCGCAGGCTGAAAAAGTAGCCAAAGGTTTCATCGCCGCGCAACTCTTGATCGTCCAGCCGCCAGAGGCGTAAGCCCCAGCCTAGCAACACGATCACCAGCAGCAACATGCGCAGGCGCGTGCGACTCATGGTCTTGTGCTCCGCAGGCGTGTTGCCATGCGCCAGCCAATCAGCAACACCAGTAACCCAAGTGTGCCACCGCTAATCCACAAGCCCTGTTGGACACGCTGTGGCCAATAGATCAATTCAAAGCTGACTGCCCCCGGCGGTACCAGCACGCCAAGTAAGCTCAGATCGACACGGTAGGGTGTAAAGTTGGATAAACCGCCGGTAGCTTGGGTTGTTGCTTGCGACACGATATTGCGCACTTGCCAGCCCGGCAGCCAATTTTCGCTGAGGACGAGCAATCCGCCCGCTGCACTCTCCATTGTAACGCGCAGCTGACCGGCTTCGATGGACTCAATCTTGATTTGGCTGGATCCTGTGGGTAAGGTCAGCGGGTTGGCAAGTGTCTCTGGTGGCAGCAGCGCAATTTGCTCTACATCAAAGGTGTGGTCAGCCAGCAGCGCTACGGCATCTGTATCGGTTGCCGGTTGCAATTGCTGTACCAGCCACGCGCGTGGATTGGGTTCGACCAAGCGATGCAAATAGGTGCTGTCACTTGTCTGGGGAAATTCGGCTAGCAATTCACTGGCTTCAAACAGCTCGCGCCGCCAGGTGAGCACATGGGTTACGCCGGTCAACCGCCAGAGGCGATCGAGCGGGAAATTATCAAAAAGCGCGGCATAGCGCGCCAGGCGTAGCGGACTGCTGCCCCACACATCTTCGATCTGCTGGCGCATGCCGTAATCTTCGTAAACACGAAATTCGTTGTAGACACGGCCTGGTAACCCAGTTGCCTGTGGCACGCCCTGACGTACCCCTTGCTCTACCGCTGCCATCTCTGGCGCGAGCATCGTTTTGCGCGCTGGGTCAACCCAATCCAGATTCGTGCTGATATTCGCCCCAAAAAGATTGAGCACAACCAGCCCGGCAATGATCCGCCCACGCCGCCGACTCCACGCTGGCCGTAGCAGCAGCACAATGAGCGCCATTGCCAGCAACATCGTCACCACAGCAATCAGCAGATAGTGCCATTGGCCTACCGCGCTCTGCCCCACCAATTGCCAGAGAATGCCGTAGCAGTAGGCGCCACCCGCCACCAGCACAGCGTAGAGTAGTGCCAGCCGGCGGCGCTCTAGATAAGTCAACGTGGGCAAGGCGGCCATCCCCGCGCCAATCAACACGCTGAGTCCCAACGCGACGAGCAAGGCTGCACGTTCTTGCCCGCGAAAGAGATTCCAGCCAGGCGCAACCCAATAGGCCAGCGGATAGAGAAAGCCATTGTCCCCATAAGCCAGCAGCAGTGCAATGAGCGCAAGGAAGCCAAAGAAAAGCGGGTAGCGATTGTACGGATCGGGCGTGGGCGTCCCTGGTTCGCGAGTCTCCCTGGTTGAGCGCCCAAAACCAATACCAGCGAGGGCCAAGCCCAAGCCAATTACCCCCACATAGATCGGCGAAAATTGAGTGAGCACACCAGGTAGCAGCAACTGCCACGTATCTTGCCACGCAAAGCCGCCGCTGACATAGGCATAATCGACATTGGCGCGCACACTCAACTCGCTAAATTCCAAGCTTGGCAATAGCTGGGCCGCGCTCAACCCGGTTGCCAGAACGAGAAACGCACCCAATCCAAACAATTGCGCAGTCAGCTTCGCACGCGGTGCAACCGATGGGTCATGGCGCGCGACACGTCCACGCATCAACAAAAAAAGTGCCCAGCTCGCAATCGTGTAGCTGATGTGCAGAAACGTTTGCGGGTGACCGGCCAGGAACGCCATGGCATAGGTTACGCCAGCCCCGATCCACCACCGCCAGCGCGTCGGTTCACGCATAGCCTGTAACAGCAAATAGAGCAGCAGTGGCAACCAGATTGCGCTGCGCAGGATCGCCAGTTGCAAGGGCGGATAGCCTGTGAGATAACCGGAAAAGGCAAACGCACACCCCGCGGTAAAGGCCGCTAGCCGCTGGCTAGTCAGGGCATGTACCAGCAAATAGACAAAATAGCCGGCCAGTGCCACCTGGATCACCGCTTCCAGTTGGAGAAAATAGAGGCGCTGGTCAACGGCTGTCCACGGCAAGGTTAAGCCTAGGACCAGGTTGCTCAGTGGATAGAAGACCGCAGCTTGTATATCGGCCAGAAACGGATGCCCGCTGTAGGTATAGGGATTCCAAAGCGGCAAACGTCCGGCGGCCAATGCTTGTTGCTGAAAGAGACTGAACGGCAAAAAGTGATGGGTAAAATCGCCATCGGGAAAGGTCGCCAGGCCGAGTAACAACGGCGCATAAAACAAGCTGGTCAGCGCAACGAAACCGAGGGCCGCCAACCCATGTCCACGCCTTGGATTGGGCCGTACGCGCGCATTCACGGCGTAACCTCGATGGCACCTAGCTCAATATGATCCTTGCCATTGGGCAATTGCAACCGCTTGCCACCTTCGACTGCTGGATCATAGAGGCCTGCAATGAGTTGATAGACGCCGGGCACCAGGTTCGGCTCTAATTGCAACGCCACGCGTTCTACCTGGGTTGCGCCTACGGGCAATGTGGGAAAGGTACGATAGCCATGCATGGGCTGGGTATCGATCAGCGCTACGGCATAGCCATCGGCGGATAATAGTTGCACAAACCAATGGAGATTACTGGTAATAGGTTGTTCTAATTGAAAGGTGATTTCGATGGGCAGAATTGCGCCGGGGGGCACGCTAGCTGGCGCACGCGTTGCGATCATGGTGACCTGGGGCGTTGTATCCATGCCCAGCGAAATATCTAGGCGCGTGTTGACACCATTTTGCAGCAGGCGCAGCGGTGTTGCATAGCGTACTAGCCGGTAATCGCCAAACCAGCGATCTTCGGCTTCGTAGGCCACGTCGGTTAGCCAGCGCTCGATGCTATTCTCTGGATCATTGGCGGGCAACCCGGCTGTAATTACCCAAAGTCGCTCGCGCGATTGGAGCAAGCGCAGCAAGACTTGCTCGGCTTCCAGATGTTCCATGCTGGTGGCCGCATAGCCATAGATGGGCGGCAGCGTGCTGCACTCCCCAGGCATCCAATTCATCGGAATCTGATAGTAATAGGGCGCAATCGTCACAATCGCGTCGGTCGGTTGCAACTGGGGACAGAGATCGGCAATCACGGCGCGATAGCCCTCTCCCGGTGTGCCATAGTGGGGATCGGTGCCCGCTTGCCCCAGCCAAACGCCGATCAAGGTGACGGGAATCAAGGGAATCAAGCCAACCAGCAAACGACTGGTACTGCTGGATGTGCGCTCGGCACGACTTGCCTGATAGACATTGACCAACAGGATGCCCAATGTACCCAGCGCGGCGATGCCCACAAAGAGCGTTAAATAGTGGGTGGTGCCGTCGGCGCGCAGCCACGCTAGATTGGTATTGCCGCGGAAATTTTCGCGCAGCAACTGTAGCTGGCCGAATACTGGACTATACCACCAGTCGGCCAAATTTTGGGCGGGCGGCCCAAAGCGCAACGGATCTTCCCAATCAACGGGAAAGATCGAGCGCAGTTTGATTTCATAGTTGACATAGTTGACACTCACGGCCAACAGTTGCACCACCCCCGAAAGCAGCGCAAACCCGGCCAGTATCAAGCCACTCGCGCCAAAGCGGCTAAGAAGCGCGCTGGCACTGAAATAGGGGGCAGCCCTTGCCGGCTGCGGTTGGGTGAGTCGTTCGACGAGGGGCGCAAGGGTCAATACCCAAAAGGGTGTCAACGGTACCAGGAAGCGTGGTCCCCAAGCAAAACCACCCCACCACATCCACCAGCGACAATAGAGACCAACAAGCAGTAAACTGAGCGCCAGAATGACCAGCGCTTCGGCGCGATGCTGCCGGAAAAAGGCAGGGAAGAAAAGCAATGCGGCGATGAACAAGGGTGTATGCCAGAAAACACCGCGATAGGGGCTGATGAGCAATCCCCACAAGCCTTGTACAGCCGGTGCTGTAAAGCCCTCGCCACTTTCAAAGTGGTAGCCTGTATCAAAAAAGCTGCCGAAGCGCAAATAATTGTAGACCATCAGCAACAGACCTGCGGCCAACAGGGGCAACAAAAACCCAATGCTAGCAACCAAGATGCGCCGGACGGTTACCAATCGGTTTTCGGCATTGTCTGGCAGGGTTGCCAGTACACCCACCAAGCCATACGCGCCAAGCGCCACGAGAAGGATGGTGTGGGCAACTACAGTGCTGATCGCCATGGCCGCGCCAATCCCGGCCAGCCACGTCCAGCCCAGACGGCCTGTGACGCGATAGGCGAGAATGCCATAAAAGACTAGCAGGAGACTGAGGGCGCTGAGCGATTCGCCAAAGAAATGGTTGGCATAGGGCCAGGCAATGGTGCACAGGCCAAAGAGCAACGCGATCACGATGCCTGTGCGGTCGCCATAACCCAGGCGTACAACCGTCAGCCAGAGCAAGCCCGCGGTGAAGGCTGTGATCAACCCATTCCAGAGCAGGGTGCCTTGCACCAGGCCAATCTCAATGTTGAAGTGAGCCAGTGCCTGTAACAAGAGATACCAAGGCACTGCAAGCACAGCCGGCGCTGGCCCTTTTTTGCTATAGACCTCGCCATCGGAGGCAAACGCCCCCAGCACTTCGCCAGGACTGTTCACCCACTGTGTCCAGGCAATCGCATTGGTATCGACGTTGCCCCGCGTGGCAAGCGACTCCGTTACCGCAAAGAGACTGACCTCATCGACAATATGAAATTTGCCAGCACTGGTCAGCACATAGATCGAGCATAGCAAGGCCACCAATACCAGCAAGCCAAAGAAACGATTTGACATGAACCCTATAGTCCCAAAAAGCGCAATTTGAGCACAGCCCCTGTGTAGTCGCGAAAGATCGACCAGAAGCCGGTTTTGCTATCGCCATGCCGCCGCAGAATGTAAAAGACGGGCACTTCTAAAATTTTCCAATTTTTACGCCAGGCCACATAGAGCAGGCGAATAAAATAGTCGCCATAGCCATAGAAAATGTCGTCAAACATGGGGGCCAATTGAAAGAAACGTTCCCGGCGCACAGCAAAAAAACCACTGAGATTATCTTGGATCTGTGTCAGAAAGAGCAGGCGAATAAAGAAATTGTAGA
>Ga0105044_10010774_pt1 | contig 12475 bp, 11 predicted proteins | sample MAT01_FD_78092 | JGI IMG/M metagenome (GOLD analysis project Ga0105044, IMG submission 78092) | Freshwater microbial communities from Lake Fryxell liftoff mats and glacier meltwater in Antarctica - MAT-01 | ecosystem: Environmental > Aquatic > Freshwater > Ice > Liftoff microbial mat | place...
ACGTCGCCCGGTCACGACCGTGAATGCGATAGACCTGATCGGACCAGACGACCGTTCCACTCACCAGGTCGAAGCGCCAGCGGCCCAGTCCGGCCATTTCTTCGGCCAAAACCAGCAGCGACAATTGCTCGGCCTGGGCCCGACTGGCCTGGACCTGGTCGTAAAGGTCGCCGGCCAGCCGTGCGGCGTGGCGCAGCATTTCCATCTGCGTGGGCGTCGGCGGGTCCCGCGGCACGACATCCATGGCCGCGAGCGCCCCGATCGGCGTGCCCGATGCGTCACAGATCGTCGCGCCGGCGAAGAACCTGATCCGCGGACCGTCAGTCACCATGGCATGATGGCACAGCTCGGGATCATCCAGCGCGTCGGGAATCACCAGCGTCGCGTCGGGTCCCATCGCCACCAGCCTGGCACTGACGCTGACTTCGCGAGGGAGGGATTTCAGTCCTAGGGCGATCTCGGAGCGAAACAGTGCCTTGTCGTCCTCGAGCACGCACACCAGGCCGAAAGGCACCTCCAGCGCCGCGCAGACCAGCGCCGTCACCCGATCAAAGGGTGTCGGAAGGGCCTCGGAACCCTGACGGGCGATGTTCATGAAACCTCCGGCCAACCGCGTGGCGGACGTTTGGATTCAAGGTTCAAAGGTTCGGTTAACGGGGGTCTCCGTCGCGCTCCTCGTTCCACTCGGGGGCCTCGAAATCCATCGCATCCTCGGCCTCTTTCAGGGCCAGTTCCGATACCGTCTGACCCCGCACCGAGACCCCCGCCGCATGCACGCTCTCGGGATCGCCCGAGACCAGCGGATGCCAGTCGGCCAGCCCTCGCCCCTCATGCACCCGGCGATAGCCGCAGGACTTCGGCATCCACCCCAGCTGCTCGATGTTCCACGGCGTCAGCTTGATGCAGTCCGGCACCTTCGCGCGACGGTTGGCGTAGTCGATACAGGTGCATTTCGCGCTGTCGAACAGCTTGCAGTGCACCCGGGTGGGAACGACGTCCCCGGTGTCCTCGTCCTCGAACCGGATCAGACAGCACAGCCCGCACCCGTCGCACAGGCTCTCCCACTCCTCGCGGGTCATCTGTTCCAGACGTTTGGTTTGCCAGAAGGGCTTGGTCAGGGGGTCGCTACGCTCTACATCCACCGCCTCCCCATACGCCCCTCCCCGACTGAAATCACCCATGGCCGCCAAAGCCTCGACAAAACCACCCCTCGTCGCCCTCAAGGCCGTCCGTCTGCAGGACGGCCAGCGCCCGCTGTTCGACGGCGTCGACCTTGCCATAGAACCCCGAACCCGCGCCGCCCTGGTGGGTCGCAACGGGGCCGGCAAGTCGACCCTGATGAAGATGGTCATGGGCCTGATCGAGGCCGACGCCGGAGAGCGCTCCGTCCAGGCCGGCACCCGTTTCGCCTGGGTGGCGCAGGAGCCGGAGATCACCGGGGACACTTTGCTTGACTATGCGGCCTCGGAGGGGGCCGAGCGCTGGACCGCCGAATCCTGGCTGACCACCTTCGGTCTCGACCCGGAAAAGCCCACCGTGAACCTGTCCGGGGGCGAGACCCGCCGCGCGGCCCTGGCAAAAGCCTTCGCCGAAGAACCCGACCTGCTGCTGCTGGACGAGCCGACCAACCACCTCGACATCCTGGCCATCGAACTGCTGGAAGAGGAACTGCTGGCCGCCCGTTTCTCGGTCCTCGTCGTCAGCCACGACCGCGCCTTCCTGAACCGCGTCACCCAGTCCTGCCACTGGCTGGAAGGCCGCCGTGTCCGGACCCTGAACAAGGGCTTCGCCGCCTTCGACGAATGGGCCGACAAGGTGCTGGAGGAAGAGGCCGAATCCCTGCGCCGCCTGAACAAGGCGATCGAGCGCGAGACCTACACCTTCTACCGCTCCATCACCGCCCAGCGGACCCGCAACGAGGGCCGCGCCCGCGCCCTCAACGCCATGCGCGACGACCGCGCCGAGCGGGTCAAGGACATCCCCCGCGAACTGTTCCTCGGCGTCGATTCGGGGGCCCTGTCCGGCAAGCTGGTGGCCGATCTGAAGGGCGTCACCAAGAGCTTCGGCGAGCGTACGGTGATAAAACCCTTCACCACCCGCGTCATCCGTGGCGACCGGCTGGCCATCGTCGGCCCCAACGGCGCGGGCAAGACCACCCTGGTCAAGATCCTGCTGGGCCAGCTCAAACCCGACGCCGGCACCGTCCGTCTGGGGGCCAATCTGGAGCCCGTCTATCTCGACCAGTCGCGCGACGGCCTGCGGTCGGACATGACGCTGTGGGACGCGCTCACGCCCGGCGGCGGCGACAGCGTTCTGGTGCGCGGCATCTCCAAACACGTCGCCGCCTACGCCAAGGACTTCCTGTTCCAGGAGGGCCAGCTGCGCCAGCCGATCTCGACCCTGTCGGGCGGCGAGCGCAACCGCCTCCTTCTGGCAAGGGCGTTGGCCAAGCCGGCCAATATGCTGGTCCTCGACGAACCGACCAACGACCTCGACATGGACACGCTCGACAAGCTGGAAGAGCTGCTCGAATCCTACGACGGCACCCTGATTCTGGTCAGCCACGACCGCGATTTCGTCGACCGCCTGGCCACCTCGACCATCGCCATGAACGGCCGCGGCGATATCGTCGAAACCCCCGGCGGCTGGACCGACTTCATCCGCCAGAACCCCGGCTTCCTCCAGCCCGGCGCCAATCCCCGCCCGCAGGACAAGGACGCCGCCCAGCGCGCCGAAGCCGCTGACGAGGCGCGTCGGGTCGAGAAGGCGGAGCCTTCTGACCGCGCCTCTACAAAGAAGCCCGGCAAACTGACCTTCAAGGACGCCCACCGCCTGAAGGAACTTGAGGGCCTGCTCGCCTCCATGCCCGGCGATATCGCCCGCCACGACGCGACGCTGGCGGACGCCGGCCTCTACGCCCGCGACCGCAAGGCCTTCGACCGCGCCACCGCCAACGCCGACCGCGCCCGCGCCCTGCTGGCCGCGGCGGAGGAGGAATGGCTGGAGCTCGAGGCGAGGCGGGAAGCGCTCACTGCCGGCTGACGCCTGTACCGATCGCCGATCCGGTGATTTCCGGAACGAATCCCGGGCCGATTGCGCGTCCCTGTGCAGAAGTCACAAGGGCTTCACAATGCGACGAAATTTCGATGCCTGTCACAGTGCCGGCGCGTCACGGCACGGCTTATCCCCAGGATGGTCCACAGCCGGTCGCTCCGGCCCGCTTGCCGGATCGTCGGAATGGAGCGAGCTTGATCAAGCCGAGGGACATGGCAGCGCGGAAAACCGGGGAGACCCGGGGATCAAGGCGAACCGACCCGGCTCTCTGACCCAGGCGACCAGACCTCTTCGGAGGCGAGGCACGAGGGGCAGGATCAAGGCTCCCGGACACGCAGGCTTCGGCCTCACGGTCCACGGAGAACCGGATCGGGATCGATGGACGACGCGGGGCTCGACCCCGTGGAACGCCGGAGACCCTGAGCGCGACAGGATACAGCTGACCATCGTCGGGGCTCGCCTCGCCGCTGCAAGGCCAGGGTTCTGAACCTCAATGGCCAAGTCCAACCCGGACTTGGCGAGGGGACGTGAGCACCGGTTCGCCCGGACTTGCGTCCCCTCGCTCAATTCCGGGACAGGGTCCGCAATCGGCACCCCCCTTCCCCTCCACGCACCTGAGCCGTAAACCAAGGCCATGACCTCGCGCGGGAATCGTCCAGCCTTCCCCCATCGTCGTGCCGTGATTGCCGGTGCCGGCGCGCTGGTGGCTGCGGCGGCTGTGGCATCCTGCCAACGCACCGAGGCCCCGGTCGACGAGGACGGCCGCGTCCGGCTGCGATTCGCCACCGACTGGCGCGCCCAGGCCGAGCACGGCGGCTTCTACCAGGCGCTGGCTTCCGGGGCCTATGCCCGGCGCGGCCTGAACGTCCAGATCATCCAGGGCGGCCCGGGCGTGAACGTGCCCCAGCTGCTCGCGGCCGGATCGGTCGAACTGGGGATGGGGTCCAACAGTTTCATCCCGATGAATCTGGTGGCCGAGAACGCGCCGGTTAAGGCTGTCGCCGCCTTCTTCCAGAAGGACCCCCAGGTCCTGATCGCCCACCCTGATCCAGCGCTTGAGACCATCGCCGATCTTCAGGGACGGCCCTTCCTGCTGGCCGACGCCTCGGTCACCGCCTTCTGGGTCTGGCTCAAGGCCAAATACGGCTTCACCGACGACCAGGTGCGCAAATACACCTTCAACCTCGCCCCCTTCCTCGCCGACGAACGGGCGGTCCAGCAGGGCTATCTGACCAGCGAACCCTACACGATCCAGCAGGAGGCCGGTTTCGAGCCCAGGGTCTTCCTGCTGGCCGATGAAGGCTATCCCTCCTATGCCACCATGGTCCTTGCGCCCGACGCCTTCGCCCGCGACAACGCCGCCGCCCTGCGCAGCTTCATCGCCGCCTCGGCCGAGGGCTGGCGCGACTATATCCAGGGCGACGGCAAGGCCGCCGACGCCCTGATCCGCAAGGCCAACCCGGAAATGACCCAGGCGATCCTGGATCAGGCCCGGGCCAAGCTGAAGTCGAACGGCATCGTCAACGGTGGAGATGCCGCCCTGTACGGCTTCGGGGCCATGACCGCCGAACGGTGGCAGGCCTTCTTCGAGGTCACGTCCGAGGCCGGCGTCTACCCAGCCGGTCTGGACTGGCGCAAGGCCTTCACGACCCAGTATCTGCCGGGCCGTGGCTGAGGCCGGGCCTGCGGCGGCGCTTCGGGGCGCCACGATCGACTATCCCGGAAGACCGCCGATCGGGCCGGTTCACCTGACCGTGTCGCCCGGCGAGATCGTCGCCCTGGTCGGGCCCTCGGGCGCGGGAAAATCCACCCTCCTGCGCCTGCTCGCGGGACTCGAAGCGCCCTCCGGCGGGACCGTTTTCCGGGGTGTCGAGGGCCACACCGGCTTCGTCTTCCAGAGTGCCACCCTGATGCCCTGGGCCGACGCCCTGGCCAATGTGGCCCTGCCGCTGGAACTGTCCGGCATCCCCCGCCCCGACGCCCGCGCTCGCGCGGCCGAGGCCCTGCAAGCCGTCGGCCTCGGCGACCGGCTGACAGCCCGACCGCGCCAGCTGTCCGGCGGCATGGCCATGCGCGTCGCCCTCGCCCGGGCTCTCGTCACCCGACCTGATGTGCTGCTGCTGGATGAGCCGTTCGCCGCCCTGGACACGGTGACACGCCGGCGCCTGATTGATGACCTGCATCGTCTCTGGGCCGGTCGCGATGCCCGGCCGGCGGTGGTCTTCGTGACCCATGACGTCGAAGAGGCGGTCTATCTGGCCGGACGCGCCGTGGTGCTGGACGGGGCCACCGGGCGGGTGGCGGCCGATCTGCCGTCGCCGGGTGTCCTGCCGAGACCGGAAGGCTGGCGTGCGGACGCCGGTTACCGGGCCGCGGTCGAGGCCCTGGCCGGGGCGCTGGCCTCCGCCATGCCGTCGCGAGGGGCGACATGACGCGCCTGCTGCCGCCGCTGCTGCTCACCCTGATCCTGCTCGCCGGTTGGGAGATCGCCTGCCGGGTCCTGCAGGTGCCGCCCTATTTCCTGCCGCCCCCCAGCGCCGTCGCCCGCGCCCTGATCGATCGGGCCCCGATCCTGGCCGCCTCCGCCGCCACCACCTTCGGCATGGCGATGCAGGCGCTTGCGCTCGCCGCCGTTCTGGGCGGCGGACTGGCGCTGGCGGTCTCGCTCAGCCGCAACGCCGAGCGCGCCGTCAGGCCGCTGGCGGTAGCGCTGCAGGTCACGCCCGTGGTCGCCATCGCACCGCTGGTGCTGATCTGGACGGGGCTGGACCAGGCCGATCGGGCGGTCGTGATCCTGGCCGCCGCCGTCGCCTTCTTCCCCCTGTTCTCCGGTGTGCTGACCGGGCTGAAGTCAGCCGATCCAGACCTTGAGCGGCTGTTCGACCTCTATGGCGCCACCCCGCTGCAACGCCTGATCCGGCTGCGTCTGCCCGCCGCCCTGCCCTTTATCCTCGAGGGACTGCGGGTCGCCGCCGGCCTGTCTGTGATCGGCGCGGTGGTGGCCGAGTTCGTCTCCGGCTCGGGCGCCACTCAAGGACTGGCCTGGCGGCTGCTGGAGGCCGGCAACCGCTTGCGCACCGCCGACATGCTGGCGGCTCTGGTCTGGTTGATGGCCATGGGCCTGATCCTCAATGCCCTTGTCGGCGCTCTCGAGCGCCGCGCCCGTCGCGCCCTCGCCTGAGGCGCGCGTTAGCGGCGGGTTAAGGCGCGTATGACTAGCCTGCGGCTTGTAGCTTCTGCGTCCGGAGACGCCCTTTGCGCCGCCCCCTTCGCCTGACGTCCAGCCTCGCCTCCGCCGCCCTCGTCTGTACTGGCGCACTGGCGCTCGCGACCACGGCCTCGGCCCAGTCGGCCGGCGAGGCGCGCGGCCTCCGTTACCTGTCCTGGAGCGGACGAACCCAACCCGCCACGGCGGCCCCCGGCCCGTCCGCCCCTGCGCCTGCCGCCACCACCCGGCGCGACCTGCGCCGCCCGAACATGGTCATCCCTCACGGCGGGTTCGCGGCGGTGGAGGAAGCGTCACGGCCCGGCACGCCGACCACGGCCGGTGCCGCGCGCTCGACCTTGACCCCCGCCAACGCCTGGATGCGCCCCCCCGCCCCGGCACCTGCCCCGGTGTCCGCCCCGATGCCTGCCCCGTCACCCGCCCCCGTTCCGGCTCCCGTGCCGCAACCGGCCCGTTCGGCGACGCCGCAGGCCCGCGCGACGCCCGACTATCTGCCTGACCAGGGCGGTCGCGGTCAGTCCATCCCGGCCGAAGCGCTCTTTTCCCCTCCTGCGGCAGCGCCGGTCCCGTCCGCAGGTCCGGTGGACCCGATGGCGCCCCGCCGCGACGCCCCGATTTTCCGCATGCAGCGGGATGCGCCCGCGCCGCAACCGGGGACGCCGCGCCCCGCCGCCTCTGCCGTGATCGAGCCCCCGCCACGAGCCACCCGGGTCGTCGAGGTCGCGAACAGCGGCGAGCGTCCGCCTCAGCAAGGCGCACGCTACTATTCGGTCCACCGCCAGATCGGCCGCCAGCCCGACGCTCTGGAGATGCCCGAGCCGGGCTATGTCGACGGCTTGGCCATCGGCGAGATCGAGACGCTGGCCTCGCAGGATCTGGCGGCGCCAGAGCAGGGGCCTGCCCTGATCCGCGACGCGAACGGACGCGTGCGGGCCCAGCCGGCGGCCTCCGATGGTGACCACCAGTGATCGCCGACGCCGCCACGACGGCGTCGCGGCTGCCGCAGCTGATCGCCATGGCCGAAGAGGGGTCCAGCGAGACCCGCCGGGCCCTGCTGCGCGAACTGACCGAGCATTTCTTCGGGGCCCCCTCCCGCTCGGGGACCGAGGATACCCTGTACGGCGCGGTGCTGGCCCGGCTCGCGGCGGACATGGAAACGGCTGTCCGCGCCGAACTGTCGGTGCGGTTTTCCACCGTGCCGGATGCGCCCAGCGCCCTGATCCGGCAGTTGGCTGAAGACGAGGCCGCCGTCGCCGGCGCGGTCCTCGCCACATCGCCCGTCCTCAGCGAAGACGATCTTCTCGGCGTCGTGCGCAAACATGGTCAGGACCATTTGCGCGCCGTCTCCACCCGCACAACGGTCTCGGAAGCCGTCTCCGATGTGATCGTGGAACGCGGCGACGACGAGACCCTCGGCACCCTGCTGCGCAACGACGGGGCCCGCCTGTCTCGCCAGGCCTCCGAGACAGCCGTGGAACGGGCCAAGGTCAATCCCGCGCTGCACGAGGCCACGGTGTCGCGCGCCAGCCTCCCGCCCGACCTGCTGAACGAGATGTATTTCGTGGTCGAGGCCCGCCTCCGGACCCGGATCCTGGAACAGAACGCACGCCTGGACCCGGTCCTGCTGGAGAGCGCGCTGAACGCAGGGCGGACCCGTATCGCCACCGACGACGGGGCCCTGCCGGCCGACTACGTCGACTGCTCGGCTTATGTGGAAGAGCTGAAGGCGGCCGGTCAACTGACCCCGCAGATGCTGGCCCGCTTTCTCCGGTCGGGCGGCACCACGTCCTTCCTGATCGCCTTGGCCCAGTTGGCCGATATCGACTTCCACACCGCCCGCCAGATCGTCGAGCGCCGCGAGCTGGATGCCCTGGCCGTGGTCTGCAAGGCCGCCGACCTCGATCGGGCCCTGTTCCTGACCTATGCCGTGGTGCTGCTGAACGACGACGGCGGCGCCATGACCAAGGCCCACTCCTACGCCCGCATGTATGCCGAACTGACCCGCGAGGCGTCGCTCAGGACGCTGCGCTTCTGGCGCATGCGGCGCGGAGCCCAGGCGGCCTGATCGACGCACAAAAACGCCCGCCTCCGTGACTGGAAGCGGGCGCTTCATTCGACCGGTGAGGCCGTCTACTTCTTTGCGCGGCCGGCGGCGGCGCGGGCGGGTTTGCGGCCGCCCTGGCCGAGACCCATCTGCTTGGCCAGATCCGAACGCGCCTTGGCGTAGTTCGGGGCGACCATAGGATAGTCTTTCGCCAGACCCCATTTGGCGCGGTATTCCTCGGGGCTCTGGTTGTATTTGGTCCGCAGATGGCGCTTCAGCGACTTGAATTTGCGACCGTCCTCGAGGCAGATCAGGAAGTCGGGCGTGATCGACTTGCGCACCGGAACAGCCGGCTCCTTGACCTCGGGCTCGGGCTCGACGGCACCCGACGAGACCTGGGTCAGGGCGGCGTGGATGCTGGAGATCAGGCCGGGGACTTCGGTCGCCTGGACATTGTTGTTGCCGACGTAGGCGGAAACGATGTCGGCGGTCATCTCCAGCAGTTGTGCGTTGTCTTCCATGGCTCAGCCTCACCTGTTCGATTGTTGATTTCGACTGAATCAGTCGCTTGCGCGCTGAATAGATTTGTTTGGGACGGAAATCAATAACGTCGATGCGGATCAGGATATCAGGCGCTTGACAGAAAACCCGGTCGACGTTGCCGGATGACCGTCAGCGCCCGAAGTTTTCCGACAGCGCCAGCATCGCCGCCCGCTCAGGCGCTGAATAGTCGTCCAGCCCTTCTTCCTCGCCGTCCCGGATGGCCCTGAGCAGAGCCGGCGTCAGGGCCGAGGACAGCGACCAGTTCCAGTATCGCAACACCGTCTGGGCCCGATCGACCGCCAGCATGTCATAGGTGACCTGCACCCGCTCCCACGCCGGATCGACCTCGCCGTCCGCGGTGGTCTCGGGGCGCCGCATCGAGCGCCACAGATTCTGCAGGTCGGTCTTGCCCAGACCCGTCGCCTTGCACAGGATGGCCGCGGGTTCCCCGCCCGGGTCGCCCAGGATCTTGGCACCCGTGATCGGCTTGACCCCGGCCAGATAGGCGATCTCGGTGGCGACCTCGCGGTTCAGACCGCCCTTGGCCGCCGCCGCGACCGCCTCCTCCAGCCCGCCGTAGGGGCTCTTGGCGATAGCGGCGCGATTGCGCTGGCGGCGCTCGATGAACTGCAGGGCCTTGCGCGAGACCGGATCCTGCCAGTTCTCGGCTGCCGCCATGGCGAAGATGTCCTCCGACACCTCCTGCATGACTTCGCGCGAGACGGCGAACCGCTGCAGGATGGTGCGGCGGTCTCCCGGCCCGCACCACCAGAACATCACATAGGCACCGGACGGTCGCAGCTCCGATCGTCTGAGTATGTGCCCGCACAGCTGCGGCTGCTGGCGGCTCAGGCTGACAACGCCCTCGACCGCCGTCTGGCTGAGCCGGGCCGAGGTGTTCCTCAGGACGGCCTCGATGACATGGGTCTCGCCGAAGCTCAGCAGGGTCTCGGTGACGACCTCGGACAGGCCGCGCCGACTGGCCATCAGGAAGCGGTGCTCGGTGCTGGCATCGCGCGCACAGGCGACCAGATCCGCGTCCGACAGCGAGGCGCACTGCTCGATCAACAGGCCGGCGATGTCCGGGTCGTCACGCAGCAGCATTCGCGCCAGCGCATTGGGCAGTTCGGCCAGCGGGGCCAGTCGCGCGGCCACCCGCTTGCGGTCCTGCGCCGACGCCAGCCGCAGCATCTCGACCAGCAGGTCGCCGGTCACCGCGCGCTCGAAGGCATTGATCCGGCTGGCGGGCAGCGACACCACGTCGGCCAGCCGTTTCAGCAGGGCGTGACGCGCGCGAAAGCTCGCTTCGGGAGCGGCCTCCTCGGTGCTGGGCGCGACGTCTGACATATCGACCAAACGTTAGCGCGTGCCCGGTTAACCGGCTGTGACGGTGCAAACGACGTCGGTCCCGGCGAAATCATCGCCAATGCCCGTGCGGCACGGCGCGAACGGTCGCGCCCTGGTCCGGACCTTGGACGCCAAGTCACATTGCTTCGGCCGAACGCCATGCGATCCTATACGCAGTTTGACGCCCCCGTTCACTGGCGTAGGCTGGGCGGGGGGGCATTTCAGCACATGACCTACGAACTGGATGAAGACGGGACCAGCCTGCGCGACTCAATCATCCGCAGTCCGATCGCCTCGGTCATCAGCGACCCGCGCCTGCCGGACAATCCGATCATCGCGGTGAACCAGGCCTTCTGCGACCTGACCGGCTATGCCGATGACGAGATTCTGGGCCGGAACTGCCGCTTCCTCGCCGGACCGGCGACCGAGCCGTGGCTGACCGAGCGGATCCGTGAGGGCACGCGCGAGCGCCGGGCCACCTTGGTCGAAATCCTGAACTACAAGCGCGACGGTCGACCGTTCCGCAATGCCGTGCTGGTCGCGCCTGTCTTCACGCCCGACGGCGAGCTGGAGTATTTCCTGGGCTCGCAGGTCGAGCTGGATGACGCTGCGGTCGGCCCTTCGTCCAGCCGTCACCACCGTGCGGTCGAGGTAGTCCGCACCCTGTCACCGCGTCAGCGCGAAGTCCTGCAACAGATCGCGGCCGGTTCCCGCAGCAAGCAGATTTCTTACAATCTGTCGCTCAGCGAGAAGACGGTGAAAATGCACCGCGCCCTGATCCTGCAGAAAATCGGCACCCACAACATCGCCGACGCCATCCGCTTGGCGGTCGAGGCCGGGCTCTAGCAGCCTGATCTACTGAGGAACAACCGCTTCGCGACTCGGCCGATGCCGTGTATCCGGCTTCAGGTGCCCGACACTCTCCGGGTACGGCCTAAAGCCCGTATGGCGCAGCCCCGCCGAATGGCTGAAGGGTTCCGTTACACGGCCAGAGAGTGCCGCTCGGAGGAAATACCATGCCAGTCATCACCGTTGAGCAGTATGTGCTCATTTACAACGCCTTCTCTTTCACCTTTGCCATTATGGCCGCAGCGACCCTTTTCCTGTGGCTAAGCCGCTCGCAGGTCGCACCCGCCTACAGGACCGCTCTGGTCATCTCCGGTCTGGTGACGGCCATCGCCGCCTATCACTACCTCCGCATCTTCGATAGCTTTGGACAGGCTTATGAAGTCCGCGACGGCGTGATCCAGGTCACCGGCCTGGCCTTCAACAAGGCCTACCGCTATGTCGACTGGCTGCTGACCGTGCCGCTGCTGCTGATCGAACTGATCCTGGTCATGCGCCTGTCGCAGTCCGAGACCATATCCAAGGCAACGAAGCTGGGCATCGCCGCCGCCCTGATGATCATCCTGGGCTATCCGGGTGAGATTGCCGAAGACAACACGACCCGGGCGATCTGGGGCACGCTGTCGACCATCCCGTTCCTGTACATCGTCTGGGAGCTGTTCAAGGGTCTGGGGGCCGCAATCGAGCGCCAGCCGGAAAGCGTCAGGGGCCTGATCAAGTCAGCCCGTTTGCTGACCTTCGCCTCCTGGGGCTTTTATCCGATCGTCTACATGATCCCCTACACCAACATGGGTGGCGGCACGGTCGAGACGGCGGTGGAGATCGGCTACTCGATCGCCGACATCATCTCCAAGGTCGGTCTGGGTGTGTTGATCTTCGTCATCGCGGTCCGCAAGACGCAGATCGAAAACGGCGACGCGACCACGCAAGGCGCGGTCAGTCGCTAAACGGGGAGAGGGTGGTTCCGTACAGGGACCACCCGTCTCTTTCGCTCCAAGGGACAACCGACAATGCCTTCCCACGCTCGCAGTGGCCCGGACCTGCCCCTGACGGCCCTGATCCTGGGCTTTGGGGGCTGCGGTCTGGCGCTCGCCGCGGGCGTTTCCTTGTCAGGATCGCTGGCGACATCCGTCGGCTGCCTGATGCTGCTGGTGTTCGGCCTGCCGCACGGCACGCTGGACCTGCACCGCATCCGCGACCAAGCCCAGGGTCCCGTGACCGGGCTGATCGTGCTGCTCACCGTCTATCTCGGCCTGGCCATGGCCATGTTCGGCGTGTGGCATTTCGCGCCCGTGCTGGCGCTCGTGATCTTCGTCGCCGTGGCCGTGGTGCATTTCTCTGAAGATTGGACAGGTTCCGGCTCCGGCCTGCTGGAAAAAGGCCTCGCCCTCGGGCTTCTTGCCGCCCCCACGCTC
>Ga0105044_10010783_pt1 | contig 12470 bp, 12 predicted proteins | sample MAT01_FD_78092 | JGI IMG/M metagenome (GOLD analysis project Ga0105044, IMG submission 78092) | Freshwater microbial communities from Lake Fryxell liftoff mats and glacier meltwater in Antarctica - MAT-01 | ecosystem: Environmental > Aquatic > Freshwater > Ice > Liftoff microbial mat | place...
CCGCGGAAGATCTTGAAGCGATATTCAACATCGACATCGGTGATGAACCGACCGCGGAAACAAAAAAGGCGTCTCGAAAGCCAGCGGCAAAGAAGCCAATCGCCGTCAAGAAGGCGAAAGCAGTGAAGAAGGCACCAGCAGCGAAGTCTCGCCGAAAGCAGACATCGGTCAGCGGCTGAGGATCCTTGCGGTTTGATGGCGTGTTCGCCCATGTCAACTCCCGGTACCTCGGTTCTCGAATGTGACTGAGAGGTCCCGCTACTTCGCAGATCTCTTACGCCCGCAGTCCGTCGCAACGCGTAGTAATTGCCGGTCTGGCAGGAACACGGAAAACATCTCCCTTCCGTGTTGACACGTAAGCACTTCCTTACGCATGCTGGTCGCATGTTGGCAACTCCCAATCGTGAGTCTGATGTGTTCACGGCGATCAGCCATCCCGCGCGGCGGCGCATGCTCGACCTGCTCGCGGTGGCTGATTGCTCGGTCAACGCGATTGCCGGGCAGTTCAAGATGAGCCGGCCGGCGGTGTCGCAGCACCTTCGCGTCCTGCTCAATTCCGGTCTCGTGACCGAGCAGCGGCATGGCCGGGAACGTCGCTACCATTTCGTCCCCGAAGGACTCGGCTCGGTGCGGGAGTGGATTGCGCAATACGAGCGATTCTGGGACGAACGCCTGCAGCGCCTTCAGAAGCTGCTGTCCAAAAAGAGCAAAGAATGAGCAAGACGATCCGTAAAGAACTTGTGATTCCGCAGCCGCGCGAACAGGTCTGGCGAGCGATCACGGACAGTGCCAACCTCGCCGAGTGGATGTTCCCTAACGACTTCGAGCCGCGAGTCGGCCATCACTTCACGTTCCGCGTGCCGGCAAAACCAGAGGCCGGCTTCGACGGTCTGGTCGTGGGCTGCGAGGTTCTGGAGTGCGAACCGCCCAGTCGGCTCGTGTTCTCATGGTCGGCCGGCGGACCGGTCGTCGATACGCGGGTGAGCTTCCGACTCGAATCTGTGAGCGAAGGCACGCGCCTCTACTTCGAACATTCCGGCTTCGACCTGTCGCAACCGCGGGCCGAACAGGCGGTGCAAGGGGCGGACTACGGCTGGGCGGGCATGCTCGGGAAGCTTACGGCGATGGTTGCGGGGTTGGCGGGTGGTGGCAAGTGAGAGCGGAGGCGAACGAATGGGAACGCCACCACAAACGAGCCCCGACCGTGAGGGAGTGGACAACTACCGTTCCACTTGCGTCTCGTCATCAACGTACTTTCCAATGGCAACAGAACATAATGAACCAAAACACGCACGATTCTTCGCTGGTTTCACATCGCCTTCGCCCTGCCGATCTTCGGGTACATTTATGGCTGCCTGCGGAAGTGCAGCAGCATACGCTCGTGTTTCAGGTTGTCTTCTTTCCCGGACTTGTCATGACGGGGTTATTGATGTGGAAGGGCCGTGTTCTTCGACGACTTGATAAGAGATGATCGTCCATTACACCTGATTCGTAGGGTGTGTGAAGGCTTTGGGGAACTCACCGCGCCGGGAATGGCGGGTTCCGCAAAGCCTTCACCCACCCTGCAAAACTGATCTGCGGTTCTGGGGTGAAAGCGATGGCCGAGAAACCGTCCGAGAAGTCGGCAAAACGCATGCCCCGGAAGGCCGTGGCGAAAGAAGCGCCTGCACAGGTTGCGACAGCCACTGAGAGCAAGGGCAGCGAACCGGTGAAGCTCCTTTCGGGCGGCAATCCGCAGATCGCCAAGGGCTATGGCGACGCTCCCGTGCGGGCCTTGGCGCAACTTGAAACGCTGATGGTTCCCCGCCCCGATACGGCTCACAGTCTGCTCATCGAAGTGCTTGCGACAATGATTGAAAAGTATGAGTCCCGCGAGTACCCGATTCCCGAAATCACTCCTTCGGAGATGCTGGCGAAATTGTTGAAAACCAAAGGCGTCAAGCCGGCAGAAGTTTCAAAAACGACGGGGATTCCCATCGCGACTTTGAGTAATGTATTGGCCGATCGCCGTGGGATCAGCAAGCAGAATGCCTTCAGGTTGGGCGAATACTTCGGTCTGTCGCCAATCGTATTTCCAGGCCGGCAGTCCCGGAAAAAAGCCGCGGCTGGCTGAAAGATGCCAGTGAACGATTGTGCGCGGCTTGGGCGAGGTGCAGTCTGATGAGCATCGACAAACGGGACGAAGTGTTTCCTGAGTGGGAGCCGATTCCGTGGGACGCAAAGGGGCCTCAAGTTGATCAACAGGAAGTCGGCTTTCACCAATGTGCAATCAAGCCGTTGGTTTGGAGGAAAGTCGATTGGAAGTGCTTTCCGGAGAATGGTATTTTTGGACTGGATCGAGAATGGTCCGCTTCCCACGACATTGAGTACGTGACCACTTTTGATGACGAAGATCTGATCCTCATCCGAAATACCTGGTTTGGCTTTCCTGATCCACCAGAATGGGGGTTGGCGTCGCGCCTCACCGGCGACGCCGCAGCAGAATGGAAAAGGTGGGGACACTTTCCCGATCTACCCTCGGCTTGGCTGCTTCCTGATGCAGCGGTAAAGCGATGAGAAAACGACACCATCATGAAGAAGACGAAGCAATGCTCTGATAGCATTGGAGAACTCCCTACCTCAGAGGCAACCGTCTGGCGCACCGACACGCTCGCCCTTATCCGCACCCTCATCCAACAGGCTGATCCCGACATCATCGAAGAGGTGAAATGGCGCAAGCCATCCAACGACATGCGCGGGGTACCCGTCTGGTCGCATGATGGAATAATTTGCACCGGTGAGACGTACAAGAAATGTGTGAAGATGACGTTTGCCAAAGGGGCTTCGCTTGAGGATCCGGCGGATCTGTTCAACTCCAGCCTCGAAGGTAACACCCGGCGGGCGATCGATTATCATGAGGGTGACACGATTGATGAAACGGCGTTGAAGGCGCTCATTCGCGCTGCGGTGGCGCTGAATACATCGTTGTCGGCAACAACGCGCCCTGCTCGCTCTCGTAAGAAAGAGGCGAGCGACTGACGGGTAACGCGAACTGGGCAGCGGCCGGTTTTCTTGAACATTTTCCTTTGGGCGCGATAGCTACGCCGAGCGTGATGCGGCGATGGCGAAGAAGGCGCGAACTCGAAGATTGAAGATCGGGCGCAGTTCACTTTGACGGTTGTTCCACTGCGTGTGCCGGCGCATGATTCATCTGCCGGCGTTGCCATGCTGGCCACATCATTACCCCATCACTTCCGCCAGCGTCACCAGTCGGCTCTTCTCCTTTAGTGACTTGGCACCGGCGTGGATGATGGCCGTCACTTCCAGAATCTCCTGATGCGGTACCGGTTCCTTGCCGGTCTTGACCATCTGCCGGAAGGCGTCGGCCATGCGGAACATCTCGTAGTGGTGGCCGTGCCAGAAGTCGCCTTCGATGGCCGGCGTGAACTCGTAGCGCTTCTTGGTGAAGCTGACGAGCGTCTGGCAGTATTGGCCGAGAATATCGGGCCGGCCGTACCAGATCTCGGCCGGCATGCGGTCGGGGTAGGTGACGAGGCCATGGGCGCCGTTCTCGCGCGCATAAAGGCTGACGCCTTCGACGCCGGGGCCGCACAGGGTCATGATCGTCCAGGCCGGGTGCTGGCCGTAGACGAACCAGCCTTCGGGCGAGTAGCCGCCGTACATGCTGGCGATGACGTACTCGAGTTTGCCGAATTCGCCGGCATCGCGCAGGCGCAGGGCGTGTTCCATGCCGAACTCATGGCGAAAGATGCTTGACGACATCAGCGGGGCCTTGTGCTTCTTCGCCAGTTCGAGGATCTTGCGCGTGCCTTCAACCGTACCGCCGATCGGCTTGTCGCAGAAACAGGGCAGACCCTTCTCGAGAGCCGGCGCGAGCAAGTCGAAGTGATCGTCGCCCTTGCCCGATGCATCGCCGAGCCAGATGGCATCGACGTTGTCGACCATCTCCCTGAGCGACTTCGCCGGCTTGCAACCGGGAAATGCATCGCAGAATGGGCCGGCGGCCGTCGGGTCGGCATCGTAGTAATGCGTCATCGACGTATCAGGGAACGGCCAGCCGTCGAACGCGTTGCGGGGGTTGCGCACGACGGTGCTGAAGAACTTCGCCGAACCGGGGTCGAGATGCTTTTTGACCGCGTCCACATTGCAAGTCGGGTGCAGGTATTGCGCGAAGTGCCAGGTGTGGCCGTTGGTCTTTTGCGGCTTGCCGTCGCGGCTGGCGGAGATGACGCCGATCCGGTACGACTTGGCCGGTGCGGCCTGCGCGGCATGAATGCCGCCGACGGCGAGCGCCCCGGCCGCTGTCAGAGTGAGTGCTTCACGACGATTCAGAGGAAGCGGGTTCATGGGGAGGGATGCTCCGGAGAGGGTCGGCACGGTGGGAGTGCGTTACCATACCCTGCCCCGCCGACCGACGCAGCAGAAAACCGGCCGAAAAACGCGCGAACCGAAGAGCTATCGCCGGGCGTCTTGTCCACGATGGGGTTCGGAAGTAAAGTGATGGAGACGGATTGCCGGAGTGGCGGAATGGCAGACGCGACGGATTCAAAATCCGTTTCACGCAAGTGAGTGTGGGTTCAAGTCCCTCCTCCGGCATTGCGGAAACGAAATGAAGGTAGCCGGAAGAGTCAGCGATGGTTTGAAACCGTCACTGCTTCTTCCGGCTATCTTCATTTTCTCCCTGCGGATTGCGCTTTGCAATCGCTCGCCAATGCTGTTGAATGACGCCAATCGAATCATTCATCACGGGATACCTTCCATGCGTTCGCTGCTCATCGCCTTAATCTTGCTCACTGCATCCCCCCTTGACGCGGCCGATCCGCCGAAGCTGCTCGTTCTCGTCGCCTTCGACCAGATGCGCGGCGACTACCTCCAGCGATGGCAGAAGCTTTTCGGCACGGATGGCTTTGCACGCCTGCAGCAGGAAGGGGCCTGGTACCAGAACTGCCACTACCCCTACGCCCACACACAGACCGGGCCGGGCCATGCCTCGATGCTGACAGGGTGTGCCCCCGATCAGCATGGCATCATCATGAACCAATGGTACGACCGCAAGACGGGTGTTGCAGTCAACTGTTCCCAGTCCGATCGCTACGAGCGCGTGCCAGCATTGCCGAACCCGCTGCCCAGGGAAGAGTTCAAGGACCCGAAGAGCTCGGTCGACGCTGAACCGAAAACGAAGATGGCGGGCAGTCCCGATCGGATCCTCGCGCCGACTGTCGGCGACGTGCTGAAAGCAATCAATCCGAAATCGAAAGTCGTGGGCCTGTCGTTCAAGGACCGCTCTGCCCTGCTTCCCGTGGGCAAGGATGCTGATGCTGTCTACTGGCTCGACAGTCTGGATGGCATGATCGTCACGTCGTCGTGCTATCGCTCGAGCCTGCATCCGTGGGTGGCCGATTTCAACCGCGAGCGCGTGGCCGATCGCTGGTTCGACAAGGAATGGGTGCGACTCGGTTCGGTCGAACTCTACAACCAGAACACCGGCCCGGAGAAGGGCGAAGGGGCCAGCAAAGGCATTCGCCAGGGGCTGTCGTTTCCGCACATGATCGATGGCGGCAATTCCAAGCCCGGCAAGAGTTATTACGAAGCCCTGTTTAACTCGCCCTTCGGGAACGACATGCTGCTGGAACTGGTGAAACGCGCCATCACATCCGAGAAACTGGGGCAGGATGACGTTACCGACCTGCTGGTTGTCAGCTTTTCAAGCAACGATGCGATCGGCCATTGCTGGGGGCCCGATTCGCATGAAGTTCTCGATGTCACGTTACGGGCGGACGGGGTGATGGCCGACCTTCTGAAGTACCTCGACCAGACAGTGGGCAAAGGCAACTACACGCTGGCACTGACCGCTGACCATGGTATCTGCCCGTTGCCCGAGTTCAGCACGACTAAAGGTACCCCCGCCCAACGTCTGCCGAGCAAGGCACTTGCCGCCGCTCTCGAAAAGCATCTGCGCGCCAAGTACGACCCCGAGGGCAAAGCGGGCAAGGCGAACTTCATCGAAAGCTTTCAGGGAGCCTGGTTCTATCTTGATCAAACGCTGCTCGGCATACGGGGTATCGACCCGGCAGTCGCCGCACGCGAGGCCGCCAACTTCATTGCGAAGCAGGATGGCGTCTACCGCGTCTTCACCCGTGCCGATCTGGCTCGCGACTATCCGTTGAACGACCCGGTCGGCCAGCGGATGACGCGGTCATTCCATCCCGAACGCAGCGGCGATGTCGCCTTCGTGGCCGAGCCGTTTACGCTGCTCGACAGCATGTCCGTTGGCACGAATCACGGCAGCCCGCACCGCTACGACACGCATGTACCGCTCCTGTTCTACGGCAAGAACATTACGCCCGGCATCCGTCCCGATGCCGTAACCCCGCAGTCGATCGCGGCGGTGCTGTCGGCATCGGCCGGTGTCGCCCCTCCGGAAAAGGCTGCCTACCCCGTCCCACCCGGTCTGATCAATTCAAAGTAGGTGACTTGCCGAAGCCGGGCAGGTTGGTTCGTCTTGCATTTGCCGGTCGATCGGCTATCCCCCGGGGCGTGGCATTTCGTCTCGCCGTGGGGGATTGTTCGCCATGACCAGGCACTGGAAGTACACGTGGCTGTTGATCTCGATCATCGCGCTGCTCATTCTCAATCCGCTGATCGATCATGAGCGGATCTTCGAATTAATGTACACGCTGATGCTCGCGTGTGTCTTCGGCGGGCTGATCCTGATTCTGTTTCACCGCCCCAAGTCACGCCTGATTGCCCTGATTCTCGGTGTGCCGACAATGATCAGCACGTTCACCTTCACGCTGTTCCCGACGCTGCCGCCCAGTCTCGGCAGCTTGATCTTTCATCTGCTTCCCGCGGGTTTCCTGGGCTATGCCGTCGTGGTGCTGCTGCGTTCGATCTTCCGCAATCCGGGTATCTCGACCGACAGCATCAACGGCGCGTTCTGCGGCTACCTGCTTCTGGGGCTGACCTTCGGGCACTTGTACTGCCTGATCGAAATGTACCGCCCCGGCAGTTTCAATCTGGAAGACTACGTTGGCGGCCTCCCCGATGGCGAGCGCCGCAGGCATGCCCTCCTGTCGTACTTCAGCCTCGTCACGCTGACGACCGTCGGCTACGGGGACATCGTTCCCCGGCACGGGACCGCCCGCAGCGTTGCCTGCATCGAGGCGGTGATCGGCCAGTTCTATGTCGGTGTCGTCGTCGCGGAATTGCTGGCGCTGAAAGTGTCGACCGTACTGAACAATCGTTTCCGCCAGGAAGATTCTCATCACCGGCAGGGCGAGCGGGGGGCATAGGCCCCCTATTCGTTACTACTCAAACCCGCATCGCCTGATCTCCCGCAGAATCTCGTCCTCGATCGAGTGTTCGCGTCCCTTCGGGATCCAGCCGGTCTCGGCCACGACTTCCGGATCGACCACTTCAAACTGCCGATCCACCGTGGCCGCATCGCGGAAGATGGAACCACTCGGTGCGACTGTCGGCCGGCCTTCGTCCTTCAGTTCCTTATACACAGTCACCTGAACGAGATAGCCGCCCTGTTCTGCCGACTTGATCTGAATGAAGCAACGGTAACGCATCGTCTGCATCGTCGCCAGCAGGCGTTCGTAGCCGTCCGGCGTGCCGTACTCCCAGAAGCGGAAGTAGCCGGGGGCAATCTTGGGCGCACAAATGATGCGGCCGTCGTAGCGATTCGAGTAAGCGATCTCGAAATGGTCTTCGACGACATCCAGCGTCCGTTCAAAGACGGCCGCATACGCGCTGGGCGTGGGCGTGCCCGGTGAGATCAACACCGGATTCTCGACCGTGCCCGACGATGCGCGCACGGTCATCGGATTGTCGCCCGGCGGCACCGTCATGCAGCCGACCGGCAACAACAACAGCCCAAGCAATGGCAGTTGGCTCATCCGCATCGTGTATTCCCCCTGCCGGGTGGTATGCCGTGTAGCGGCGAGCCTGTCAAGAACAGCCGTTGCATCCTTTGTGTACCAATTCTGCCGATCTTGCCGAATCTTCCCCTGCCCCGCTTCGCCAGTTCACCCTGTCACCGCGATTTAACACAAGAAGCATGCGAAATACGGCCGAAAAAGGTCGATAAGCAATCCAGCGCCTCGCATCGCGCGGATTGCCGGAACATTGCCCGTTCCCGTGCGCTTGTAACCGCGAGGCTGTCGTGCAACACGAATTGAGTGTTCTGGCATTGGTGAAGGGCGGCGAGCGCTACGTCTTCCTTTACGACGACGTGAGCCGGGAACGGCTGCTCGACGTGATTCGCGACCAGGCCGCGCATCCGGGGCTGAGCCTGACCTGGTTCGATGCGGCCGTACTGACAGAGCGGGCGCGGCAACAGGCGGCCTATACGGCCGAGAGCGGCAAACAGGGCTGATCGATCAACCGGGACGGTGTCATGCAGCGGGCGATGGCGGACTATCTTCGGTACCTGAGCATTGAAAAGAATGCCTCAGCCTACACGGTCAAATCGTACCGCGAGGACCTGACGCAACTGATCGGGTTCCTGAGCGAGCGGATTGGTGCTGAAGCGGGTCCCGACCGAGTCACCACCCGGTTGCTTCGCGCGTATGTCGCCTGGCTGCATGACGAAGGCTACTCGAAAACGACCATCGCCCGGCGGATTGCCTCGGGGCGATCATGGCTGCGGTTCCTCTGCCGGCGCGGTGTGATCTCCGCGAACCCCGCCGAAGGACTGCGCGGCCCGAAGCAGGACAAGAAGTTGCCGCACTTCCTCACGGAAGCGGACATCGGCAAGCTGCTCGCGCTCGACGCGGGCGACCATGCCCTCGGTTGCCGCGACAAGGCGATCCTGGAAACGCTGTACTCGGCCGGACTTCGTGTCGGCGAGTTGTGCGGCCTGCAGGTCAACGACATCGATTTGGATGAGGGCATCGCTACGGTGCGAGGCAAAGGCCGACGCGAACGGCTGGCGCTGTTAGGCGATGCGGCGAAGAGTGCGCTGAACATCTGGCTGGAGCACCGCCAGGCGTTCCTGACCGCGCTCGGCAAGCATACGACGGCCGTGTTCCTGAACAAGAACGGCGGCCCGCTGACCGTTCGCAGCATTGGCCGTGTGCTCGAGAAGTATTTGACCCAGGCGGGGCTTGACCCGCGTTCGACCCCGCATACCCTGCGGCACACGTTCGCGACGCATCTGCTCGATGCGGGGGCGAACATCCGCGGCGTGCAGGAACTGCTGGGCCATAAGAACCTGGCGACGACACAGATCTACACGCATGTGTCGACGCAGCGATTGCAGGATAGTTACCACAAGGCCCATCCCCGGGCCTGAGATACTTGTTTTCTGACGAGGAATGCCGATGCTCACACTGATCCACCGCATGAACGCCCAACGGGGCATCGCGTCATTTGTCGCGCTCACCCTGTTGACCGGCGCGGCGATTGCGTCCGACAAGGTCGAATGGCGTGCCGACTACGACAGCGCCCGCAAGGAAGCGGCCGAGAAAGGTCGGCCGATCTTCCTCGATTTCGGGACGGAAGACTGTGTCCACTGTCGCCGCATGCACCAGACCACCTTCCGCGATCCCGTCATCATCAAGCTGCTCAACGAGCGCTTCATCCCGCTGAAGGTCGACGCCAACCGCGAGCCGCGCCTGACGCAGACGCTGCGAATCCAGGCGTACCCGACGTTCATCCTCGCCGGCAACGACGGCAAGATCCTCGGCTGGGTTGAAGGCTTCATGGAAGTTGCCCGACTTACCGATCACCTTTCACGTGCCAGCGCGGTGCAGACACCCGACTGGATGGCGCGCGACTTCAACGAAGCACTGAAGTCAACGGGCGCGGGTGACTATGCCCGGGCCGTGTCGCTGTTGAAGAACATCGCGGAGGACGGCAAGGACCGCCCTGTGCAGACGAAGGCCCGCGAAACCCTGCAGGAAATCGAGATGCAGGCCGCCGGCCGGCTCGAACGCGCCAAGCAGATGGACGAGAAGGGCCAGCCGCTCGAAGCGCTTGACCTGGTGACCGAAGTGGTTCGCCAGTACGCCGGCACGCAGGCCGCCAACGACGGCAGTCGCCTGCTGGCCACGCTGGCCGACAAGCCGGACGTGCGCACTCGTCATCGTGCCCGCCGTGCGCAGGAAATGCTGCTACTGGCCCGCGAAGACCTCAAGGCGGAGCGATTCCTGAGTTGCCTTGACCAGTGCGAGATCCTTTCGGCAGCGTACAAGGACCTGCCCGAAGGCCGCGAGGCCACCCTCATCGAAACCGAGATTCGCGGCAATCCGCAGCGCATGACCCGCGTCTGCGATGCGATGAACGATCGGCTTGCGAAGATGTACGTCGACCTGGCCGAGTCATGGATGAAGAAGGGCGACCGCGAACAAGCGGCCGCATGCCTGGAAAAAGTGTTGAAGACCCACCCTTCAAGTGCCGCTGCCGCCAGTGCCCAGGCCCGCCTGGCGCAGATCAACAACCGCACCCCCGGAGTGCCGACGGGATTTGAGAAGCCGTAAATCAATGCACCATTGTGGAAAATGCGGCTTGCGTGTTCGTTGATCCGAACACGCAAGCCGCATTTTCGACGAACAGGATCATCCCACCGCGATTGACTTCAGCACCGCCACAGCTTCCGCATGCACCCGGCCGTTGGTTGCCAGCAGGCCCCCGTGTTGGGCATAGTCGGGTTGGCCGTAACGGATTGATTCGCCGTGCAGCATGGTGACGTCGCCGCCGGCTTCGGTCACGAGCAAATGGCCGGCGCAGATGTCCCAGTCGTGGAACTTCGAGTAGGTATTCAGGTACAACTCTCCCTCGCCGCGGGCGACCATTGCCAGCTTCACACCGGCGGAGAAGACTTCAATCACCCGGCCCGGGGCGAGAGCCTTCACCGTGTCGGAAACGGCCCCCGGCTTCTTGGAATGACTCTGAATCAAGGCCGCTTCCTTCAGGGTCGCCACGGACGACACGCGGCAATCACGCGGAGCCGAGCCGTCAACGGTTACTTTGCAGCCTTGCCCTTTCACGGCATACGTCACTCGCTTCTGGATCGGCTCATCGACCACGCCGACGGCCAGTTCGCCATCGACGATCAGGCCGATCATGACAGAGAATTCGCCGTTCTTCATGGCGAAACCGCGCGTGCCGTCGATCGGGTCGACCACCCACAGCCGACGGGCCCCCTTCGGTGCCATGTCGACGGTCGGCGTTGCCTCTTCGGCACACAGCGAGTCATCCGGCAACGCTTCGTGCAGGTGCTTCAGGATCACCTCCTGCGCGGCGCGGTCGGTCTCAGTGCAAATGTTGACCGCCGCATCGGGGATCGCCACGAACGACTCGTAGTCGCGGCGGATCAGGTCGGCCGCCTTGCGCGCCGCGGCCAAGGCCATTTCCAGGTCGTGTGCGTGTGAACTCATCACTCTCCCATGAATCAGGTTTCGGCAAATGCGTTGAACTGAAGATAATACAGGTGCTTGTAAAGGCTGCTCTCGTGAACCAGTTCGCGATGGCCGCCGATTGCTTCGATGCTGCCGTTGTGCAACAGCACAATCCGGTCCGAATGCTTCAGTGTCGAGATCCGGTGCGGCAGGAAGAACGCCGTCTTGCCCGGCAGCACCCGGCCCAGCGTGTCGTCGATCAGCGCTTTGGTATCGTCATCGAGCGGGGCGTCAGGTTCTTCGATAATGTAGATTGCCGGGTCGCGGACGATTGCCCGCGCCAGCGCAATACGGAACTGTTCCCCGATCCGCAGTGACTTGCCCAGGTCGCCGATCGGTGTTTCGTATCCATACGGCAGGTTCTGGATGAACTGGTGCGCGTGTGCGAGCTTCGCGGCCTCAATGATGCGCGGCAGCGTGATGGCGGGGTCACCACAGCCGATGTTGTTGGCAACCGTGTCATTGAACACCAGGCTGCCCTGCATCACCATGCCGATCTGCGAGCGCAGCGAGTCGAGCGAGACGTAGCCGAGGTTACGCCCGTCGATGCGGACCTCCCCATCCGTAGGCTCGAAGAAGCGCGGGATCAGGTACAAGAGCGCCTTCCGTGCTTCTTCGTCCGCGCCCATGATGCTGATGCGATGGCCGACCTTCACACCCAGGTTCACGTTGGTAAGGATCATCCGCGTGTCGCCCGGTTGCCGCAGCGAGACCCCTTTGAACTCCAGGGTCCGCGTCATCGGTTGCAGGAACTCGCCGTCCGCCAGTGCCTGCTGATCGGTCTTGCGATCGAGGTAAGCGAAGACTGAAGCGGCCGCATCGTTGCCGCGGCGGACATGCCGGCTCAGGCTTTGCCAACCGCGCAAGGGAGGATAGATGCCGACCACGGCGACGACGAAGATGCTCAGGCCCGACAGGCTCAACCCGTCCACCAGCACGATGCGCCCGGCCACATACAGCAGCGTGATGACCGACAGCAGCAACAGCAGCAGCACCAGCGGCCTGGCCAGCGCCTCGCCGCGGTACTTCGACCAGTAGGCCCGCGTGTACTCTGAAAGTTGGCGC
>Ga0105044_10010784_pt1 | contig 12469 bp, 8 predicted proteins | sample MAT01_FD_78092 | JGI IMG/M metagenome (GOLD analysis project Ga0105044, IMG submission 78092) | Freshwater microbial communities from Lake Fryxell liftoff mats and glacier meltwater in Antarctica - MAT-01 | ecosystem: Environmental > Aquatic > Freshwater > Ice > Liftoff microbial mat | place...
CAATTGGGGTTCGAGTTGATCCGTCGGGCCGAGGAGCGCTTCGAACTCGGCCCAGTTGCGTTCGGCTTCGGGTAGCGCAAGGATCTCCCGAAATTTCAACATCGCCAAAGCGAATCGAGCGGCGGGAACCGCCTTCGCCATCTCGCGGTAGAGTTCCGTCGCGTCTTTGTCCCGCCCGAGCTTCGCCAGTGCGTTCGCCCAACCCATTTTGGCCGAAATGCTTCGCCGATCGATGGCGCTCGCCGCGGCGAAGTTCGCTTCTTCGCGTTGGTCATCGTTGGCGAGAGCGTACGACGCCCCGAGCGCCATCCGCGCTTTCATCATCAAATCCCATCGGGAACCGAGCGAGGGAAGGCTCGTTTCCAACGCCGGGATGGCTTCGGGCCAATTCCCGCGCCGGGCCGCCACGCGGCCGACGAGATAGCGAGCCAACTGTTGTTGAACCGGCGATTTCTCCAACCGCTGGGCGATTGCCAATGCGCTTTCCAGTTCGTTCAATTCGATCAAACGATCCCCGATCGTGGCGAGTTGCGGATCGCCATCGGGCAGTTTCGCGGCAGCGTCGAGGAGAATCTTGGCACTGGCGGAACCGGCGCCGCTGCGGTTCATCACCTCGGCGAGGCCGAGTTTCAACCAAGTGTTCTCCGGATGGATCTTCAAACCGTCTTCGATAACCTTGCGGGCGGCCTCGCGATCGGTTTCCGCCAGCAACTCGGCGTGTTGGAGGATGATATCCACATCGATGTTCCCCCCGGGAATCTCGGCGTAGGCCACGCGAATATCTTCGACCGCCCCGGTTCGATCGCCGTAGCGCACCCGGTAACGCGCCCGCGCCAACCGCGCCGATAAATCCATGGGCCGCGCGGCGATGAACTCGTTCATCAGGTGATCCGCTTCCAACGCCGCATTCGGATTCAAGCGGATCAAGTTGGCGAGTTCGTAATACGTGGCCGATTTGGCTTTCCCGGTGGCCACGGCTTTCTGCAAATGCATCTGCAACCCCGCGGAGTTGCGTTCGGCGGCGTCGCATTGGGATAGCATTTCGTAAAGGGCGGGGTCGTTCGAGTACTCGGGAACGCCCGATTGAACGAGGGTTTCCAAGTGCGGCCGTGCGGCCCCGTAGCGACCGTAGCGGAGGTAAAGCGCCGCGGCCTTCTTGCGATCTTCGTGGCGATTCGGTGCGATGTTCAACACTTTCTCGTACGCCGTCGCCGCCCACGCCCACCATTTCCAATTTCGCATCGCAATCTGTTCCAACACCCCGGCGTATTCGGAGAAGCCTTCGGCGTCCTTCTTGCGATAGTTGGAGTATTGCTTGTAGAAGTCGGCCGCCTTTTCCCAATCCTGTCCATCGCGTGCGGCCCGGGCGACTTCCAATAGATTCGCGGCTTGCCGTTGCGTTTGCACGGTGTGCAGGCCGTAGGCGGAGCCGCCGAGGAGCAGGAACGCACCCAGCACCGAGAACAACCGTTTGGTTTTCAGCACCCGCCGGCTCGAACGGCTGGAACTCCGACGCTTACCCATAAGGAACTCCGCTGGAAAGCTGCTCTCGGAATTGTAGCTTGAAAATTGGCCTAGGGTGGAATCCCCGCGAATCGGTCTTCCGAGTGGAGCGTTCCTTGCCGAGTTCATTACCCGAGCCGCCGATTGTGATCAGCTTCGATGTCGAAGAGCATTTTCGCATCGAGGCGGCGGCGAACGTGACCTGCTCCACGGATCTCCGGCAAGTCTACTCGGATCGAATGGATGCCAGCACGCGGAGATTATTGGATCAATTAGGCGAAGCCCAAACACTCGCCACGTTCTACATCGTGGGGCAAATCGCCGTAACGCATCCGAAACTCGTGAAGGATATCGCCGGGGCCGGGCACGAAATCGGCTCGCACAGTTGGGAACATTTGCGCGTTCACCGATTGAATCCGGCTTCGTTCCGCGAAGATTTGAAGCGGAGCATCGGGGCGTTGGAACAGGCTTCGGGCGCGGCGGTGAAAGGTTTCCGCGCCCCGACCTTCAGCGTGATGAAGGAAACCGCTTGGGTGGTCGACGCGCTCGCCGAATCGGGATTGCGTTACGATTCATCGATCTTCCCAGTGAGGCACGATCGTTACGGCGTACCTTCCGCCCCGCGAACGCCTTTCGTTCTCCTCGGCAATCAGCGTCAGATCCTCGAACTCCCCCCGGCCACGTACCGCCGATTCGGTCAGAACATGCCGGTGGCGGGGGGCGGTTACTTCCGGCTGTTCCCGTTGGGTTTCATGCGGGCCGGAATCGCCCAATTATCGGAACGGGCGGCGCCGCCTAGCGTGTCGATGCTTTACTTCCACCCGTGGGAGTTCGACCCGGGGCAGCCGAAATTGCCCTTGAACCGGCTCTCGCGTTTCCGAACGTATGTCGGCATCGGGAGAAGCACGGCTCGCTTGGGGCGATTGTTCGAACGTTACTCGGGGCGATTTCGCCGGGCCATCGACGTGGTCGAAGAATTGGAAATGCGATTGGAGATGCTACCGAGGTTTCGGCTGGATGGAGAAAACCGGGGGACTGAGTCCCCCGGTTAATTCCGATTACTCGGCTTTGGGTTCGCCGGTTGGCGAACCTTTCATTTTCCGCCGCATTGCCGCGACGCCGATCATCGAGAGGCCGACCAACCCGGTCAGCATCGTCGCCGGTTCGGGAACCGCCCGCGGATCGACCGGCACCGGGGGTGTGGTCGGATTGCAATGGGTGGATTTGGGCGTGGTCGGCGGTGGCGGTAGTGGAACCACCGGAACCACCGGAGTCACCGGGACGGGTGGAACCGTTTTCACTTGGTTCTGCCCGACCGGCACCGGCGGAAAGAAGGCGATCGCACCCGTCGAAAATACTGTGAAAGCGGCTGCGCCAACGGCGGCGGCCGGAACGAGTTTGGTGAAGCGTAATACCATGGCGTCTCCCCCCACAGACTCCGCAGAAAGAGCGGATCGAGTGGTTCGACGGTTTTATCGGCAAGAGAGGCGCGCGGCTTGAACGATATTGGCGGCGCGGGTTCGCCAATCGCCCCAGTGTGCGATCGGAGAACCGTCAGGGTTTCCCCCACAGGTATAATCGGCACATCGGGCCTCTTCGCCCCAATGAAAATAGTTGAACTGCCGATCAGTTTTTCTCTCCACTTGTTGCTGCTTCCGTTCGGTTCCCACCGCGACTCTTTCCGATGATACTCTGGACGACACGGAAGTTATCGTCGCGGGGCGCTCGCCCCAATTTAGTGTCAGGAGGATTCTCCGATGCGCGGGATTCGCAACGCCGGCCTTGGTCTTTCACTCGCCTTTTCCTCGGCGGCCGCGTGGGCTCAAGCCCCGGCCGCCGCAGTGACACTCGGCCCAATCCGCGTGTTGGATTCGGAAGCGCCCATTACTACTGTGCGCGGCCAACAGCCCGATCCCCGCTTCGCCCAACCGATCCAGAGGATGCCCTACCGGGTTCCCGCAGCCACTGCCCCGAGCACTATCGGCGGTGCCATGCCGATGCAGAGCGCTGCCCCGGCCGATCCGCTGGGAACGCCGAAGCCCGCACCCACGCCGATGGTAACCGAACTCCGCGACCAGTACGGCAACCCCATTCATATGGGCCAAGGGCAACCGGTGCCCGCCCAAGGAATGATGATGGTACCGCCGCCGGTGTACGGTGCTTCTCCCGTATACGATGGGGCGTGCGATAGCTGCGGGCCGCAGCCTTCCTTGGTGGCCGATCCTTACCTCGGCGGAGTTGGGCCGTTATTTCCCCGGATGCGTGCGGCACTCGCCACGCCGATCGCCGGACGATTCAATGTGACCGCCGAGTATCTGCTCTGGTACGTTCCCGGCCAATCGGCCCCGCCGCTAGTGACGACCAGCAGCCCGCAGTTCAACGGCATCATCGGCCAAGGCAATACCCGAGTGCTGTACGGCGGTGATAATCTTGCGAACACCTTTCAGAGCGGCGGTCGCTTCTGGGGCAACTATTGGATGCCCTGTTCCCGATGGGGAATCGATGGTGGAATCTGGTTCCTCGGTACGACCAGTACGAATTACACCACCGATTCCAGTGCGAATCCCCTCATCGCCCGACCGTTCGTGAGAGCGGATACGGGGCAGAATTTCTCCCAATTGACGGCGTTCCCCGGCTTGGCGACCGGTTCGATCAACATCAACAACACCACCAACGTGTGGGGTTCCGAAGTGAGCGCCCGCCGAATGATCTCGGGGAATACTTCGTCGCGGCTCGACGGTTTGATCGGGTTCAAGAACATGAACCTCTCGGAGAATCTGACGATCACCGAACAGTTCCAGCGGGTTCCCGGCACTCTCTCCGGGATCGGCGCGCCCGGTGCCTTGTCCGGTACGGTTCAAGATGCGTTCGCCACGCAGAACTACTTCTACGGGGTGAACCTCGGCTTGGTGGGCGAAGTCCGCCGCGGGCGCTGGTTCGCCAACGGTCGGGCGACCGTCGGTTTGGGCCAAGTGTATCAATACGCTCACATCAACGGCGGTCAGACGATTAACAATGCGAATGGCACGACATCGCAAACCGCCGGGGGATTGTTGGCCTTGTCCAACGCGAACATCGGCAGTTACAGCGAAACCCACTTCGGTGTGATGCCGGAAGTCGGCCTAACGCTCGGGTTCTACATCACGCAGAACCTCCGCTTCGGCATGGGTTACAATCTCTAGTACTTGAACAATGTGATCCGCCCTGCCAACCTGATCGATACGAACCTCGATGTGACGAAGATTCCGAACTTCCCGTTGAACCCGGCCCCGGCCCCGCTGACCACGAATCGCCCCTCCGCTCAGCCGTTCCGCACCACCGATATTGCGATTCAAGGTTTGACGTTCTCGCTCAACTGGGCGTTCTAGGCTGGACTCGGGATCATCGCAGCGGATCGAATCGCATACGATCGTATCGCTGTCGATGTTTTCGATCCCGGAGTAATAGGAGCAATTAGCCGGCGGTCGGAGACCGCCGGCTAATTGCGTAAATGACCAACGATCCCGGAGGGATCGCATCAAGATGGTAATTCAGGGGATGCGACCCCTCCGGGATCCGGATTCTTCGGTTACGCATCCGGTGGTCTACGCTTCGCTCCGACCACCGGCTAATTGTTGCGATCCATCCGGGATCGTCGAGGGCGAACGCCCGATGTCCACAGATCATTGTCACGACGCTACGATGTCGTGACATCCGCTCAAAGTTATCTGGTTTATTCCGTCCTCCGATGCGGGAGAGCGGCGAGTGTGAAGGGGCCTTTGCTATCGTTCACTCGATGCCGACGGGAATCTTATCTTTGCCAATGGTGGGTCGATTACCGTTCTCTCCCCGAAGGAATGCGTCGCCACTCTCGGTTTTCACAGGGGCGTTACCGAATCCGATGGCGGGTTCCGCTTTGATGTTCACGATGCCTTCCTTGCTGTTATCCGCCATTCCGTTCGCTTCGGCTTTCACCCCGGTGGAAGGCAATTGAACCTTCACGAGCTCACCCGTCTTCACAAAGAGATTACCTTCGATCAATACCTTTCGCCCCGGCAATTCGATCGGAGCCTCGGCGTACAAGCCGGCCGCTTTCAAGCTGTGGAACGTATTGCGGATCAGCATCAAGCCGAGGGGTTTGGCTTTATCGTCCTTTCCTGTCACGAAAATCCCTTGCTCCCAATTGAAGACGCGGTTGTTTCGGAATTCGATATTGGTCGCGGTACCATCGATGCGAAGTGCCGAGCCTTTGCCCGACCCTTCCAGCCGACCATCGGTCATGCGGATGTTGTCGCTTCTGGCACCGACAACGTCGATTGCACAATCGTACATCTTTTCCGTGCCGACGGTTGTGATCCGGAACTTGCTCAAACTCAGGGGTTTGCCATCGGCGGCTTCGAGTCCGTTCAATTGGATGCCCGTTTTTTTAACGCCCTTGACCGCGATGTTTTGAAACTGAGTACCGGAGCAGTGCCCTTGAATTCGGATGCCGATCTCGGCCAAGCCCGGCTCGAGGGTGATTCCGTCGATCGTGCTATCTTCGAGGTTCACGAAATCGAGCGCCACCTGTACCCTTCCGCCCACGGCGGGTTTGAACACCAACAGGACGTTCTTCGACTCGTTTCCGGCTTCCACGTGCAACGTCATCTTCTGTTTCGGATTGGAGTATCCGAACTGGAGATACGGAACTTCGATGCGGTCGTCGAGGATAGAAATCGTATCCCCGTTGCGGGCATCTTTGATCGCATCTTGAATCGTCTTGCGGGTGTAGGATAGTTCCGGGCCGTACCCGGTGCCGGAAACGTACCACTTGTGGGGAACCCGCGGCGGAGTCGGCGGGGGAACATCATCTTCCGCATCATTCTTCGTCATGAAATAGATCGTCGCACCCGCCAAGGCGGCGACGCCCACGAAGCCGACCGCCGCTGCGATGATCCACGGCAGCAACGACGTTTTCTTCTTCTCCGGGGCTTTCGCCGGTGCGGGCGCTTCAGGTGCGCCCTTCACGGGCTTGGGCTTTTTCTTGGTATCCGCAGTATCGGCCGGAGCATTGCCGAGGGTTTCGGAAGTGATCGATTCCCACACTGCGGGAGTTTCGACCGCAATGGCTTTGGCCGGGGCCAGAGTGGCCAAAGCGGGGCGTGCCGAGGGGCCGTACGAAGCCGAGACGGGGATCGCGGGCATGCCGGTCGATTTCAGAGACGGTTGCGTGAACGTCGAAGTGCTGGTGATCGGAGCGGGTGTGACGTATACCGACGAACCGGTCGCGAGCGGGGCACCGGAACCGGGGCCAGCTTTGGTTGCGAAACCGCTGCTGGCGGCGGCGGAAAGCTGCGGCATCTCGTGATCCGGCGGCGGAGGAATCGGAGTTTGAACCCACGGGGCCAACGCGGCCATCAACTCGGCCGGAGATTGGAACCGTTCTTCCACCGACTTCGCCAACATGCGATTGACAATCGTTTCCAACCCCTCCGGTATCTCCGGTCGGATCGCGCGGATCGATTTCGGGGTTTTGGTTTGGTGCCAAAGCAGCTTCTGCGCAACGGTGCCTTCCGGAAACGGCGGCAATCCGGTGAGGATGTAGTAGAAGGTGCCGCCGAGGCCGTAGATGTCGGCTCGGATATCCACGGAGGAGCTGTCGATCGCTTGTTCGGGGGCGAGGTAATCGGCCGTGCCCAAGACGTTCTCATCGAACCTCTGGGTTAGGTTATCGTTATCGTCCGGTTGGGAGAACCGCGCGAGGCCCATATCCAAGAGCTTCACCACCCCGGATCGATCGACGAGGATATTGGCGGGCTTGATGTCGCGGTGAATCAGGCCCATTTCGTGGGAGTGGTGCAGGCCGACGGTCGCCCCGTAAATGCAATGGCAGGCGCGGAGGATGTCCATCGGGCCGTGCTTCTTCACGAGTTCGTGGAAGTTCGCACCGTCCACGAATTCCATCACGATGAAATGCAGGTTCTCGTCTTGGTCGATGTCGTAGGCGCGGACGACGTTAGGGTGGTCGACCGAAGCGGCCGCCTTCGCTTCGCGGATGAAGCGGGAAAGTGCGGCTTCATCCTGCGATTTGGCGACGGGCAACACCTTCACCGCGACGCGGCGTTTCATCAACTTGTGTTCGCACAGGAACACCTGACCCATCCCGCCTGCGCCCAGCCGTTCCAACACTTTGTATTTGCCGATGAAGAAACGCTTCCACTTCCCTTGGAGCAATTGCTCGGCCTGAAAATAGGTGAGGATGCCATCGCGAACCATCAACCCGGCGAGTTTGCTCGGCTCCGTGGGAGCGCCTTCCGCGCTATCGCCCAGCTTTTTCAGGTAGTTCTTCAAGCGCGCGTCTTCAATTACGCCGCTTTTGAGGATGACGTCGGTGAGTTCTGAGTTCGTCGCAGGGGCCGGCATTCGGAAAACTCCGGCGATCGGATCGCATCCCGTTCCGACATAAATATATGCTATGTTTGGCCGTTGCGTTAGTAAAAAGCATAGCGGATGTGCTGGGGAACGCGGGAAAGCCCAACGGGATACGCAGGTGGACACGATGTGCCGATTTTTCGGGTTCCGCTACTTCGAGATTAAATAGAACAAGGCGAGGATAATACCCAAGGCGGCCAAGAACGATCCGGTGGCGATCCCCACGAACAACGGCCAACGCGTGCCGTTCGGAATTTCCGCCGCTCGGGGCAACGGGCGAGTCGGTTTATCCAGTGGAAGTAGGGGTTCGACATTGCGGTAGGGCAAGGTCGCCGAGGCTTTGGCGGTCGCTACCATCGCGCTAGAAAGATCTTGCCCCGGCAGCACCCGCGAATTCGCACCGGAAGCCGGGCCGCGTAATAGCATCATGCTCGATTTCGCGGAATGCGAAGCCCGGTTGACCGAGGGATTGTAACCCGAGAGATTCGCCACCGCCGGGCAGAGCGTGGGCATCTCGTTTTCCAAAGGCGGGGTGATGGGCGTTTCGAGCCACGGGGCGAGTGCTTCGATCACTTCGTTCGGCGTTTGGTAGCGTTCGTCCGGCTTCTTCGCCATCATTTTGGAAACCACGGCGATCATTTCTTCGGGCACATCGGCCCGGAACGATCCGATCGGCTTGGGTTCCTGCCGCTGGTGGGCGAGCAATTTCTGGGCGATGCTGCCATCGGGGAACGGCGAGAAGCCGGTGAGCATGTAATAGAAAGTTCCGCCGAGGCCGTAGATGTCCGCTCGGATGTCGATGGGAGCGTTCGTGGCTTGTTCGGGGGCGAGGTAATCGGCGGTGCCGAGGATGCACTTATCGTCGAACTTCTCGGTGAGGCCATCGTGCCGGTGATCGAAGAAACGGGCCAACCCCATATCGAGGAGTTTGATGGTGCCGCTGCGGTCGAGGAGGAGATTTCCGGGCTTGATGTCGCGGTGGATCAAGCCGAGTTCCCCGGCGTGTTGGAGGCCGGATGCCCCTTGTGCAATGTAGTGGGCCGCACGCACCGGATCGAAGAAGCGTTTCTTTGCGGAATAGCGGGCGATGATTTCCTGGAGGCTGGAACCATCCACGTATTCCATCACCAAGAAGTGGAGCGTTTCGTACTTATCGATGTCGAATGCACGCACGATGTTCGGATGATCGAGCGAGGCGACCGCTTGGGCTTCCCGGTAAAATCGCTGCAATGCCGTGGGATCCGAAGCCAGTTTATCGACGGGCAATACTTTCACCGCCACTAAGCGGTGCATGAACGTGTGTTCGCAGAGGTACACGGCCCCCATGCCACCGACGCCGAGCAGTTCTAGTAAGCGGTACTTCCCGGCGAGGGTAAAACGCTTGTACCGCCCTTGTTTAACTTGCTTGGCTTGGAACTTCGTGAGTAACCCGGCTTGAACGAGTGTGGTGGCGAGGTGATCGATTCCCGATTCCGAAGATTTCATCTGTGCGAGCGCATCGTCGAGTCGGTCGTTGGTGACCAATCCGCTTTTGCGAACCAGATCTAAGAAATCATCGACGCTGGCGGGTGAGCCCATAACCGTGTCCTCGAGCACAGTGAATCGTGTGCAGTGGAGAGGAAATGTCTGCACGTACTTCGGTTTACTTATATTGTGCCATCGGGAGAACCGACGCAAGTGGGCAAATTGAATCTTTGCCCAGATTGTGCTCATGGTGGAGTAAAACTCGCCACACTTGGCATGTCGTGTTCCCCGGCAACCGCAGGGAGTTTGCTTCGCAAATTCCATTGGAAAATCGCACATCTGTGCGCGAGTCATTGCGGTTCTGCCCATATGCCCCACCTGCGTCAGCACCCCGCAGAAGAATCCGGCGCCACTTCGAACTATCGGTTGGTAGGCTAAGATGGAAACTGCGAATTGAACCCTGACTCCGGGTGGAAGATGACCAAATCCGTTCGCGGGGCCTGCCCGCACGATTGCCCCGATACTTGCAGTTGGATCGTGAGTGTCGATCCCGAATCCGGTTGCGCGCTCAGTGTCCGCGGTGATCCGGATCAACCCTTCACCGATGGCTTCCTCTGCCAGAAGGTGGCCAACTACCAAGATCGCGTCTACCACCCGGATCGTTTGAAACACCCGTTGAAACGCACCGGCTTGAAGGGGGCAGGGCAGTGGGAACGCATCTCGTGGAAGGAAGCCATTTCCACCATCGGCGAACGCTTTCGCAATATCGCCGCGGGAGAACACGGTCCGCAAGCGATTCTCCCCTACAGCTACGCTGGCACGATGGGAAAGCTGCAATACGGCAGCCTCGACCGGCGATTCTTCCACCGCCTCGGCGCTTCGTTATTGGATCGCACCATCTGTGCCACGGCCGGGGCCGTGGGTTGCGACATCACCTTGGGTACCCGTGCGGTCGTCGACCCGGAAGCCGTGGCGAAGGTCAAGTACATCGTCAATTGGGGGTCGAATACCAAGGTCACGAACAGCCATTTGTGGGCGATCATGAGCAGGGCGCAGAAGGCCGGGGCCAGGATCATCACCATCGATCCACATCGCAGCCGTACAGCGGAATCCTCCGATTGGTGGATTCCCATTCGCCCCGGCACCGATGCCGCACTCGCCCTCGGCGTCATGCATATCCTCTTCCGCGATGGCCTCGTGGATCGGGAGTATTTGGAACGTTATTGCCTCGGAGCCGCCGAACTCGAAGCCCGAGTACGCACCGAATACACCCCGGAGATCGTTTCGCACATTACCGGCTTGCCCGTGGAAACGATCGAGCAATTCGCCCGAGAATACGGCTCGGCTCAACCCGCATTCATCCGCTTCAATTATGGGATGCAACGCCACGGCGGCGGAGCGATGGCCGTGCGAACGGTCTGTTGCCTGCCGGCGCTCACCGGGGATTGGCGGCACCCCGGGGGCGGGGCGATGCTCAGTACCAGCAAGCTCTACCCCTTCGACGACGCCTTCCTCACCCGCCCCGACTTGATTCGCCCCGGCACGCGCACCGTCAATATGACGCAACTGGCGGAAGCACTCGCCGGGGAACTCCCCGGCCCGCCGGTTCACGCGTTATACGTGTACAACTCGAACCCCGCTGCGGTCTGCCCCGATCAATCCAAGGTGTTGAAGGGATTGAAGCGCGAAGACTTGTTCACCGTCGTTCACGATCAGTTCCTGACGGACACCGCCGACTACGCGGACATCGTGCTCCCCGCGACCACGCAGTTCGAACACTTCGACATCCATAACAGCTATGGGCACTTGTACGTTCAAGTGAATCACCCCGCGATTGCCCCAATTGGCGAAGCCAAGCCCAACACTGAAGTGTTCCGTTTGCTGGCGAGCGAGATGGACTTCGAGTGCGGGCTGTTCAGCGACAGCGATGAAGAGTTAGCGAAGCGGGCGTTCGATGGAACGCAGAACGAAAGCCCACCCACTGCGGTGGGCGGGTTCGGGCAAATCACCTTCGATCAACTCCTCGATGGCCCGCAGCGGCTGAACCTCCCCACCGATTGGGCACCCTTCGCCCTCGGCAACTTCCCCACGCCCAGCGGCAAGTGCGAACTCTATTCCCCGGCCGAACTCGCAGCCGGGCGCGATCCCTTGCCCCACTACATTCCTCCGCACGAAGACCCGCTCTCCCGGCCCGAACTGGCCGTGCGTTACCCTTTACAGATGATTACGCCGCCGTCCTCGAGCTTCTTGAATTCGACCTTCGCCAACTTGGAAGGCGCCGTGAAGAAGGCGGGGGAACAGCGCGTCGAGTTGCATCCCGCCGATGCCGCGGCCCGAAACATCTCGCACGGCGATTCGGTAAGGGTGTTCAATTCCCGGGGCGAATTTCGAGCCAAAGCCGTCGTCGGCGAGACGGTGAAACCGGGAGTCGCGGTATCGTTCGGCATCTGGTGGAACAAAAAAACGGGCGGGGCGAACGTGAACGCCATCACCAGCACGGCACTCACCGATCAAGGCGGTGGAGCCACCTTCTTCGATAATCTCGTACAAATCGAACGGGTGTGAATCGTGGCGACTCGACTAAAAGCTCTTTAATGCAGATTGGTCAACGTCGGAGAAAACATCAACTCGACCAATTCCTCGGGCGCGACCAGTGCCGGAGGTCAACTCATTCTGATCCGATTTGATCTGCGGATGATCCGCGTCATCGGGTGTACGACATGGTTTGCAATTAAGCGGATACGGCTATTGTCGCTTTCTGGCGACGTTCGCCGGTGGTTTTTCGGCAGAGGTCGATCCAGTAGGCCTCTATGTTTTTCGCAGCGAACAGCCCGACCATCAAAGCGCTTTTCGCCATCGATCCTAATGCGACCAAACACAATTTCTGGCAAGACAAGCAAAACCGGGGACAAGTCGGCGCGTCGGGTCGCTTCTGGACGTCCGATCTCAAGGGGGAAATCCATGGCAAACTGGCATCGATGGGCTTTCAGGACAATGAAGTGAAGCCTGCGGGCAACAGTCCCCACGGGGAAGCGGTTACGCAAGGAGAGATCAGTAACGTCGCGAACATCAGCGCTTTGCTGAACGCCCTGTAAGGCCGAATTCTTTCTAC
>Ga0105044_10010788_pt1 | contig 12468 bp, 6 predicted proteins | sample MAT01_FD_78092 | JGI IMG/M metagenome (GOLD analysis project Ga0105044, IMG submission 78092) | Freshwater microbial communities from Lake Fryxell liftoff mats and glacier meltwater in Antarctica - MAT-01 | ecosystem: Environmental > Aquatic > Freshwater > Ice > Liftoff microbial mat | place...
TAACGAACGATTGACAAGCGCCTAATCCACCCCTACATCCACGTTTTGAGGGATATTTTCCTGTTTTTCTTCATGTCTTCATGCCTCCCTATTTATTTTCTTCTGTTTCTATACCTGAGTAGTCACCATTATAGTTCATATTCAGTGAATCACGAAACGTATTCTCCCCGCGAATCGCTAAGGGTAGGACTAGTCGCTGGTCGTGACATTCCTAATCCAATGTGTTTATTCGTTGTATGTCCGCCCATTTACTGCCCTAATATCTCCACCCACCCATAATGCGTACCTTAGGCAAGATCGATGGGTGTCGGGGATGTAAACATCTGGAGAGTCTCATCATGAGGGCTGCTGGGCAAAGCACCTCACTCACTTTTTTTAGCCTCTACGGGCTATCCGTCACTTCCGCCGTGACTTCGACGCCATTGCTGATCGTCACATCGATCTGCGCTGGCAACACCGAGACGGATAAGCGCTCATCTTGCTGATCCAGCGACAACACCGGAATAATCTGATAGGTTTCGCCGGGGGCAAGCCCACTGACATCCACCAAGACCCTCAGTTCATCGGCGCGCATGGTATCCAACAGGGGTTGTGGACCCGTCACCAGAATCGTGACTTCACGCGGTTCCGTCTGCACCCTTAAGTTCGGCTGTGCGCCCAAAATCGTCAGCGGAATCTGATCGAATTGCCGCGTGATCTGCTGCGCCTCAATGCCGATCTGCACCGTGATTGTGCGCCCGGTGACCACCAGCAAGCGTGGATCCGGCAAGATGACCGGCACCGTCCCGACAAACGTGGCTGTGCGTTCGGACAGATCAATCGGCTCGGTGAACAACGTGCCGGGCAACGACGCCAAGACATCTTCGGTGCCGCGCACGACGATGATTTGCGGGGCATAGTTAAAATCAGGCGTCAACACATAGCCCGTCGGCAGTTCCCCGATGATCGTCGGTTGCACGCGGATTTCCGCCACATCGCTCCGCTGTTCAATCGCGATCGTGATTTGGGCAAAGGCGGGTTGCAACGTCAACCCCGTGATCGTGCGTCCTTCGATATCGACCGGCACCAACGCAACGGCATCGTCAAACGTGAGCCGCTGATTTTCCAGCGCGACCCGCGCCACCACGCGATCCACTTGTTGCACGCGGCTTTCGGAACCGGTAATTTCGATTTGGAGGGGTAAAATCTGCGGCGCGGATGCCGAAAAAATCGCGGGCGGCGGGCTGCTGATATCCACTGCCACCTCTTTGAGCGCGGTGAGGCGGGTTTCGAGTTGAATCGTCAGCGTGCGCGGTGTTAAATTGATCACCGACGTGCGTTTTTCCGGCGCGATCCCCCATTGAATCGGGACGGTATAGGTGCCACTGGTCGATTGGCTCAAATCGATGGTTAAAGCGATATCATCCGGCGAGACAATGTTGACGATGGATTGCGGTCCTTGGATCGTCACCGCGACAGTGGGCGGCAAGTCACTGGCATTGACGATCACCAGCGTCTCATTGGTGAGGATGCGCAACGGGACGCGCTCATTTAACCGCCGCTGCACCATCGGGTCGGCTTGCACGACGGCGATCACCCACACAAAAAATGCCAATCCCAACGAGCCAGCGAACCAAAATAGGTTGCGGATAACGACATCACGAAGGGTTGTTGAACGGGGCATCGGCGGTTAACCGATTTCTACAGGATCAGAAGTGGGCTTGCGGGCGCGCCAGTTCTTGAACGCTGATGGCAGTTGCAATCTGCGGTCTTTGCGCGGTGATTGCCCTTTGCCATAAAAGGCGTTTAACACGGTGCGCAAGCGTTTGGGGTCTAATTTTTGGATCAAGCGTCCGCCACTGGTCACCGCGATACGTCCCGTTTCTTCCGACACAATCACGCAAATGGCGTCGCTTACTTCGCTGATGCCGATGCCCGAACGGTGGCGCGTGCCCAATTTGGGGGTGCCTAGTTGCCGTGCCGACGATAGCGGCAGCACCGATGCTGCCGAGGCGATCCGTCCGGTGGGCGTGATGATGGCGGCACCATCGTGCAATTCTGTTTTGGGCCAAAAGATGGTGAGCAACAATTGGGGGCTGACATCGCTGTCCAAAATCACACCCGTGCGGATGTATTCTTTCAAGCTGATGTTGCGCTCCAAGACGATGAGCGCCCCATGTCGCCGCTCGGATAGGCGCTCCGCTGCTTGACAAATGTCCTCGATCAGCTTGGAACGCTGATCCTCGCTGGAGGATCGTTGGTTCAAGAAACTGCCCGCTTGCCCCAAACGCTCAAAGGCACGGCGCAGTTCCGGCTGAAAAATGACGGGGATGGCGATCAAGAGCGCGGTTAACCCATTTTGCACGATCCACCGCAAGGCAGGCAGGTCGAACACCGTCGAGATGATCAACGCCAGCGCAATCGCGATCACCAGTCCCCGCAGCAATGCCCCCGCTTGGGTGGCGCGAATCAGAAAACTCAACCCAAAAAAGACGAGTGTGACCAAAAAAATGTCCACAATCGTATTCGGTGTGATGTTGCTGAGCGCCCATGTGAAGTCCAAGCGGGACACCTCTCCTCAATGACAATAGCAGTTGGAATCGCGGCATAATTATGCAGTGATCCGGGGCGTAGGGGCACAAGGACTTGCGCCCCTACCGGTGCAGCGTTGGAGCCGCTACCCGCCGAGTTGCACGAGCAATTGCGTGTATTCTTCGACATTGGGCGGTTTGAGGGCGATGATCTGGCGGATCGTGTCCGCCGCTTGCTTGTGCAGCCCCGCATCCAATTGAATACCACCGAGTTTATCGAGCAGTTTGATGGCATCGTCTTTGCGCCCGATTTGGCGATAGATCGCCGCCAGACGCGAAATCAAGCCGGAGTCCATTGGGTACAGCGTGACCAGTTCCTCCAAGAGTTGGGTGATCTTGGGGATTTGGCGCGACTTAGCGTAAATGCCGAGCAACTTATCTAAGCGGCGGATAGCATCCACCATGTTGCCTTGCCGATACGTGAGATCGACCAGCATCCGATGGGCGCGCTCATCTTCTGGAGCGATCTGGATGATCTCCTCATAAGTTTTGAGCGCCTTCTTGATGTCGAGCCGCATCTGATCGATATCGCCGATGCGATGCTTGATGTGGATGATCTTCTCCGGCTTGGAATTCACACGAGCGGCGATGCGTTCCGCCAGCCCATAAGTATCGCGCGATTGATCAAAGTTCCCCAACTGGTGATGGGTATCCGCCAAGTCAACATACTGATCCAGCGCTTCGTCCCATCGTTCTTCTTCTTCGTATAGCTCGATCAAGCTTTCGCGCACTTGCACATCCAGCGGCGCGAGTTCTAAGACATTTTGCAGGATCGACGTCGCGCGTTCGTTTTCCCCGCGTGACATATACGCCCGCGCTAAGGTGTTGTATTTGGCAATCGCGTTACGCACCCGCCCTTCGCGCATCATGATCTCCGCCATGCGCAAGTGAATCGGCAGGTAGAAGGGGGAGACCTCAACCGCCCGATGCGCCTCATCCATCGCCAAGGTCAGCGCGCCTTGCCGCATATAACGGTCGATGAGCGAGACCGAACGGGCGAGTTGATCGCTATCGGCGGCGATCAAAAATTCAAGCACGCCCTTCATGCCTTGTTCGCGCAGGGTGTCTTCTAGCTGACGTTGCAGATCGATCAGCTTTTCTTTCCAGCCCTTGCCCTCAATCGTATGGACGAGGCGCAGCCCGACCGCCGCGAGATTTTCCTCGTTGATTTCGTTTAATTCATCGACAAGATGTTCAAAAATAGTGGCTTCGGGTATTTCGGTCATGGGGACTGAGTTCGGCTCAATCGCTTGGATGCTTTGCAGTAAACAGCGCACCCCTTGCTTATTTTTCTTGAGCGCCAAATACGCCTTGCCCAATCCGTGATAGGCACCTGCCGAAAGTTGGGGCAGGCTGATGGCATCGCTCAAGGCTTTGATGGCGTCACTGGGGCGGTTTTGGTGCAACAGCAACCCCCCCAGATTCATCTTGACGGACGGTTGGCGCAATTTGGAGTCGGCTTGTTGATAGGCGGCAATGGCGACATCAAACAACGACTGCCGTTGTGCCTCCATACCTTGCAGGGCTTCGGCGGCGATTTTGATGCCCTCGTTGCTTTCCATGATGAAGCCCGCCAGCGCGCCCAGCGCATAATTCATCGCCTCGCCCAACGGACCCATCGGATCATCATCACTGCCCGGTGCGCGCTTGCTCACTTCTTCTTCGGCAACCACTTTGGTGCCTTCATTGACGGGGGGCAACACATTGCCGCCGGTCTCCAAAAGCCGGATGGTGTTCAAGATTTGACTGTTGTTTTTGTCCAGACGCAACGCGCGTTGGGCGACTTTGAGCGCCTTGTCGTTATCGCGGACGCGGAAAAACTCATATGCCAGTGATAGGTATTCAAAGATCGCTTTTTTCTTGTCGCCGATCCGCTCATAGGCTTGCGCTAGTTTGATGTGGATGGGGATCAAACCGGGGGTCAAGCGGGTGGCACGTTCCCAGTTATGGATCGCTTTGTCTAAATCCCGCTGCGCCAGATAAACATCTGCGACATTGGCGTATTGCTGCGCGGCTTCGCGCAGACGCCCCATTTTCTCCATCACATCGGCGCTTTTTTCGAGAGGGATGGGGTCGCTTGGTGCCAATTGCGAAGCGCGCGAATAGACCTTGAGCGCATCTTCTAAGCGTCCGATCTCGAACAAGCCTAAACCGAGGTGAATGTGTGCTTCTGGGTCTTCAGGAAATTCTCGAATTGCGCGCCCATATGCCGCCACCGCAAGATTCCATTCTTGATCCCAAGCGGCATTATGCCCCGCATTCATCGATTGTTCGTATGCTGTTCGATTGCCCGGCATGTTTTTTCAGCCTCTAGCTTTTAAGCGATAGAATAGCCGTGATAAGACTTGGATGCCTCGTGCCCTTTATAAACTGGCGATAGCAGTGGCGTCCGCCAACAACGTCACCAAAACGGCTTTTTGTGCATGAAGCCGATTTTCGGCTTGGTCAAAAATGACCGAATGGGCGCTATCCGCCACTTCGTCGGTGATCTCTTGCCCGCGATGGGCGGGTAAGCAGTGCATTACCCGCACTTGGGGAACCGCATGATGGAGCAGCGCGTTGTTGACTTGATAGGCTTGAAAATCGCCCAAACGCTTGGCGGTCTCGGCTTCTTGCCCCATGCTCACCCAGGTATCGGTATAGATGATATCCGCCCCGCGTACTGCCGCAATGGGATCGTGAAACACTTCGAGCGATCCGCCGCTGACGGTCGCACTGTCCCCCAAATGCGACAAAACTTCTTCGCTAAAGCCATAAGCGGGGGGGCTGGCGAGGGCGAAATGTGCGCCTAACTTAAGCGCCGCTTGTGCCAAAGAATAGGCGACATTGTTGGGGTCGCCCACATAGACCACGCGCGTCCCTTGCACCTTGCCGACCTGTTCCATGATCGTCAGCACATCCGCCAACGCCTGACAGGGGTGATGGGTGGCGCTCAAACCGTTGATCACGGGCACGGTCGCCCAGTGTGCCAATGCCAAAACTTCGTCATGACCAAACACGCGCGCCATGATGCCATCCACAAAGCGCGACAACGAGCGCGCGACATCGGCGGTACTTTCGCGCTTGCCCATGCCGATTTCATCGGGACCGATGCGGATCGCATTGCCCCCCAATTGGGACATGCCCACCTCGAACGAAACGCGGGTGCGCAGCGATGGTTTTTGAAACACTAACGCGAGGTGTTTGCCTTTCAACAAGGGCGGATTGCCGCCGTTTTTCTGTTGTGTTTTAAGCGTTGTCGCCAACGTCAAAAGATCGGCTAACGCCTCGCCCGTCCAATCATCAAGGTCGATGAAATGCTGCATTGGTTGATTATCCGCCGTATGTTGCTCGCTGATGGGGCAAGCTGCAATAAAAGACAATAAAAGCTGTGAATTAAGTATAGCGCAAGTTGCCCTGATGCGTAGTGAGGGATCAGGAATTGGGGATTAGGGGATTGGGGATTGGCTGTTAAAGGGGTGGGGACACACGGTTGTCCCCACCCCTCCGCATTACACCACCGCTTCGGTATCCCGCCAGTTCATGCCCACCGCAGCATTGGCGCGCAGGGGTGCCTTCAATAGAATCGCCGACTCCATCACCTGCACGACCAGCGCCGCCGTCTCTCGCACTTGATCTTCGGGCACTTCCAACACGATTTCGTCATGCACTTGCAATAGCATCCGCGCGCCCGAACCGCGTTCCCGCAGTGCCGCGTATAACTCAATCATCGCCTTCTTCATGATGTCCGCCGCCGTGCCTTGAATCGGCATATTGATCGCCTCGCGCTCTGCTGCGCCGACAGTGTTTTTGTTCGCCCCTTGCTGCTGCAATGCCGGAAATGAGCGTCTCCGCCCGAACAACGTCGTCAAATAGCCTTGATCGCGCGCGATCTGCTTGGCGTTGTCCAAATACTGCTTGACGCCCGGCAGCCGCTCAAAATAAGTTTTGATGAAGTCGTTGGCTTGCCCCAAGGTCAAATCGCTATCGCGGGAGAGGCGGTATGCGCCCATGCCATACAACAGCCCGAAGTTGACGCGCTTGGCAAAACTGCGCTGATCCTTGGTCACTTGTTCCAGCGGGATATTGTTGACGGCGGCGGCGGTGGCGGCGTGAATATCTTGCCCTTGCTCAAAGGCGCTCAACAAGGTGGCGTCCTCGCTGATATGCGCCATGATGCGCAATTCGACTTGGCTGTAATCGACCGAGAGCAACCTCATGCCTTCGGGCGCGATGAATGCCCGCCGGACTTCGCGCCCGATCTCCGTGCGGATCGGGATATTCTGCAAATTGGGGTTGCTGCTGCTCAAGCGCCCCGTGCCCGCCCCCGCTTGATTGTAACTGGTGTGGACGCGCCCCGTATCTGGTTGGATCAGCGCCGGCAACGCATCGACATAGGTGCCTTTCAGCTTGGTCAGTTCGCGATATTCAAGAATTTTCTCGATGATCGGGTGTTCGTGGAGCAGTCCTTCAAGGACATCGGCGGCGGTCGAATAGCCGAGCGTGGTCTTGGGGACATTTTGACGGCTGAGGTCGAGCTTCCCGAACAAGACATCGCTCAACTGTTTGGGGCTGTTCAGGTTGAACTCGCCATACCCGCCCGTGAGACTATAAACTTCTTGTTCCAGCCCCTGAATGATATCGCCGAGCTTGATGCTCATCTGGTGCAGCGCCCTGACATCCAGCAGGATGCCCGTCCGCTGCATACTCGCCAGCACTGGGATGAGCGGCATTTCGAGATCTTCGAGGACAGCGCGCGGGGTCGGCGGGCTATCGATATGCCACAACGGATCGTGAGCGACGAACGGCAGTTCATCGAGATCGCGCGTGAGGGGCACCGACAATTGGAGCGTACACGCGGCGTCAGCGGCGGCATACGGGGCAGCGCGCTCAATCGGCACTGCCGCCATCGTGATCTGGTTTTTGCCAGTGCCGATCAAGGTCTTGATCGGGGTCATGGTCAGGTGCAAGCGTGCCGCCACCAAGTCCTTTAAGCCGATTTGGGCGATAAAGGTATCCTTCACCCATGCCAGCAGCATCGTGTCCAGCGTGATCGGACTCACGTCGATGCCATAGCGCTGCAAGATGATCAGATCGAACGAGGCGTTGTGGGCGATCTTGGCGATGGCAGGATCGGTCAATGCCGGGCGGAGCGCATCGATCACGGTGGCGAGCGGCAGTTGCTCCCCCTGGTGGTGCCCGACAGGTATGTAATAGCCGAGATCGCCCTCGACCGCCAACGAGATACCGACTAGTTCGCCGCTCATCTGATCGAGCGAGGTGGTCTCGGTATCGAAGGCGATTACGGTGGCACGGGCGAGCGTGGCGACCAGTTCCCGCAGGTCAGCGGGCGTCTGGATGATGCGATAGGGCACAATCGGCGCATCGGGGGCGGCTTCGACCGCCTGTTGCGCTTCACCAAACATGGACATTTGCCCCATCTGCCCGACTGGGACGACGGGGGGGGTGGGGGTAGCCGAAGGCATGAGCTTGTCAATGGCGAGACCGAAACTCTTAAATTCTAGCTCTTTGAAGAGCGCCAACACCCCCTGCTTGTCAAAATCGAGGGCGACACACGCCTCAATCTCGAACGTGAAAGGGACATTTCGCTGAATGGTGGCGAGATACTTGCTCATAAATGCCGACTCGCGTCCGGCGATCAATTTCTTTTGGGTCGTCCCGGTGATCAAGGCGATATTTTCGTAGATGGCTTCGATGTTGGGGTACACCTGCAATAAATTGGCTGCCCCTTTTTCGCCGATCCCCGCCACGCCGGGGATGTTGTCGGAGGTGTCGCCTTGCAGCGCCTTGATGTCGATCAGTTGGATCGGCTCCAAGCCGTATTTGGCGCGAAAGCGGGCGACATCATAAATTTCGTCGGGGGTGCTGGCTTTGGGGATGAACAGGCGCACTTGCACATGGTCGGACAGCAATTGCAGCATGTCGCGATCCCCCGTGAAGATGATGACTTCGACATTGTGCGCCTCGGCTTGCAGGGCGACCGTGCCGATCAAGTCGTCGGCTTCGTAACCGGGCAGGCTGAGGATGGGGATGTTGAAGGTTTCGACCACTTGGCGAATGCGCATGATCTGGCTTTCGAGTTCATCCGGCATTTTGCTACGGGTGCCTTTGTAGTCGCCATACACGACATCGCGCCCGCTTAAGCCCTCGTCGAAGGCGACGGCGAGATAGTGGGGCTTGTCTTTGGTGAGGATATCGATGAGCGTGCGCGTGAAGCCATAGGTCGCCCCCGTGAATTCGCCGCTGCTGGTCTTGAAAGGGTTCTTGTTGTTGATCATCGCGAAATGGTGGCGGTATGCCAGCGCGTGACCATCAAGGATGTACAACGTTCGGCGGGTGGACATGGCGTCGTCTCCGAAAATAAAGGTGGCGTGCGAACATAAGAGCGAATTGTACCGCCGGATGGCGATTTTGGCTATGTGGGGTGCCGTGTGTGATCCCTAAATTCAGTGAATCACGAAAGTACATCCCCCACCCCTAAATCCCCTCCCCACTTCGTAGAGAGAGAACTTTTAAGAACTGTTGTGAGCCGTTCTCTCCCCCTCTACCCTCTACGTATTTATTCACCTACCCGTGCAGACCGCATTTTGCCCCAGTCCTATAGGGTTCATTATGTGTTTCTTGGGTTCAAATTCACGGATTTTGAGCTTAATCCCATGGGTAGGTGAATAAATACCCCTCTACATAAGCGAAGCGACCAATGGGGAGGGGGCGCTGACCGAAGGTCAGACGGGGTGGGGATAATCAAATCTGGGATCCCTAAATTGAGCTGATCCTTGAAAGTTGTTAAGAATTGCTCCATGTTTTGGTGTTATGATCTGATTGGAATCATGTGCCACCCACTGGGGACTCAGATCATGAGACGGAATATTCACAGGATAGTGCAGGCAGCGATTTTAATTATCGCTGTGGGGTTGATTTTTTCATGGGGAATGAGCAACGCCCGCAGCCAAGATGAGGTTTTGACCGAAACCGAGGCGCGGTTGCTCGCCGAAGTGCAAGCGAATGGGCGCGTCAATATTATTGTCGGTTTTGACAGCGGCTTGTCCGCCCAAGCGCTCCCGAACGATCTAGCGGGGCAAAATGCGCGCGAAGCCGTCATCGACAGCGCCCGCGCTTCCTTACTTACGAGTCTCGATATCGTCGGCACTGCCCAAGTGGTCTCGGCATCCACCGAATGGGCGATCCCGTTTGTGGCGCTAGAGGTGGACGCCGCCGTGTATCAGGCGCTCTTGGCGTCCCCTCAAGTGACCAGCATCAGCGAAAATATGATTGCAGAATTGCACCTCGCTTCCACGATTCCGGTCATTAATGCGGATGATGTCTGGGCGCTTGGTTTTTCGGGCGCAGGGCAAACGGTCGCCATTCTGGATACCGGCGTGCTTGCGACGCACACCTCGCTGGCGGGGCGCGTGGTTGCCGAAGCGTGTTATTCGGATGCGGGCGGGTCATCATCGACATCTTTATGCCCCAACCTCGCGACCAGCCAAACAGGTGCTGGCGCGGCTTCGCCCAGCCAGTGTTTGACTGCCTTCAGCGGTTCTAGCTCGTGCAGTCACGGGACGCACGTCGCCAGCACCGCCGCCGGCAACGACGCCACGATCAAAGGCGTTGCCACCGGCGCGAACGTGATCGGCGTCAATGTGTTCAGCAGCGTCACCGGCTTGTCGGGTCCGCGCGCCTATCAAAGCGATCAAATTTCGGGCATCAATTATGTGTATGGGTTGCGCACCACCTATGCTATCGCCGCGCTCAACATGAGCTTGGGCGGCGGCATTTATTCGACCGCTTGTGATATCAGCTTCCCATCGACAGCAGCGGCGTTACAATTGGTGCGCAGTGTCGGCATCATCCCTGTGATTTCGGCAGGCAATGATGGCAATACGACCGGCATCGGCGCGCCCGCATGTATTTCTTATGCCGTCGCGGTGGCTTCCTCCACCGACGCCGACGCCCGCGCCAGCTACTCCAACAGCTTGCCGTCCTTGGTCGCTTTGTTCGCGCCCGGCAGTGATGTCTATGCCGCGTTTGGCACCGGCACCACCGCCTATGACACGATGAGCGGCACCTCGATGGCGGCTCCCCATGTGGCCGGCGCGTTTGCCTTATTGCGACATGCCGTGCCGGGGGCGACGACCGAAGAAATTTTGACGGCACTGCGCACGACTGGCGTGCCCATCACCGTGCCGGGGGGCAGCACCCCGCGCATCAACTTGATTGCGGCATACACTATCTTGACAGGGGGCACCCTGCCGACCGCCACAGCCACGTTTACCCCTAGCCCCACAGCGCTGCCACCGAACAATGATCTATCGGGCAATGCCATCGTGGTCGGTGCCCTGCCTTATACCGTCACCCAAAACAATGTTCAAGCGGCGGGGACGACCAACGATCCCAACATCTGTAACGAGACCAACGCCCATACCGTTTGGTATCGCTATACCAATAGCACTGGCAGCACCCTCTCGGTGACGGTCAATACCTTTGGCAGTAACTATGACACCGTTTTAGGCATCTTCACGGACCCGAATCCCACCAGCCCGGTCTCGGTCGTGTGCAATGATCAGTTTGGGGAATTGAATACCTCCAGCGTGACCTTTAATGCCACGAACGGCACCGTTTACTATATTGGCATTGCCAGTTGGCTGCCGTTGTCGGGCAATGGCACGCTGGTCTTGAATGTCAATGCTGGGGCGACTAGCACGCCGTCCCACACGCCGACCACAACTAGAACACCGACCCTCACGCCCACCGCGACTAGAACACCGACTCACACGCCGACCGCGACTAGAACACCAACCCTGACACCCACCGCGACGGCAACCGCGACTGTCCAAACGGGGCTAGGCATCACCATTGTGATGGAAGGGCGACCGACCCCGCCTCATGCCGGGCACGCCGTGCCGTTGTCCGTCAAGATCACCCGTATGAGCGATAGTGTCGTGGTCTTTGACGGCACCCACAACAGCAACACCAGCGGGCAGTTCGTGGTGACCGGGTTGGCGGCGGGCAATTACCGCATCCGCGTCAAGCACGCCCTCAGTTTGTCGTCCGCAATGACGGTCACCTATGCCGGTGGTGCCCAAAGCGCAACGATGGGCACCTTGCTGGCGGGGGATGCCGATAACAACAATCTGGTCAACATCAACGACTTCTCGATCTTGGCAGCCGCCTTCGGCAAGAGCAGCGGGCAAGTGGGGTATAACGCCAGCGCCGACTTTAACGCCGATGCCATCGTCAACATCATCGATTTTGGGCTGTTGGCGAGTAATTTCGGAAAAACTGGGACAAGCTGAAAAAGCAGGGGTTAGGATTTAGGGGTTGGGACGGGCAAGGGTGCCCGTCCCAACCCCTTTTTGTTTTTTCCCCGCCCATGCCCCCAATTTCCGAGTGACTTAAGCGTGCCCTACGCCGTTTCGTGCTATGCTCATAGCTGAAATGAACGTGACTACTACGCCGATGCTGTTGGCGAATTGATTTTATCTAGGATCGGCGTGTCTTTTTTGTGGAGGCGCAAGGACTTGCGCCCCTACGGAGAATCTCCTATTTTGATTCGCCAACGGTCATTTCTCCCTTTACTACCGACCGTTTTTCAGCCTGAGCAGTTACTAGGCAACTTAAAAAACGGTCTCCCTTCGGGGATACACCCATCAGACGGCTACACTTATAAGAAAGGATACGGCGCTATCCCTCCCTATGCCTAAAGGCGGGGTATCTCGCGCCAATTTTGATGACCCTCTTCCATAAACCAATCCTACAGTGCATGATCTTGATGGTTGCGCTCTGTTTATGCTTTACTGTGGGCAGCGCCAGCGCGCAAACCCTCCCCATGCCTGACCGCCCGCTCTCCGATGGGGAAGCGGCGCTACTGGCACAGGTCGCAGCGACCGACACCATA
>Ga0105044_10010789_pt1 | contig 12468 bp, 12 predicted proteins | sample MAT01_FD_78092 | JGI IMG/M metagenome (GOLD analysis project Ga0105044, IMG submission 78092) | Freshwater microbial communities from Lake Fryxell liftoff mats and glacier meltwater in Antarctica - MAT-01 | ecosystem: Environmental > Aquatic > Freshwater > Ice > Liftoff microbial mat | place...
AGCTCCCAGTAAACCGTGTGCCCCCCACCCACATCCAGCCGCCCGGTCTCATAGGGCTCGATCTCGGGGTAAAGGCCGCGCAATCCGGTCATGTCTATGGTCCTGACAAATCCTCAGGCCCTCGCTATATCGAAGCGCGCGGCTCCGACCAACAGCCTGGGAACCATTTGTGACGCGACCGGCGCACACCTTCTCCGTCGCCCCGATGATGGACTGGACCGACCGGCACTGCCGCGCGTTCCACCGCTTCCTCACGCGCCGCGCGCTTCTCTATACCGAGATGGTCACCACCGGCGCGCTCATCCACGGCCCCCGCGATCGCCTGCTCGCCTATTCACCGCAGGAACACCCCGTCGCCCTCCAGCTCGGCGGCTCCGACCCGGCGGCGCTCACCGCATGCGCCCGCATGGCCGAGGACCGGGGCTATGATGAGGTCAACCTCAACTGCGGCTGCCCGTCCGACCGCGTTCAGAACGGCCGCTTCGGTGCCTGCCTGATGGCTGAGCCGCAACTGGTCGCCGACTGCATCGCCGCCATGCGCGCGGTGGTGAAAATCCCGGTCACTGTCAAATGCCGCATCGGCATCGACGAGCAAGACCCGGAGGATGCCCTCCGCATCTTCATCGACACCGTGGCCAAGGCCGGTCCCGACCTCTTCATCGTCCACGCCCGAAAGGCCTGGCTGAAGGGTCTCAGCCCCAAGGAAAACCGCGACGTCCCGCCGCTCGACTACGATCTCGTCGCTCGTGTGAAATCTGAGCGCCCGCATCTCAAGATCGTCCTCAATGGCGGCCTCCCCTCGCTCGAAGCCGCCGCCGCCCACCTCTCCTGGGCAGACGGCGTCATGCTCGGCCGCGCCGCCTATGAACAGCCTTGGCGCCTCGCCTCCGTTGACAGCACGATCTTCGGCGCGCTCGATCCGGTGGCCACCCGCCACGAAGCCGCCGAAGCCTATCTGCCCTATGTCGAACGCGAACTGGCCGGCGGCACGCCGCTCGGCGCCATCACCCGGCACATACTCGGCTTGTTCGCAGGCCAGCCCGGCGGCCGTCTCTTCCGTCGCCATCTCTCCGAAAACGCGCACATCCGAGGTGCCGGCATCGAGGTTTTGCGCGAGGCGCTGAAACATGTCGCTCCCGCGCTTGTGGCCGCCTAGTGGAGTTTCTTTCCAGCTTGAGCACCGGCGATCTGGCGCTCCTGGTCGCCATTCTCACAACGGTGGGCCTGCTCGCCGGCCTCACCGGCGGCAGGCACGGCATTGGCGGCGGCATCGTCATGGTGCCGGTCTTGTACGAAATCCTGCATCAGGCGGCCGTCTCGCAGGACGTCTCAATGCACGTCGCAGTTGGCACCTCGCTCGCCACCATCGTCTTCAACTCCCTGCGGTCGGCTGCAGCTCACAATAAACGCGGCGCGCTCGACTGGGGCATTCTCCGCCGCTACGGGCCGGCCGTTTTTCTGGGCGCAACGCTTGGTGCCGTCCTTGCCGCCTTTATCGGGGGCGCCGGGCTCAAGGCGCTCTTCGGTGTCGTCGCCACGCTCTTCGCGATCTACATCGCCTTCGCGCCGCTGCGCTGGGTGCTCGCGCCCGAGATTCCCAATCATTGGCTAGCCCATGCCTTCTCAGCCTTTCTCGGCTGTCTCTCGGCGTTGATGGGCATTGGCGGTGGCACGCTCGGCGTTACCGCGATGACGCTCTGTGGAGTCGCCATCCACCGCGCGGTCGCGACCGGCGCTGGGCTCGGCATCCTCATCGGTGCCCCGGCCGCGCTCGGCTTCATCCTGCTAGGGCTCTCCGACCCAAACCTGCCGCCTCTATCGATCGGCTACGTCTCGTGGGGCGCGCTGCTCATCCTCGCGCCGACATCGATCCTCGCCGCACCCTGGGGCGCGCAGATCGCCCACGCGCTGCCGGTCCGCGCACTCCGCATCGTCTTCGGCATTTTTCTCGCGGCATCGGGCTTACGGATGCTGCTTGGATAAAAAGAAAGGGCGACGCATTGCTGCGCCGCCCGATCGAACTCAAAAAGTGCAGACGCTTAAAGCGCCTTGAGGTTTCCGGCGGCAGGCTTGCCGCGCTCCATCAGAACCTCGAAACCGACAGCCTGACCCTCATCGAGTCCACGCAGGCCGGCGGCCTGCACAGCAGTGATGTGCACGAACACATCCTTGCCGCCATCGTCAGGCTTGATGAACCCAAAGCCCTTTTGCGTATTGAAGAATTTCACAGTGCCCGTCGCCATTTAGCCAAACTCCAGTCTTGCGTATCAAAATTCAGCGCGCCGGAACGCGCCATCGATTAGGTTCGTTTGCATGAGGCGTGCGCCCACAGTCCCCGTTCCTGTAAGATTCAGTAGCAGTGCGTGAGGAGCCTCGCAATCGCCGATCAATGACAATCAAGACAGGTTGCGTCCATGTTTTGATCCCAGTCGCCCATGCGATCGTCGGCATCAAGCATTTGTTTCAAATAGCGATACATCGCGCACATCCGCGCCTTTGAGACCGGACTCTCTGCGACAACCACAAGCTGAGGCTTGTTCGACGACGCGCGGATAAGGCCCCAGGTTCCATCTTCCGTTGTGAAGCGCACACCGTTCACGGTGAGAACGTCGACAATTTTCTGCCCCGTAACGGTCTCGCCCGCCTCTTTCATCGCGACGAACTTGGCGACCAGCTCATCGACCACGCCGTACTTCACGGTGTCGCCGCAGTATGGCCCCATCGTCAGCGTCGCATGGGTGACGGGCAGCTCGGCATAAAGCTGCGACAGCGACTTGCCAGGATTGCGCTCCATCATCCGCAGCACGGCAATGGCCGAAACGAGCCCGTCGTCATAGCCCCGGCCGATCGGCGCGTTGAAAAAGAAGTGGCCAGACTTCTCAAACGCCGCGAGCGCGTTGATCTGATGATTGCGCCGCTTGATATGGCTGTGCCCGGTCATCCAGTAATCGGCGCTCGCGCCGTTCGCCTTCAGCACCGGATCGACCGCGAACAATCCGGTCGACTTCACATCCGCCACAAACACGCGGTTCGGATAGAGCGCGGAAAGATCGCGCGCCAGCATCACGCCGATCTTGTCGGCAAAAATCTCAACGCCGTCATCGCCAACGACGCCGCAGCGGTCGCCATCGCCGTCAAAGCCGAGCGCTAGTTCAGCGCCCGTCTCGCGCACGGCTTCGGCCATGGCGTGCAGCATCTCATGGTCTTCAGGATTCGGGTTATAGCGGGGGAAAGTGTAGTCGAGCTCGGCATCAAGCGGCACGACCTCAACACCAAGCTTCTCAAGCACCTCCGGCGCATAGTGCGCCGCCGTGCCATTGCCGCAGGCGACGACCGCGCGCACCTTGCGCTTCAACGGCCCGTCTTTCAGCAGATCGGCGATGTAGAGATCGCGCGTGTCGCTGTGGAACACATACGCGCCGCCCGTACGCACTTTCCACTTCGCGCCGAGTGTCATGTCCTTCAACGCATTCATCTCGGTCGGGCCGAAGGTCAGCGGCTTCTCGACGCCCATCTTCACGCCCGTCCACGGCTTTTCATTGTGGCTGGCAGTGACCATCGCGACGGCGGGGCAGTCATAGGCAAACTGCGCGAAATAGGCGACGGGCGACAGCGCCAGCCCGATATCGTTGACCTCGCATCCCGCCGCCATCAGTCCGACAGTCAGCGAATGCTTCAGCATCAGCGAATAGTCGCGATAGTCGTGGCCCACCACGATGCGTGGCGTCTCGCCCCGTGCCGCGCAGGTGTCGAACACCATCGTGCCGAGCGCCATGCCCAGCGCCTGAAAGCCCATCAGATTGATGTCGATGCCGTATTTCCAGCGCGCGTCGTATTCACGGAATCCCGTCGCCGCGATGTGAGGCACATTTTCCCACAAGGCGGTGTTCGGCTTCAGATCGTCGCGCGGTGTGGCGAGCATGGGGTATCCCTGATTTGACTGGCGGCTAGATAGGCTTGAGGGCGGGGGGCGATCAATCCCGGAGCGTCAGCCGGTCGCCGGAGATCTCGTATGACGCGAGGGTATCGAGAAAACTGAGGCCCAGCAGCGAGATATCCATACCCTCAGGCATCACCGCCGCCGCCACGTCGCGACGCTCGATCGGCCCGATCGCCAGCCGCCCGATCCGAATTTGCGCCGCCTTCACCGGCCCGCCGGCAGTCATCACGGTGTAGGAAAAAGCGAGCATCGAAGGATCGATCCCCGCCGCCCGCGCGTCACTCCACGACAGCGCAACGCTGGTTGCGCCGGTATCGACCACGAAATCGACCTTGCCGCCGTTTACATCCGCCTCGGCGTAGAAATGCGCGTCGGCATTGCGCCGCAGCTCCACATTTCCGGCCGAGGTCACAACGGCCTCGCCGCCAAAGAATTCACCGCGCACCCGCGCCCACAGCGCCTTGGCATCGTCGCGGTAGGAATAGGCGAGGATCAGGATAAGGAACGCCCCCGCCCAGGCGAGCAGGCTGAAGATCGTTGTCGAGGCCTTCTGTTTCGAACTTGCCAGAATGCCCGCCGCCATCAACGCGGCGACCGCCCCGCCCCAGGCGAACTGCGCCCCGCGCGTATCGCCCGACGCCCCGGCAATATCCCACCCAAACGCCCAGGCACTAAGCGCCGCGAGCGCCAGCAGCATCAGCAGGGCAAAGACGAAATAGCCGAAGGCCCTCATGGTTTGGCGAGCGCCCCCGTCAGCCAGGTCACGATTGCCACGAGACCTGCCGGATCGAGCGTCACCTCGCGATCAAAAGGCGACGCCTCCTTGTCCGCGACATAGGGCGCCAGGCCGCCGGTGAGCCCCGGTAGCGTGACCGTCTGAGCCTTTGCGCCCAATGCGGCTACCACAGCCGCTGCAGATTCGGCGGGCGGGTTTTGCGTGTCCTCCGCGCCATAGACGGCCAGCACATGTCCTTTGACATCCGTATAGTCTGTCTTGGGATCGTAGGTGAGGTAGTGCCGGAACCATGGGGCGGCCATCTGCCGCGTCATCTGTTCAACAACGTCATCCGGCACGGCAAATGACATGAGCCCTGCCGCTTCGTCGATCAGCGCCGTGATCGTATTGCGAATATCGGTCTCGGTCTTCGACGGATCGGCTGCGACCGCAAACGCCTTGGTCTGCAGCGCCACCCGCTCGGCGATATCCTCTTCATCCTCGCCCGCTTCACGCATCTGCCGCGCAGTCGCAGCGTTCAATGCTTCTGCACCAACCAGATACGGCGCAGAGATCAGCACGGCCGCTGCCGCATTGCGCCCGGCAACGGCGGCGATTGACGCGCCGTTCCCGCGTCCAATAAGGGCGACGCGCGCCGGATCAATATCGGGACGCAACATCAGAAAGACGAGCGCCGCCGAGGCATCCGCCGCGAAATCCACCGTCGTCGAGCCGCTGTAGTCACCGGACGATCCGCCCACGCCCCGATCGTCAAAGCGCAGCACGGCAAATCCGGCGCGCGTGAGCGCATCGGCTAGTACCAGGTTCGGCCGGTGCGCGAAGGCTTGCGCGTTGCGATCCTGCGGCCCCTCGGGCGTCAGCAAGACAACCGCCGCAAAGGGTCCGACGCCTTCGGGCACGGTGATCGTCCCGGCTAGCGTGCCCGCCGGCCCGGCAAAAGAAACATCCTCGCTGCGATAGGGCAGGGGCGCCACCGGATCCTGCTTCCGCGTCGCCGGTCCACGCGGCGCGGCGCGCTCGAAATCCAGATCGAACGCAGCCCCGCCACGCGCGCCAGTGCCCTCCAGCTCGTTCTCGCCGTCGAACTTCGCATCAACCGAAAACGCAATCGGCGGCGCGGAAAGCGTCAACCGGTTCCCGGCGAGCCGCCCGGTCAGTGGCAGGTCCGTGCCGCTGCCCAGAGCGCGCAGCCGCCCCGTCACCGCACCATCTGCGGCGCTCTGTAGCTCCAGCTCGATTTTCTGCGACCCGGCCTCGCCTTGCCAGGTACCGTCGATCGTCGCGGCCCATGCGGTCGCGCCAAGCCATACAAACGCGCTGGCCGCCATCAGTGTGCGCAGGATCATGATCGCTCCGGCAGGGTTCGGGCCGGCAAATCGGCCATGATTTTCGATCGCATTTCGTCCGGCATCGAGCCCCACGCCGCGATCTCGCGCAGCGTGCGCCTGCATCCGGTGCAGAACCCGCTTGCGGGGTCGAGCACACAGACCTTGATGCAGGGCGTTTCGATGGGGCGCCGGGCGGCTGACATGGCCAAAGACCTAGGGGTCGGCGAAAGGGCACGCAAGCGTCGCCCGCTGGCCCGCAGAAACCCGCGCCAACTTGACGCAACGTCGGCTTGCGCCCGCGCGCCCGCTGGCTATCATCGACCGTCTTTTGACAAATTGTCGGCGCGGACCGGACAGCTTTGATCCCGGCGCGCGGGGAGAGAACATGGATATCAATTACTCGCCGGCCGATGAAGCCTTCCGCACCGAAGTGCGCACTTTCATCGCCGAGAATATGCCGCAACAGCTCAAGGGCAAGCGGCGCGGCGAATATCGCGACAAGGACGATTTCCTCGTCTGGCAGCGCGTTCTCTACAAGAAAGGCTGGCTCGCCCCGTCCTGGCCCGCGCCCTACGGCACCAACTGGACACCCACTCAGAAATACATCTGGGGCGAAGAATGCGCCCGCGCCGAAACTCCGATGGTCCTTCCGTTCGGCGTCTCGATGGTCGGCCCGGTGATCTACACCTTCGGCACGGAAGAGCAGAAGGCGAAGTACATCCCCGGCATTCTCTCCGGTGACGTGTGGTGGTGCCAGGGCTATTCCGAGCCCGGCGCCGGCTCCGATCTCGCGAGCCTCAAGACAACCGCTGTCCGCGACGGCGACGACTATATCGTCAACGGCCAGAAGACCTGGACGACGCTCGCCCAGTACGCCGACTGGATCTTCGTCCTCGCCCGCACCGACAAGGCTGCAAAGGCGCAGGAAGGCATCTCCTTCCTGCTCGTCGACATGAAGACCCCGGGCATCACCGTGAAGCCAATCATCACCATGGATGGCGGCCACGAGGTGAATGAGGTCTGGTTCGATAACGTCCGCGTGCCGGTCGCCAACCGCATCCACGAAGAGAACAAGGGCTGGACCTGCGCCAAGTTCCTGCTCAGCCACGAACGCGCCGGAATTGCCGGTGTCGCCCGCTCCAAGCGTGCGATCTCACGCCTGAAGGACATGCTGGCGATGGAGATCATCGACGGCGAGAAGCTGATCGAAGATGCAGATTTCGAGCGCAAGATCGCCGAGCTGGAAATCGACCTGACGGCTCTGGAATTCACCGAACTTCGTACGCTGGCATCCGAAGCCGCAGGCAAGGGCCCCGGCCTCGAATCCTCGATCCTCAAAATCAAGGGCACCGAGATTCAGCAGCGCATTACCGAACTGGTGATGGAAGGCGTCGGCTACTATTCGCTGCCGTTCTCCGATCCGCTCGCCCACAATGAGTTCGCGCCGGGACCGGCCTATGCCGAGGCCGCGTCGCAGAACTACGCTAACATGCGCAAGACCTCAATCTATGGTGGATCGAACGAAATCCAGCGCAACATCATCGCAAAGATGGTGCTGGGGCTCTAAGCCCCGGCCCGCATAACAAAAAAAACTTAGGGAACGTCATGGATTTCTCCTTCACCGAAGAACAAACGCTGCTGCGCAATTCCGTGCAGAAGTTCATTCAGGGCTCTTACGATTTCGACACGCGCCGCAAGGTGTCGAAGTCGGACAGTGGCTGGCGCAAGGAAGTCTATGGCCAGATCGCCGAGATGGGCCTCCTGGGCGTCGCCGTGCCGGAAGATTTCGGCGGCCTCGGCGGCAGTGCCGTCGACAACATGATTATCGCCGAAGAATTCGGCCGCGGCCTCGTGATCGAGCCCTGGCTTAACAACGCGGTCATCGCGAGCGGCTTTCTCACCGCCGCCGGCTCCAAGGCGCAGAAGGAAGAACTTCTCCCCGCGATTGCCGCCGGCGAGACGATCTTCGCCTTCGCCTATGCGGAGCCGCAGGGCCGCTATAACCTCGCCGATCTCACCACCACCGCCAAGAAGGCGGGCGATGGCTACACGCTGAACGGCCACAAGGCCGTCGTGCTGGGTGCCCCTTTCGCCGACAAGCTGATCGTCACGGCCCGCACCTCGGGCGGCCAGCGCGATGCCGACGGCGTCACTGTGTTCATCGTCGACAAGAGCGCCAAGGGTGTTTCGACCCGCGATTACCCGACGGTCGACGGCAACCGCGCCTCGGAAGTCATGCTTGAGAACGTCAGTGTCGGCGCCGACGCCGTCATCGGCGAAGTCGGTGGCGGCCTGAAGACGGTCGAACTCGTCACCGATCAGGCGATCGCCGCTCTGGCCGCTGAATCGACAGGTGCCATGAAGGTGCTGAACGATACCACCATCGAATACGCCAAGACGCGCAAGCAGTTCGGCACCCCTATCGGCAAGTTCCAGGTGCTCCAGCACCGCATGGTCGACATGTTCATGAACTACGAGCAGTCGGTCTCGATCGCCTACATGGTTACGCTGAAGCTCGATGAGGCCGAAGCCGAACGTAAGAAAGCCGCCTCGGCTGCAAAGGTTCAGATCGGCAAGGCCAGCCGCTTCATCGGCCAGTCGGCTGTGCAAATCCATGGCGGCATGGGCATGACGGACGAGCTGAACGTCGGTCACTATTTCAAGCGATTGACCATGATCGACACGCTGTTCGGCAATGTCGATCACCACCTCAAGCGCTACGCCTCGCTGGGCTAAAGCTCACATCGCAAAATGAGATGCGAAGCGGCGGCCTCAGGCCGCCGTTTTCATTTCGGGCGACCGGGCTCATGTCAGGCCACGTGAGGGTAGAGACATTTTGGGACGCCCCGCTCCTGACACCAGGCTATCGCAGCGGCCTGAAAACGCGGTTTGTCGAGCCACGGGGGTCTGGCGTCTGCGATAGGGTTCTGGTCAGAGTCCTCTGCAATTCACTCAAAAAATAGTCCGGGAAACGCCCATGTCAGCCCTTCTGTTCGCCAAAGACGGCCCCATCGTCACGCTGACGATCAACCGCCCGGAAAGCCGCAATCCGCTGGGCGAAGAGGGTGACGGCGCGCTCTTCGCCGAGGCCTCAACCCGCATCAATGACGACCGGGAAGTGCGCGCCGTTGTCCTCACTGGCGCAGGCTCGGCCTTCTCAGCCGGCGGCAACGTGAAAGCGATGCGCGAGAAGGGTGGGGCGTTCAGCGGCCCCGGCGTCGCCATTCGCGAGCGCTATCGTACCGGCATCCACCGCATCGTGAAAAGCCTCTGGGGCATCGAGGTGCCGGTGGTTGCCGCTGTGAACGGCCCTGCCATCGGCCTCGGCAATGACGTCGCTTGCCTCGCCGATACACGCATCGCCGCGGACACTGCAATCTTCGGTGCCACCTTCCTCAAGATCGGCCTCATCCCCGGCGATGGCGGCGCCTGGCTGCTCCCCCGCGTGATCGGCATGGCCCGCGCCTCCGAGCTTCTCTTCACCGGCGACACGATCGATGCACCGACTGCGCTGTCCTGGGGCCTCGTCAGCCGCATCGTACCTGCCGAGATGCTGATGGACGAGGCCAAGGCCATCGCGCTGCGCATCGCGCGCCAGCCGCCCGACGTGCTGCGCATGACGAAAAAGCTCCTGCGCGAGGGCATGGGCGTCAGCTTCGATACGATCATGGAGCTGTCGGCGTCGATGCAGGCGCTTGCGCATCACACCGAAGATCACGCCGAAGCGGTTAGCGCCTTCCTCGAAAAGCGCTCGCCCAGCTACAAGGGCCGCTAGGCAGCGCGGGGCGTCGCCTGCAGCAGGTCTGCTGCGCCGCCGAGGCTTATGACGCGCTCGGATGGAAGCGTCAGATAGACTGTCGTGCCCTCGCCGGGCTTGCTGACCAGGATTGCATCGCCGCCGTGTGCCCGCATCAGGCTGCGGACGATGGGAAGCCCCAGTCCGGTGCCTTTTTCGCGAACGGCCACATCGTGCCGGCCTTGGCCGAAGTTCTCGAACACGGATTCAAGGTCCTCGGCACGGATGCCGCAGCCGGTGTCACGCACGGCGACGGCGAACCGCCCGTCGGGCAGGATCGTCCCGTAGACCCGCACGGCACCGCCCGCCGGTGTAAACTTGACCGCATTCATCCCGACATTGAGCGCGATCTGCTTCAAAGCCGTTGCGTCTACCCGAATGACGAGGTTGTGCGGGACCTCATTGACGATCGTGACATCGCCCTCCGCTGCACGGGGTGCGATCATGCGTATGGCCTCGTCGATGACGCCATTGAGATCCACATCGCTCTCGCGCAGTTCGTATTTGCCGGCATCGATCTTCGCCAGGTCGAGTATGTCGTTGATCAGCGACAGAAGATGGGTCCCGCTGGAGTGTATGTCCCGGCTGTACTCTTTGTAGGGCTTCGCGCCCAACGGCCCCATCATTTCGTCGCGCATAATTTCCGAAAAGCCGAGGATGGCGTTCAGGGGCGTGCGGAGCTCGTGGCTCATATTTGCCAGAAAGTCGGATTTGGCCTGGTTCGCGGTCGTCAGGCGTTCGATCAGAACGCCCTGATCCCGGCGCAAGCGCAACATTGAGGTAGCGGTTCTGTTGAGGCTGAGCGCGATGCCGGCCAATGCAAAGATCAGCAGGAGGCCCATGGCTCCGATGATATCGTAGGTCACGCTCCCTTGGGATAGCGCGAGGCTACTCGCGGTAAGGCCCAACAGGCCGGTTGTCAGTGAGACGGGAAGGCAGGGAGCGAGAACCGCCATGGCCGTCGCCTGACACACCGCAAGCGTCAGCATCCAGAAAAGATGGCTTTCGGCTGAGTTCGGGACCCAGAATGCCAACGCGCCCGAAATGAGGGTCGCCTGAACAGCGACATTGCCCGCCATGAGAATGCCGGCGCAAATCGGCAGCTTCGAAACATCGTCCTTGAAGGCATTGATAGTCCGGAACGCGACCGCCAGGATGAGAACCGCGCTGAGCGAGCAGATGGCCCAGATCGCAGTCACGATGCCGTCATTCCACTGTGCCGAAACCGCCGCCATTCCCAGCAGTGCAAAGGGCATCGCGTAGATGGCGAGACGCGAGTTCTGCGCCGCCAGGACAACTTGCTCAAGCCCGATCTGCCGCTCGAGCGGATCAGTTCCCCAGATCTTGTTTGCAACCCAGTCCAGCATCTTTGGCAGCCCCAGAACCGCCGTAGAATGTCACATCTGCCTCACCATTCGGTTGCGGAGCATGGTGAACGCCGCGTTGAAACTCGTTGACCCTTTCCTACGCTCGGTTACCTTCCGGTCATCAATAAACAAGGGAAACGCTATGACCATCGGTCTGCTCGCAACGCTTAAGATCCAACCCGGCAAGGGGCCCGATTTCGAAACGGCGTTTGCCGATCTGGCGAAAATTGTGAAGGCGGAGGAGCCCGGAAATCTTCAGTACGATCTTTTCCGCGCCAAGGAAGCCGACACCTATGTCGTTTACGAGCAGTACGCCGACCAGGCTGCGGTCGAGATTCATGGCAAGTCGGACTCTGCCAAGGCGGGTATGGGCAAGATGGGCGGGTTCCTGGCCGGGCGTCCCACACTTCAGTTCCTCGACAAGGTCTAGGGGCACACATGGACCTGAATTTCACTAAGGACGATCTCTCATTCCGCGATGAGGTCCGTGGTTTCATCGCCGAGGCCTTCGACGAGGATCTGCGCCGCAAGATGTCGCAGACCAAGAACGGCTATCTCGACAAGGAGGGTCAACTCAAATGGCAGCGCGCTCTCGCCGCGAAGGGCTGGGCCGCTCCGAATTGGCCCAAGGAGCACGGCGGCACCGGCTGGACCGCCGGTCAGAAATATATCTACGACCTCGAAATGTCGGCCGCCGGCACACCCATCTCCTCGCCGATGGGCCTTAAAATGGTCGCGCCCGTGATCATGAGGTTCGGCAGTGCAGAACAGAAGGCGCGTCACCTGCCGCCGATCCTCGCTTCCGACATCTGGTGGTGTCAGGGCTATTCTGAGCCGGGCTCGGGCTCCGATCTCGCCTCGCTGACGATGAAGTGCGAGGACAAGGGCGACCACTATCTCGTCAACGGTTCGAAAATCTGGACCACCCACGCCCAGTGGGCCGACTGGATGTTCAACCTCGTCCGCACCGAAAACACCGGCAAGCTCCAGGAAGGCATCAGCTTCATTCTGGTCGATATGAAAACGCCCGGCATCACGGTACGTCCGCTGCCGACGCTCGACGACCCTGTCGAAGGCCAGCAGGAAGTGAACCAGGTCTTCTACGAGGACGTGAAGGTCCCCAAGGAAAACCTGATCGGCAAGGAAGGCGAGGGCTGGACCTACGCCAAGTATCTGCTTCAGTTCGAACGCGGCAACGCCTACGCGCCGGGTCTGCGCCGTGGTCTCAACAAGGCCCGTCAGGTCGCCTCGAAGGAAGCCTCCGGCACCGGTGAGCGCCTGATTGACGATCCCGATTTCCG
>Ga0105044_10010790_pt1 | contig 12468 bp, 8 predicted proteins | sample MAT01_FD_78092 | JGI IMG/M metagenome (GOLD analysis project Ga0105044, IMG submission 78092) | Freshwater microbial communities from Lake Fryxell liftoff mats and glacier meltwater in Antarctica - MAT-01 | ecosystem: Environmental > Aquatic > Freshwater > Ice > Liftoff microbial mat | place...
CTAAGCAGTCGATGAAGCTGGTGCCGGGCACCGGATCGCCGCCAATGCCGACGATGGTCGATTGCCCGATGCCTTTTTGTGTCAGTTCATAGGTCGATTGATACGCCAGCGTGCCGGAGCGACTGACGATACCGACATTGCCGACCAGCGAAACTTCGGCTGGGTTGAAGCCGATGTTGCACTTGCCGGGGCTGAGGATGCCCGCACAGTTGGGGCCCAACAGACGGGTATTGGGGAAATTGCGCTTCAGGATATTGTAGATGCGCGCTTGATCGTGCATCGGGATGTGTTCGGTGACGCACACGATGAAGGGCACGCCGCCTTCCGCCGCCTCAAGGATGGCGTCCGACGCGACCGAAGCGGGCACGATAATGAACGAGGTGTTGGCACCCGTTGCTTGCACAGCATCCCCGACAGTGGCGAAAATGGGGATGCCTTCGACATCCGTGCCCGCCTTCTTGGGATTGGTGCCCGCGACCACTTGGGTACCGTATGCCTTATTACGCAGCCCGTAAAACTTGCCTTGCGAGCCGGTCAAGCCTTGAACGATGACTTTGGTATTTTCGTCAGCAAAAATCGCCATAGCTTACTTTCCCTCCGCAATAGCGACCGCACGACGGGCAGCCGAAAGCATGGTTTCTTCGTTGATGACACGATCTGATTCGTGTTGTTTGAGGATGGCGCGCCCTTCAACGGCATTGGTGCCGTCGATACGGATGATCAGGGGGGCGCGCAAATTGACATTTTGAACGGCTTGTACGATGCCGCGCGCGACTTCATCGCCGCGCGTGATGCCACCGAAGATATTGATCAAGATGGCTTTGACATTTTCGTCGGTGTTAATGACGGTCAAGGCGTTGGTGACGACTTCGGCATTGGCACCGCCGCCGATATCGAGGAAGTTCGCGGCGCTGCCGCCCACTTGCTGAACGGTGTCGAGTGTACTCATCGCCAAGCCCGCACCGTTGGCGATAATGCCGACGCTGCCGCTCAAACCGATGTATTGCAAGCCTTTTTCCCTCGCCAGTATTTCACGCTCGTCGCCTGCTTCCACGCTCACGCTGCGGAAGGCTTCCCATTCGGGATGACGCGCGGCGGCGCTGTCGTCCAAGCTGACTTTGGCGTCCAAAGCGTAGACGCGCCCATCTTTCGAGAGGATCAACGGATTCACTTCCACAAGATCGGCATCGCCCGCGTTGAAGGCGTTGTATAGTTTTTGTACCAACGCGACGGTCTGATCGACGGCTATGGGGTTAAGGTTGGCGCGTTCCACCCATGCGCGGGCGGCTTCGGCGGTCAACCCATCGACGGGATTGATGTCGAGGAAGGCAATCGCGTCGGGGTTGGTTTCGGCGACGGTTTCAATTTCGACGCCGCCTTCTGCCGACAACATGCCCAAAAATTGTTTTTTGCTGCGGTCGAGCGTGAACGAGACATAATATTCTTCTTCAATGTCGGATGCGCTTTCGATCCACACGAGGCGAACAATATGCCCCTTGATGTCCATGCCCAAGATGTTGGTGGCATGGAAACGCGCTTCTTCGGCATTGCTGGCAAGCTTGATGCCGCCAGCTTTGCCGCGCCCGCCCACTTGCACTTGCGCCTTGATCACGACTGGATAACCAATTTTGTCCGCCAGCGCAACCGCTTGATCGACCGTAGTCGCCGTATCACCGGTGGGAACCGGGATGTCGTAACGGGCAAAGTATTGTTTGCCCTGATATTCAAATAGATCCAACGAAGTCCTCCTTCATGGACGCGAAAACACACATAAAAACAGTGGATTTCAAACGAAAGATGCAATAACCCCAAAACGATGCAGTTATCTGCTGAATTATGACCCATCAGGGCATGGTTCGCAAAGGGGAAAGGGCGGGCGTTAAGGGTTGGGGGTTGGGGGATTAGGGGTTAGGGTTGATTATCCGGTGGGGCGCGTGTAGGCTATAATTTATGAACGAGGTGGACGCACAATCCTTCGCATTCCTATGATGAGAAAATAGTGACAACCCGCAAGCTGGTGAACAAGAATTCCATGCGTCGCACCCCGTATTTGCTGATGGCAGTCCTGATTCTGCTGCTGGCGGCGGGACTGCGCATTGTCAGCATGACCACCTATCCGGCGGGACCGCATTATGACGAGGCGGTCAACTTGCTGATCGTCCGCAGTATCGCCTTTGGCGGGGCGCGCTTCTTCCCAATGGTGGAGGCGTATCAAGGGCGCGAAGTGTTGTATCACTATCTGATGACGCCGCTGATCGTGACGGTGCAAGATAGCATGTTCAGCATTCATCTGACCAGCGTTTTCGCCAGCATGATCACGCTGGCGGCGGCTATCGGCTTGGGGCGGGCGATGTTTCCGGGCGCGCGCGGGCTGTCGATAGGCATTGCCGTTGGGGTGCTGATGTTGGCGTCGTTTCCGCAATTATGGCTTGGGCGGCAGGCGTTTCGTGCCGTCACCCTGCCGATGATGCAAGCGCTCAGTTTGCTTTTTCTGTTTCGCGGCATGACGATGCCGAAGCGGGCGGGGCTGTGGCTGATTGCCGGGGGCTTTTTTGCCGGGGGAGCGCTTTATACCTATAATGCTTCGCGTTTGTTTCCGCTGTGGGTGGGGATCGGCTTGCTGGTGCTGGTGATCACCGCGCGCTTTGGGCGTCCCTTGTTGGCGCGTGCGTTGATCTTTGGGGGGGCGCTGACGATCACCGCTGCGCCCATGGTCGCCTACGCTTTTGTGCGCCCCGATGTGTTTTTCGGACGGCTTGGCGAGGTCACACAACCGGAACAATCGATCACGCTTGCGGAGAGCCTAAGCCTGCACGCGCGCATGTTCTTCCTACAAGGCGATCCCTATTTTCGGTATAACCTCGCCGGACGCCCATATTTCAGCTTGCCAGAGGGGGCGCTGTTGCTAATCGGGGTTGTCGCCTGCGCCCTCGCCCTCTTTCGACGCAGTAGCTCACCCACCTTGCGCATGGGGTATGTGTTGGCACTCCTGTCGCCACTGATGATTATCCCCAGCGTGATTAGCGTCGGCGGGTTGCCACCTAGCCACATGCGCTCGTTGGGGATGGTGCCCTTGATCTTCGTATTGGTGGCGTTGGGGGGCGAGGCGCTTTACCATGCGGTCGGGCGCATCTTGCCGTTGACGGTCTTGCGTTCCCTGCTGCGCGCGGCGGTGGTGGCGGCTCCATTGGTGGCGGCAGCGGTGGCAGCCGAGGGATATCGCCAGTGGATCGCCGACGGGGGCAGCGCGCTCTATTTTGAGTCGGATGCGCAACTGGGTGAAGCGGCGCGGTGGGCATCTGACCATGTGGAAGCGGGGGAGACGATTTATTTCGCCGCCCGCGACAAAGGGCACCCGACGGTGTTGATCGAGAACTTGCCTAATGTGCGTTGGACAGGGACGGATAGTTTTTTCTTGCCGCCTAGTGGTCAGACAGCTTGGTTTATCCTCCCGGCGCGCGTGCCCATCACTTTTGCGCCGGCACTTTTGACGCGCTCCCTCGAAAAGGTGAGCCTCGGTGCCGATAGCGTGCCTTATGTCTTCAGCGATGCCGACACGATGCCGCCCTTGTTTGAGGCGTATCGCATCACGGGCAACAACGCGCGCAATGATCTGCCCGATACGTTATCACCGCGCAATCCTTATTTGCGTTCCGAAGGGGCGGAAGCCGAAGGGCTAAGCGTGCCTTCGGGCGGGGAAGGGTGGATCACGACGCGCTGGCGCGTTCTCGCTCCGCCCGATGTCGGCGACTTCACGCCGTTGTTACAGGTCGAAGATGCGCAGGGAACGGTCTATTTTCGCGGGGATGCTTATATGACCGAGACCGACCGTTGGCGCACCGGGGAGACGTTGTTTCAAGCCTTGCGGGTGGCATTGCCCCCCGCTATGCCGCCGGGAGCGTATCGTTTGCGCATGGCGTGGGTGGCGCGGGCGACAGATCGCTACGCCTCGTATATGAACGCTGATGGCACGTCGTCGGGTATTTGGGCGGACGTAGGGACGCTGACCGTCACCAGTGGGGATGGGGTGGACCAGTCGGTATTGGCGATAGAAAATCGCTGGATGGCAACTGCCGCGCCCTCGGTAACGTTCTTAGGGAGTGACTCGCCGCCATCGCCCTTACGCCCGGGCGATCTGCTGCCGATGACATTGTACTGGCGGGCAGAGGTGGCGCTGGCGGCAGATTTTGCGCTGGCGATGTCGCTGCGCCCGGTCGCCCCAGTGGGATCGGCGGGCGATACGGTCTTATGGCAAGGGACGCCGATAGCCGCCTATCCGCCGTCCGCATGGCAAGCGGGCGAAGTCTTGGCAGAACGGGCGCGTTGGCGTATCCCGATTGAGGTCGCGGCGGGCGACTATCAACTCATCGCGCAGACGGACACGATGGAGATCGCGCTAGGCACCGTGGCGATTGCGGCGATCCCGCGTTTGTTCGTACCGCCGCCCATGGCGCAGACGGTACCTGCCGTATTTGGCGACTCGATTGCCTTGGTGGGCTATACTTTAAGGCGCGAGGCTGAGGAGTGGGCGCTAGAACTGGTTTGGCGGGCAGAACGCCCTATAGAACGCGATTTTAAGGTCTTTGTGCATTTGGTGGATGCCAATGGCGCGATCTTGGCACAGCGGGATGCTTTCCCGATGAATGATCGTTATCCGCACTCACTCTGGTTGCCGGATGAGATCGTGGTCGATACCTATCATTTGCCCGCAATTTCAGGCGGTGCTGAGTTACGAATTGGTTTGTATGACCCCCAAACTGCCCAAAGATTGATATTGCTCGGCAATTGGGATAATTTTCACATTGACTATATGGCGATTTCTGATTTAATAAACTTTTATCAATGATTAGTTCTGTGTTCTAAAAAAAACCTCTATGATAAACATCATGGTTTTATAGAGAATTTTTTGTGACTTTAGGATTATTCGATGCGTTGCATGGTTGAAATTTCCAGTTGTGAGTTTCAAGAGATTTATGATATCGATATCGCTAGCGGTGTCGTCATCGGTCGGCTGGATGAAGCCGTCAATTATTACCCTGATCTTGATTTAGGCGATTGTGGCGGGCGGGAGAAAGGAATTTCTCGGCGTCACGCTGTTATCCTCACCATGGAGGGTGTACCGCACCTCATGGACTTGGGATCGATCAACGGTTCGGCATTGAATGGCAAGACCCTGCAACCCGATAAACCTTATCGGTTATCCGCTGAAAATCAGGTTCGGTTGGGAACATTAGATATCCGTATAATGATCGGATGAGAATTATCTATAAAAGATAATTAAACTGTGGTATAATCTTTTTCTGTTCGGTATTCGTAAGTTACAATCAGAAGTGAAGAAAATGGCTCAAAATCAACTCCGCTTTAATGGTTCTGTTTGGTGTAATCTCGATATTGCCTTGCGGAACATGGACCAGTTGTTCGGTCGCGTTGCCCAACCCCTCGGTTTGACCATCATCGAGTGGTATATCTTGCGCGCACTATTTGAACGTGACGGTCAACATGCCTCAGAACTTGCCCGTGCAGTGGGGCGGGCGGCAACCTCTTTCACCCCTAATTTAGACAAGCTGCAACAAAAAGGGTTTATCGAACGCCGCCCCGATCCTTCGGATCGCCGTGCTGTTCGCATTTTCTTGACCAGCCGTGCGGCTGAGATGCGCGCCGAAGTCGTGAAAAGCTCGCGCGAGCTTGATGTGCGCATTCGTCAAATGTTTGACGATGGCTCGTGGGATAAGTTCCAATCGGTTGTGGGTGAGCTGCAAACCCTTGAACCTGATTATAGTGAACCGGAACCCGAACCGGTGCCCACACGCGGCAGACGCAATAATGGCGCTAACGCGGGCTAGTTTTGGGAAAAATCTTTACGATTGATGTTGATTTGGGATAGGTTTTAAGCAATCTATCTAGAGCGTCAATCGAGCAAGTGCAGATCAGCGCGCTTCGTGGCAACCGCCCGAAGCGCGTTGTTATCCCTATACTTTGTCGCGCTTCATCGTATGGTAGCGAGATGTCATTATGGAAGCATTGACCCCTGCGGATGTTCAAGCGGAACTTGACCGTTTGGCTTTTGGGATCCAGATTCATTTTTTTGAGGCGACGACGGCCACCAGCCAGCAAGCGGCAGATCAAATTGGGTGCCAATTGGGGCAAATCGTCAAAAGCATCTGTTTCATGGTGGGTGGGCAGCCCATTGTAGTGCTGACCAGTGGCGATCAGAAAGTCGATGATCGCAAAATCGCCGATCTGTATCAAGTCGGGCGCAAACAGGTAAAATCCGCCAGCCCCGACCAATTGATGGCCATTTTTGGCTATCCGGCGGGAAGTGTGCCCCCGTTTGGGCACCGTTCACCCGATATCCACCGCATCATGGATCGTTCGCTGGCGCGGTGGGAACTATTGTATGCCGCTGGTGGCGCACACAATGCCATTTTTCCGATAACGCTGGCACAGTTGCAGCACGCTACCCAAGCGGCATTGCAAGATGTTGTGAAGGACGTACCGTCTACGACGATAACGTGACGGCGACGGGCACGCGCCGCGCCAAAAACTTTAAGACGAAGGCGAGGCGGTCACGCCACTGATCGCCCATCGTCAGTTCGACCGCCGTCCGCGTGACTTTGGTATCGGGACCGAGATCGGTTTGCAGCCGTTCGCGCCGAATCTCGACCAGATATGGCAGTTTGATCTCGATCATGCCGTCGCGGTGGAGCAGCGCGGTCGCCCCTGCGCCTTGCGCCAAGAGCTTGGCATAGATTTGATAAAGCAAGCCTTCGACCGGGGTGGGCAGTGCGCCAAACCGGTCGATCAGCTCGGCGTGCATGGAATCGATTTGTTCGGTCGCACGAAGCGCCCCAATACGCCGATAAATATGGAGCCGCTGTGCCATGTCGGGGATGAATTCGGCGGGCAGATAGGCGGTCAGCGGCAAGTCGATCATGATGCTGATCTCGCTGATAGACGGCACCGCGTCATTGACGGCATTGGGTGCGATGGGCATGTTGGTTTCGGCTTTCAGCTTGCGCACGGCATCCGCCAACATTTGGGTGTAAAGATGCAACCCGACCGCCGCCACATGCCCCGATTGCCGGGTGCTGAGGATGTCGCCCGCCCCGCGTAGCTCCAGATCCCGCATGGCAATCTGCACGCCACTGCCTAAGTCCGTATATTCGGACAGGGTTTCGAGGCGGGATTGCGCTTCTTGGGTGAGGCGGTTGTGTGCTGGGTGGAAGAAATAGGCAAACGCTTGTTGTGGGCTACGTCCGACGCGCCCGCGCAGTTGATACATCTGCGCCAAGCCGAACCAATCGGCGCGATCCACGATCAGCGTATTGGCGTTGGGGATATCCAAGCCACTTTCGATGATCGCCGTCGCCAGCATGACATCATATTCGCCACTGCCAAAGCGCGTCATGACGGACTCCAAGAGACGTTCGTCCATTTGCCCATGCGCGGTGATGATGCGCGCTTCGGGCACGATTTGTTCGAGCTTTTCTTTGACGCTATCGATGGTTTGCACCCGATTGTGGACGACGAACACCTGCCCGCCGCGTTCCATTTCGCGCAAGATCGCCTGTCGTACCAAGCGGTCATCGAAGGCACCAATGTGGGTAATCACCGGCAGGCGGTCTTCGGGCGCGGTTTGGATCATGCTGATGTCGCGGACGCCCGTCAGCCCCATATACATGGTGCGGGGGATGGGCGTCGCCGTCAGTGTGAGCATATCGACGGCGGCGCGTAACTTCTTGAAATGATCTTTGTGCTTGACGCCGAAACGCTGCTCCTCATCAATGATGATCAAGCCTAAGTTGGGGATGATCACATCATCCGAGATCAAGCGATGGGTGCCGACGATAATGTCGATATTGCCCCCCGCTAGTTCGGTGATGATACGGCTTTGTTCTTCTTTATTGCGGAAACGTGAGATCACATCCACGCGGATGGGGAATGCGGCAAGGCGGCGGCTAAAGGTTTGAAAATGCTGTTGTGCCAAAATCGTCGTAGGCACCAAGATGGCGACTTGTTTGCCATCATTGACGGCTTTGAACGCTGCCCGCAATGCCACTTCGGTTTTGCCATAACCGACATCCCCGCAGATCAGGCGATCCATCGGGTGGGGTTCTTCCATATCGTTTTTGACATCGCGCACGGCTTTAAGTTGATCCTCGGTTTCGACAAACGGAAAAGAGGCTTCTAGCTCATGCTGCCATGGGGTATCGGGGCTGAAGGCATAGCCGGGGGCGGCGGCACGACGGGCATAAATTTCGAGTAAGCCCTTCGCTTCGTCCTCGACAGCTTTTTTCGCTTTGCCTCGGATGCGCGACCAATCGGCTTGACCGAGTTTGTTGAGGCTGGGTGGTTTGTCATCGGGACCGACATAGCGCGTAAGCCGATCCGCCTGATGGATGGGCACAAACAAGGTATCTGTGCCGGCATATTCGATGATCAAGTATTCGCGCTGGGTGCCCTCAATGGTGCGTTTGCGCATCCCGGCGAAGCGCCCGACGCCATAATCGATATGCACGACATGATCACCTTCGCGCAGGTCGGCATATGCCATTTCGGGGGCGCGGGCTTTCTTCGTAGTTTTGCGGCGGCGGGGTTCGGGGCGGCTCCAGCCGAAAATTTCGGTATCGGTGAAGATATGCACTTCGCCATCGCCCGTGCGCAAGCGCCAGCCTTCGCCGATCAAGCCTTCGACAAATGCCAATGTGCGTTTGGCAGGGGGCGTCGTGATCGCCTCGGTCTTGCTCAAAAATTCGTGTTCTTGCTCATACCAAATTTCGCTGAGACGCTCGGCTTGGTTGGTCAGTACAACAACGGCATCGCCACTATCGCGCAAGGTGCGGATGTGAGGAAAGAAGGTTTTGAGCTGCCCCCCAAAGCGAATGCCGGGCGACATCATGCCGCGTAGGGCACCGACATCTGTAGGGGCATCGGCGGCGTCGCTATCGTCCGCCCCATGCTCGCTAAGGTAGGTCACAGGACGCCCCTGCAACGAGTTTTCGATCTGTGCCCAGGTCAGATAGGGCATGGGATGATCTTCGGCAAGGATACCTGCGTGAATTTTTTCCGCCCGCGAACGGGTAGCTGCTTCGTCGATCTCGTCTATCGTGCTGCGCAGTTCCGCGCCATCTTCAATGACGATCAAGGCGTCATCGGGGGCGTAATCCAGCAGACTGACCGGATTCCGATAGAGATACGGCAAATAATGTTCCAGATAGGCGAACCCTGCGCCCGAACTGAGCAGCACCTCATCCCCTTTGGGGCTGATCACATCGGCGCTTTGCAGGGGCAAACCGGCAAACCATTTGCTGAGTGTGGTCGCCAGCAAGGGGGCATCTTGGGGCAACGCCTCGCGCGCGGGGGTGATCACGGCGCGCTCGATTTTACCCGTCGAACGTTGTGTGTCGGGCGAGAAGGCGCGCAGGGTCTCAATCTCGTCGTCGAAAAATTCGATGCGCACGGGCTGATCGTGGGCAATCGGGTAGATGTCGAGGATGCCCCCGCGTCGGCTGAAGGTGCCCGGCTCTGTGATCAGCGTGGCGGGTTCATACCCCAAGCCGACCCACTGCCCGATTAAGCTCTCAAGGCTGTAGCGTTGCCCAGTCCGTAAGACGATGGCGCGCTGACGAAAGGCATGGACGGGGAGCGTGCGTTGCATCAGCGCCCGTGCCGAGACGATGATGATCGGCGGCTTGGGGCTAAGCGGCACATCTTCGGGCGGCATGAGCGCTGCCAGTGTCTCTAAGCGTCCCCTGATGGCGTTTTCGCCCCATGGGGCGCGCTCGTAAAACAACGGAGACGGTTCATTAAAACGATAGATGCCGCGTGCGTCCCCCGTCCACACCGGAAGCTGTTCGGAAATCGTGTAGGCGCGGTCGATCTTCGCCGTGATGACGATGACGGGGGCGGCATGGTCTTGCCATTCGCGCGCGAGGGTCCCGACGACATAGGGGCGTGCAGCCCGCATGACGCCCAGTGACGGCGCGGCGCGCGCGCGTATTGCCCGTAATGCCGCGCGGAAGGAGGGTGCCATGCGCAGGGAGTCGATGAGACCTGAGAGATTCAACATAGTGGACTTGCTTTTCTTGCTGTGATAGCAACTCGCAAATGGGTGAGAAAGGCGCGGCGACGGACGCCCCGTTGGATTCAAGTGTAAAAGGGCTTGAGTCGGTGGACGCCCCAATGGGGTCGCCCCCATTTTTCAACAGAAGCCCCTACAGATGCCCGGATAAGATCGATAATGCGCCTATTTTTCTTCTGGGGCAGCGGGTGTTTGGGTGGTTTTTTCGCCCGTCCCGTTATAACGATTCATCGCCGTTTCTAAATCTGTGCGTAACCATGCTTCGACCGCATCCGCCGCGCGGTCGCCCACTTCCATCGCGATGATGGCGTCATCCCCTTTGAATGCTTGCAAGACATAATCAGCAGGATTCATTCGCCCCGGCGGTCGCCCGATGCCGATGCGGATGCGCGGGATGTCTTGGGTGCCTAGTCGTTCGATGATGCTTTTCAAGCCATTTTGCCCGCCGGAACTCCCCGTTTTGCGGATGCGTAGGGTGCCGAAGGCGATGTCGAGATCATCATGCAAGACGATGATATTTTCTGGCGGAATCTTGTAAAAACGTGCGAGCGGCGCGACGGACTCGCCGCTCAAGTTCATGAAGGTCATGGGTTTGGCAAGCATGACCTTGCGTCCGGCGATGGTGCCGCTGGCGGTGTGCGCTTTGTGTTCGACTTTCGCCAAGGTCAGCCCGTGCCGTTTCGCCAAGCGATCCACCGCCATGAAACCGATGTTGTGGCGGGTATTGTCATACCGTGCGCCGGGGTTGCCTAACCCGACGATCAGAAATATTTCGCTCATGGTGGATTAGCCCCCCAGATATGGCAAAAAGAAGATCACGAAGTTTACCACGATCTGACATAACCATGCCGCCGCCAAACCGTTGCGCTGGCGCACATAACTATAGATGACATTGACCATCAACAACATCACACTGATGATCACAGCGACGACGGGGAAACGACCGAGGTCGATCATGGGCACGAAGAGTACGATTGACCAAACGGTACTCAGCGCGCTGACCAGCCAAAAGGCACGATTGCGTTGCAGCAACCCGCGAAAAAAGAGCGTTTCCGCCAGTGGTTGTGTGAAGATCAAAAAGCTGAGGACGACCCCCGGCGGCAACAAGATCAAGCTGTTGCCCCGCCCGACACTGAACAATAATTGGGCGGTGGTGGACAAGGGCGTACTGCCGAACAACAGCAGGGGCGTGCCGATCATCAACCCAAAGACGACACCCCACGATAGATTTTCGAGCGATTCGCGCTCGATGTGGGTGGTCGTGCCCAACAACCATGCCATCACGCCGAAAAGTGCCATCAGGCTCCACACCAGCGCATAACGCAAATCGGCGCTGTCGGGGATGAGGGGCGTCAAGCCAATTGCCAACGCCAGCGCGATCAAATAGCCGAAAATCGGGTCGCTGTTTGCCCCGCGTGAGCGCGCGATATCTTCGTCGCCTTGATCGTCTTCGTCGTCAAGCTCCTCGCCGTCATCCACGAGGGCAGGGGTATCGAGCGCGGGCGTCGTCGGTTGAGCGCTGACGCCGGGCACGACAATGCCGGGCATGAACGCCGCTGCCGAGTCAAAGTTGGCACCGATATCGAGCGGCTCCAATTCAAAATCTGCCCCCGTTGGCGGGACTGGCGGCGGCGGTATACTCGCAGGATCCGCCGGATCGCGCGGCTGCCACGAAGGGCGCGGGGTCGGGTCCACCATAGGGGCTAATCCGATGCCGTGTGCAAGGCTGCGGCTTCAGGGGTGAGCGCCACGCCTGTAAGCAGGGTGCGCAAGGCGTCGATGACCAGCGGGACATGATGCGCTTTGAACCAATAATGCGTCACCATGCGGAATTTGCGATCTGCTGAGTTGTACGGGCGCGCCAAGATTTTGTAATCGGTCTTCAACTGCGCCGAAAGTTCTTCCACGGACATGGGCGCATCTTCGCTGAGACGGAAGAAGATCATATTGGTCTTGACGGTTGCGAGGTCAATCTCGATATACGGCAAGCTTGCCAAGCCTTCTGCCAGTGCGCGGGCGTTGGCATGGTCTTCGTGCAGGCGTTGGGGCATGGTGCGCAGGGCGACGATGCCCGCCGCCGCCAAGATGCCGCCTTGCCGCATCGCACCACCGACGAGTTTGCGCATCCGGTGGGCGCGGGTGATAAACGCGCGCGAGCCGACGATGACCGACCCGACGGGGGCGCTTAAGCCTTTCGACAAGCAGAAAGTGACGCTATCGGCATCGGCACATAAGGCTTGAACGGTGGTATTGAGCGCAGTCGCCGCGTTGAAGATGCGCGCGCCGTCGATATGGAGCTTGAGATTGTTCCCCCGTGCGATCTCGGCGACTTGGGCGATATAGGAAGCCGGCACGGGGGCACCACTGGCTCCGCCATGCGTGTTTTC
>Ga0105044_10010794_pt1 | contig 12465 bp, 15 predicted proteins | sample MAT01_FD_78092 | JGI IMG/M metagenome (GOLD analysis project Ga0105044, IMG submission 78092) | Freshwater microbial communities from Lake Fryxell liftoff mats and glacier meltwater in Antarctica - MAT-01 | ecosystem: Environmental > Aquatic > Freshwater > Ice > Liftoff microbial mat | place...
GATCTCGGCGGCACTGTCGCCGAGGGCGTAGAGGGCGCTGTAGATCGCGCCGCCACTGCACCCCACCGCCACGTCCACCGGGATCTTCTCCCGTTCCAGCACCTTCAGCATTCCCGCCGCGGCGGTGCACTTGATACCGCCGGACCCGATCACGAGACCGATGCGCGCGCGACGTTCGCTGAAGTCGCCAAGCGAACGCTCACCGGTGGAGCCGAGCCGGATGGACATCAGCGCGTGCTCATGCGGGCACTGCCGCCAACAGCCGGCGAAGGTACGGAAGCTGCTCACCCATCGCGGCGTCGCCCTCGTCGATCAGCAGCGGGATCTTCCCGGTGTCGAACAAGCGGATGCGCTGGGAGAACTGCGGAATCACCGCGATCACTTCGCTGTGATGAGCGAGTCCATGAAACGCGAACGACGCTTTGAGGAGGTTGTTCGTCATGATGCTGCTGAGCTGGAAGGCGAAGCGTCCGCCCGACGTGACTCGCTCCTGATAGGGACTCTCGAAGCCCATGGCGATGATCACCTGCGCGCCTTCGCGGATCGCCACACCCACCGGCAGCGGATCGGACAGGAAGCCGTCGATGCACAGCCGGCCGTTCACTTCCCATGGCGCGAACGCGAACGGAATCGCGATACTGGCGCGTACAGCGTCGGCGATGCGGCCTTCGCTGATCGTGACCTGTTCGCCGGTCCGGAAATCGGTGGCGGTAATGAAGAGCGGGATCTTGCAGTCGGCAAAGGTGAGCTCGCCGAAAGCGGTCATCAAGCGCTCCCAGACCACGTGATCTTTCTTGAGGCCGAACCGTTCAGTGAAGCCGAGGAGTTTGGGGAAGAGCATGCGCATCAGCGCGGCGCGATCGGGCTGCGCGGTCACATCGCGGGTCCACAGCGCGGTGCTCAGCGCGGCCGCTTCCTCGGCGTTCTTGCCGAGGGCGATGGCCGCGGCGTAAATCGAACCACCGCTACAACCGACCACGAGGTCGATATTGATGGACTCGCGAGCGAGGCACCGCTGGAGCCCGATCGCGGCGGCGCACTTCACCCCACCGGATCCGATGACCAGCGCGATCCCGTTCCCTGCACGACTCATTTGTTGCCGCCCATGTTCGCGAAGCTGGCGACGGCGCTGTCGACGTCCGCGAAGCATTTGAGGATGCTGGTGAATCCGCTCAGCTCCAATACCTGTCGCACATTCGGACGAATATCGGCGATCCGTAAGTCGCCGCCGCGCTGGCGCGCTTCCTTGAGCGTGGACAACAACACCCGCAGCCCGGCGCTGCTGGTGTACTCGACGGCGCCGAAGTGCGCGACGAGTCGCGTTCGGCCAGCGGCCACTTCGTCGAGCAGGGCCGTGACCAGCGTATCGGCGGTGAGCGCATCGATACTGCCGGCAACTGCCACGATCGTGACGTGGTCCTGCTGTGAGATCGATATCTGCATGGCTAGACAGGTCCTGAAGGGGAAGCGCTGGCGGCGCCGCGCTTGATGAGCGTCAATCGGTTCAGCATGCCCTGCGCAGTGGACACCGAGTCGTAACTCAGCTCGTCCACCATCTGCTTCACGAGAAACCAGCCGAGGCCGCCGATCGGGCGGTCGATCCAGTCGGAAACGAGGTCGGGAGCCGGGGCGTCGGCGGGATCGAACGGGTGCCCACGGTCTTCTACGACAATGATGGCATCAATTCCGCTCCGCCGCACGGAAACGCGCGTCGGTCCCGGAGAGATTCCGTCGGTCGCGTGTTCCACGAGGTTGGCGCAGACCTCGTCCACGGCCAGCACAATCGCATCCGTCGCGCCAGCGCATCCCAGTTCGGCGAGCGTGACGCGCAGGAACTGCCGGATGTCGCCGAGTCGGTCGAGCGTGAGCGGCGACAGCTCGAGGACGCGCTCGGCGTCGGCGTCAAACGGATCAGCCATTGAGACTCTTGCCCGTCGCGAGCGGGATCTGGAACATGCGGGTGTGAAAAGAGATGGGTTCGGAGTCGTCCACTTCGTCGCCCGCGGCCGACTCGATGGAGTCCGGCGCCGGTCCCTGCGCGGGGAGCATGACGGTGAAGGTGGAGCCGCTGCCGGCCTTCGATTCCACTTCGATGTCGCCACCCATCATGAGTGTGAAGCGACGACAGAGCGCGAGGCCGAGGCCGGTGCCTCCGTGATCGCGCTGCGTCGTGGTGTCGGCTTGTGCGAACGCCTGAAAGAGACGGCCGAACTGTTCACGGGTGAGTCCGACACCGGTGTCCTCCACGCTGAGCGCCAGGAAGTCCTCGCCGTTCCGTTCGGTGCGTACGGCGCGCAAGGTGACCGTGCCGTCGGTGGTGAACTTGCCGGCGTTGGAGAGAAGATTGAGCAGCACCTGCCGCACTTTGCCGGGATCGGCCGTCATGCTACCCACGTCGGCTTCGCTGTGCACCACGAACTGGTTCCCCTGCTTCTTCACAACCGGCGCGGCAGTGCCTTCCACCTCGCGCATGAGCGTGGTCACATCGACGGTTTCGAGATTGAGATCCATACGCCCGGCTTCGATCTTGGAGAAGTCGAGCACGTCGTTGATCAGTCCTAATAGATGCTTGCCAGCGCCGGTGATCTTCTTGAGGTCGCTGGCGATCTCGGCGGGCGTCATGTCGGCGGCGTCATCCTGCAGCATCTCGCTGTAGCCGATGATGGCATTGAGTGGCGTGCGCAGCTCATGGCTCATGTTCGCCAGGAACATGCTCTTGGCGCGGCTGGCCGCTTCCGCTTTCTCCCGTGCCTCAGTGGCCGCATCGCGCGCGGCGCCGAGCGCACCGATGGTGTCGTCGAGCTCTTGCCGCTGGCGCGCGGCATCGCTTCGCATCCTGCCCTCGCGCAGACGGAAGTAGGCGACGAGCGCGGCAACGGACAGCGAAAGCATGACACTCGCCAGCAGGAGGGAGGCTGGTTGCACGACGGCTACCGATTAAGGTGGTACATCCACAAAACACGTTGTTCTCGGCGTTCTCTGCGCCTCCGCGTGATCTGGTACGTCGAGGCGCCTGATCGCGCCGAGGCGCAGAGGTCGCAGAGGCGCAGAGTAAACGCTACGATAATAAGCCTACCAGCGTGCCGACTTCCTTGAAGGCCGCGATCACGGCGTCGAGGTCATCCCGGCTGTGGGCCGCACTGACCTGGCAGCGCACGCGCGCCTGACCCTGTGGTACCACCGGAAATCCGAAGCCGGTCACGAACACGCCGCGGTCGAGCAGCATCTCGCTGACCTTGATGGCCAGCGCCGTCTCGCCGACGATGATGGGGATGATCGGCGTCTCGCCCGGGAGCGGATGAAAGCCGGCGTCCTGAATGGCCGCACGGAAATACGCCGCGTTGTCGTGCAGCTTGGTGACCAGTTCGGGGTGCGCTTCCGTGAACTCCACGGCCGCGAGCGAACTGGCGGTCACCGTGGGCGGCAGCGCGTTGGAGAACAGCTGCGGTCTCGAGCGCTGCGTCATCATGTCGCACAGCGCCGCCGGACCGGCGATGAATCCACCGGCCGCTCCACCCAGTGCCTTGCCAAGCGTCGACGTGATGATGTCGACCTCGCCCATCACACCGAAATGCTCGGCGGTGCCGCGTCCTGTCTTGCCCAGCACGCCGCTGGCATGCGAGTCGTCCATGGCCACGATCGCGTCGTGGTCGCGGGCGATCTGCAGGATCTCGGGGAGCTTGGCAATCGAGCCCTCCATCGAGAAGACACCGTCGGTCCAGATGATCTTCCGCTTGGCGTCCTTCGCCCCGCGCAGCTTCTCGCGCAGGTCGTCCATGTCGCTGTGCTTGTAGACCGCCGTCGTGCACTTGGTGATCGACTTGGCCAAGCGCACCGAGTCGATGATCGAGGCGTGGTTGAGCGCGTCGGACACCACGAAGTCGCCTTCGCGGGCGATCGTGGGGGTGAGCGCTTCATTGGCGTTCCACGCCGACACGAACGACAACGAGGCTTCAGTGCCCACGAACCGGGCAATCGCCGTCTCGAGCTCGCGATGCAACGTGAAAGTGCCGCAGATAAAGCGGACCGAGGCGGTGCCGGCGCCGTACTGCTGGAGCGCATGAATGCCGGCCTGCACCACGGCGGGCTCGTTGGCGAGACCGAGGTAGTTGTTGGACGACAGCACGATCACCTCGCCGCGTCCTTCCATTCGTACGCGTGCGCCCTGCGGCGACTCGAGATAGTTGAGGCGCTTGTACGTCCCGGCGGCCTCGAGGGCGTCGAGCTCGGCTTGCAGTTCAGTCTTGAGTGACATGGAGAAGTCTGGTCTACAGCTGGAAGATGATCTTGCCGGCGTCGCCGGACTTGATCAGGTGCATCGCATCATCGACCGCTTCGAGCGGGAGGCGGTGCGTGATCACGGGAGTCGGATCGAAGTTGCCGGACGCCACGAACCGCGACATCTGGTGCCACGTGTCGTACATCCGACGGCCGACCACGCCGTAGATGGTGAGTCCTTTGAAGATGATCTCGGTGGCGAAATCGATGTCGATGGGCTTGGACGGAATGCCGAGCATATTCACACGGCCGGCCGGGCGGCAGAGCGCAAACGCCTGATGCACGGCGGCGGGGACGCCGGACATCTCGAGCACGACGTCGGCCCCGTTGCCGTCGGAGGCTTTCATGACGGCGGCCTTGGCGTCGTCGGGATGGACCGCGTCGTGGGCGCCCATGGTGCGGGCGAGCTCGAGGCGCTTGGGGTTCACGTCGGTCGCGATGATGCGTGCAGCGCCGGCAGCTTTGCAGATGCCTACGGCGAAGGCGCCGATCGGACCGCAGCCCGTGATGAGCACGACTGCGCCAGGGATGTTGGCGGTGAGGGCGGTGTGGAAGGCGTTACCCATCGGGTCGTGAATGCCGCCGACGTCGTAGCTGATCGAATCGTCGAGGTGCCACACGTTGGTGGCAGGCATCGCGATGTACTCGGCGAAACAGCCGTCGCGGTCGACGCCGATGATCCTGGTGGACGGGTCGGCATGGGCATTGCCGGTGCGGCTGAACAGCGAGCGCTCGTCGACGATGTGTCCCTCGGCGGTGACGCGGTCACCGACCTTCACGCTCTCGACGAAGCTGCCGACCGCGACGACATCGCCGGCGAACTCATGGCCGCAGATGAACGGCGGCTTGCACCGACCGGCGGCCCATGCGTCCCACTCGTAGATGTGCACGTCGGTGCCGCAGACGCCGGCGCTGCGCACGCGAATGAGCACTTCGTCGTCGCGAATCGTGGGCTCAGGCACCTCGGTCAGCGTGAGCCCACGCCCGGCCGTTTGCTTCACCAGCGCTTTCATGTCACTCCTAGAAGAACCAGCGTACGCGGCGGTTGCCGCGCGCAGCCGGAGAGATCGTCGTGCTGTGGGAAGGCGAAACGTCGCACCCGCACGGAGCGCGTGGAAGGCCGAATTCTCGAAGTCGGGTGATGTATTCGCGCGCGTTCTTTATACGCGCTCTTGCGTTCTTGAATTATCCACGCGTATATTCGCGTGAATTCAACGACTTGCGTGTTCTGTCCACATCCGGGTGTCCGTGGTTTTCGCAACACGGCAACAGGGTGCGCAATCCTCATCGGCAACGCGTGGCCATAAAACGGCACGAGTTCCTCGAGAAGTCCACGGTCGCCTCGGCGACCACCTCTTTCGTGGCGAACCGCAGTTCGGTTCAGACCACGGTTTCGTCGTCGCTGCTCGCGCCTCTGCGCGGAGTGACGGTGTGCTCCGCTGTCGCCGTTGCGACGCGTGAGCCGCGCGATATGCGTGTCGACGCCTTCCACGACACCATCGGCGTTCGTTGCCTCGCGCGCATCTCCCCCGTCTTACGTGAACGTATTGTGCGGCCGTGCTACGCGAGAAGCGTTGTGCGCGGCGCCCTGCTGCTACCTGGTCCGCGTCGCTCGTCAACGCGGACATCCACCTACGCGACTCCTCTGGAGACCGTGTAGCGCACGAGACCGCGGTGCATGCGCCGCGCCTTGTGTGAGCTCACCTTTCCACCGGGGGAAAGGCTGTGCGATCCAAACCTCCTCGAGAGGATTTTCGAAATGGCTCCTGCCAAGAAGGCCGCCAAGAAGGCGGCAAAGAAGGGTGGCCGTAAGGTCGCGAAGAAGGCGACCCGCAAGGTCGCGAAGAAGGGCGCAAAGAAGGCCGCGAAGAAGTCGGTAAAGAAGGCGGCCAAGAAGGCGACCCGTAAGGTTGCCAAGAAGGCGACCCGCAAAGTTGCCAAGAAGGCTGTAAAGAAGGGTGCCAAGAAGGCCGCGAAGAAGGCCACGAAGAAGGGCGCCAAGAAGGCTGCGAAGAAGGGTGCCCGCAAGGCCACCAAGCGCGCCAAGAAGGTTGTCGCTCCGGCGCCGGTCGCCGCGTAATTACGCGTTCGTGCCGTTTGCAGGTGTATAAACGTGAAAGGCGCCGGCATGTCTGCCGGCGCCTTTCACGTACCCATGACGAACTCACACGGGTGCAATGAACTCCTTCGTGCTGCCGGGATACGGCACCTCGTCATCGGGCACAGGGCCCCACACGAAGGCGGCAAAACGCGACGGACGATCGCCGGGGCCACCGTCGGCGATCACGATCCCCATGGGCTCGCCCTGCTGACGAACCAGAACTGACGTTTTAAGACGCATTGCGGGTGATCCTCCACCGCTGATGTAAACGCTACGGGGTCACACAGCGTGCGACCAATCACCCCGCTCAATAGCATGCCAAGTGCCACGCCGTCACAATTCGTAAGCGATTGTTTTTGAATGACTTGAAAAACAAACGCCGACGAGGGTTCCGTCGGCGGTGTCCTCCTGACACGTCACAAATCCGTTCGCAGTGTGTGCAAAGGACACGCGCTCCGGTCGCGCTCGTTACGCGACCGCGAAATCCTTGCGGGCCATGAATGTCTCGCGCAACCCAACGGTCTTCTCCACCGAAATTGTCCAACCGCGGTAGCGCGAGCGCAGCTCCTCCAGCGGGAAGCCGTCATGCATGCTTTCGGTGCCGGCGGCGATCGTCTCTACGAGATGCACCCCACCGTCGGCGGTGGCACTCTGCAACACTTCGAGAACGCGGGCACGATCCTGCGTGGTGAGACCGGCGAACGCGGTGGGCGAACAGACCACGGCGTGCAGTTCGACGTCGGGTGCCCAGCCGCCAAGGTCGGCACAGTAGCTCCGAACGCGCTCGGTCAGCCCTGCGGCCTCAGCGGCCCGCACCACGCGCTCTACGGCGTCTTCGGCGGGCTCCACGGCGGTTACGGCACACCCTCTCGCCGCCAGATACAGCGCCGGTCCTTCACGCTCGGCGCCGGCCACCAGCACATGACGATCGCTCGAGCCGGCCAAGGCGCGCACCAGCATGGCGTTGGGGTCGATACCCCAGTGCTCGGGCTTCTGATACTGCTCGAGCATCTTGAGCCGACGACGCTTCCACGTGGCGTACGTGGGAAGTCGCAGGCGCTTGGTGATCAGCCGGTCGACTTCCTGCCACACGACCATCTCGGTGAGCGCGATCTGGTCCTGTTTGCACAGCACTTCAACGGCTTCATCGCCGATCTTGAGCAGCGAGCCGCGCGACACCGAGTCTTTGTAGTCCTCGATTTCGCGTTCGACGTACAGCTCGTACTCGTACTTGAGCGATCGGGGAGAATGAATAACGGTGCCCCGTGGATGTGGATGGAATGTGGATAAAGTAGGTGTCCCGTTCAGGAACGCAAGAGGAAATCGCAGACGAATTTGTGATCCCAGAACTTCCAAGTGTCCTTCGGCATTACAGTTGAGATGGTGCCGCGACAGTGCCACGAATGCCTACACCTCTTACATCGAATGCCCGAGCTGCCTGAAGTCGAGTTCGCCGCCAAGCGACTGCGTGACGCCGTCGCCGGACGCGTGATCGCCAGCCTCGAACCGCTGCACCGTTCCCAGCAACGGCATCTGCCGGAGGCGGCGCGACGGGCGGCCGAAGGGCTCACGATCGCCCGCGTCGAGCGCCGGGCAAAGATCCAGCTGGTGCATCTGCAGAATGGGGCGCTCCTCGAAGTGCACTTTCGCATGACCGGCGACTGGGAGTTCACCCACGTGGGAGACGACCCCCCGCGTTTCGAGCGCGTGCGCCTGGAAACGGCCGACGGCGTACGCGTGTCGCTGGTGGATAGTCGTGCCTTCAGCGTCGTGCGCCTGCACGCGCCGGGCGCCTTCGTACTCCCTCCGATCGGACCCGAACCACTCACCGACGACTTCACCGCCGAAGGCTTTCGTACCGCACTCGTGCGCCGCAGCGGACCGATCAAACCGGTGCTGCTCGATCAAAAACTGGTGGCCGGTATCGGCAACATCTACGCGTCAGAGGCGCTATGGGAAGCGCGAATCCATCCGGCCACCGCTGCCAACAGCTTGTCGCGCGAGCGCGTGACGCGACTGCGTGATGCGATTCGTCTGGTGCTTGAAACCGCACCCACGGAGCGCTACTACGGCCGCGATGATTTTCATGAAAACGACATCTGGCGCGTGTACGGGCGCGATGGAGAACCGTGTCGTCGCTGTGTGGCGACACTCAGACGCTTGCCGCAGGCGGGACGCAGCACGTTCTACTGTCCGCGCTGTCAGCGACGCTGATGCCGCAAAGCGAACACTTACATCGCTTCCAGCAGCGCACCCTTGAGGTAACCGGTTTCCGGCACGGTGATCAGTTCCGGATGGTCGAGTGGCTGGCCCGTGATCGCACGCAGCGCGAACGCGCGTCCGCTGTCGGCCGAGGCGTCCTGCAGCATCTCGAAGAAATGGCCGCGCGACAGATGGAAGCTGCAGCTCGCCGTGAACAGCAACCCGCCCGGTGCCAGCAGGCGCATGGCCTGCAAATTGATGTCCTTGTAGCCGCGTAGCGCACCGTCGATCGCACTCCTGGTTTTCGCGAAGGCCGGCGGATCGACCACGATGGTGTCGAAGCGACGACCCTCCTTGTACCATGCGCGGAGCACGTCGAAGGCGTCGCCTTCCACCGGCTCGATATTCGTCAGCCCGTTTCGCTCGGCATGCTCATGCACGCGGGACAGCGCCGGCGCCGACACGTCGAGCGCGAACACCTTCTCGGCGTTCTTCGCGAGATGCAAGGCGAAGCTGCCGTGATACGCGAAACAGTCCAGCGCCTGACCGCGCGCCAGCGATCCGATCAGCACACGATTCTCGCGCTGGTCAAGAAAGGCGCCGGTTTTTTGTCCATCCCACGGAGCAGCGAGATAGCGCACACCGTGTTCGACTACTTCGACCGTACGTGGCACCTCGCCGTACAGCAGCTTCACTTCGCGCGGCAGCCCCTCGCGACCACGCGCAGCCGGATCATTGCGCGCCAGAATGCCGGTGCATCCCGTGAGTTCCACCAGCGACGACACGATGGTGTCGGTCCACACATCGACGCCGGCCGAGAGGAGTTGCACCACCAGTATGTCGCCGTAGCGATCGACCACCAGCGAGGGCAGACCGTCGCCTTCGCCGTGCACCAGCCGATACGCGTTCGCCTCGCGAGCCAGCGGCGCGCGACGCGCGATCGCGGTGCGCAGCTTGGCGTGCCACCACGCGGCATCGGGTTCGTGCGCCGGATCGCGCTCGATGTGCCGCAGTGAGATCTCGGAGCGCGGGCTCCAGAGCGCAAAACCCAACGGGGCACCGTTCGATTCCGAGATGCGCACGATGCCGGCGGGGAGGTCCGGGAAGCGTTCGACATCGGAGCGGAACACCCACGGGTGGCCGCGGCGGATACGCTGCGCGCCTCGACGCGCGACGATCGCGACCGTGCCCGACGGCGGTCGACGGTCGCTCATGCGAACTGCTCGCGGCCGAGATACTGATCGAGTCCGAGTTCGGTCCGGACGAGTCGTTCGTGCCTGGTGCGCTCGAGGCGTTGGTGATTGCGGGTCACGGAATCGAAGTTCGCCGATGTGTGCCAGAGGTGATAGGCGACGGCCGCGAACTTGAGGTTGCGCCGCTGCACGTCGGCGTTGATCAGGCGGGTGGCGAGCTCACTGTCCTCGCGTCCCCATCCCTCGATGCGCTCGTCGTAGCCGTTCACGCGCACGAGATCCTCGCGCCAGAACGCCATGTGCGCGCCGCGCACGCGTTGCATCCCGTCGCGCGGGCCACGAATGAACCGCGAAAGCCATGGGATGTAGAGCGCATTCTGCCGTTGCTGAACGCCGGCGCTCAGGCCAGTGACATCGCGTTGCGTCCCGTTCAGCAGGCGTGCAGTGCACGAGGCATTCAGCAGCGCTCGCGACCCCTGCACCCACACGCCGCGACGGGCAAACGCGGAATGCGCCGCGATGAACGCCGGATGGAGCAGAATGTCGCCATCGATCTGCACGATGTAGTCGCCGCGTGCCGCGGCGATCCCCTTGTTGCGAATCGCGGCCAGACGAAAGCCGGTGTCCTCGTGCCACACATGCACCAACGGCACCGGAAACCCCGGCGTGAGGCGCTCGATGAGACGCCGCGTGTCGTCGCGCGAGCCATCATCGGCGATCACCACTTCGACTGGCAGCACACGCTGCTGGCGGACGCTTTCGAGCACCAGCTCGAGGGCCCGCGGCCAATTGTACGTCGACACGAGCAGCGACACGGAGGGGCGTGTGCCGCTCACGGTTCGGCTGTCGACCGCGCGGGGACACGCGCTTTGCGCGCCGCAGCCTTGATCTCGACGATCGCCCGCTGGTGCTCGGCGAACGTGGTCCGGAACTCGTGGCCACCATCGGCGCGCGCCACGAAGAACAGATACGGCACGTCGGCCGGCGCGAGCGCGGCGGCGATCGACGCTTCACCGGGTGACGCGATCGGGCCGGGCGGCAGACCCACGTACTTGTAGGTGTTGTACCTGGATTCGACTTCGAGGTCCTTGTAGAACACGCGATCCACGTGCTGCGGTAATGCGTACTGCACGGTGGGATCGGCCTGCAGCAGCATGCCCTTCTTCGCACGATTCCAGTACACGGCGGAGATCAGGGCGCGCTCTTCGGGTTTGCGTGCTTCCTTCTCGATGATCGACGCCATGGTCATGGCATCGTGCCGCGAGATCGCCATGGCCTTCACGCGGGCATCCCACTCGGGTTTCCACACCAATTCAAAGCGCTCGAGCATCGCGTTCACCGCTTCGCGGGCGGTGGTGCCTTCGGAGAAGGCGTAGGTGGCGGGAAAGAGATAGCCCTCGAGTGACTGGGCCGGCACGTCGAGCTTCCGTCGCCACGTGGTGTCGGTCGCGGCCACACGTACGGAGTCTTCCGATACCGACAGCGCCTTGGCCAACACCGGCGCGATGTCGCGCAGATCGAAGCCTTCGGGAATCACCACGGTGCGCATGATGCCGCGTCCGGTGACCAACGCGTCGAGCACGTAGGCGTAGCCGGCACCCGACGGAAACTGGTATTTACCGGGCTTGATCGTGCGCTCGCGGCCGGCGGCCGACGTGTACCAGCGGAAGAGTCGGGGCGAGTCGATCACGTCGTGCACCGCCAACGATTCGGCGGCCGCCCGCATCGAGGCGCCTTTGGGAATCACCACGCGCTCACTGGCGGCACTGGCATCGCCGTCGCCCGCGATCTCGCTGTATGAGAACCAGGCGGCCACGCCAAAGGCCGCGAGCAGCAGAAGGCGCTTCACGGCGTTGGCGCGCTCACCAATTCGCCCAGCGTGACGCCCTGCGACGATGCACGCAGCACTCCCTCCAGCAAAATGCAGGCGGCCAAGGCGTCGACCTCTTCCTTCCGGCCCTTCGTGCTGCCGCCTTGCTCTTTGATGCTGCGGAGCGCGGCCGAGGTGGTGAAGCGCTCGTCGACCAGACGCACGGGCAGTGGCTGACGCGAGATCAGCTTGGCGGCCACGTCGCGCACTTCGCGACAGCGATCGGTTTCGGCTCCGGCGGGGTCGATCGGCAACCCGAATACGTAGCCGGTCACGCCGAGTTCGTCGGCGCGCCGCATCAGTTCGGCGATCGGCGGTCGCTTGCCGGCACGACGCGTGATGGCGCCGGCGCTGGAGGCGAGCATGCCCAGTTCATCACTGACGGCCAGGCCGATACGCTTGTCACCCCAGTCTACGGAAAGGAGGCGACCGGTCGTGGCATTCATTGCGTGTGGGGCATCAGGGTTCCGCCATCTGTTCGAAGAATTCCTTGTTGTTCTGCGCGCGTTCCATTCGCTTGATCAGGAACAGCAGCGCCTCATCGGAGGGCATGTCGGCCAGGAACGCGCGCAACAGGAAAATGCGCTGCTGTTCGAAAGGCGTGAGCAACAGCTCTTCGCGACGGGTGCCCGACTTGTTGATGTCGATCGCCGGGAAGATCCGCTGATTGGCCAGCTTGCGATCGAGCACGAGCTCCATGTTGCCGGTGCCCTTGAACTCCTCGAAAATCAGCTCGTCCATGCGCGAGTTGGTTTCGATGAGCGCCGTGGCGACGATCGTCAGGGAGCCACCTTCCTTGAGATTGCGGGCGGCGCCGAAAA
>Ga0105044_10010795_pt1 | contig 12465 bp, 9 predicted proteins | sample MAT01_FD_78092 | JGI IMG/M metagenome (GOLD analysis project Ga0105044, IMG submission 78092) | Freshwater microbial communities from Lake Fryxell liftoff mats and glacier meltwater in Antarctica - MAT-01 | ecosystem: Environmental > Aquatic > Freshwater > Ice > Liftoff microbial mat | place...
ACGTGCGCCGACGAGGTACGGACGATAGGATGATCGCGTCTGGCGCACGTGCCGTGGAATGGCGCGCCGAGCATCCACTCCGTTCACCCCGTCCCAAACCGCCGGCTGCCGGCGCTTCGAGGAGCCCTCGTGGAACTCGCCCCGGTCACCCATCTATCGGCGATCGATTACGCCATGATGGCGATGTACTTCGTCTTCGTCCTCGGCATCGGCTTTGCGCTGCGTCGCAGTACCAAGACCAGCTCCGACTTCTTCCAGTCGGGCCGATCGCTCCCGCCGTGGGTCACCGGGCTCGCGTTTCTGTCCGCCAATCTTGGCGCGCAGGAAGTGATCGGAATGGGTGCATCGGGCGCCAAGTACGGGATCGCGACGGCGCACTTCTACTGGATCGGCGCCATCCCCGCGATGGTGTTCGTGGCGCTGTTCATGATGCCGTTCTATTACGGCTCGCGTGCCCGCAGCGTGCCGGAGTACCTCAAGCTGCGCTTCGACGAGAAGACGCGCACCCTGAATGCGATCAGCTTCGCCGTGATGACGATCTTCTCGTCAGGCATTTCGATGTACGCCATGGGCAAGCTGTTCAATCTGCTGCTCGGCTGGAGCTTTGATGTGAGCGTGCTGGTGTCGGCGGTGATCGTGCTCGCGTACGTGTTCGCCGGCGGCCTCACGAGTGCGATCTACAACGAAGTGCTGCAGTTCTTCATGATCGCCTTCGGCTTTGCGCCACTGGTGTTCCTGGGGATGCGCCAGGTGGGCGGATGGTCGGGGTTGACCTCGCGCCTGAATGAGGCCGCGATCGCGAACGGTCAGGCGTCGGGGGCGTACACCCATGCGTGGCAAGGGATGACGAATACTGCGACCAACCCCTTGGGTGTCGAAGCGTTTGGCCTCGTCATGGGCCTCGGCTTCGTGCTCAGCTTCGGCTATTGGTGCACCGACTTCCTCGTGGTGCAGCGCGCGATGGCCGCCGACAGCATGCTCGCGGCACGCCGCACGCCGTTGATCGCCGCCGTGCCGAAGATGTTCTTCCCCTTTCTGGTGATCCTGCCCGGCATGATCGCTCTGGCGCTGACTGGCACTGCGGGCGGCATCATTCCCGCCAAACTCGGTGCCGATGGTGCTCCCCTGCTCAACTCGGCGGGCAAGGTCGTGATGGACTTCGATCTGGCAACGCCGATGCTGCTGATCAAGTTGTTCCCCGAGGGCATGCTCGGCCTCGGACTGACCGCACTGCTGGCGAGCTTCATGTCCGGCATGGCCGGCAACGTGACGGCGTTCAACACCGTGTGGACGTACGACATCTACCAGAGCCACATCAAGAAGAACGCCTCCGACGAGCACTACCTCTGGATGGGGCGCGCGGCGACCGTGGGCGGCATTCTGTTGTCGATTGCAGCGGCGTACGTGGCCGGCGCCTTCAACAACATCATGGAGGTTCTGCAGCTCGTGTTTGCGTTCGTGAATGCGCCGCTGTTCGCGACCTTCGCGCTCGGCATGTTCTGGAAGCGTGCCACTGGGCACGGCGCGTTCTGGGGTCTGGCGTCCGGCATGTGCGGCGCGATGCTGCATCACGGCCTCACGTTGCCAAACGGCTCGGTGCCCGGCATCAAGGGGGGCTTCTTCGGGCTGGTGCACACATACCCGAGCGAGTTGGCGCAGACCTTCTGGACCGCCATCGTCGCCTTCTCGACCTGCGTCGTGATCAGCATCGTCATCAGCCTCGCGACAAAGCCGCGTCCGGAGTCCGAGCTGAAGGGGTTGGTCTACTCGCTGACCGACAAGCCCGTCGACACCAACATCCCGTTCTTCAAGCGACCGCTGACCTTTGCGCTGGCCGTGCTGGCGATGACGGCGTTGCTCAACATCCTCTTCATCTAACCAGCGAGCCAAGTCATGAGTGGAGAAGCGTCGCTGGACCTGCGGTTGCCGATCGGTGGGCTGTTCGTGGTGTTGGGTGTGATGCTGGGCGGCTTTGGCCTGGCGACTGGCGGCAACACGGAGATGTACGTGCGATCGGGGGGGCTGAACATCAACCTCATTTGGGGGGTGGTGATGCTGCTCACCGGGATCGTGTTTCTGCTGCTGGCGAAGCGTGGGGCTGCGCCGAAGCGGTGAGGGAGTTGTGGGAGAGCTTTGATGGACCGTGCAAACGGCCCGCTCGGTGGTGAGCGGGCCGTTCGTATTCCGTCACATTGAGATGGACGACTGCCTCTCCGTTCGCTCGACGATCAAGCGTCTGAGCCGGACGTGGTGGGGCGCACCTATCGCCCCACCACTGCCGCATCGAGCACTGTGATCGTCCCAAGCTGCAGCGCCTCGATCCCCGCGCGAACCTTCGCCAGATCGCCCACCACCACCACCGTCGCACGCGACGCAGGGAGATACTTCTTCGCCACCCGCTGCACATCTGCGGCGGTGACGCCATTCACGCGGGCGATGAATGCACTCACCGACGCCAGCGGCAAGCCGAAGGTCTGCAGGTCCGCCAACTGTCCCGCGATCTGGCCGTTCGTTTCGAAGTTGCCCGGCACGGCCAGCGCCACATACGCCTTCGCTCGCGCCAACTCGACGGCATCGACAGGCGCGTTCTGCATCGATCGCAGTTCCTTGAAAATTTCGATCAGTGACGAGTCGGTGACATCGGTCCGCACACCGCTCTGGACGCGGAATGCATTCGGCGTCGGCGCCCAGCCGAAGCGGGAGCTGATGCCGTAGGTGTAGCCCTTCGTCTCGCGCAGGTTGGCGTTCAGTCGCGACGAGAACGACTCACCGAGCAGCGTATTCATCACCACCAGTGCCGGATAGTCAGCGCTCGTCCGCGAGACGCCGGGGCCACCGATGCTGAGAATCGACTGCGCCGCACCGGGCTTGTCGATCAGGAAGACCTTGAGCGCGCCATTCTCCACTGGCGCAACCGACACCGGCGCGATCGTCAACGGCGCCCCCGTTGCAGTCCATCCACCGAACCGAGCGCCAATCAGTTCCGACGCTTCGCTGGCCGCGATGTCGCCCACGACGATGAAGCGGGCGCGAGCCGGGACGTAGGCACGCGAGTAGAAGGTGCGTACGCGCGCCGAGTCGAGTCGCGCGGTGGATACTGAATCGCCATCAGGCGGATCGTGATACGGGTGGCCCGACGGGAAAACGAGGCTGTTGAACGCCAGTGCCGCGAGCGCCCCAGGCCGGTCGCGCTGTTGCAGAATCGCGGCCGCCCGCAGCTCGCGCTGGCGACGCACATCGGCGGAGCTGAAGGTCGGCCGCTGCACCACATCGGCGAGCAGGTCCAGGGCCGCGCCGAGTGATCGCTTCGGGACGTTCAGCGACACGATGAACAAGTCCCAGGTGGCATTTGACGACAGCGTCGCGCCGAGGAACGCCAACTCGCTCTGGATCGCATTCACATCCTTGCCGCCGGCACTCTCGGTGAGCATCCGCGCGGCGAACGACGCCAGCCCAGGCTCGGCCGCGTCCAGGCGCGACCCGCCGGCGACGGTCAGCGTGACCTGCACCAACGGCACTTCACGCTGCGGGACCACCTGCATCGAAATGCCGTTGGCCAGGCGTGACGTCGTCACCGTGGGCAGCACCAGCGACGGCGCGCTCGGCAGCGTTGGGGGTTTGGTGCGGTCGAACGCGGCTTGTGCGCTGAGCGCCATCGGCGCCAGCAGCCCACAGGCGATGAATCGGCGGATCACTGGGTCACCCTCTTCTTCGTTGCGGCAAGCGCAGGCTTGCCTTGCGGAACAACGGAAATCATCACGCGCGGCCCCTGCAGATAGGTCCGAATCACGCGCTGAATGTCAGCGGTACTGACGGCGCGAAGTTTGTCCAGATCGTCCTGAAAACCGTCTGGGTTACCGGTCTGGTAGTAATACTCGTTCAACTGATCGGCCTTGCCACTGACGGTCTGGATACTGCGCAGGAAACTCGCCTCGATGGCGTTCCGCGCCTGGTCCAGCTCACGCGAAGTCGGCCCTGCGGCGGCAAGTTGCTCCAGCTGCTGATCGATCACCGTCTGCAGCGTATCGAGCGCCTGTCCCGGTCGCGCAGTGGCAACGACGTTGAAGTCGCCGTCGAGACGCTTGGCATCACTGTAGGCCTGCACACTGGTGGCGATCTCACCGCCGTACACCAACGCCTGCGTGAGCCGACTGGTCCGCGCGCCGGCCAGAATGTACCCCGCGACCTGCAGCGCCGGTGCGTCCGCCGCGGTGCTCTTCACTGCATGCCAATTGAGGTACAGGCGCGGTAACTGCACACGATCTTCGAGCGTGACCGCTGTATCACGCACCGTGAACGCAGGCGGTGTGGGACGCGTGATCGCCGGACCTCGCGGAATCTCAGTGAAATACTCGCGAACCAGTGCGCGCACTTCGGCGGTACTCACATCACCAGCCACCACCAGGGTGGCGTTGTTCGGCGCGTAGTAGGTGCGAAAGAAGTCCTTGACGTCTTCGACAGAAGCCGCCGAGAGGTCCGCCATCGACCCGATGACCGGCCACGAGTAGGGGTGGCCGGCGGGGTACATCAGTTTCGGGGCCACGTCGCCCACCAATCCATAGGGCTGATTCTCGTAATTTTGGCGTCGTTCGTTCTTCACCACATCGCGTTGCAGATCCACCTTCGGCTTGTCCATCGTCGGCAGCAACCACCCCAGCCGATCGGCCTCCAGCCACAACATCAGCCGCAGCGACGAACTTGGCCCCGCTTCGTAATAGTTGGTGCGATCCTCAGTGGTCGATCCGTTGTTGTTGGCACCGGCGGCCTCCAACAGCCGATCGAACTGCGGATACTCCGCGTGCTGCGAGCCCATGAACATCAGATGCTCGAAGAGATGCGCAAAGCCGGTGCGACCGACCTTCTCGTCGCCCGAGCCAACGTGGAACCAGACGTTGGTCGTGACGATCGGCACCGAGTGATCTTCGTGCACGATGAGCGTGAGACCGTTGGGCAGTGTGTCGATGGAGAACGGCACACGCAGTCGCGCTGCCTGCGCCCCGGCCAGCATTGGGAGGAGAACACACCCGCTGAGGGCGACGAAATGGCGAAGTCTCATATCGCGGAACGGAGGCAGTGTGAAGTGATGGACGGGCTAACCAAAGGTCACGCCCCATTGTGAGGTGTGCGTGGATCCAACGTTGAGGCGCAGCAGACCCCACTCGGGGTGGTTGAACGCATCGCTGCCGCAGGACATCGGTTCGATGGCGATGCTGGTGCGCGCGTGTTCCGGTGGGAGCGCATCGCCGGTATAGATGACGACGTAGTCAAAACTCTCATCCATCCAGACGGCGAATGCACGCAACCCGTAGTTCAGGCGCACCCGGACGAGTCCATCGGCGCCTCGCGATGGCGAGGCAAAGCAGTGATTCAACGGTGTTGTACCGATCGTGCGCGGTGTCTGAAAATCCAGCCCGACCGCGGCCACAGGTTGAACGACACCGGTAGGAATCAACTGCTCGAACTCGAGCACTTCGCTGAACGGGAGCGTGAGCGTATCCGAATCCACACGCTCCGAACCCACGGTAAAATAGGGGTGAAAACCGATTGCCACCGGAGCGTCCTGTGAACCGGAGTTGGTGATCGCCGTGTCCACCTGCAGGCCATTGGCATCGAGGCTGTACTCCACCCGAAGCGTCAGCGGAAAGGGGTAGCCCTTCGCCCCGGCGAATCGCAGCCTGAAAGCGGCCGACGCCAGAGTGTGCGATTCCAGCTCCCAGTCGAGCGTTCGCACAAAGCCGTGAATGGCGTTCGGGCCGTCCCGGTCAGTGATCGGCAGCTGGTAGTCGAGCCCATCCCACCGATAACGCCCACCCGCCACCCGGCCGGGAAACGGTATCAGCACATCGCCCTGCCCTCCACGCTTGTTGGCAGCCCCGCGATACCCGGTCACCACTGGGTTATCCTGCCACGAAAGCCCGCGCAGGCTGGCGCCGTGGGAGGACACGACCGCTGTCCAGTCGCCGGACACCAACTCCAATTCCGTGTCGTCAGTCATTCGCTGAAAGTAGGGGTTCTGCGCACGCGAAGAAGGTGCGGTCAAGCAGCACGGCCGGAAGTGAGGGGCATCGGTAGCGGAATCGCGTGGCATCGACCACCATTTCCCCACCGTAATCGTCGTCACTTTTGTTCCCGCCGGATGCCCCACGCCGCGCGCTCCGACTCCGACCCGAATCGCACCGATGACATTTCCACGCGCTGCCGGCGTACTCCTGCACCCCACCTCGCTTCCCGCCGCGGGTGGCATCGGTGATCTCGGCCCCGACGCGCACCGCTTTCTCGACTTCATGGCGGAGGCAGGACTCACGATCTGGCAGATGCTGCCGGTCGGACCCACCGGATACGGCGACTCACCGTATCAGTGTTTTTCCGCCTTCGCCGGCAATCCGCTGCTCATTCATCTGACCGACGACGATGACGCTGTGTTTCCTGCGCATGCGGTCGACTTCGAGCGGGTCATTCCGACCAAGCGCGCACGGCTCACGGCGCGACTGACGGCGTTCACGCCAGATGAACGCTATCACGCCTTCGTACAGGCCAATACCGAGTGGCTCCCCGACTACGCGCTGTTCATGGCGCTGAAGGAGGCGCACGATGGTGTCGAGTGGACGCGCTGGGAGCCGGGCGCTGCATCACGGGATCCGGCGGCACTGGACGCCTGGCGCACACGCCTTGCCGACACGATTCTCCGATACCAGGTCGAACAGTACTTCTTCTTCACACAGTTTCATGCGCTGAAGACGGCGGCCAGGGAACGCGATATCGAATTGATGGGTGATTTGCCCATCTACGTCGCGCACGACAGCGCCGATGTCTGGGCCAATCGCGGGTGTTTCATGCTCGACGCGGCCGGCCACAAGCTTGTGCAGGCGGGCGTGCCGCCCGACTACTTCTCGGCAACAGGCCAGTGCTGGGGCAATCCGATCTACAACTGGGACGCGCTGAAAGCGACCGGCTACGACTGGTGGATTCGACGGATGCGGGCGGCGTTCCAACTCTACGACAGCGTCAGGCTCGATCATTTCCGCGGCTTCGAGGCGTACTGGGAAGTGCCCGGTGATGCGGTGACGGCTGAGAAGGGTCAGTGGGTGAAGGGACCGGGGGCAGCGCTCTTTCAGGCCATTGAAGCAGCACTCGGCAAGTTGCCGATCGTCGCCGAGAACCTTGGCCTGATCACCCCGGAGGTCGAATCACTCCGAGAGCAGTTCGATTTCCCGGGGATGAGCATTCTGCAGTTTGCCTTTGGCGGTGACGGACAGGCGCACGAGTTCAAACCACACAACTTTCCACGCGAGCGCGTGGTGTATACCGGCACGCATGACAACGACACCACCATCGGCTGGTGGACGTCGACCGGACTCGCCGACTCCACGCGCAGCAGCGACGAGGTGTCGAAAGAGAAGACGTATGCGCTCCAGTACCTCGGCACCGATGGCAGCGAGATGAACTGGACGCTGATGCGCGTCGCACTCGCATCCGTCGCCAACACGGTGCTGATTCCGATGCAGGACATCCTCGGTCTCGGCAGCGAGACGCGCATGAACAAGCCAGGCAGCCAGTCGGGTAACTGGGCCTTTCGATTCAGCTGGGATCAACTCACTCCGGAAAGCACGACACGTTTACGCCTGCTGGTGGATATCTATGATCGCTAGCATATCGCGCTTTGGCGCAGTGCGTTGCGCCCTCCGCACGGCGCTTCTGTCAGCAGCGGTGAGCGGTGCACTCGTTGCGCAGGCACCGGTGATTGAGAAGGTAGATCCGCCGAACTGGTGGGGGAGCCACTCGATCAATCCGGTGCGGGTACTGATTCGCGGCAGGCATTTGACCGGTGCGACGCTGGTGTGTCCCAGGCTGCGCTGTGCGCGCGTGAACGTGAACGCTGCGGGTACGTATGCATTCGTGGACGTGACCATCCCTGCCACGGCGCGCCCTGGCAGCTATCCGCTGACTCTGCGCACAGGCAGCGGCAGCGCGCCCGTGCCATTCACCGTGTCCGCGGCACTCTCGCGACCCGGTCGCTTTTCCGGCTTCAATCAAAACGACGCGATGTATCTCGTGATGCCCGATCGCTTTGCGAACGGCGACACGACGAACGATTCACCGGCGGTGTCGCCGGGGCTGCACGATCGCAAGAAGGGCCGCTACTACCACGGCGGCGACCTGGCGGGACTGCGACAGAGGCTTCCGTATCTCAAGCAGCTCGGCATCACTGTGGTCTGGATCAATCCAGTGTACGAAAACAGCAACGTATTGAATCGCAAAGAGACGTACGACGGCCTGCCGATCACTGACTTTCACGGGTACGGCGCTACAGACATGTACGCGGTGGAGGAGCACTTCGGGGATATGGCCGGCTTCAAGTCTCTCGTCGACGACGCCCATGCGATGGGGATCAAGATCGTTCTCGACATGGTTGCGAATCACACCGGCCCCTATCACCCGTGGGCATCGGATGCGCCGACGCCCACGTGGTTCCACGGTACGACGGAGCAACACCCGAACAACACCTGGCAGACGTGGACGCTGGCCGATCCCTATTCGCCCGCTGAGATGCGGCGCGAAACGTTGGATGGGTGGTTCATCAACATTCTCCCGGATCTGAACCAGGACGATCCCGAGGTTGCGCGATACATCATTCAGAACACGCTGTGGTGGGTTGGAATGAGTGGGACGGACGGCATTCGCCAGGACACCTGGCCGTATGTGCCACGCGCGTTCTGGCGTGACTGGATGCTCGCAATTCGCAAGGAGTATCCACAGCTGAAGGTCGTGGGAGAAGTCTTTGACGGTGACCCCTCATTCGTCTCGTTTTTTCAGGGTGGACGGACGCAGTACGACGGCATCGACGATGAAGTCGATGCGCTGTTCGACTTCCCACTCTACTACGCGGTACGAAGCGCATTTGCCCGAGGGCGTTCGGTGCGTGAAGTCGCTCAGGCGCTGTCGCGCGATCATCTCTATCCGAACCCGAACGCGCTGGTCACGTTCCTGGGTCTTCACGATGTGAGCCGGTTCATGAACGAACCGGAAGCCACCAGCGCTGGTCTGAAATTGGCCTACACTCTCCTGCTCACGGTGCGTGGTACGCCGCTTGTCTACTACGGTGACGAGATCGCCATGCCGGGCGGGAACGAGCCAGATAATCGGCGCGACTTTCCCGGGGGCTGGCGCGAGGATCCTCGCAACGCCTTCGAGGCGAGTGGCCGAAGCGCCGTCGAGCAGTCGGTGTGGTCGCATGTGCAGACGTTGCTGGCGCTGCGCCAGCAGCGACCGGACCTGCGAGTGGGCGGCACCACAAACCTGCAGGTCGGCGACCAGACGTTCGTCTACAAGCGCGGTGCAACGGTGATCGCGATCAACAACGGTGGTACCGCCGCGACGGTCAAGCTGCCGCTGCTGCCACTCGGCGACGATGTGCTGAAGGTCTGTGCCGCGCCAGGTCGCGATCAGTCGAGCATGACGCTGACGATTCCGGCGCGGTCTAGTTGTGTGTTCTAGGCAGAGAGACGACAGGGCCATTCATGCAGCTTGGCCCGACGCGGCGCTCAATGGCGCTCCATCGGCAACCGCGCGCCGCAAGGTGAAAGCCTCCACGCGACCACCGTGAGCCTTTTCGGCGGCGATGTATTTCACGTAGCGCGTGCCGCCACTGGACCAGTCGGCACAGCAGCGCTTCCGACTTTCGCATCGACCATGTCCTTCCCCTCGTTATCCTGCACGAACTGCACGCAAATCGCAGCGATGATCATGCAGACACCTCCCATCATGACGATGTACAGCGGGGACTTCGGATTGTCGGCACCAAAGAGCAGTCGAGCCATCGGCCCGAACAGCAGTGCGGCACCGATCTCCGGAAGCACGATGAAGAAGTTGAATACGCCCATGTACACCCCCATTCGTTCCGTCGGCAGCGCGCTCGAGAGTATCGCATAGGGCATCGACAGGATCGAGGCCCACGCCACCCCGACACCGACCATGCTGAGAATGAGCATGTTCGGCTCGCGAATGAACCAGACGGAGAGCAACCCCGCAGCACCGCAGAGCAGCGACGCGCTGTGCACCGTCTTTCGGCTGGTCGCGGCGGCGAGCTGCGGCAGCACCAGTGCGACGAGGAAGCAGGTGATGGAGTAGAACGCGAACACGAACCCACCCCATTCGGCACCCTGCTCATACAACTTTGACTTCACATCGACCGCACCAAAAACGTGGCGGGCGGTGGCAGGCACGAAGAAGATCCACATGCAGAAGAGACCGAGCCACGTGAACACCTGCACCACCGCCAGCTGCTTCATCGTCGCTGGCATTTCCCTGATTGCCTCGAACACCTCCGTCGCCATCGCACCGATCCCGTGCTTCTCGGCCTTGGCGCGCTTAAACGCCGCCATGTCTTCAGGCGGGAACTCGTCGGTCGTGAACACCGTCCAGAGCACCGCCAGCAGGAACACAACGGCTCCCGCCTGAAACGAATACTTCACCGTCAGCGGAATGCCACTGGCCGTGTTGCCGACCACGCCCAGCTTGCCGAGCACGAACGGCAGCGCGTTCGCAAAGCTGGCGCCGATCCCGATGAACAGCGACTGCATCACGAAACCGGCCGTGCGTTGCGACGCCACCAGCTTGTCGGCGACAAAGGCGCGAAACGGCTCCATCGAAATGTTGATCGAACCGTCCAGAATCCAGAGCAGGCTGGCCGCCATCCAGAGTGAACTGGACGTCGGCATGAAGAACAGCGCAATCGAGGCGAGGATCGCACCTACCAGAAAGTACGGGCGGCGGCGACCGAGGCGGCCCCAGGTACGATCGCTGAGTGCACCAACGATCGGCTGCACCAGCAGGCCGGTGATCGGTGCCGCCAACCAGAGCAGCGGGACTTCATCGGGCTTGGCGCCGAGCCGCTCGTAGACGGCGGACATGTTGGCGAGCTGGAGACCCCATCCGAACTGGATGCCCAGAAACCCGAAACTCATATTGAAAAGCTGCCAGAAGTTCAGGCGCTTTCGTTCCATCGGGAGACCTGTACGTGAAGGGATTTCCAGACACCCGGGGACGGGCAAGGCTAATGTGACCGGCAAGCCACGGATGGGTCAGTCAGCCGTAGAATGTGGAGGCCGCGCTGCCGGATGTGAAGCGGCCACCCGAAACACCTTCGCGCAGCGGAGGCAGAGCGACTAATTTCTCATCATGCCTCCTCTCTCGCCGTACCGGACCCTGTCAGTTGAGCGCCGCGTGGCGCTCGTGACCTACGAAGTGAAGACCCAGCGCGAAGCGCGCGCGATCTTCATCCAGCGCCTCGTGAGCCGCGGCGGCGGCTTTCGCCCTGCCTCATTCCAGAACTGGCCCGCCGAGCGGCTGGCGCAGGAGGTCGTGAAGCTCAAGGTCGAATCGGCGCAGGATGAACTGGGCCTGATGCAGACGCTGTATGTCGATCTGGAACCGGCCATCCAGACCACCTTTCTCGATGCGGCGGGTGTCAAACATGCCAATGGCCGGATCGACGAAGGCGCCGAGCCGCCGTTTTGCAGCGCCGATGCCGTGAAGACCGCGTCTGCCGCGACGCTCGCGGCACATGGCGATGATGGTGCACGCTACCTCCGGACGATTCACCGGTATGCCGCCGAGTCGTGGCCCGGGCTGGACGAGGTCATCGCAGGGTTGCCAGCCGCGTGATCCGTCTGCCGGCCGTGCGGGCTGAGCTCGCGCGGCCGGTTCAGTACCGCTCAGTGAGCGGTTGAAACGTTCGCCAACTGTGCCAAAACTCCTGGCTCGCATTGACCGCATGCAGCGCGCCGGTCGGACCGCGACCGGTGAACGCGTACCGACGAGTGCCCGCCACCAGCGAGTCGCCGCTGACGGCAAATATGGTGGCTCGATCGGGACGCCGAAACGCAAAGAAGCTCACACTGTCCGGTCCGAGCGCGAGCACGATCGGCACTGAACCCACGACGTCGTTGATCACGCGCTCGCGTCGCAGGCGCTTCCAGTCGTAGGCCTTCGATCTCCCCTCGATAGCAATCCCGATCACCCACGACTTGTCTCTCCACGACACGGTGTCGGTGCCCGTCAGCCCGCCAGCCCTGGTGCCGCGCTCGTAGGCGTAGTCCTTTGCATATTCGGTGCGGAACGTCGTATCCGCCTGCATGACGAGGCTCTGCGGATAGAGCTTGAGCCACTGCTTCAGCGATACCTGCACACTCGGCAGCTCCGGCATCGCCATGCCTTTCAACGGACCGATGATCGCTTCGCCGTTCGCCTGACGCCACCAGCTGCGCGACGTCTGATCCTCGAACATCGCATTGAAGTGATCCATGCCGACGAGGCGAAAGTTTTCGGGGGTACCGTTGACGATCGGCCGAAAGACGCGACCAGCGCGGCAGACAGTGCAGTAGCTGACAAGGATCGGTTGACCGGCGATCGTATCGCGCACCTGGTGATGGTAGCCGATGAACTGCAGCGGGTATGCACGCGCCT
>Ga0105044_10010796_pt1 | contig 12465 bp, 6 predicted proteins | sample MAT01_FD_78092 | JGI IMG/M metagenome (GOLD analysis project Ga0105044, IMG submission 78092) | Freshwater microbial communities from Lake Fryxell liftoff mats and glacier meltwater in Antarctica - MAT-01 | ecosystem: Environmental > Aquatic > Freshwater > Ice > Liftoff microbial mat | place...
AGCGCGTCGATCACCGGCCAGAATGCCGATGGCGATTGGTGGCAGATCGAATACAAAGGCACAACCGGCTGGGTCTATCGGACCATTGTCGTTGCCAATGGCGATACCAACACAGTTCCGATTATTCGCTAGTAAGCTAGACGATCGAGATTAAATAGTCACGTCATAACTGGACCCGGTTTGGCCTATTGTGCGCGGCTGACGCTTCAATTAATCCTACTATTGACCAATTTCGCAAACCAGATATACTTGTGTCTATCTGAACAGACTCCCTCGCAAGCCGACTAGGCATTTCCTAGTTGGCTTGTTTCGTTGTCTGTCGTACATGTGAGCTGTTGATGAGAATGTAAATGTCTGACATCGGCGATTTTCGTTTGCCAGGATGTGAGACATCAAGGTTTCAGACATTTAATCAACAGCGAGTTTTCAAGGTTCTGGCGGCTGTTTTTCAAGGATGGTGCATTCGATGGTGACGAATCGCGCGGTAAAGTCATACGCCCGCAGCGCGGATATTCAATTGCTCCCCAAGCTGATCGAGGTGCAATTGGAATCGTTCAAGCTCTTTCAAAATGAGCTGTTACGAGAATTGTTTGAAGAGATCTCGCCGATTGAGAGTTTCAACGGCGAGATGGCCATTTACTTCCCCGGCAACTACAAGCAGGCCAAAGAGTACGGCCTCACCTACTGGTTCGAAGAGCCCAAGGTCAGCCTGGAAGAGTGTGTTGAGCGCGACCTGACCTACGGCGCGCCCTTGTATGCCAAGGTGGCCTTGCACAACCGCAAGACCGACGAGCACAAGGTCGACACGATTTATTTCGGCGAGTTCCCGCTGATGACCGAGAACGGCACGTTCATCATCAACGGCACCGAGCGCGTGGTCGTGTCGCAGCTCATTCGCTCGCCCGGTGTGTATTTCTCGTCCGAAGATGACGGCATTTTGGGCCGGCCGCTCGCCCAGGCCAAGCTCATTCCCGACCGTGGCGCGTGGATGGAGTTTGAGACGCGCAAGAGTGATTACATCGTGCTGAAATTTAATCGAAAACGCACGATTCCCGTCACCATTTTGTTGCGCGCGCTGGCCGCCGTGGATGACGGCGTGACCAAGGATCTGTTGACGACGGGCAAGGATGAGGAAATCCTGGCGCTGTTCGCCGACGTGGACACCAACCCAGATCATCAATATATGGCGGCCACGATCCGGCAGGAGCCAGAGTGGAACGGCCGCAAGCCCATCGCGCAGGAAGCGCTGATCGAGTTCTTCAAGCGCGTGCGCCCCGGCGACCCGCCCACCCTCGACAACGCGCGCGAGTTCATGCAGCAGCAGTTGTTCGATCAGCGCCGCTATGACTTGGAGCGCGTGGGCCGCTACAAGCTGAACCAGCGCCTGGAAGGTGACAACACCATCCCGCGCACGCACCGAACCATCACCAAGCACGACATCATCGAGTTGCTCAAGCACCTGATTCAAATCAATAACAGCGTGCTCGGCCCCGACGATGTGGACCACCTGGGCAATCGGCGCGTCAAGACCAACGGTGAGTTGATCCAGAACAAGCTGCGGGTCGGCCTGCGCCGCATGGAGCGGATGGTGAAGGAGCGCATGTCGATGCCCGACAACGACTCGCCCTCGCCGGTGAACCTGATCAACATTCGCCCGGTCGTGGCGGCCGTGCGCGAATTCTTCGGCTCGTCGCAGCTCTCGCAGTTCATGGAGCAGACCAACCCGCTGAGCGAACTGACCAGCAAGCGCACCCTCTCGGCCCTGGGCCCCGGTGGTCTACGCCGCGAGCGCGCCGGCTTCGACGTGCGCGACGTTCACCACAGCCACTATGGCCGCATTTGCCCCATCGAAACGCCGGAAGGCCCAAACATTGGTTTGATCGGCCGTCTGGCGACCTATGCACGCGTGAACGCATACGGCTTCCTTGAGACGCCATATCGTCAGGTGTTGAAGGCCGTGCCCAACAAGGTCGAGGTCAGCGTCGGACATACCCTGAGCAGCGATGTCACCGACAGCAAGGGCGATGTGATCGCTGAAGAAGGCGTCGTCATCGACGAGACGATGGCGCACAAGCTGGCCCGCTACAAGAGTGTAGAGGAGCTGCCGGTGCGGCCGTTTGTCACCAACGACGCGATCTACATGAGCGCCGACACCGAGGACCGCTTTACGCTGGCCCAGGCCAACGCCCAGCTGAACGACGCCGGCGAATTCATCGATAATCGGATTTCGGTGCGCCGCCACCAGAAATTCCTGTTCGCCAACCCCGAAGCGGTGGACTACATGGACATTGCGCCCAAGCAGATTGTGGGCATCTCGGCTTCGTTGATTCCCTTCGTCGAGCACGACGAAGCCAGCCGCGCGCTGATGGGCAGCAACATGCAACGGCAGGCTGTGCCACTGCTGCGTCCACACGTGCCGGTGGTGGGCACCGGCATGGAGCGCCAGGCTGCCACCGACAGCGGCCAGGTCATCACCGCCGTCGAGGATGGCGAGGTGATCAGCGTGACCGGCCGGCAGGTGGTGATTCAGTCTGGCAAGGGCCGACGGACCTATCAACTGCGCAAGTACAACCGCAGCAACCAGAGCACGTGCATCGACCAGAAGCCGATTGTCGTCAAAGGCGAGAAAGTGAAGAAGGGCGATGTGGTCGCCGATTCTTCCAGCACCAGCCATGGCGAACTGGCTCTGGGCCAGAACGTTTTAGTTGCCTTCGTGAGCTGGGAGGGCGGCAACTACGAAGACGCCATTCTGGTGAGCGAGCGTCTGGTGCGCGAGGATTACTTCACCAGCGTGCACATTGAGCGCCAGGAAATTGAGGCGCGCGAGACCAAACTCGGCCCCGAGGAAATTACGCGCGACATCCCGAACGTGGGCGAAGAAACGCTCAAGGATTTGGATGAGAGCGGCATCGTGCGCATCGGCGCAGAAGTAAATCAGAACGACATTCTGGTCGGCAAGATCACGCCCAAGGGCGAGAAAGAGCTGAGCCCGGAAGAGAAGCTCTTGCGCGCGATCTTCGGCGAGAAGAGCCGCGAAGTGAAAGACTCCAGCCTGCGCCTGCCCAACGGCGAGCACGGCAAAGTGATCGAGGTCAAGGTCTTCAACCGCGATGATCATCGTGACCTGAGTGCCGGCGTGAACCAGATGGTGCGCGTCAGTGTGGCTCAGCGGCGCAAGCTGACCCAGGGTGACAAGATGGCCGGCCGCCACGGCAACAAGGGCGTGGTCAGCCGCATCGTGCCGATCGAAGACATGCCGTTCCTGGAGGATGGCACGCCGATCGACATTATCCTGAACCCATTGGGCGTGCCGGGCCGCATGAACATCGGCCAGATTCTGGAAGTGCACCTGGGTTGGGCAGCCGAGCGATTGGGCTTCCGGGCCATTTCGCCGGTGTTTGACGGCGCCAGCGAGCACGAGATTGAAGCCGAGTTGTGCCGGGCCTGGTTGATCGACCATGCCTATCGCGATGTGACGAAGCGCGCCTGGGACATGCTGCGCGAGAACGACATCGACACCGAGGACTTCCGCGACGAGCACGATGCGCGCATGGCCTTCATCGGCGAGTGGCTGTCTCAGAGCGGCAAGGACAGCTTGTACGACCTGGATCAGGCCGCGCGCGACGAGCAGTATGCCCGGCGCGTGGTGCTGCGCGAGTGGCTGCGCGAGAAGGGTTACGACCCTGACTTCCTGGTCAGCTTCGAGGACGACAAGCGCAAGAAGGGCCAGCGCGCCGTGGCCGACCACGAGCTGACGATGGCGACGCTGAAGTTGTGGATCGAAGCCTATGGCGGCGGCAAGCTCGGTAACTTGGGCGAAGACAAGCTGCGCGAGAAGGCCATGGACATCATGCTGGCCACGACGAATCCGGTGCCAACGCTGGGCAAGATGAAGATCATCGACGGCAAGACGGGCGAGCCGTTCGACAACCCGGTGACCGTGGGCTACATGCACATGCTGAAGCTCGCCCACTTGGTCGAAGACAAGGTTCACGCGCGCTCCACCGGCCCATACAGCCTGGTGACGCAGCAGCCGTTGGGCGGAAAAGCCCAGTTCGGCGGCCAGCGGTTTGGCGAGATGGAAGTGTGGGCGCTCGAGGCATACGGTGCCGCGCACATGCTGCAGGAAATGCTGACGGTGAAGTCCGACGATGTTCTGGGCCGCGTGAAAACGTACGAGAGCATTGTGAAGGGCGAGCCGATTGAGGAGCCGGGCATTCCCGCCTCATTCAAAGTGCTGGTGAAGGAACTGCAATCGTTGGGCCTGTCAGTTGAGGCGATCAACGAGGGCGGCGAGATTGTCAGCTTCGGCAAAGACGACGAGCGACGCGCATTGCCGCGCCTGGGTGGCCTGGGGCTGCCGGGGTTGGAAGGCGAGACGGCTTAGCGGAAGTGGCTGGTCGTTAGTGGCTGGTCGTTAGTTTTTAGGGACGCCGGCGCGTGAGAGATCATGCGCCGGCGTTTTTGTTTTTCGCGATGAGGTCGTGGCCGACACCTCCTGGGTTTTGAAAACCCGCGAGGTGTCGGCCACGACCTCATCGCATGCAGTGCATTGCATTGGCATCAAAAAAGAAGGCTCACCACAGGCAGGTCTCATCAGAAATCTCGTAAAATCAAGCGACACCTCATGCAAATGCTTCCACACGCGGCCCTCCAACACTACTTCAAATACCCTGCCTTCCGACCCGGCCAGGAAGAGGCACTGAACCATGTGCTGGCCGGGCGTGATGCACTGGTGGTCATGCCGACCGGCAGCGGCAAATCGCTCATTTATCAATTAGCAGGGTTGTTGTTGCCAGGCAGCACGGTGGTGTTCTCGCCGCTGGTCTCGCTGATGAAAGATCAGGTGGATAGCATGGTGCGGCGCGATATCCCCGCCACCTTCATCAACTCGTCGCTGGACCTGGCCGAGCAAAACCGGCGGCTGCGCGACTATGCGGCCGGCAAGTACAAGATCGTGCTGGTGGCACCGGAGCGCTTGCGCAGCGCCAACTTTCAGGCCGCCATCGCCAGCAATCCCATCAGCCTGATGGTGATCGATGAGGCGCACTGTCTCTCGCAATGGGGCCACGATTTTCGGCCCGACTATTTGCGGATTGCCGATGCGCGCCGCGAGTGGAAGCCGGCCGTCACCCTCGCCCTCACCGCCACGGCCACGCCACGCGCGCAAGGCGACATTGTGGATTTGCTGGGCTTGCAGGATGCTACTCAACTGATCCTCGGCTTCAACCGGCCCAACCTCACCCTCGAAGTGATACCCACACCCGACCAGGCCACCCGCCTGCAACGACTGCGCGACCTGTTGAAAACAGTTGAAGGCGAGGAAAAGAGCGGCGGCCCCGCTCAGAGCGGCGGCATTATTTACACCACCACGCGTAAGGATGCCGAGGAGGTGGCCGCGTTTGTGCGCGACCGCTGTGGCTTGCAGGCCCAGCACTATCATGCCGCGCTCGACCCGGTGACCCGCGCCCGTGTGCAAGACCTGTTTCTGGCCGGCGACCTGCCCATCGTAGTGGCGACAAATGCGTTTGGCATGGGCATCGACCGGCCGGATGTGCGCTTTGTCATCCACTATGGCATGCCAGGTTCGCTGGAGGCGTATTACCAGGAGGCTGGCCGTGGTGGACGCGATGGGTTGCCGGCTCGCGCCACGCTGCTGTATTCGTCGCGGGATGCGATGTTGCACGAGCACTTCATCGAGAACGAATCGCCGGAATATGCCGACCTGACCAAGGTGCACGCGTTACAAACCCAGGACAACGAGATCAGCAGCGAAGTGATTGCCCAGCGTACCGGCTTGAAAGAGGGCAAAGCGCGGGTGGCGGCCGAGCTGATTGCGCTGTCCAAGCAGCAGGGCAACTTTGCCGAGGGCGGCTTGCGCGCGCTGGCGAACCAGATGGAGGGACGCCGCCAACACAAGCGCATGTTGCTGCGCAAGATGGTGGAGTATGCCCAAACCGAAGGGTGCCGCCGCCGGCTGATGCTGGACTACTTTGGCGACACCGGGCCGGCCGATGCGCCGGTGTGCTGCGACAACTGCCTTGCGAAAGAGGCGCCGGCCTCGACCCAGACCATGCGCGCCGCCGAGACCCAGGCCGAGCGGGCCGCGCTGATCGTGCTGGACACCGTGGCGTTGCTGAAGGCGCGGGGGCAGGAGTTGGGCAAAGGCAAGCTGGCCCAGGTGCTCAAAGGCTCGGCCTCGGAGGACGTGGCGCGCTACCTGCAAAACAACCGCAACGCGGCCAAATTTGCCGCACTGCGCCTGACCGAAATTGAGTCCTTGATTACCCAGCTCATCGCCGCGCAATATTTGCGGGCGGCGGGTGCCGAGCGCCCCACCCTGCAACTGAGCACATTGGGTGCCATGGCTCTGAAGGCGCGCGCCGCCATCGACGTGACCTTGAGCCCAGTGCGGCCGGAGAAAATTGCGGTGGCGCAAAAGCAGCGCGAAGTGGGTGGCACGGTGCTGGTGACCAAAGAGCTGTTGCAGCAAGGTTTGCCACCCGAGCACATCGCCGCCGAGCGCGGCCTGACGCTGGGCACGATTTACGCCCACTGCGCCCAGATCATTGCCGAGGGCAGCGTATCGGTGGAGCGAGTGGTGCCCAAAGACGTGTTGGCCCAGATTCGCGCGGCCATCCAGCACGTGGGCGCGGCCGATGCCCTCTCGCCCATCAAAGCCATGCTGCCCGACGACATCGACTACGGCGTGATTCGCTGCGTGGCCGAGGACTGGAAGCGCACGCATCAGAATGAGCCGGTTCAAAGCGAGCCGCTGTCTGCCCAGGAAGAAGCGCTATTTGAGCAATTGCGCGCATGGCGCATGGAGCGCGCCCGGGCCGGCAATGTGCCACCCTATGTCGTCTTTCACGACCGGACTCTGGAGGCGATGGTGCGGATAAAACCGAGCACGAATGAAGAATTGCTGGCCGTGCCAGGCGTGGGGCCGGCCAAGGTGGAGCGCTACGGGGCCGAGGTGTTGCGCATGCTGACAGGCGAAACGTCCTCGTCACACAGCGAAGCCGCTTAGTTGCTCACGAAGCCGTCATTCCTGCGAAGGCAGGAATCTAGGCATAACCCCGACGCAACAGGAAGTCAAGATTCTGGATTCCCGCGAATGTGCTGATCTTTACCCAGATTATTTGTTCTATCATTTTTCTCGGCACTTTTAGTGGTCGCCTGAGCCGAAGGCGAACGGGGAAACCCTTGAAATCAAGCATGAAGCGGAAAATGTGGGTAAAGATCAGGGGTTGCACATGGCCGATATTCAGCGATTGCTAGATGCGCTGCAGCGGCTGGCGGAGGCCGGAAACAGCGTCGTCGTGATCGAACATCATCTCGACGTGATCAAAACTGCCGATTGGGTGATTGACCTGGGGCCGGAGGGCGGCAAACACGGCGGCACCGTCGTCGTGGCTCAGGGCACACCGGAGCAGGTGGCACGCTGCGAGGACAGCTACACTGGTCAGTTTTTTGAGGGCCGTGCTTCGCCTCAACACGTAATATTTGTGCGTGTTCCTCTAAACGAACTGGATATTCCCAAAACCCATTTGACATTCACGCTCAGACTTTTATAGTCGGGTATCCATGGGTTTTCTCATGACTCAATTCCCTAAATTTTTTGAGTCATGGGTTAGTCAATCCAACTTCATCCAGCCAGAAAGAGTTCCAAGATGAAAATGAGCAAAAATAATTCCCCCAAATCCTTTGCACGCATGCTCGCGGTGCCGATGATTGTGGCCTTGCTGGCCGCGTGCGCAGCGCCCCCAGCGGCTGCACCCTCGGCCCCCCAACCCGCCGCCACTGCGCCAGCCGAGGCCACCACCGCGGCCGGCGCAACCGCTGCCCCGGCAGCCACTACGGCACCCGCCGCAGCAGCCACCGCCACGCCTGCGCCACCCGCGCCAACACCCGATCCCGGCAAGCTCACCTATTGGGGTGGCCTCATCTTCTCCGACGCCGCCAACAACATGCTGGTGGAGCGCATCCAGGCCTGGGGCGCAGAAAAGGGCGTTGAAGTGGATGTGGTCATGATCAACCAGAACGAGACCCAGCAAAAGGTGGCCGCGGCGGTGGAAGCCGGCGCGCTGCCCGACGCGCTCGACATGGGCACGGGCCTGATGCAACTGCTGGCCAAGAACGGCCAGCTCGAAGGCTTGGACGATACATTCAAAGCCATCGGTGATGCGCACGGTGGCTGGCTGGATTCGGCCGCCACATCAGTGGACCCAGCCAAATATGGTGGCAAAGTCTTCGGCATTCCGTTCGGCCTGAGCGGCAACCTGCTCAACCGGCGCGATGATTTGCTGGCGGCCAAGGGTTTTGCCGAGCCGCCCAAGACATGGGAAGAGCTGGGCGAGATGGCCGTGGCTGTCAACGACCCGCCCAAGGTATTCGGCGCTGGTCTGGCGCTGAGCAACGTCGGCGACGGCAACCTGACCGAGCTGATGTTGCAGGGCTGGGGCGGCCGCATTGCCGATGACACCGGCAAGACCTGCACCATCGACAGCAAAGAGACTCGCGACTTCCTGACCTGGATCACCGAGCTGTACAAGAAGGGCGTGTTCCCGCCCGGCGCAACCACCTGGGATGGCGCCGGCGACAATGCCGCGTATCTGGCCGGCCAGGCCGCGTTCATTGCCAACCCCGGCAGCGTGTATCTCAACATCAAGACCAACGACCCCGAGCTACTCGCCGCCAGCAAGTACTCCGGTTTGCCCGGTGGCCCCAAGATGACGTTGCAGCCCTATGGCCCGAACGTCCGCGTCATTCCCACATCGAGCACCAAGAAGGATCTGGCCAAGGATCTGCTGATGTATCTGGCCGACGACGCGTTCATGACGGAGTATTACCTGAACGCGATCTATGGGCCAGTGCTCAAGAGCCAGATTGGCTTCCCCGTGTTCAAGGAGAGCCCGGTGCACGTGGGTCTGTTGGATGTGGCCCAGAACGGCACCGCTCCCAGCTTCCCAGATGTGGATAATCCGGCCAAGGCCGAGTTCAGCTCCAACTTCCTGGTGCCCAAGATGATCCAGCGTATCGTCGTGGACAACAAGACCATTGATGAAGCTGTGGCCGAGACGCAGGGTGCCTGCCAGGCCATTTACGACAAATACAAATAGAACGACAAGGGGGAAGGTGGAAAGGGGTGAGTGGTGAGTGAAAGGTGCTGACTCAGCACTCATCCCTTCCCCCTTCCCCCTTCCCCATCCCCAAATGAACTCTGCCCTCCCGAAAAAAGCCTCCGGCCAATCTCGTCTGTCGCTGAAAACGCGCACGAGTTTTCTCGGTTATGCCCTTGCCGCACCCGTGGCGATCTGTCTGCTGTTGCTGGTGTTCTATCCATTTGCATTTGCCATCGGCATCAGCTTCACCGACCGCGAGATCGGCACCGTCGGCAAGTTCGTAGGTCTGGCCAACTTCCGCTATCTGGCCGGCCTGCCCAGCTTTCAAAAGACCATCACCAACACGATCGTGCTGGTCGGCAGCGTCCAAACGCTCAAGCTGGTCTTGTGCATGGGAATTGCGCTGTTGCTCAACCAGGCCATTCGCGCCCGGCAACTGTGGCGCGGGCTGATCTTGCTGCCGTGGGCGATGCCCTCGTTTGTGGCCTATCTCACCTGGCGGCTGATGTATCTGCCACAGGGCGGCGCGTTCAACATCATCGCGGTAGGGCTCGGCTTCAACAGCATCGATTTTATGACCCGCGATCTGGCCATGCCCAGCGTGGTGGCCGCAACATTCTGGCGCGGCTTCCCGTTTTGGGTCATCTCGTTTCTGGCGGCGTTACAGGCTGTGCCCGAGGAGCTGTATGAGGCCGCGGCCATCGACGGGGCCAATCGCTGGCACCGGTTTTGGAACGTCACCATTCCCAGCATTCGCCACGTCATCACGGTCATTGTCCTGCTCAGCACCATCTGGACCACCAACGGCTTCGAGAACATCTGGCTATTAACCCAGGGCGGGCCGAGTGACGCCACCATGACCTTCCCCGTGCTGGCCTACTTTGGCCTGCAAACCCTGCGCATCGGCGAAGCCTCGGCCGTGTCCGTAGCCATGTTGCCAGTGTTCACCATTTTGGCCTTCATCGGCGTCAAGCTGCTGGAGCGCAATACCGAAGACTAGTGGCTGGTGGATAGTTGCTGGTTGCTGGTATTGAGACCAGCAACCAACAACCAGCAACTAACCACTAGCAACCACCAACAATTCCCCCTGTAATGCTGAACCGAATTCCTGCCGGCCAGAAGATCTTCTACTACGCGATGCTGTTGTTGATCGCGGTGATCATTCTCTTCCCGATCTACTACATGTTCACCGTGTCGCTCAAACTGCCGCGCGATATCTACCGCGATCCGTCGCTGTTGCCACTGCGGCCAACCCTGAACAACTACGTGCTGATGTTCACCCAATATCAGTTTCTGATCAACATCAGAAACAGTTTCATCGTGGCCTCGCTGTCAACGATTGTGTCGGTGTTCATCAGTTGTCTTGCGGCCTACAGCCTGGTGCGGGTGCGCTACCCCGGCCGCAAGTGGATGGGCCGGCTGATCCTGTTCTCGTATCTCACGCCGTCGTCGCTGCTGTTTATTCCGCTGGCCGTCATCATCAACCGACTGCAATTGGGCAACACCTTGCAGGGGTTGATCTTTGTCTACCTGACCTTCGCCGCGCCGCTGAGCACCTGGCTGCTGATGGGCTTCTTTCGCGGCGTGCCCTTTGATTTGGAAGAGCAGGCCATGGTGGACGGCGCAACCCGATTGCAGGCGCTGTTTCGCATTTTGCTGCCGATTGCGGCGCCGGGATTGATCGCCGTCAGTGTGTTCACCTTCACCGGCGCGTGGAACGAGTTGCTGCTGGCGCTGATCTTCACCACCTCGCCCAGCATTCGCACCATCCCGGTTGCACTGCAATACCTCATCACCGGCGATGTGTTCCGCTGGAACCTCATCATGGCCGGCGCTGTGCTGGCCGCGCTGCCGGTGATGATTTTGTATTACCTCTCGCAACGCTTCGTGGTGGCCGGCATTGGGGCTGGGGCTGTGAAGGCTTAAGCAAAGCAACCATCTTGGAATAGAGGCTTCAGCCGACTCCCCGCGCCCGTTTGTGGGCCGGAGTCGGCTGAAGCCTCCATTCCATTTTCCTACCCGCTTCCGCGCATGCCGCACCCGCATTTGCCTAAAAATGTGCTGAGTTATAGACTCTCAAACGGGATCGGTCATTCCCCAACCCCAATTTAAGAAAGGAGACACGCAATGCCAAGTTCGCAGAATAGTCAGGGTGTATCCCGACGCGAGTTCCTCCGCTATATGCAAGTCGTGGGTGTCGCGGCCTCAGCTTCAACGCTGCTGGCCGCCTGCGCACCCCCAGCCCCAGCCGCTGCTCCCCCAGCCGCTGGAAACACAGCCGCAGGCAGCGCCACAGCGGCCCCGGCCGCCGCCAGCCCGGGCGGTCTCAAGGACATCCCGCGCAACCGCACCTTCATCGCCGTGCGTGGCGGCAGTCAGGGCAAGTTTGTTGAGTGGGATCAATGGAATCCCTTCGTGCCCGTCGCCAACCACCAATTCGCCGTTGGCCTGATGTACGAGCCGCTGGCCTTCTACAGCGCCTTTGCAGACAAGGAATACATGTGGCTGGCCGAGAGCTACAAGTACTCCGATGACTTCAAGGAGCTGACCATCAAGGTGCGCCCCGGCATCAAATGGAGCGATGGTAAAGACTTCACCGCCGAGGACGTGACGTTTACCCTCAACGCCTGCAAGGAATATGGTGCCAAGATTCGCTGGGGCAGCAACGTCGAGAAGGTGATGGACAAGGCCGAGACCATCGACCCGCTGACCACCAAAGTCACCCTGAAAGTGCCGTCCCCGCGGTTCTTCTGGCTGCTGACCTATCACTTCGACATCGGCGTCTACATGCTGCCCAAGCATATCTTCGAGGGCGTGGACGTGTCCACGTTCACTCACTTCGATATGGCCAAGGGCTGGCCCGTGACCACCAGCCCGTGGCGGGTGGTGCAGACCTCGCCGCAGCAGAAGATCCTCGACCGCGCCGATGATTGGTGGGGTGTCAAGGCCGGTGTGGCCGCGCTCCCCGAGGTGCAACGCTTCATCCTGTTGCCAGATCAGGGCGAGCAGCAATTGCTGCAATCCGTAATCAAAAACGAGGTGGACTTCACCACCGGCATTCAGCCCTCCAGCTTCCCGACCGTGTTCAAGGGCAACCCGAAAGCAACCTCCTGGACCGGTCAGGAATCGCCGTTTGGCTACGTGGACTGGTGGCCGCACTCCCTGTATGTCAACAACGAAGTGGCGCCGTGGAGCGACAAAAATGTGCGCTGGGCACTGAGCTACTACATCGACCGCTCCAAGATCGTGGATGTGTCATGGTCTGGCGCATCGAAGGCGACCCCGCTGCCGATGCCCGACTACCCGCCGTTGCAGCCGTATTTTGAGGCAACCGCGCCGG
>Ga0105044_10010797_pt1 | contig 12465 bp, 9 predicted proteins | sample MAT01_FD_78092 | JGI IMG/M metagenome (GOLD analysis project Ga0105044, IMG submission 78092) | Freshwater microbial communities from Lake Fryxell liftoff mats and glacier meltwater in Antarctica - MAT-01 | ecosystem: Environmental > Aquatic > Freshwater > Ice > Liftoff microbial mat | place...
CCTCCCATCGATCGCGCGGCCCTCGATCGGGAGCGGTTTGCCGACGCACGCGAGACGGCGGACCGCCCCGACTGCCTTGCGGGCATTCGGCGTCCCCGGGAAGGCTTCGCTGATCGCTGTGTAGCGAGTGATCGCATCCTCATCCCGACCGCTGAACTCGTCGCGGAATGCGAGCTGAAGCATCGCCTCGGACGCTTCCGGGGCCTTGGCGTGAGCCTCGACAAACGTGGTCAGGTCAGCAAACCAAGCTTCTTGAAGCTTCTCGAAGTTGGCCCCCGGATCGTCCATGCCAGCAGCGTAGCGGGCCTGGATGACACGGAAGTCAATGAAGGCCGCAAGCTCCTCGTCGTCTCCGGCCTCCGCGGCGAGCCGCTTGAGCTGGACAAGGCCATCTGGAAGGATCCCCTCCTGGACGTAGGCCGCAACAGTTTCCACGAGCTGCCGCTTCCAAAAGCCTCGGTCAGCCCCCGATGTGCCGGCGACGACCTGTTCGAGTAGCGGAACGTGCTGGAGCGCCAGCTTGCGACGACCGGCCAGGTCGGCCGAGGCCATTGCGGTGTCGAGCTCGGCCAGCTTCCCCAGGAGCGGCCGAATTTTCTCGTCCTCTACCGAAAACGTTGGGCCCGCTCCGGTCGTTCCGAGCGATGGCGTGAAGAACGCTGGCATTTCGGCGAGGCGGCCATCATCGCCGGCAATTTGCGCCGCATCGATCGGCCGCCAGGCATTGCCACAGCGAACGAGGGAGCCAACAACGACCTGCGATCCGGCGGCCCCATCCTCGGCCAGGACGACGACATTGTCGTAGGCTGTTACGTCCTTCTCGACGCCGGGTGAGCCCGCAGGAAGAACGCCCGGGGCCTGCGGCACGAGCATGCTCGCCCAAGCAGCCTTCGCGCCGATCTTCTTCTGCGTCGTGGCCAGCTTCGAGAATTGTTCACGCGCCGCCGTGGCTCGATCGGTCAGCTCGGCAAGCAGATCCCCGGTGAACCCGGCGGCAGCGAGGTCATCTCGCGTCGGGAGCAGGCGGGCGAAGATGGTTGGGTCTCGGTCTCGCAACGCGTGGATGATTTCGGCGGTGGCCTCTTCGGCCGAGATCGATTTCCAGGTGTCGATCGTGCCGTCGCCATCGCGATCGATCCCCCATCGACTGCCACCGGCGTTGAGCCAGCGCGCCTCGTTGGCCTTCGTCTCTTTGGGGTTGGTGGCCATCTCGCGGAACACTTCGACGCCATCCTTGAAGAAGCTCCATCGGTCGACGACACGGTCTCCGTTCGTGTCGGCGAAGGCGCGGAGAATGCGGCCATCGGGCCGGCGCACGACGAGCGCGTCAACGCCGTCGAGTTTCTCCTGCTTGATCGTGGCTCCCTCGAGCTCGCTCGCCTGCGGGCGATCGAAATCGACGTCCTTCTGTCGCGGCGCGAGCGCGAGGGCATCCGCGACGGTCGGCGGGGCGGCCGCGGCCGTGGTGGCGACAGCAAGGATCGCGAATCCGAGGGCCGGGTGGCAGATACGGCGTGAGGAAACGAACGGCGAAAACGAGACGGCGGGCATGAACGCAGACTCCTGGTCGGCAGAAGGCACTGGCAGAGAAGCCGCTCAACTTAGCCAGAATGCCGCAGGGCGCCAGCGCCGATCGCTGCCGAGAAATCCCTCATCGACGATCTTCGCCGACCCATCGGGCGGTGTTTCGCACGACGGAGCCGGGCGCCCCTTTGAAGCCGCCCCAGCCGCTGCCTACACTACTGGGTCGTTTCGGAGCCGAATCCTCCGCGCGCGTAGCTCAGTTGGTTAGAGCGCTACCCTGATAAGGTAGAGGTCCCAAGTTCGAATCTTGGCGCGCGCACTGATTGCGGCCGTGGTCCCAGCCACGGCAACGAAATTATTGCCGCCGTGGCCCCAGCCACGGCAACGAAATTATTGCGGCCGTGGTCCCAGCCACGGCAACGAAATTATTGCGGCCGTGGTCCCAGCCACGGCAACAGACACCAACGGCCTTCGAGCGGCCACAGTTTTAGAGTCGGGGACGTAGCTCAATTGGGAGAGCACCGCTTTTGCAAGGCGGGGGTTGTGGGTTCGATCCCCATCGTCTCCATTTCACCGGCTAGGCAGTCTCGTCGCCTGGCGGGATACTTCTGTCTCCTTCCGATCCCGCCCCATACCGACCGTCCCCCCGGTCGCCCCCCTCCATGGCACCCGCGCCCGCCGTCTTGACTCCCGCGCCCACCGTCGCTCGCCGCAACGACATTCGTAACGTGGCGATCATCGCCCACGTCGACCACGGGAAGACCACGCTCGTGGACTGCCTTCTCAGGCAGAGCGGGCAGTACCGCGCCAGCCAGGTCGCGGGCCAACAGATCCTCGACTCCAACGACCTCGAGCGGGAGCGTGGCATCACGATCCTCGCCAAGAACATCGCCGTGGAGTGGAAGGGCACAAAGGTCAATCTGATCGACACGCCCGGCCACGCCGATTTCGGCGGTGAGGTCGAACGGGTGCTGCGGATGGCCGACGGGGCTCTCGTGCTCGTCGACGCCGCCGAGGGGCCGATGCCGCAGACGCGGTTCGTCCTCGCCAAGGCGCTCGAGGCGCGACTTCGCCCCGTGGTGGTGGTCAACAAGATCGACCGTCCCGACGCCCGGCCCCTCGAAGTGCTCGATGAGATTCTGGGATTGTTCCTCGAGCTGGGTGCCGACGACGACCTGGCCGACTTTCCGTTTGTCTATGCCTCGAGCCGCCAGGGCTTCGCGAGCCACGACCCAGCCGTGCGCGAAGGCTCGATGGCACCGCTCATGGACCTCGTTCTCGAGAAGATCCCTGGGCCTGCCGTTGACCCGGACGCCCCGCTGCGGATGCTTGTAACGACGCTCGACTGGTCGGACTACGTTGGGCGGATCGCCATCGGCCGGATCGAGTCGGGGCTGCTTCGGAAGTCCGCGGGCATCGTGCGGTCGACAGCGGACGGTGGGCTCGTGCCCGCAAAGGCCGTCACGGTGCAGGTGTTTGACAAGCTCGGCCGTGTGGATGTCGAGGAGGTGACCGCGGGCGATATTGCCGCCGTCAGCGGCATCGAGGATGTCGAGATCGGCGACACGATCTGCGACCCGGCCGATCCCCGGCCCCTGCCACGGATTGCCGTCGATGAGCCCACGCTCTCGATGGTCTTTGGGATCAACACGTCCCCTTTGGTGGGACGTTCTGGAAAATTCCTCACCACGCGGCACCTTCGCGACCGTCTGGCCAAGGAGCTCGAGAAGAACGTCGCGCTCCGCGTTGAGCCGATCGCCGGCACCGAGCAGTTCGCCGTCGCAGGCCGCGGGCTGCTCCATCTCTCGGTACTCATCGAGACGATGCGGCGGGAGGGTTTTGAGATTTCGGTCGGGAAGCCGAAGGTGATTCTTCGGAAGGAAGGGACGGCCACGCTCGAGCCCTTCGAGACGCTCGTTGTCGAGGTGCCGCACGACAAGTTCGGTCCGGTGATGGAGCTCGTCGGAGCCCGCCGCGGCCAACTGGGCCACATGGGGAACCGCGGTGAATTCGCCCATGCCGTGTTCTCGATTCCGGCTCGCGGCCTCATCGGCCTACGGACGCGGGTGCTCAACGCCACGCAGGGGACGGCGATCATGCATCACCGCTTCGAGGCCTGGCGGGAGATGGAAGCGGACGTGCCCGGTCGGGCCAACGGCGTGCTCATCTCGATGCTGCCTGGCAAGGCCGTGGCCTTCGGGCTCGACGGCCTGCAGGAACGGGCCGATCTCTTTGTCGACCCGGGCGACGAGGTCTACGAGGGGATGATCGTGGGCGAGAACGCCCGCGGCGACGACATGACGGTCAACCCGACGAAAGAAAAGAAGCTCACCAACATGCGGGCCAGCGGCAGCGACCGAAACATCTTGCTGAAGCCGCCGCGCCGGATGTCGCTCGAAGAGGCCCTCGAATACATCGAGGACGACGAGCTCGTGGAGGTAACCCCAGCCGCGATCCGCCTGCGGAAAATCCTGCTCTCGGAGCATGAACGGCGAAAGCAGTCTCGGGCAAAGGCGTAATGCGGTGAAGTGCACTCGCGGTTGGCAATCGGCCTCCATCGGATAAAAGCCCCCGGCAATAGCCGGGGGGCTGCGGGTGGAAGGTCACCCCATGTGCCATCATGTACGGGCTCGCCCAACAACCCGCCGCCCCCTCGCTGCCGCGAGGGGCTTCTATGACACTCATTGCGCCGGGCCGCTTCACGTAACTCAGACGCGGGCAAGCGGAGCATGCGATTGCGACCTGCCAGCGGCCTCTTGCTGGCCCTTGTCATTCAAGGCTTGCGGTGACGGCTGCCCAGTCGATGGCGAGAGGCTTTGGATTGGCGACGGCAGTGGTCGCGGCCAGCCGGCGGATCTCCACGATCCGCGCCGCCGTGTCGGGATGGGTCGAGAGAATCGCAGGGATTCCACGGGGCTCACGAGCCTGAAGCCGTTCAAAAAAGGCGGCCATTGCCGCTGGCTGGAGGCCGGCTCTGGCCATGAGCGCGAGGCCCTCAAAGTCGGCGGCTCGTTCCTGGTCGCGGCTGTAGGCGAGCCGGTCGAGTTCGCCAGCCCCGGCCACCAGGCCCGCGATGTCGCCTCCGCCAAGCATCAGGGAGATCACCGCGGCGTTGCCCAGCCGACTGATGACCTGCCGAAGCCCGTCACGATGAAGCACATGGCAGATCTCGTGAGCCATGACGCCTGCCACCTCGTCGGCAGAACCCGCCGTGGCGAGCAGCCCGGAATAGACCACGATCTTCCCGCCTGGTAGCGCGACAGCGTTGACGATGTCGCTCTCGACAAGGCGGACGTCGAACTCATAGCCAGGATCGCGCTCGATCGCCGCCGTCAGCCGTGCCGTGATGGACCGCACCGCCTCGGCCGCCGGCCCGGCGACGATCTCCTGCTCGCCGGCCAGGAGATGCGCCAGGGCCGCGTCGCCAACGAGCTTTTCGCTGGCCAGCGGCAGCACCGCCACCGCGATTTCGGGCCCCGCCCGCGTGAAGAGCAGCCAGGCTGCCGTCACCGAAATCACCAGGGCAACCAAGCCGGCCACGAGGCCGCGAAGGTGGCGGCTGGCATGCTTTCGTCGTTGGGTTTCAAAGCCCAGAAGCGTGTCGCGAGCCTCGCCCCATGCCCGCGTTGCCACGGCTGCAATGGCCGCAGGGTTTTGCAGGGCCAATCGAGCGACGTCGCTTCTCACGGCATCGCACGATAGGAATACCCAGTCGTGATCGTCGCCACCGATCGCTCCCGCCAGCGATCCGTATGGCCAGCGGATGGCCGCACCTCCGGCGGGCTCGATCACGATGTTCCCAGTCTCAAGCACGATCCGGCAGGGCCGCGACGGGCCCGCGTCGGCGGCGAAGCACACGGCCTGGAATGACTCGCTCATCCACACATCCCCAGAGGCTGCGGTCAGCCACGCTTCGGGAGGTAGCGACCCAGCCAGCCGGCGAAGGCGGCCGGGTTGCGCGTCTGGACATAGATCCGGCCTGGGCCGGTGAACCGACAGACAAAACCTTCGCCCGAGGTGAAGCTCGAGACCCAGCCCGCTGCGGCCTTGGTGATCTTGTACGTGATCGTCGATTCCCACGCCACGAGGTGGTAGTTGTCGACAACGTATTCCTGACCGGGCGCGAGGTCGAAAGTCATGAGACCACCGAACGTGTTGAGCACGAGGGTTCCAGAGCCGCTCACGCGGCTGACGAAGAAGCCCTCGCCGCTGAAGAGGCCCTTCGTAAGGTTCTGCGTCTTGGTGGTCACCTCGACCGAGTGGTGCGCGGCGAGGAAAGAGCCCTTCTGGAGAAAGTACTCCGTGCCGGTGAGCTCGAGCATCTCGATGCCACCGATCGTCGAGGGCGCCAGGAGTGCTTCACCGGCCGAACCGGCCGCCGAGATCGTGAGATAGAAGAAGGTCTCACCTCGGAGGAGCGACCGCGAGAGGGCGCCCATCACGCCTCCGCGCATGGAGCTCTCGACGGTGAGCCCAGGCGTCATGGTCATCATGGCGCCGGCGTCTGCGTAGAGCGAAGCCCCCGCCGGAATTCGTGCCCGCACGACCGGCGCGTCGCCGACCTCGACGATCTCGAACGTGACGTCCTCCATCGGTGTTCTCCTCTGAAACGGGGCCGCCGATCTTCTCGCTCTCCCGTCCGTCATGGCTCGGGAGTGTAGCACCGCCGAGGGACTGGCAAGGCGGTAGCATGGGGGCCAGGGGAGGCTGGGACGGCCCAGGAACCGAGTGTGAGGCCCCCACGTGTGGACGCAAAGCCGTCCAGCCGATACTGTAAGGGCTCGTTGCACGAGGGCGCGGCCTCGCCGAGGTCGTGGCCCCGGGGCGGCGTTGTCCAACCACTGTCCACATAGAGCACTTTCGGAGACTGCATGGTCAAGCTGACAGTTCGGGAACGGGAGAGCATCCAAGAGGCGGTTCGCCGTTTCCGGAAGCTCGTGGAGCGGAGTGGCATCAAGAAGGAGATGCGGAAGCGGGAGTTCTTTGAGAAGCCCAGCGAGACCAATCGCCGCGCTCGCCTCCGCGCCGAGCGACGCACGAAGCGAAACCGCCTCCTTGGCGTGACGGCCTAGGTCCAATCCAGGGCGACATCGAGCCATGGGGCGTTGTGGGTCGGCCAGCCGGTGCTGACACGATCCACTCCGGTGCCTGCGATGGCGGCGACGGTCTCCGGCCGGATGCCGCCCGAGGCCTCGAGAACGACGCTCGATGCCGTGCGGTCGCGAAGGGCGACGCAGGCAGCCAGTTCGTCGAGGCCCATGTTGTCGAGGAGCGCGATGTCGGGCCGCGCCTCGAGGACCGGCCCGAGCTGCACGATCGAATCGACTTCGATCTCCACGACCATCAAGGCTGCGCGCTCGGTCGGAAACGCCTTGCCAAGAAAGTCTCGCGCTCGTCGCACCGCCTCGGCAGGCTCGATGCCGAGCGTGGCGAGCGCCGCAAGGTGATTGTCTTTGATAAGGATCGCATCGTAGAGACCGAGGCGATGGTTCCAGCCACCGCCGATGCGGGTGGCGTACTTGTCGAGCAACCGCCAGCCCGGCACGGTCTTCCGCGTGTCGTATACACGGCAGCCGGTGCCAGCCACGGCGTCGACAAGCTGCCGCGTGGCCGTAGCGATGCCGGAGAGCCGGCCCATGAGATTGAGCACGACCCGTTCGGCCGAGAGGACGCTCCGCGTGAGGCCGGCGAGCGTCGCCACCGGCTGCCCGGCGTTGACCACCATGCCATCCGAGACGAGCGGCTCGAGGACCAGATCGGGATCGACCGCCTTCGCCACGATCATCGCCGCCGGCAGCCCCGCGATGACCCCCGGCTTGCGGGCCACGATCGAGAGGCTGCTGATCGCGTCGGCGGGCACGAGGCACACGCTCGTCCAATCGCACTCGTGGCCCAGATCTTCGACGAGCCAAGCCTGAGCCCGCGCGGCGACATGCCGCGCCAGGTGGTCGTCCCAGGTGAGCTGGCGAAACCCCGGGCCGGAGCTTGAATCGCGGTCGGCCGGGAGGATCGCAGACATGGCAGGTGGGCAGGGGGCGGTGGGCGACGGGGGTGCGGGTTGGCCGTATCCTATGCAAGGCGTTGCCGCGCCGCCCACTCCCCACCCCATGGCTGCGATGACCACTTCGGAACCTCCCGCCCCGCTCGTGCCCTCCCGCAGCCAGCCGCTCATCGCGGCGGGGGTCGTGATCGGGCTCGTGGCCATCGCTGGATGGTATGTCGTTTCGGGGGGCTTTCGTGGCGGGCTCGTGCACCACGATGCCCCACCGCCGGCCACGCAGACGTTCACCGTCAACATCAACGCCGCGGGTGTCGCAGAGCTCTCCCAGCTTCCGGGCCTCGGGGCCATCACGGCCCAAAAGATCGTGGACCATCGACGCACCCACGGCCCGTTTGCTACCCACGAGGATCTCCTTGCCGTGCCGGGCGTCGGGCCGGTCACCCTCGAGAGCCTCCGGCCTCACCTCCGGCCCATCCGTCAGCGGAAGGAGGCCCCATGACAACCACGGTGCTCCAGCCCGGCGTGTTCGAGCTCGTGGCCCCCTACGAGCCGGCCGGAGACCAGCCGGCCGCGATCGATGAGCTCGTGCGAGGCGTTGTGGAAGGGCGGCCGTCGCAGGTGCTCATGGGCGTCACCGGCTCGGGCAAGACCTTCACGATGGCCAATGTGATCGCTCGCGTCGGCCGGCCGACCCTCGTGCTCTCGCACAACAAAACGCTCGCGGCCCAGCTCTACGCCGAGTTTCGCGACTTCTTTCCGCACAACGCCGTCCACTACTTCGTCAGCTACTACGACTACTACCAGCCCGAGGCCTACATCCCCCAGCGGGACATCTATATCGAGAAGGATGCGGCGATCAACAAGGAGATCGATCGCCTCCGGCTTGCGGCCACCAGCGCCCTCGTGAGCCGTCAGGATGTCGTCGTCGTGGCGAGCGTGTCGTGCATCTATGGGCTCGGCTCGCCCGATGACTACCGGTCGATGGTCATTCGGCTCGCCACGGGGATACCGCTCTCGCGGGACGCCCTCTTGGAGAGGCTCGTCGCGATCCACTACGAGCGAGGCGACATGGCCCTGGAGCGGGGCAAGTTCCGCGTGCGCGGAGACTCGATCGATATCTGGCCGCCATACGACGAGCTGGCTGTGCGGGTGGAGTTCTGGGGAGACACGCTCGAGTCGATCGCGATCATCCATCCCACGAGTGGCGAGGTGGCCGCCCGCAAGGACGAGATGTACTTCTATCCGGCGAGGCACTTCGTCATGGCGGAGGATCGGGTGCGGGCGGCGGTGGGGACGATCCGTGCCGAGCTCGACGCGCGGCTCGAGGAGCTCAAAAGCCAGGGCAAACTCCTCGAGGCCCAAAGGCTCAATGCCCGCACGCGGTTCGACATCGAGATGCTCATGGAGGCGGGCTTCTGCCCCGGCATCGAGAACTATTCGCGACCCCTCTCCGGCCGGGCTCCAGGGAGCACACCAACAACGCTCTTCGACTACTTCCCAGACGACTTCCTGTTCTTTGTGGATGAGTCGCATGTCACCGTGCCACAGGTCCGCGGCATGTACGCCGGTGACCGCAGCCGCAAGCTGACGCTCGTCGATCACGGATTTCGGCTGCCGAGCGCCCTCGACAATCGACCGCTGCAGTTCGACGAGTGGGAGAAGCGGCTGGCACAGACAGTCTTCGTCTCGGCCACGCCCGGCCCGTGGGAGCTGGCCCGCACAGGCGGCGAGGTCGTCGAGCAAGTCATTCGGCCGACGGGCCTGCTCGACCCCGTCATCGAGGTCGTGCCGGCAAAGCAGCAGGTGGTGCACCTCTCCGGTGAGATCGACAAGGTCGTGGCCGCCGGGCAGCGAGTGCTCGTGACGACGCTCACCAAGAAGCTCGCCGAAGACCTCACTACCTACTTTCAGGAGCGAAAGGTCAAGTGTCGCTGGCTTCACAGCGAGCTTGATGCCTTTGCGCGGGTCGAGCTCCTGCGCGACCTCCGCCAAGGAAAAATCGATGTGCTCATCGGGGTGAACCTTCTTCGTGAGGGGCTCGATCTCCCCGAGGTGTCACTCGTCGCGATCCTCGACGCCGACAAGGAGGGCTTTCTCCGAAGTGAAACCTCGCTGATGCAGACGATCGGCCGCTCGGCACGAAACGTCGATGCCCGCGTGATCCTCTACGCCGACACCATCACCGAATCGATGCGGCAGGCGATGGACGAGACGCGGCGACGGCGAGCGATCCAGGAGGACTACAACCGAGAGCACGGCATCACTCCGGAGACGATCCGCAAAGAGATCCGGGCTGGCATCGAGGCAGAGTCGGCGTCGCGCGCGGTCGCATTCGAGGCGGTGGGGCAGGGGGATGAGGATTGTCGCCACCAGGAGGAACTGCTCGAGCAGCTCGAGGCCGACATGATGGAGGCCGCCGCGGCGCTCGACTTCGAGCGGGCCGCGCGGATCCGAGACGAGATCGCGGCGCTTCGGGAAGGCCGCGGGCGGCAAGGCTCACGCGGCCGCAGTCGCCGGGGCGGTGGAGGCCCAGGCCGCATCCCACGTCCGAATCAGGCCTGACTGATTCAGCCAGCCTTCTGCATGGCATCGAGGGAGCGACCCAGGCGGCGGCGTCCCTTACCAGTCGTCGATTCGATCACGTTCGGGTCGCTTTTCACTGCCAACCGGTCGCGGAGTGACTGGGCCAGCGAGGCCCCGAGGTCTTCGTCACGGTTTCGGTTTCCGATGTCCTCGATGGCGTCCACGAACCCGAGCACCACGGCCTCTCGCACGCCCTCACGCACCCAGTGGAAAAAGCTCATCGCCGTCCTCCCCTCATGTCGTCTATGCCAGAGCCGTGCAAATGCCGGCCCTCCACTTGTGGTATCGGCTCGGCCAGCCATGGCCTGCATCAGCTCGATCCGCAGGACGGGCCCCGGATTCTGGGAAGGCTATGCCGGCTCGCCAGTGGCCAGGCGCCTCACGCAGACGAGGCAGATATCGTCCGTCGCCGAGGCGCCCGCGACGTGACGCTCGACATCGGCGAGGATTCGCCGGCCAATGTCGCCTGCCGATGGTGCGGGGCCGGCGAGGATCATCTCGAGTTGTTCGAGGCCGTAGCAGTTGCTGGCGTGATCCATCGCTTCGGTCACGCCGTCCGTACACACGACAATCGCGCTCTCCGGAGGGAGCTCGACCGTGCAGCAGTGGAACTCATGCCCCGCATGCATTCCGAGCGGCAGGCCACCGAGATCGCCGGCGATCTGACGCACGCCGCCAGAGTCCCGCAGGAAGACCGGGAGGTGACCAGCATTGCAGATCGTGACGGAGTGACGGCTGAGATCCAGCACTGCCACGATGAGTGTCGCGAACCGATCGTCCCAGCCTCCTCGGAGGAAGCTCTCGTTGATCAGCGCCACGGCCAGACCGAGGTCGGGCTCACTCGCGAGGCAGTAGCGGATGTCGGACGAGAGCGCGGCCATGAGGAGCGCGGCGGCGACACCCTTTCCCGAGACATCCGCGAGGACCACCGCCATGCGGCCTCCCGGCAGCGGTACGTAGCTAAAGAAGTCACCGCCGACCAGCCTCGCGGGTTCATAGAAGTCGAAGACTTCGTAGCCTGGGATGTCGGGTGGCCGGCTGGGTAAGAGGCCTTGCTGCACGCGATGGGCCAGTTCGAGATCGCGAGCGAGGTGTTCTCGATCCACCCGCTCCTCGTGGGCGATGGCCTGTTCGATCGCCTGAGCCGCATGGCCGGCGATGCCTGCGAGAACGTCGAGGTCGGCGTCGCTGAAACCGTCGCGAAGATCTCGGGAATCGACCTGGATCACACCGAGCAGCCGGCCGTCTCGGTCAGTGACAGGCACCGCCATCACCGAACGGATGCATCCCACCATGACGCTCGCGTTGGACTGAAATCGCGAGTCGGTCGCAGCGTCGGCCGAGAGGATCGCCTGCCGCGACGCCGCCACGCGATCGATGAGGGTGCGGCTGAGTCGGGCAGGGCCACGGTCGTCTCCCTTCATGCGACGGGCGCGGATTTTGAGCTTTCCCGTCGGTGGTTGCGCCAGGAGCACAAAGCCTCGGTCTGCCTGCGGGAACACGTCGAGGAGCCCATCGAGAAGCCGTGGAAGCACTTCGTCCACAGACAGCGACGCCCCGATCGCGCGGTTGAGGCCGAGGACAGCGCGGAGTTTTGCTTCCGTGTGCTGGCCAAACTCCACGTCGTCAGAGAGCCGCGGAATGGCCACCTGGGAAACGATGACCGCGTTGGATTCGGAATCGAGGTCGCCCTCGCTGTCATCGAAACCACCGTCGATGGCGTCTGCCGTCGCCGTATGCGCACCTCCCGCATCGGCATCGAAGGCGAGCCGCTGGCCGCAGATCGTCACCATGTCGCCGTCGTCGAGTTGGCGCGGGGCTGCGATGCGAACGTCGTTGACGATGGTGCCGTTGCGGCTTCGCAGGTCCTCGATCATGACGCCGTCGGGCGACACCACGAGCACGGCGTGTTGGCGACTCACCGCTGCGACGTCGAGGACGATCTCGCAGTCGGGGTGGCGGCCGAGCACAAGCCGCCCCGCAGCAAGCACGAGCCGCTCCCCGCTTCGGGAGCCGTTTTGGAATGCAAGGACGGCCACAGGACAGATACCTTCGCTGCTTTCCCAACTGCATTCGCCCGCACGAGGCGGAATTGCCGACGACCGTCCGGACAGGTACGCTAACTTCCGTCGATCGTCACCGTTGGGGAATGGTGTAACGGTAGCACGACTGGCTCTGAACCAGTTAGTCTAGGTTCAAATCCTAGTTCCCCAGTCTTATACCTCACGCGCCGGTAGGCTTGCCAGGCACCGGGGTAGAGCGTCTTGCGACCTCACGCGCCGGTGGGCTTGCCAGGCACCGGGGTAGAGCGTCTTGCGACCTCACGCGCCGGTGGGCTTGCCAGGCACTGGGGTAGA
>Ga0105044_10010801_pt1 | contig 12463 bp, 9 predicted proteins | sample MAT01_FD_78092 | JGI IMG/M metagenome (GOLD analysis project Ga0105044, IMG submission 78092) | Freshwater microbial communities from Lake Fryxell liftoff mats and glacier meltwater in Antarctica - MAT-01 | ecosystem: Environmental > Aquatic > Freshwater > Ice > Liftoff microbial mat | place...
CGTCATGAGCACTGGCCGCAGGCGGGTTAGGGCTGCCTCGCGAGCCGCCTGCATCCTCGATAACCCCGTCGCCTGCAGCGTGTTCGCGAACTGAACGATCAGGATGCCGTTCTTCGCGATTAGACCGACCAGTGTGATCAGTCCCACCTGAGAATAAATGTTGATCGTCGTGAAATCCAGAAAGCTGAAGATGAGCGCACCCGAGATGGCGAGCGGCACCGAACCGAGAAGGACGATGAGCGGATCTCGGAAGCTCTGGAATTGAGCGGCCAAGACCAGGTAGATGAGCACCACCGCGAACCCCAGTGTCACGGTCAGTGCCGACCCTTCCTGACGCATCTGCCGCGACTCGCCGGCAAAATCGACGGTCGTTCCCGGCCCGGCGGCCTTCTTTGCTGCCTCTTCCAGAACGGCTAAGCCCTCTTCCTTGGTCACGCCCGGCACCACCGCGCCGAATACCTTGACCGCGTTTCGCTGCTGAAACCGATTCAGACTCCGCGGGGCCGTACTCATCTCAATGTGTGTGAATGACGAAACTGGAACAAGCTGCCCCGTCGGCGTCTTCACCTTCAGGTCGAGCAGCGGCCCGATGCTCGAACGGTCGGCGTCTCCGATCTGCGGGATCACCTTGTAGCTGCGGTCGTAGTAGTTGAAGTGATTCACGTAGCCGCCGCCCAGCAGCGTGCCGAGTTCTTGCCCGACACCGGCCAAATCGAGCCCAAGGTCCGCAAGCCGTTCCCGGTCGATCATGACGTTAGCCTGGGGGAGGTCCATTTTCAAGTCCGTGTCCACGTACATGAACTTGCCGCTCTGGAACCCGGCACCGATCACCGTCCCGACCACGGCCGCCATGCGTTCGGGCGGCAGATCGCTTTGGATCACGAGTTCGACGTCGTGTTGTCCGGGATTCGGCAGCGGCGGGTCCAGTTTCGGGAACACCTGCACGCCGGGAATCTGCGACACCCGGCCGAACACCTCCCCATACATCTCTTTGGTCGATCGTTTGCGGTCCTTCCAGTCGACCGTCTTCATCCCGCCGAACCCGCCCCAGTTTGCCGTGAGAGACCAAACCGCTTCGGCCTCGGGGAATGATTGCAGTTCCTTGATGACGGCTCGCGAATCCCGTTCGGCCGCTCCCAGGGCAGCGTCTGGTGCCGCGATCACGAACATCGAAATGTGCCCTTGGTCCTCGACCGGGGCCAGTTCCTTCTTGCTGAACAGATACAAGGGATACCCCCACAGCGTGACGAGCACGGTCGCCAGGACGATCGCCCAGCGCATCTGGAAGGCTGTGTCCAGAAACCAGGCGTATGTTCGCCGAACCTGCTCGAAGACCCAATTCACTTGCCGGGTTAGCCAGCCTTCATGCCCGTGAGAGTGGACCAACCGCGAACTCATCACCGGCGAAAGCGTCACGGCCACAATCCCCGATACGACAACGGCGGCGGACAACGTGATCGCGAATTCGAGGAATAGGCTGCCAGTCAGACCACCCTGGAAACCGATTGGGGCATAGACCGTGGCGAGCGTCACGGTCATGGCAATAACCGGCCCGACCAACTCGCGGGCACCGACCAGAGCAGCCTGGATGCGTGTCTTGCCTTCTCTCACGTGCCGCTCGACGTTCTCGACCACCACGATGGCATCGTCTACCACCAACCCGACCGAGAGGACGATCGCCAGCATGGTCAGCAAATTCAAGCTAAAACCAAACGCGTACATGAACGCGGCCGCCCCGACGAGCGATACCGGCATGGCCACCAACGGAACCAAGGCTGTTCGCAGCGAACCCATGAACAGGAACACCACCAGGCCGACAATCAGAATTGTTTCGATCAGTGTTTTGGTGATCTCGGTCAGCGCGTTCTCCATGAAGACGGTGCCGTCGTAGGCCATGTGCATTTCAACATCTTTCGGCAGCGTCGCCCGCAAGCGGTCCATCTCCTTTCGCAGATTGTGGGCCACGTCGATCTCGTTTGAACCTGGCAGCGGCCAAACGCCCATGTAGACGGCTTCATCCTGTTTGTACTTTGCAATGAAGTCTGGCTCCTCCGCCCCCAGCTCAACTCGTGCCACATCGCTCAGCCGGACGATTGCTCCGTTCCGGTTCGAGACGATCAAGTCCTTGAATTCGTCCGTCGTTCGCAGGTCCGTGTTGGCGATCAAATTGACTTCGACCAGATTGCCCTTGGTTCGGCCGACGGCAGCGAGGTAGTTGTTTCGCTTCAGCGCCGCATGCACATCGCCCGGTGCCAGGTTGACCTCGGCCAATCGGTCCGGATCGATCCAGACGCGCATGGCGATCGGTCGGCCGCCGAGGATGTCGATTCGCTGAACACCTGCCAGTGTCGAAAGCTGTGGCTGCAGTTCGCGGCCTAGCCAGTCCGTGAGCTGAGGAATCGATTGCTTGGACGACGAAAAACTCAGGTAGAACGTGGCATATGGTCGATCGGCGCGCTGGATCTCAACCACGGGCGGCAATGCTTCTTGCGGAATCTCGGCACGAACCTGTTGAAGCCGGGCGGTGATTTCCGCCAGTGCTGCTGTGCTGTCGTGGTTCAGCTTGAGACGAACGTTGATGATGCTGATGCCGGCTCGGCTGGTGGAATCGATGTAGTCAACGCCGCTGACTGCCGACACGGCTTTCTCGATGGGGGTCGTGAGAAACCCGCGCACGGTTTCGGCACTTGCTCCGGTGTAAACGGTGGTGATGACCACCGAAGAGCTTTCGATCTTCGGGTATTGCTGAACGGGGAGTTGGTTGAGCGCTCGCCAGCCGACCAGCACGATGACCAGATTCACGACGATCGCGAGAACTGGATGCTTGATAAAAATGTCGGTGAAAGAACGCATGTTTGGCTCGACATTCGAATACGAGTCTATTTGGGCGGCGTTTCGGGAGTCGCTACGACCAGCAATCCATCCCTGAGTTTGAACGATCCCGACGACGCGATCGTTTCCCCGGCCTTCAGGCCGTCGATGAGCAGTACTTCGTCGCCGAGCATGGTTCCGGCCACAACCGGCCTGACCTTTGCCCGCGGCTTGCCGTCCGGTCCCGGTGCAATCACGAACACATGGTCCCCGCCTGGTCCCTTGCGCAAGGCACTCGCCGGAACCGCGATGGCTGTGCGCGATGGGCCAGACGCAACGCGTACACGAACAGCGGCCCCTGGTGAAGGACCATCGGCTCCCTCAACACGGGCTCGAACCATCGCGTTCCGGGTTGTGACGTCGATGCGGGCGTCCACGGCCACGATCTTGGCGTTGACCGGTGTCCGCTTGTCGCCGACGAAAACCTCCACTGGATCTCCTTCACGCAATTCGCTCGCCACCATTTGCGGGATGGCGAAATCGACGTGGGCGGCCGTGTCGATTCCTTGAAGCGTGGTGAGTTGCGTCCCTTCAGCGAGGTATTGTCCCGGATGGAGGTCCGAGATGCCGATCTTGGCCTTGAATGGGGCTCGGATCGTCTTGCGAGCGATAACCGCTTTTGAGCGGGCGATCTGGGCCAAGGCCACATCGCGCTGGCCGCGTGCCCGATCCACCTCTTCCTCAGGAATGGCATTGGTTGAGCGTGCCTTCTGTGCGCGGCTGAGGACCGCCTCGGTGAGGACGAGTTGGGCTTCCTGGGCCTTCAACTCGGCCTCCTCAACCGACACATCCAAAGCGACAAGTACGGTTCCAGGCTCAACGATCTGACCGGGCGTCAAATCCACTTTCTTGACCATCCCAGCAATTTCGTTCTTCAGAGCGATCGACCGCAGGGCCGAAACCGTGCCGATTGAAGTGGTACTTGGCCGGTACTCACGTGGCTGGGAAATCGCGATAGAAATCGTCTCCATCGGCTCCGGCTGATTCGCCGATGCAGCGATGGCGGCCTCGATGGTCTTCTTCTTCCACAGCACCAGCGCGAACGCAACGCCCGCGAGGCCGGCGAGCAGCACCCCGGCTCCAATCCAGCCGCGCAATTTCATCGGCGGATCCCCCCCGCGAAGTCGTTCAACCCAATAGGAAAATGCTACGGTGCTGGCAGTCAGTCACCACCGGGCTTCGAGTAGCTTACGACGCTGGTCTAGTTGCACCAGCCCGGACAGGCCTCAGAATCAGCACATCCGGCAATCATAACGTGGTGAGCCTGTGAACGAATACAAAAACGGCTCACGGACTCGGAGCATCGTGCCACGTTCCCAACTACTTTTGATCCCCGAGTTCCTCACGTAGTCGTTGCAGAACTCGGGACTTGGAAACACGCACGGCGATTGGGGTCATGGCGAGTTCAATGGCCACCTCGTTGGCAGTTCGACCATCGACGGTCGTCTTCCAGAAAGCCTGCCAGGTGCGATCTTGGAATTCCGCCCGGACCCGCTCGCAGCATCTACGGAAGAGCATTCGTTCGCTGCCGGCCTCGGCGATGCTTGCATCCAGAAGCGAATCCTCCTCGGCGATTCCGGCGAAGCGGAGTTGCGCTTCGGTTCCTCCTTCGCCGCCTGGTTCGAGCCCGGCCAGCCGGCTGGGGCGAGCGGGCCTGGCGCTGGTGCCGCCGCAATCCCATTCCCGCGAGTTTGCTCGTCGCCGTCACGATCGGTTCGGCTCTCGGCATTTGGCGACTGTCTCGCCTCTCCGAAGACTTGGTTCGTGCATCCGCGTTGGAAGGTGCCGCTCAACAATCGGAAATGTTGCATGAGGTGAATACGGTCTACACAGCGGAAGTCGCCGACCGAGTTCGCGGCATTCCCGTGACGCACGACTACCTCGACCGACCCGGGGCCATCCCGCTGCCGGCGACGTTGACGATCAAACTTGGCCAAGGCATGAACGAACGAGGCCAGACCGGCGTGCAGGTTCGGCTCTACAACGATGTCCCGTTTCGCCCACGACCGGACGGCATTCCGAGAGACGAGTTTGAGTGGGATGCCCTTCGTCAGCTCCGCGAGAACCCTGAAACGCCCGTCTATCGTTTCGAAGAAGCCGATGGCCGCCCGGTCCTGCGATATGCCACGACCAGGCGAATGCAGGAAGCCTGCGTGCGCTGCCACAATACACACATGCCCTGGATGGCGATATGGAGCGAACCCGAGCAGGCCTTCGCGGCACGGCAGTGTTGATGGGCGTGACGTTCGGGTCGCTCCTGGGAGCATCGGGGCTGATTCTGGTTTTGACGAATCGACGGCGGTATGCGGGGAAGGCGGAGTGATGAACTGGCAGAAGCGTTCTTCATCGTCGCTTTCTGTTGATTGTTTGGGGGCATTATGTTGTAATAGGCTCCGGATTTTTCCAGCTCGAATCAACTCGCGACGAACTTCGTAGTCCGTAATCTCGGGCACAATGATGCGATGCCCAGCGGATCGGAGTGAGGCCGCCCAGCTTCGACATGCTGCCACTTGTGGTTGATGATTTGGTTTCGAGAGCAGACTCAATGGGCTTGAGTCTAGAAGCACGACTTGACTCACCAGGTCACTCCCTTCTGTTCGGGCGGAAACAGAGGTCGTTCTCCGGCGATTCGTCGGTTCTCATTCAAGGCTGCACAGAGATCGTAGTCGTTGTCCTCCGGAGCCTCGTTCATCGCGGCAAACAGTTCTTCGAGGGACGTCGCGTTTTCCACTCGTTGGCTGTATTCATCTTCCGCACCCGTGAAGGGAAGGATTCTTGCTTCTTCCAGCGCGAACTCTACCTTGGTGCCTTCCGGCAACGCCAGTGGCACTGTGGGTTTGAAAACACGGTTCTCGTAGATGGCCATCACTCTCGCAACCATGGTTCTTCCTCCATTCGCTTCTCATCGAGTGTACCACCGGCGGCGCGCCGTTCCGAGGCCGAGTCGAAGCCGAGGTAGCGGATCACTCCCTTCAAACCTCGCAGCAAGGGATTCGTGGAGGGCCATTCGACCCAGGCGTACACGACGCGACTGAAAATCCAAAGGATGCCCAAGCCGATCACGCAGCCTGCCGTCTGCAAGGGCACGTCCTCGGGTCGGCGCGCGTTGGCCTCCGAGACGAAGTAGACGATGACACCGGTTAGCACGCAGAGAACGATCCCGAGCCGGGCTCGCCACTCTACGCTTGACCAGAACGAATCACCACGATCCGGCGGCGTGCCGAATAAAGGGTCGTCAAAATCATCGAGCGGGCTCATTTAGAATACTGTAGAACTCCAGAAGCCCTGCTTGGAGAAAGACCCCATGCGTCTCGCCATCGTGCTGGTTTTGCTTGCCCCTCTCTGTGTTTTCGCGAAGCTGGAGATTCGCAATGTGCAGCCCGCACACGGCGTCCTCGGGCCGGCTCGCACTTCGGACGATGTGGTTCCTCTCGACGAGTATCTCGTTCGCTATCAAGTGGCCGGCATCAAGCCCGATAAGGATGGCAAGGCCGATCTGGAAATCTCCGCACTCTTGAATGGCCCCGATGGCAAGCCCGTATTTCAGCGGAAAAATCCACCGGCGGCCCGGCCGCTCCCGCTCGGCGGGGATGTGTTGCAAACATTCGGCTCGTTCTCGTTTCCGGAGAAGGCCCCGCTCGGCGTGTACGTGTTGAAAGTCACAGTACACGATCGCACCTCGGACGAGACGACCTCGTTCGAGCGCAAACTCACCTGCAAGGCCCCGACGTTTCAAATCGTCGTGCCGCGATTCTTCCGCGATGCCGAGAGCAAGGTGCCTGCGGGAACCATTGGTCTCGTCGGTGAAACTCTGCATTACTCACTCAAGGTGCTCGGCTACGACAAGAGCCAGAAAAAAGTCGCTCTATTGATGAAAGCGACAATACTCGACAATGACGGCAAGGACGTCGGCGCGAAGCCGCTGGAAGTGAAGGGGGACATCAACGACCCCACAAAGGCGACGGAATCGCGACAGGCAAACTTCACTGGCACGGTGGTGCTGCACCGAGCCGGAGAGTTCAAGCTAAAAATCACCGTCGAAGACACGCTCGGCAAGCAGACGACAACGTTTGAATTGCCGTTGAAAGTTCTGCTGCCATAACAGCCCGGCGAGCGGAGCGGCGTAAGCCGCCCGATTTTGTCAGCATCGGGGCTCGCAGTTCGCGGCTCAAGCAGGCCAATGAGGCCGCGTAAGTTTTTGAACCCACTTCCCTCTTTGCCGGCAGTATTACTGGTAGTGGCCCTTTCGGAGCCGGCATGGATTCGCAAACGCTTGGACGGACCGTTCGTCGATTGCGACAGGCGGCGTTGCCGCACGACCGGCGTACGGATGCCGAATTGTTGCGCGCCTTTTCTGCGAAAGGCGATGCGAGTGCATTCGCGGAAATCGTCTGTCGTCACGGGCCAATGGTTCTGGGTGTCTGTCGGCGCACGCTGCGTGATACAGCCGATGCCGACGATGCATTTCAGGCCACGTTCCTCGTGTTGGTTCGCAAGGCAAGCGGTTTGCGCCAGCCGGAGCGTTTGGCGGGATGGCTCCATGAAGTTGCGTGCCGAACGTCGCGGAAGCTCAGGTCGGCCCGGCTCAAGCGGCAAGGTCGTGAGACCGCCCTATTCGACATCGCGGTTGCCGAGTCGTCGGCCAACTTCATCTGGCGTGAGTTGCGGCCCATCTTCGACGAGGAACTTTCGCGGCTACCCGAGAAGCTGAGAGTGCCCGCCGTCCTCTGTTTTCTCGAAGGGCAATCGAAACGCGAGGCGGCCCGATCGCTTGGCTGGCCCGAAGGCACATTCTCTTCTCGCTTGCAACGAGCACGCGAGCGCTTGCGAATTCGATTTGCCGCGAAGGGGCTGACCTTGTCGTCGGGAGCACTGGCCACGGCCTTGTTCGAAGGAGTCGGCTCGGCCTCGGTTTCTCCAGTGCTGATCGACTCGACAGTTCAATTGATCGCGAAAGACACGCTGGCTTCGACCGCGATCCATTCTCTTGCGAACGGAGTGATGCAAACCATGTTCGTCGCGAAACTGAAAACGCTTGCGGCCGGCGTCATGTTGTGCGGGATATTGGGCACCGGGACGAGTCTGGTCTGGATCCCCGGTTCCGGTACTGGAGAGGCTGTTGCGGGGCAGGAACGGACAGAGACAGGGCCGGTTCCACGAGTCGTAAGCACGGAAACGATTCCACAGCAGTTGGCCGACGGGATCGCGTTCACGCGGAAGAAGATGAAGCAGGAGGAATCGGATGCCGCGTGGTTCGGAACACGGATTAAAGGTCAGACCGACAGCACTTCGGGGACGACCCGGTGGAAGCTGTTTTCTCAGCGCAGTAAACGCGATCGCTTGGCGGACTCCATGGCCAAAGGGGAGGCCACCCAGGCGGATCTCGATCGGCTGGATCGCCAGATTGAACAGACAGAAGAGTTGCTGAAGGCATTGCCGGTGCGTACTCCGGAAGAGTTGCGGCTTGAAGAAGTCACAAACCGCATAGTCGAGTTGCGGAGTCGAGCGACATTTGTTGAGAATATGGTTCGCAGGGGCTACATGACCCAGGCCGAACTGAAGAAGGTTCAGAGCGAGATTGCCCTTGTCGAAGCCGAGGAAAAGCAACTCGTCGGCTCGCCGAAGGCGGATAAGCAACGAGCTTCCCTGCAAGCGGAGCTGGATCTCTATCGCGAACGACTGGCTTGGGAAGAACGGATGTTGGCCAAGAAGTTTGTTACCGAGTCCCAGGTGAGGAAAACCAAGCAGGAGATCGCCCGAGTGGAGGCCGCACTCGCGAAACCAGGAATTCCGAAAGCCCTGGAGCCCATGCGGGCCGCGCTGGAAGCCACCATTCAAAAGCTCGAAAAGATCGTCGAGCAAACGGCCGCTGGAGTCAAAAAAGGGATCGTTCCTCATGCAGAGTTGCTCAACTCGGAACTCACTCTCCTGCGCTACAGGCTCAAATTGGTGCGACTAACCGAGCCAACCGAGGTCCACAAATCGTCCGAGGCACTCTTCAAGAAGCTTGAGGAGATTATTCAGAAATTGTCGGCGGGTGTTGAGAGGGGAACCATCCCTCTGCAGGAACTGTTCAATGCCGAAGCGGTACTTGTAAAGGAAAAGTTTGAGTTACTCGAGCATTCCAACTCTCTCGGTGCAGTCGCAGCAATAGCCTCCGATCCGCGGTTGGCGGCGATGGAGGCCCTGATCAAGAAGATGGAGGAGATCGTGGAAAAGACAGCCGAGGGAGTTCGGAAGGGAATCATTCCACAACAGGAACTCCTTAACGCCGAGCGCACTGTTCTCGAATACAAGTTCAAGCTGCTGGAAATCTTGCCAGCGGCCCGGTCGCCTGCTTCCCCGACGCAGAGCCGCAAGGCGAGCGTCGAAGCCCGGGAAAGAGAACTCGCGCGTGCAGAGATCTTGTTGAAGCAGAAAGTCATCAGCTTGATGGAGGTCCAACGATTGCGGGCACTTCTCAGCCGACTTCGCGCGGAGGAGGCGGAATCACTAGACGAGTATGCTCGCGCTTTGAAACACAGAGAAGCCTCTGTGGCCGAACTTTTAGCCGTCCACGCGGCCACGAAACAAATGCACGAACAAGGGACCGCTTCCCGCACCGATTTGAGAGCGATCAACTTGGCAGTCGCCGAAGCCAAGGTCGATTTGCTTCAGACTGAAACCCGCCGTCACCTCGCCGAGATTGTCGCCATTCGCGAACAAGAACTTCGCGAAGCCAAGGCCCTTCTCGAAGCGAAGCTTAGTCCAATCGAGGAAGTGCGTAAGGCCGAACTCGGACTCGCGGAGGCGAAAGCCCGGCTGGCCAAGGGAAGATAGTTAAGGGGCTGCCAGGTTCCCCGACCGAAGCCGTTCGAGTTCCGCCTGCATTTGAGCTATCAATTTGTCCTTCTCGACAACGGCTCGCTCGGCATCCTTGCGCGCCCGCAGATCGGCCATGCGGGCTTCAACTTCGGTTGTGATTGCCTGCTCAGCGGCCTCGGCACGTTGTTCGGCCGCCTCCGCTCGCGAGTCGAGTTCGGTCAGCGTTCGATCCAGTTCGACGTAATTCGGGATCTTACGGCCACGCGTATCGAAACATGCAACCTGGCCTTCCTCCTCGCCGAGCCACAGCCTTACTTCAGGTAGCCAAACGCGGCCATTGGCACTGATCGGCAATTCTTCGTACTCCGAAGCGCCATCAGGCAACTGATAGTGAATGAACGAGATCGTCCGCGTTTCGTTGGATTCATCGGCATCCACGATCACATAGCGAGGCACACCGGCCTCAGCATATTCCACAACCTTCCTCTCCACATCGTTCACGCGAGTGCTATCCGATGTTACTTCCACAATGAGCGATGGTCGTGTACCTTCATGAACGGTGTTGAATGTCCGCCATAGTTTTCGATGGGCCACATTGAAGATAACGGCCACATCCGGACCGTGCGCGTAAGTACCCTCTTCATCCCACGCCACCCGACAATCAGCCAGGATGATCGCGCCGCTAATCTCCGACACTCGCGACTCAAAAACGTATTGAAGGTAATTGCAATCGTGTGTGTGTGGATCGCTGATCATGTAATGATCCTCCTCTTGAGGATGTAATGCATCTTCCAGGGTCAATGGCACCATCTCCAGGTCGGAAGTCCCATCCGATTTGGTTCGCGGTACGTACCGCCAGCCAAAGCGAAATCGGTACTCCGCCGCTTCGCTCGTGCTTGGTGTTACGGGAAGGGTTGCACTCATGACCGCACTCCATGCCAATTCATTACTTCAACTTAGCAATCAAGTTCACCATCTCAACCGCCGTGGCCGCTGCTTCGTAGCCTTTGTTGCCGGCTTTTCCGCCGGCGCGATCCTGGGCCTGTTCGAGCGTTTGGCAGGTGAGAACGCCGAATATCACGGGAATTCCACACGAAAGAGCAACAGCGGAGATCCCGTTGGTCGCAGCCTCCGCCACATAGTCGTAGTGGTCCGTGTCCCCCTTAATGATGGCACCGAGGCAGATGATGGCCGCGTATTTCTCGGTCTCACCGAGCTTTTGGGCGATGAGAGGAATCTCAAACGAACCCGGTACGCGAACGATGTCGATGCGATCATCCGCCACGCCGTGACGTTTCAATGCATCCAACGCTCCCTCGATAAGCACATCGACGATGAGGGAATTGAATCGGGCCGCGACGACCGCGAAGCGACCGGCCGGGGGGGAACTGTCGCCTTCGTACAGGGGCATTGGCACTCCAACGCTCGGCCAAGGCCGGGCTTCTACTCACACTTGCGAGCTTTAAGATTTGGTCTTCGAATAAATGTTCACGACGCCGACCAATTGAACCTCGCGGCCGTCGACCTCGTGGGAGAACTCGAATGTATCGCCATCCTTCAAACTTGGCTTAAGTTTGACGGACGCTCTCTCCCCGTTTGGCAAGTTCACCTTGATTGAGTCGGCATGCTTGATTTGAGTCCGATCCACCCAGATCGCGAACTCGAAAGTTGGTTGCTTCTTCTTGGCGAGTTTCTTGCAATTCTTGGAAAACTCCTCTTCCGCGTTCTCGGCAAAGCCGCGTTCAAAATCCTTACGCGGGGACGCAAGTTCCTCGGCGCGCTTGATTCGCTCGGACTTGGGCTTGTTGTTGGGGTCGAACGAGTTCAGCGCGACCACGGCGAAGATACCGATAACCGCAGTCGCGACAAGGAACAGGCCGCCGAGGACAATTCCCAGCAGAAAGGCCTTGGTACTCAGCGCGAGAGCGAATCCCCCGACCGACAAGAGAAACACCAACGCCGCGAGCAGGCAAATTTTTATGGCTCGGTCCGACCGAGCCTTACCGAGCATATGATCTTGAACGTGAGCACACTGTGGGCATGGAATGGCCTCGCAAGCGTTCTTCATCTTCCGCGATAGTTGTTCCTTCGCCTTTCGGGCCGCACGTTTCTTAGCACCCGATTCGTCCAGGAAGTAGACACTGTTCCCATAGCCTTCGCCGCTCCTGGATAGCTCGTAGACGAAGTCGGTTTCACACTCCTCACAGGTCACAAGCCGAATTGTGGTCTTCTCGACCGTGACGGTGTGTTGATTATTCACAATCAGCACTGGAGGCTCCAATCACTTATAAGTTCATGTTGGAAAGAAACTCACCGTTCGACTTGAACCGCCCCATGCGGTTGGACAGCATCTCCATCGCCTCGACGGGATTCATGTCGCTTAGCACTTTGTGCAGGATATACACCCACTTCAGTTCGTCCTCAGGACGCAGCAAATCCTCCTTGCGGGTGCCCGAGGCATTCATGTTGATGGCCGGCCAGACGCGCTTGTCGACCAGACGGCGATCGAGATGCAATTCCATGTTGCCGGTGCCTTTGAACTCCTCGAAAATCACATCGTCCATGCGGCTGCCGGTTTCGACGAGGGCCGTGGCGATGATGGTGAGCGAGCCCCCCTCCTCGACATTACGGGCGGCACCGAAGAATCGCTTCGGCTTGTGCAGAGCACCGGCATCTACGCCGCCGGAAAGGATCTTGCCGCTGGATGGCAGTTCAGTGTTGTAGGCTCGGGCCAGCCGGGTGATCGAGTCGAGAAAGATGACCACGTCCTGTCCGTACTCGACCAGCC
>Ga0105044_10010802_pt1 | contig 12463 bp, 9 predicted proteins | sample MAT01_FD_78092 | JGI IMG/M metagenome (GOLD analysis project Ga0105044, IMG submission 78092) | Freshwater microbial communities from Lake Fryxell liftoff mats and glacier meltwater in Antarctica - MAT-01 | ecosystem: Environmental > Aquatic > Freshwater > Ice > Liftoff microbial mat | place...
GAAGTATTCGCTCAAGGAGGAAGTGTCGATGCCGTTGATGTATCCACAAACGCTCTCAAAGAACTGAGTGACATTAATGACTCAAAGTTCAGGAAAATTCAAGGGTGCATTCCTAAAACAACGCTACCTGACGATCACTATGATCTTGTTATCTCCACGGAGCTTATAGGCTACCTGCCAGCACAAGAACATAGGCTTTATTTCTCTGAGCTTTCTCGAGTTATTAAAAGCAAAGGGCTTGTTCTTTGCTCTACGTCATTGGATATTGATACCGATGGAGCTCTAGAGCGGTTCTCTACGCTTGCAGAAACAGAATTCCAAATTATTACCTGGTCTGTGAGTTACCACACCCTTTTATTACGAGTAGTAAAATTTTTCAAAGCTCCAGCGCGCTATGCCAAGGCCAGCAAGCTGCCAGACATGCGTAAACATGAGCTGAAGCAAAAGCGCCCCTGGGGGCAAAAGTGGTTTCGATTTAATACATCGCCATTTATAGGTAAAATTTGGGGGATCATCCAGATTGCAACCACACCAATCGGGCATTTCATTGAAAACCAAAAGTCTCTTGTGTTGATGATGGAAAAAATATGTCGTTTTTTTTCCGCCGAGAATGGAATTAGCCATGCCATATTCGTCGGTAGAAGGCACCCAATACTGCAACCGACCGAATTGGAGATGATGGCAAACGAACGTAAAGGAAAAAAACAGGTCTGGGAGTAAACTAATGACAAAACGTCTGCTACTCGTTGATTTCGATGGCACATTTGTGGACTCCATGCCAGCCCTTTGGGAATGCTATAATCAATTTCTGGAAGAACATGAAAAAAAGGGCTCTCGCGCTGAATTTGAACGGTTGATTGGACCAACAATAAAAGAGCTGGTAATCCATCTTAAGAAGACACATGGGCTAGAAGAGGATGAAAAGATCTTGATTGAAAGGTATCTGTACCTACTGCAGTCTGCCTACGCCCATATTATAGCACCCATAGCTGGGGCTGTAGAATGCCTTGAGCGCGCAAAAGAGCATCAAATTAAAATTGGACTTGTGACATCAGCACCGCAAGATATTGTTAAAAAATTTCTATCTAATCATCTTCTTACATCACTATTCGATTGTATTGTTACACCCCTTCCAGATGAGCCATCAAAGCCTGATCCAGCCATATATTTAAGAGCTTTACATGAAGCTCAAACGCCAGCTAGAAATGCCTACGCAATTGAAGACTCTGCTTCTGGCTGTAAAAGCGCAAGCGATGCAGGCGTCAAAGTAATCGCTTTAAGCCAAACGAAAATTCCAAATGTCTTTACCTACGCCAAAGACTGGTATGCGGTCTGGGAGCTGCTTTAATAAGGAAGTTTCATGGAGCACTTTTTCCTTCAAGATCTCGTGATCATTTTTGCTCTCTCAATTGCAGTCATATTAGGGTGCCATCGGTTAAAGATACCTCCGATTGTGGGTTTCTTAATTACAGGTGTACTGGTCGGCCCTCATGGCCTTGGATTCATCAAAGATTCAAGCGTTGTTGAGGTTTTTGCCGATGTCGGTATTGTATTGCTGCTATTTGCTATCGGGCTTGAGTTTTCGATGACAAAGATTCTGGAGTATAGGCGTTTCTTTTTTATTGGTGGCGCCATCCAAGTGTTCTTGACATTTCTCATGACAACCGCGCTTTCACTATTGTTTGGAAAAGCTTTTGGCCCGTCTGTATTTTTTGGGTTTCTACTTGCTCTTAGTAGTACAGCCATTGTGCTACGTCTTTTGGATGAGAAATCTGAAACTGAATCTCCTCATGGTAAGCTGATTATAGGGATCCTAATTTTTCAAGACATCGTCGCTATACCGATGATGCTTGTAACTCCCCTGCTTAGTGGAGAAACATTTGCCCTTTCTGGAGATCTACTTCTTCGCATTGCTGGAGGTTTTTGTTTACTGCTGCTCATTCTTGTTACAGCGCATCGAGTGGTACCAAAGTTACTCTACCATGTAGCCAAAACCCGCAGTCGGGAGCTGTTTATCTTAAGTGTTTTAACGCTTTGCTTTGCTGTTGCCCTTCTGACATCAAAAATTGGGTTATCATTATCTCTTGGGGCTTTTTTGGCTGGGTTACTAGTTGCAGAATCTGAATATCGTCATGAGGCTATAAGCGATGTGCTTCCATTTCAGGATGTGTTTACAAGCTTTTTCTTCGTGTCTATAGGCATGCTGTTGGATGTGTCATTTTTGCTTGCGCAGCCATTTCTTATAATGGCACTCACAGCAACAACCATGTTATTGAAGATCGCTGGGGCAGGTATTGCAGGTTTTGTGCTGAAGATGCCACTTAGAGCAACAGTGCTTGCAGCTATAGCTTTATGTCAGATTGGGGAATTTTCATTTGTACTAGCGAAGAATGGCCTAAAATATGGCCTTGTTGATGACTATGGATACCAAATGTTTTTATCGGTATCGTTACTTTCGATGGGACTCACACCACTGTTAATATCGCTTGGGCCTCAAATTGCTTCGCTATTATTGCACTTGCCGCTACCAAGTAAAATGAAATCGGGCCTATCAGCCAAACCTCAAGAGCATAAACCCTCTTTAGCAGATCATATCATTATCGTTGGATTTGGTTTGAACGGTCGGCAGCTTGCGCTGTCGGCAAAAAAATTCAACATCCCCTATATCATTATAGAAATGAATCCTGAAACAGTTAGGCAAGAAAAGAAAAATGGAGAGCCCATATATTTTGGAGACGCGTCCCACGCTTCTGTCTTACGCCATTTAGGCATTGAAGAAGCTCGAATTGGCGTTGTTGTCATTAACGATGCGGCAGCTAGCTGCAGAATTGTTGCGCTTATGAGAAAGCTAAATCCCGCGTTATACATATTAGTAAGAACACGCTATTTCCAGCAGATGGATGCCTTTTACACCCTTGGTGCAAATGATGTCATTCCAGATGAGCTAGGAACCTCTATAGAGATATTCTCACGCGTATTAGAGATCTTTCAGACACCTCAAGAAACAATCGAAGCCATGATTTATGACATCCATAAAGATCTCTATACCAATTTAAGATTATTTCATAAGAATGAACCTTCTCTTTACGATTTGAAATTTGGACACTGCCATTTAGGAGTGGAATCAATACACATAGGTGAAAACAGCAATTTGGTTGGCAAAAGCGTTGTGGAATCGGGTTTACGAAAAGACCATGGTATTACAATAATTGCCATCAAGAGAAAAGGTGAGGTTTTGTATAACATTGATGCAGATATGCTAATTCATGAAGATGACGTTCTGACGGTCACAGGCGAGCAGTCACGCATAACACGCTTCAAAAAGCTTCTCAAAGGCACCCATGTGGCACCTTAAGTAATGAAAGGAAATAACTATGGAAAATGGTAAACAGACGCCTGAGGTTAATCAAGATGGCATCTATTTCGAACTAGCCCAGAATACTGATAATAATTGTTACCAAGTTATGCAATGGCGCAATGATGAAGACACGCGCAGATTTTCATTTCACACAGAGGTAAAAGAATTTTCAACCTACCGACAGGAGTTTTCGGAGTGTTTTCTATTTCCAGATCTGCCTCCCCTATTTCTACGTGTTGGTAATGAACGCTGTGGCTTCGTAAGCTTTTGTCCATGCATAAATCCGTGCGATCAGACCCGCAAAGCTGCAGAGATTTCTATAAATCTCGCGAAAGAGCATAGAGGTAAAGGCTTCGGAAAAAAATGCCTTATGGCTGTGCTGCCATGGATCAAACAACAGGGTTATGATGACCTGATCGGCTATATAAAGCCAGGCAATGCGCAGTCCCAAAAGGCGTTTTTAAATGCAGGCTTCAAGCAAACTCAAGATGCGTCTCGAATGATATTTGAAACAAGCACATGGCAAAAGGCGTATACCTATATTGCAGAGTTAACACCAAAGCGTAAACACAAAGAGGTGCTCATCATCGCAGAGGCGGGCTCTAATTGGAGAATGGGCACCCCAAAGCGCGATTTGTCCATGGGCAAGGTGTTAATCGATATTGCAAAAGATGCTGGAGCCGATGCTGTAAAATTCCAAGTTTTCCATCCGAAAACACTTTACGCTGGATCTGCCGGCAGTTCGTCGTACTTGACTCAATCAAACATCACAGAGGAAATGAATGAACTCTTTCAGGATCTCGCACTGAGCGTTGATCTGATTCAAGAGTTTTATGCTTATTGCCAAAGCGTCGATATCGAATTTATGGCAACAGCCTTTTCCGAAAATGACTTTGCCACCATAGCTCCATTCGTGAAGAGGAATAAAATAGCCTCCTATGAGCTATCACATATCCATTTGCTTAAACTTGCTGCTAAATCCTTAAAGCCTCTTCTACTATCTACAGGGGCAGCAACGGAAGATGAAATCGCTTGGAGCGTAGATACCTTTCGTGGATACGGAGGGAAAGATCTTACTCTTTTACAATGCACAGCGGCGTATCCAGCACTCCCGGAAGCCATGAATCTACGCACGATACCTTGGTTACAAAAGCGCTTTCAATGCGAGGTCGGCCTTTCAGACCATAGCCGACATCCGCTTGCTGCGCCTGTTGCCGCAATAGCTTTAGGAGCAACAGTCATCGAAAAGCATTTTACTTTGGATAATAAACTTCCAGGCCCTGATCACAGCTTTGCTATTTTACCAAATGAGTTAAAAGAAATGATCGTGGCCATTCGGCAAGCGGCAACCATGCGAGGAGCTGTAGTCAAATGCGTCGCGCCTCAAGAGGAAGAGCTTCGTGCATTTGCAAGAAGGGGTATACAAGCGACAAATGATATAAAGGCTGGAGATATTCTGCAAGAGAAGGTAAATATTGCAATACTGCGGCCTGGCAACAATGCTTTAGGGCTCCATCCCCGCTATCTTGCAGGGATGGTAGGTAAGAGAGCCACGCGCGCAATTCCCCTTGGGCAAGGGCTCACGTTTGAGGATTTTGAGTCTGCGGAGGAGTCTCCTGAAGCTTAAGAGCCTCTACTTCTGTAGTCAGCGCGTCGATTCTTTTGTCTAGAATGCGTAGCTGAGCTTTCAACTCTTTTATACGCTTTTGTTTAGCCTCATCCTTAGTTCCGTACAATGATCCTTGAGGAGTCTCCGCCGTTGCTGCTGGAGCTGCCAATTCATTATTAACTTCATCCCGTATTAACTTATATTTTTCTATAGAGAGTTCTTTGACCAGTTTCTCATCTTTATTGCCTTCAGCAACTTTTATTTGAGCTACTAAACTAACAATTGGATGCTTAGCATCAAGTTCATTTAATTTCTTGTCTGTATTTTCAATGGCAAATGTATTAGATGCCATTATTTCGTATTTCTGGTTAACTTTATTTTGATCCAATGCAAACATACGATAGCTCCTAAGCTCTTTCTGCATCTCATTGATTTTACCTGTATTGTCTTTAATAGCTGTTTCGGCGCTGGCAAATTCATTTTTAAGTTTTGCGATTGCAGTGGTTACTGGTGTTGAATCAGTAGGAGGAGGATCGGTCAACATACTCTTAGCCAATTTCACTAATTCAGAATCGCTATTGTCGACAGTGCTTACTGTAACCCCACCTAGAGCGACACCTGGTTTTGGTGCTGCAGCTTGTTCAACTATAAACGCTTTTAAAGCGGCGTTTCTTGCTTGTTCATCTGAGTTGTCCTTAACAATCTCATAAAGATCACGATGACTATCGGTGTTGCTAGTTAACTTTTCATTTTTTTTATTCAAATTTGTTGTGTCCTCATCATAGGTTTCTTTCATCGCGTGATAAGCGTCGCTCCTATCAATTTGTTTCTGTAGCAGCTCATTCTCATCCGTTTTATCTTTCTTTTCTTTTTTAAGACCCGTTTCCTCTATCTCATGCCTTTTCATCATTTGAGGCCCTTTAACGTCGTCAATTTGAGAGCTCGCAAAATTCTTAGCCTCATCTTTATTAACATATTTTGTAGCAGCCAAAGCTCCCATCATGAATATTGGGACGCCAATTAATGCTATAGGGCAGAATGGGGCTGCAATGATGCAACCTAGAGCCGCTATCATCAAGACAAAAGGCGCAATCTTAATAGCTGTTTTTATTACAGCTTTGCCGGCGTCGGCGATAGGTTTGAACACATTCTTTTGAACATCAGCACCTGTAACTTGTTTATCACCCTCGCGTTTGAATAGTTTATTGAATTTCTCTGCCATGTATGTTGCTGCTCTTTCAGCAAATTTTGGTTCTGGAGTGGCTCGAGTCTCTCGTGTAGCATCCCCTTGTCCAGCTTGGGGAGTCGCTGTTTGCGTGCCTGTAGTCGCTGTTGAAGCAGCTGGAGTCAAAGTTACTGCAGGTTGATCGACTGGCGGCTTTACCTGCGGAGGATAACTGACTTGTGGTGAACTTACACTTATTCTCACAGAACCATCCATACTGCACCTCGAAGTAAAAGGTTGTCACTCACAATAACTTAATCAATCGAACTCATTATACAATTTCAACTTTTTTATCGACAACACAAATTCAAACAAACACAATTTGTAATGCTAGAAAACACACATTAAAAAGCCTTTCCATATCGTCCGAATCCCATTAGATCAGGAGATCAACTTGAATGAGTGAACATATAGAGGAGCAGCCAAACTATTTTGGCTGTTTATTCAGTTTTGCTCTCTCTCTGTGCTCTGTGGTGAATAATTGATCTTGTTCTGAAGCTCTCTGCGAACCTCTGCGTTCTCGACGTCTCTGCGTCATTGCTATTTGCTGCTCTTGTTTTTTTGCCCCGTTGCTCTCTGCGAACCTTTGCGACTTTGTGTCTTTGTGTCCAATTGCTACTTGTTATTTCCCAACAGCTTTTTTAGCGAGATTTCCTATCAGCCTCTGCGCCTTTGCGTCCAATTGCTATTTGCTGCTCTTGTTTTTTTGCCCCGTTGCTCTCTGCGAACCTCTGCGTTCTCGGCGTCTCTGCGAACCTCTGCGTTCTCGGCGTCTCTGCGTCATTGCTATTTGCTGCTCTTGTTTTTTTGCCCAGTAGCTCTCTGCGTCTCTGCGTCATTGCTATTTGCTACCAACCTCCGCGCCTCTCAACTTAAACCACTAACTTTCAGCAGCATAACATCTCACGCAAACAAAAAGTCATGTTTTTTTTGACACAAAACAAAAGCTTAGGTACAAGAAGGAATTAGGATGACTTTCGTGGATGTAAGCCTTTCTTGCGGTCACATTGGTCATTAGCATAGAATAAAAAACAAAAAAAATGAGGTTATAAAATGGCTATAAATCTAAAACAAGTAAGAGAAAAACTAAATCAAAAATTGCCTGCACATCCAGAATGGCTACAAGAGCTACACATTAAAGACGCTTCTGAGCTTAGCTCTCTAAGCGATTCTCAGCTAGAGCAACGTTTATCACCAAAAATTCTTGGTTTTCTTTCCGGTCAAAACCAAGATTCCTCTTGGTCAGGCAAAGAAGGCGATGATGGAAGACAAGACGCTGCACAATCTCCAAAAAGAGAAGATTGGAAAGCTGGCAAAAAAGACGATGGGCACTCTGGCAAGTAATTAAAGCTTTTTCTGAGAGGAAAGTCGATACTCGGCGCGGCCTGTCCGGTCGATTATAGTTTCCTCTCAGAAGCTTTCATTAGGAGATCATGACCTCAGAGGAGTAATCAGATCGTGTCAAACCCACACCATATCTCTGAAAGTGATGATTCAAAGCAGTCAGGGGAGCTGTCGTGGGAGGTGATCCAAAAACGAGATTTTCTCGCTCAAGTTTCATTATTTACACAGCTGACAGAAGAGCAAATTTCTCATTATGCTCTGAAGATCGATGAAAGAGCGATCGCTGCAGGCACGCTTATTTTTAATGAGGGAGATCTCGGTGACGAGTGTTACCTAATCAAAGAAGGCAAAGTTGAGATATCAACCAAAAAAAATAGTGAGGACCGCAAAAGTATAGCAATCCTTGAATCATCGATGATTTTTGGTGAGCTAGCACTACTTTCAGATGACCCTAGAAGTGCAAGTGCTACTATGATAGAGGATGGGGCGCTATTGGTGATAAAAAAAGATCTCTTCCAAGAGCTTCTTCAAGCCCATGTGAATGTTGCAGAGTCTATTGTTTCATTGGCGATGGAGCGCGCACACCCCATGCATGCCGAAGAAGTCTTTATATTTCATCGCACGAGCACTGAAGGCGAAGAGATATCGATATTGAAGCATTCGACATTAAAAAAATACTACCAATTATCACCTCTTGGCCTATTTGTATGGGAACATCTGAATGGAGAGATGTCGATTCAAGAGGTGATCCTTCAAGTACTGCAAAAATATGGAGCATCGGCAACGAATAAAGCTTACAATATCATATTCGACCTTTGGGAATTAAATTTTTTGTACTTCCCTTCACTATTAAATTTTCTTTCAAGTCAACAACCACTACCCAAGGTAATTACTACCCCGTCGGGACTTGCCTATTTAAAACAGCGATTACGAAAAATTTTTATTATAAAAAAAATATTCCCTGATATAGACGCAGACATCACTAGAATTTATAGTAAATATATTAAAAATGCATTTACTCCATTTACTCTAAAAACAATAAAACTTCTTACATATTCAGGACTGATATTACTGCCGATTTTAATCTATTTGACCATAACTTCAACAAAGCCAATCAACCATCCAGTAATACTTTTGCTGGCCGTTTATACAACGCACCTTCTTACGGTGATACCACATGAACTTGCGCATGCATTTACAACGAAATCTTTCGGCCGTGAAGTTCACTCTGCTGGGATTATATTTTATTGGGTTGGCTTATTTGCCTATGTAGACACCACAGATATGTGGCTTAGCAACAAAAAATCTCGCATCACAGTCGATCTGGCAGGCCCGGCAATGGACCTTTGCATAGCATCAGCAGCAATATTTTTAGGACTCTTTATCTCTAGCCCTTTCATAAGCTTCTTTTTTTTGGCGGTGGCTTTGCTACTCTATTTTGATGTCTCTATAAATCTTACACCTATGGCTGAAAATGACGGCTACCATGCCCTCAGTAGCCATATGAGAAATCCAAAATTGATGAACCAAAGCGATGAATTTTTAAAAATAATTTTCAGAAATCCAAAAAATGCTGCTTATCTTATAAAAACTCATCACAATGAAACAATCTACTGGTCTGCATGCCTACTCGGAACTATAGTCTCCACTCTGATTGCTTTTGCTGGGCAATTGTTGATTCAAAAAATAGTCCCAGAAACATTTATGGGCATATCTAGCTCTTATTTATTATGGTTTTTACCTGCTCTTGTGCTCATATCCTTTGCATTGAAGGTCACTTTTCGGGTAAAAAATAATAAACAGTAAAAGGATTGCTCATATGAAAATTCTAGTGCCAACAGATATGTCACCAGCAGCAAATCGCGCGCTACGTTATGGAGCAAACCTTGGCAAGATGCTGTCTGCAGAAATCATACTGCTCCATATTGTGCAGGTGGAAACCCCACCCCTAGCGCAAGTCTTCGGATTCATTGAAAAGGAAATGGAAGATATCACCATCGAGAGCGCAAATAATGAGCTTGCACAGCAAGCACAAGCATTAAAATCGCAAAACCCGAACCTCGCAGTAACCTTTAAAGCCATCTTGGGTACCGCTGCAAATGAAAAAATAGTTAATTTTGCCATTGACGAAAACATTGATTTCATATGCATGGGTACAAAAGGAGCATCGGGAATAAAAAAGCTACTTTTAGGTAGCAATGCCACGGCTGTGATCAACAAAAGCCCAATACCCGTGATTACAGTACCGACAAGCTATAAAGACGATAAGATCGAACGTATCATATTTGCCTCTAATCTTCACAATGCGTTATCAGAAATAAAACCCATTGTCCATCTTGCCAAAATACTAAAAGCTGAGATTTGCATTCTCAACATTGCGAAAGCGGAATCAACTACAGAATCGGTCGAGACAGAAACTCTGCTAAAAAATATAATAGGTACACATGGTTACGATAAAATCAGCATCAAGGTTATTCATAATGAGCACATCATCGAAAGCATGGAAGAATTTGTAGCCACAAGCCAAGGAGACCTCCTAGCCATGCACACCCATGAAATGGGTTTTTTTGAACAATGTGCTTCTCATAGCCTTTCAAGAGAAGAGGCCTTTCACCCAGCTGTGCCACTGATCACTTTTAAAGGTTTTGAAACTATTTAACCGCAACTTCTCTGGATTTTTAGCATCAATGAAAAAGTTTCTTGCGACCTTGAACATCTTCGGTGAGTACATAGTCCTCACGGTAAAAGTTTTGTGGATCTCCCTATTTCGGACACCAAATTTCAACCTTATTCGCGACCAGATGTACGAGATTGGTGTACTTTCACTCCCCGTGGTTGCAATCACAGGTTTCTCAACAGGGATGGTTTTAGCTGCGCAGTCCTTTTTTCAGCTCTCAGACAAGGGGCTCTCAAGTGCAACAGGGCTCATGGTCACAAAAGCTATGATGGTTGAGCTTGGCCCAGTTCTAACAGCATTTATGGTTACTGGCCGCGTTGGCGCCTCCATGTGTGCAGAGCTTGGTACAATGCGTGTCACAGAGCAAATCGATGCTATGAGATCTATGGCTGTAAACCCTCTTCGGCACCTTGTAGCGCCAAGGTTTATTGCAGGCATCATGACATTGCCACTTTTGACAGTGTTCAGCTGCATCATGGGCATTATTGGCGGCTACATGATTGCGGTATTGTATTATCATATGAGTCCAAATGACTTTTTGGACCCGCTACCAGCTCATATCACTACTTTCGATTTCGTCAGCGGTTTAATTAAAGCTGTAGTATTTGGATTTATCATCATCACCATCTCATGCTACAGAGGCATGACGACTAAAGGCGGCGCTGCAGGTGTTGGTAAAGCGACCACAAATAGTGTTGTTGTTTGCTATATCGTTATACTTATTGGTAATTTCTTGCTGACCGTAAGCATGAATAACTTTTATAATTACGTACTTGATATGATCGATCGCTTGTAAGGGAGAGGAAGTGGAAACAGAAAATGCCATCGTTATCAGAGACCTATGGAAAGGGTATAATGGTTTACAGGTACTTAAAGGACTGAGCTTTGACATCCCTCGTAGTAAAACGGTTGTGATCCTTGGCCGCTCTGGCGTGGGGAAGAGCGTCCTTCTACGGCAAATATTAGGTATAGAGCTGCCTGATAAAGGATATATCGAGGTAAATGGTAAGCGTATATCTTCGATGAATGAATCTCAAAGATATGAAGCGGTAAAGAAAATGGGCATGCTTTTCCAAGGAGCGGCCTTATTTGACTCCATGAATGTCGGTGACAATGTAGCCTTCTATTTACGGCAGCACATGAAAAGCCTAAGTGAAAGTGAAATTAGGGATATGGTAGCAGATGCGCTTGCAACAGTCGATCTTAAAGACACCGAAAGCAAAATGCCCTCAGACCTATCTGGTGGCATGCGTAAACGCGCAGCACTAGCCAGGCTTATCGTCTACGATCCAGATATCATACTTTATGACGAGCCGACAACGGGTCTTGACCCGATAACCGCTGGTAACATTAACGAGTTGATACTATACACGCAGGAAAAATGCAACGCCACAAGCGTCGTAGTGACGCACGATCTTATCTCTGCACTGAAAATCGGCGATATTATAGCTTTTCATTCCGATGGAAAAATTTACTATTCAGCACCTAAGAATATATTTATGGAAACCGACGATCCAATCATAAAACCCTTTCTGGATAGTGCGTTGTTGCCGGAAATCAATTGGAATAAGGACAGGAAATGAAAGACCAATTAAAAAATATGATGATAGCAGCATTCGTGATCGCAGCCTTCGGCATCATCACGTTTATCATGATGTTTCTACACCCGAACATTGGCAATGAAGGAAAAATCTTACGTGTGCGTTTTGCCGATGTGGACAAAATCAGCCCTGGTACCCGTGTAAATTTCGGGGGTAAACCTGTTGGCGAAGTGATGGAAGTACAAGAGATAAAAACCGAAAATGGCGCAAGAATTGAACATAATGGCTTAATCTATATCTATGAGCTACTACTTGCAATTGATTCTAGCGTTACCGTGTACACTACAGATGAAATTACTTCTCGTACATCGGGTCTGCTGGGGGAAAAATCTGTCGCCATAACCCCAATGCCACCAAAGAATGGTGAAAAACTCATTCCTATAAAGGGCGAGATTATTTATGCCTCAGAAACAGGCTCTGTGGAATCAACACTCAAGCAATTGAAAAATGTCTCCGGCAAACTTGAAGCAGTTCTTGATGCTACAATTGACGCTCTTATGACCATGAAAAATGAGAAGGCATGGGAAAATATAGCCGTAGCATTGGACAATATTGCAGACATCACTATAGAGATGAATCAACCAGAGAAAATTCAATCCATATTCGATAATGCAGATATGATGATGCAAAATCTTGAGGAAATGACTAC
>Ga0105044_10010805_pt1 | contig 12462 bp, 2 predicted proteins | sample MAT01_FD_78092 | JGI IMG/M metagenome (GOLD analysis project Ga0105044, IMG submission 78092) | Freshwater microbial communities from Lake Fryxell liftoff mats and glacier meltwater in Antarctica - MAT-01 | ecosystem: Environmental > Aquatic > Freshwater > Ice > Liftoff microbial mat | place...
TCGATCCGGAGGAGGAATCGTCCGCCGCTTTCCCGAGCCAGGGTGAACGCGGCGAGAGCCGAATAGGCATGGCCCTTGTGAAGCCTCCCGGTAGGGCTGGGAGCGAAGCGGGTGACCGGGATGATGGAGGGCAACATTGCCATGAAAACGCCGAAAACTTCGCAAAATGGCCTCGATTTCACAAAAATCGTCAAAAAAGGCGGGGTGAGGAATGCTTTGGGACGATTCGGCTCCAGCTCCGATGGGGCGCGGGATGGAGGAGTTCGGGCTAGGCGAACAAGACCGTGAAACAACTATTAAGTATGCCTTTTGTTTGAAAAATTACTAGACAGTCATATCAAAAATTTGGTTTAATCCAGTTAGCAATCACCCCATACGGGCCAAGCAGCGGATCAAACCGCAGCCGCCTCCCCCTATCGATGCCGAACAAAACCCTTCTTCTCCACCGTCAGCAGGACGGTTTCGCCGCGTCGCTCCGACGCTGTTTTTGGTCACGTGCCTTTGTGATCGCCGCCCTTTTCCCTGGGCTCGCTTTCTGGACGATCCCTGCAAGTGCCAACCCCAGCGGAGGCGTGGTAGTGAGCGGCGATGTTTCGATCGGCCTCAATGCGGGAGGCGAACTGGGGATCACCCAAAGTTCGCACCGGGCGATCATCGAGTGGGATTCCTTCTCGATCAATCAGGAGGAGACGACCCGGTTTTTCCAACCCAACAGCAGCTCTGTCGCGCTCAACCGGGTGATGGGAGGCGATCCGAGCTCCATCTTTGGTTCCCTAAAGGCGAACGGAAATGTTTTCGTGATCAACCCGAACGGTATTCTCGTCGGGCCGAATGGCTCGATCGACGTGAACGGTCTGGTGCTATCGACCTTGGACGTAAAGAATGGGGAATTCCTGCGCGGGAGGGATTTGGAGTTCGCCGGGACCTCGGGCAAGGGGATCGTTAACCAGGGGCGTATCCGCGGCATCGGAGGCGATGTGTTTATGATCGGACGCACGGTGACGAATTCCGGTTCGATCCGGGCGGGTGGCACGGCGGGACTGGCTGCGGGCGAGGAAGTGCTCTTGAAGCAGGATGATGGCAAACGAGGAGAACGACTCTTCGTCCGTGCAACCGGGAGCGGCGTGAGTGGGACGGGAATCCTCAACGATGGGAGCATCGAAGGGGCGGCGGTGGAACTTAAGGCGCACGGGAATTTGTATGCCCTCGCGATCAACAACAAGGGCACGATCCGCGCGACAGGAGCGGAGACCATCGGTGGGCGGGTTTTCCTCAGGGGAGTTGGGGGCGGAGTGCGGAACTCGGGATCGATCCGGGCGACCAGTCCGTCTCCGGGAAACAGCGCGAGCGTGCTGATCGCTTCGGCGTATGCAAGGGTTGATGGGGCGATCAAAGCGGAGAACATCCAGATCGCGGTGAGTCAAAAGGCGGACATCGGAGGGCAGCTCGACGCGTCCCATGCGACTGGTCGGGGCGGAGCGATTACAGTGGAGGCGCCTGAAATCAATTTTGGTTCGGCGGCGCAAGTGAGCGCCGACGGTGCGGAAGGTGGTGGCGATGTCAGGATCGGCGGAGGCTTTCAAGGTCGCGATGAGTCCATCATAAATTCCCGCAGTGTGATCGTTCAAGAAGGCGCTCGGATTTCGGCGGATGCTCTGTCCATCGGCAATGCCGGACGAGTGGTTTTGTGGGCTGACGAGGCGATGGAGTTTCATGGCACCATCAGTGCCGCCGCGCTCGGTAGCCATGGTGACGGAGGATTGGTGGAGGTGAGCGGAAAGGAAACCCTGCTCTTCGATGGCATCGTTTCAACTCTCTCACGCAACGGGGGGAGCGGCTCGCTCCTGCTCGACCCGAATGACCTGACGATCAGTGGTTCCTTGAACTCGGCGAACAACATCAATGACGGAACCTTGGAGAACCTCGTCGAGGCCAACAATGTGATCGTCTCGACCAAGTCTGTCGAGCTCGACGACGGCAACATCACGGTCACTGGAAATGTGGTGTATGACAGTGCGAACTCCCTGACGTTCCTCGCCCAAGGGGATGCGGTCTTCCGGGCCTCGGTGCAGAATGAAGGCAGTGGTGATGTGAATGTCGTGGCCGGTTGGGACGGGAGCACCGGATTCTCCGCTGGCCCCGCCGGCGGGGCCGAGACCGGCGTGGTCGCGATGGAGGACTTTTTCAGCTCCACTGCAAGCTACGGCAATGCCAAGGCCAGCGGAGGTTTCGGCTCGGTCATCCTGAACAATGCCTCGAGCCGGGTCGTGGTCGGCAGTCGGCATGGGGCAACCCAGGTGGCGGGCTACGGATTGGATTTGTTTCTTGGAGCCAATGCGGGAGGCCGCGATCTTTTCGTCGGCTTTCGCGACGTGAACAGCGATCTCGGCGACCTTGCGGCAACCGGGGATATTCGGGTGGAGGTGCGCGATGCCATCACTTTGCAGAATTCGGGGATCGGTCGGACGGACGGTGCGAAACTCGGGATCGGTCACGGTGGATCGGGTGGAGACACGAATCCCGGTCCCGGTGATCTATCGGGCGACATCGTGATCAAGGCCGGGGTCGGCGGTCTCGGAACGGGTAACATCATTCTCGTGAACGAAGGCGTTTCGGCCGGGGCCGGCAGCGAGCGCGAGAGGGTCGTGATCCAGATCGGTCACGGTGGCCGCAGAGTTCATGGAGTTCATAGCGGCGCCATCACCATCGACACGACCGAGGGCACGACTGGCCTCCTCAGTCTCAAATCTGGCGACGGTGGCAACAACGGAGCGATCATCGGACATGGCGGGATGGAAAACGGAGTCAATGCGAATGGCCTACGCCGGACGCCCCTAAGCTTGTCAGGTGACATCGACATTCGAACCAAGGGCGACATTTCCCTGGAGGCCGGTTCGTCCCGCGGGGCTGATCCGTCCGCTTCGTGGAGGCAGACGACGGATGCCTTCGTCCAGATCGGTCACGGAGGACGCAACTCTGACGGTGATCACAGCGGCACGATCGTGATTCGGGCGGGTGGCAATCTGGTGGCCCGCTCCGGCGACCAGGTGCGCAACTATGCGATGATCGGGCACGGTGGCCACAGCAGTGACGGCACGCACAGCAGCCTCATCGATATCTCATCGGGTGGGAATCTGATCTTCGATGCCCGCGGACTTGGCGGCGAACCAGTTACCAACACCCGCAACGAGACATTTGTCCAACTGGGACACGGTGGCTATGCATCGCGGGGCGACCACCACGGTGAAATCGTGGTGAACTCGGGTGGCAATATTGAATTTTATGGTGGGGACGTTTCACCCGGCGGTGTCACCGCGTATCGGGCGTATGCCCAGTTGGGACATGGCGGCCTCGACTCCGATACTCCGAATAACAATGTGACCAGTCCAGGTTTCTCGGGTCGCATCCAAATCGATGCCGTCGGGGATTTGATTTTTCAAGCCGGAAATGGCGATGAAGCCTTCGCCCAGTTGGGACATGGTGGAACTTACAGCAAAGGCGTGCATGGCGGGGATATCGGAGTGGATGTGGGCGGCGAGATCGCCTTCACCGCCGGGCGTCGTCTCGGCTATGTCCAGCTCGGCCACGGTGGCTACGACGCGGATGGGGTGAAAACGGGTAACTTCGACATTCGGGCCGGAGGCGACATTACCTTTCTCGCAGGAGTCGGAACCCAGGCGCGGGAGTTTCGGGCGAATGCGCAACTGGGTCACGGTGGCTATAGCACCGATGGAGCGCATCAGGGGGATATCTTGGTGGCATCGGGCGGAGCAATCGACTTCCGGGCCGGAAATCTAAGTGATAACTTCGCGCAGATCGGGCACGGCGGACGGTCCCGTTCCGCTTCGACTACCGAAGGATTTTCCGGCGATATCTCCGTGACCGCAGCGAACGGGATTTCGTTCACTGCAGGGACAATGCTCGCGAGAACGGGGGCGAATGGCTTCCGTGATCGTGCTCCATTCACGACGCTGCCTGATGACGCGAACGTCACGAATGGAGACGATGGAATCTTCGCGGACGGACGACTTTTCGCCCAACTTGGTCATGGTGGTTATGATGCGGATGCCTCGAACAACAACACCTATTACGATGGCGTCGGTCACAGCGGAGATATACTGGTCGCGACTTCTGGCGGAGACATCACCTTCCAAGGCGGCTCCGTCCTCGCGGGAAGCGAGGGCAACAACGAGGGGAGATTTCACTATGCGATGCTGGGACACGGAGGTCTTGCGGTTCAGGGGGATCATCGTGGAGCGATCAAAGTTGATGCGACCGAGGACTCGATTCATTTTCTCGGAGGAGCCCAAACCCTGGACTTCTCCGTAAGCAACACCACCGGAGTGGTGAGCGAGAGCACCGACGTTTACAATTATGCCGGTTTGGGTCATGGCGGGTCGAATGGTAGTTGGGGGAATGATCGGTTCACTGGCGATAACGTTTCTGGACGCCTTTCGGCCCGCTCGGTGAATAGCACCCTTTCGCTTGATGATGGGATTCAGGTAACTGCGAAGGATTCCGTGAGCTTCGAGGCGGGCGCTGGCCGACGCAGTTACGCTCAGCTGGGTCTGGGAGGATATTTCTTCCGAGGCGTGGAGGACGGCGAGATTGACCATCAGGGGGATATTGTTGTGGAAGCGCAGACGGGAGAGGTGGCTCTGGTCGGCGGAAGCGGCACGGACACCGCAGCCCGGGAGGCGTATGCGATGATCGGGCACGGCGGGTTTGAGTCGGACGGAACTCACGCCGGGAACATTACTGTGATCGCGGGAGCCGGCGGCGTAGGTCTGCAAGCAGGAACCGGCACGGATGATTTTGCGAAAATCGGTCATGGCGGTTCTGGCTCAAGCGGATCGCTCACGGGACGGATCGAGATAGTGTCGGAGGGTTCGCTCACTGCCCGAGGGGGCCTCGGAGAAAGTGCGGCTTGGGGCGGCATCAACACCGCCCACCAAAGCTACGCTCAGATCGGTCACGGAGGTCGTGAGGTTGACGGAGCGAACAGTCTTTTGTCCGGTGACATCGTAGTTCGTGTCGCTCAACAAGTGGAGGTGATCGGCGCAGCCAATGCTTATCGCGGATACGCCCAGATCGGTCATGGCGGCGGGCGTTCCAACAGCGCCCAACTCGGGAATATTTCCGTCCTCGCAGGGGAGGGAAACTCGGTGGTGAAGTCAGGACAGGGCGAGTTCGGCTTTGAGTCGTATGCCCAGATCGGGCACGGCGGTTTCGCTGCCAGTGGTGGTGACAAAACGGGGAACGTCGAAGTCGTCATCCGCAATGGCGGCAACCTCGATCTGTTCTCATCAGACAATGCCAACAGCAACTCCTACGTGCAGATTGGCAACGGCGGGAGCTCGCTCGCCGCAACGGATGTCAGCAGTGGAAATACCACAGTCATCGTCGAGGGAGAGATCAGCTTGCAGCGAGGGGCCCGATCGGAAATTCGGGTGGGCAATCGAGGGGCCACTGTCGGATTCGGCGATCTCACGTTCATCGGCGGGAGCATCGACCATACCGTTTCTTTCTCGGAGAAGCTCCTCGTGATCAACGACAGCGTGGAGAATAGTCAGATTCGCAACGTCTGGATCAATCCGATCCTCACCGGGAATCTCGGTGACGTGACGATCGGCACCAGCGGTGATGGTAACGTCCTGTGGAATCGTGACTACGAATACACGAGTTCAAGCAGCCTGAATCTCGTCTCCGGGCGCAACATCAATTTTGTCCGGGTCCTGGAGAATCGCCTGGCAGGCAGCAGCGGAGCGATTCGGGTGGTGGCCGGTTGGGACGGGGTGACTGGACGCCCTGTGTTTGATTGGTCCGCAGACGAGATTGTCGCGGGTTCCTTCGATACCCTGCCCCTGCTCGCCGATGGTGCGGCGCATGGCGAACTCGCGACCTCTTATGGACGCAATAGTGGCTCCGTAACCCTCGGTCGGGATCTCGCGGGAAACCTCCAGGCAAATCGAACCAATGTGGGTTCGGCTGAAGGCGACACCGTGGTCCTCGGTCAGGATGTCCTCCTCGCCACGGGGGCTGAAGATGCCTCGGCCGACTGGCGGGGTGCCTCACAGATCGGAGTCCGCGATGGGAACGCCTTCGACATTACTGGAGACATCAAAGTCTATGCAACGAGAGACGTGACTCTGACCGGAGCGATCTTGAACGTTGGCCCCAACAACACGGGCGGTCGAGGCGGGATGGCCATGATCGGTCACGGCGGCTTCGACAACGAGGGGCGAATCCATGAAAAACTTACTGGCAATATCATCGTCGATGCCGGTCGGAATGTCATCGCGACCGCAGGTGACAATCGGGACAATTGGGTCCAGATCGGACATGGTGGTCGGGTGGGATACTCCGTCGGTGTTCCCGCCGGAGAAATTGGGGGCGATATCACGGTTCGTGCAAGAACCGGCGATGTGGAGTTCACTGCCGGAACGGGAATCTTTGATTTTGCTCACGTCGGCCACGGCGGGCGCGATGCCGACCCTGAGGCCCTGGATGCGATCACCGGAGTCAGCTCAGACATTACTGTCGAAGCGGGGGGCGATATCGTCTTTCGGGCAGGAGTGGAAGGTCTGAATGGCGGCTACGAATCCTGGGCTCAAATCGGAAATGGTGGTTATGCGTCCGATGCCCGGGGAGATGGCAGAGGCTGGTATGGAGATTTGATCCTAACCGCCGGAGGCCTGATCGAGTTTTACGGAGGGGACCTTCATGACAATTATGCGCAGATCGGGAATGGCGGACGCAGTGCGCACGGTGTGCATAGCGGAGACATCGTGGTCACTGCAGGAACGGGGATCAATTTCATCGCTGGCACTGTAGGATTGAATGAAGGCAGCGGCGAAGATGGCCGCAACTATGTGCAACTCGGACATGGCGGCTATGACGCAGACGCCGCTGATGCTTCCGTGAACTCAAACCTCCTGACACCGGGACGAGGCCATCGCGGTGACATTCAAGTTACTACCGCCACCGGAGATATTCGTTTCTATGGCGGTGACACGGCATTGGGTAGTTCGGGGAATAACACCGGTCGGGTTCAATACGCGCAACTCGGCCATGGCGGTTTTTCGACCGGCGGAGATCATCGCGGAGCGATCAAAGTCACTGCGACGACAGGGAGCATCGATTTTCGGGCCGGGGCTGCCGACGACAATTCCACCGACACGTATAACTATGCTCAACTCGGTCACGGAGGCGATAGCACGAGCGGAAATTTGAGCGGCGCAAATGCGAATCTTACGGGAACCGTCGGTCTCGGGCTAGCGATTCCCGAAGGAATCACCGTCACCGCAGGAGACGGAATCAATTTTGCAGCGAGCATCAAACGGAGAGCGCAAGCTCAGTTGGGTCTGGGCGGCTGGACCTTCCGCGGAACTCATACGTCACCAGTGACGGTCATCGCCGGAAGCGGTGGGATTTCGTTCTCCGCTGGCCCCGGGTCGAACACCGGGAGCGAGGGACTCGAATCGTATGCCATGTTGGGGAACGGTGGATACGACACTGACGAGCCGAACAACGCCGGTGCGGGTAGCCCCGGCTCGGGAGGAGACATCTATGTCGAAAGCGCTGGAGGCGTGCGACTCACCGGCGGAAGCGCGAATGATACCTTTGCGATGATCGGCAATGGCGGTCGCTCGGATCGGGTAGATCACAGTGGAGCCATCACGGTCGTGACGACCTTTGGAGACATTGTTCTAACGGGTGGATCCCAGACCCGCAGCGGCGTCCAGATTGGTCACGGGGGGCCGGATTCGTTAGGGAACTATGCCGGTAGCATTGCGGTCGATGCGGCGGGAGATATTCATCTTCTCGGCGGCAACAATGTCAACGCCGGTGCCCTCGTCGGGCATGGTGTCTCTGAGGCGAATCTCGGCGGAAGCCGCAGCGGCGGGCTGCATGTTCGCAGTGCTGGACGTATCACGATGACGGACGGAGTTGGTGCCGCGCTTATTGGGCACCAAAGCAGCGATGGAGTGGGCGCCATTGACTACGCGGGGGCCGGCTTCAGTGCCGCAGGAGACCAGGGCTATTCTCTGGTTGGCTTGAACGGACTTACCTTTTCAGAAACGCAACGCAACGGACAGGGCAATCGCTTGTCGATGGCCCAACAGATTGCGCTCGGTCTGGAGTCTGGGGATGTCTTGATCGCTGCGGGCGGGGTGGAGAGCGATCTCCTGATCGGCGGTGGGGCAGGAAATTTGAACTACGAGAGTGACTTCAGTGTAACCTTTGCGGCGGGTCGGGACCTGACAGTTGCAAGCGGCTTTCAAAACAGTGGCGGCGGAGCCATCCAATTGATCGGGGGTTGGGCGAATAGCGGAGACTCCGCCGTGGATGCTACTGTGAGGAGTGGCACGTTGGCGGACATACCTGCTCTTGGGACCGTCCGACTTCCCGATTTCGCCAGCGTCGTGCTCCCGACCGCTCCTGAGATAGCCAGCTTCGGTATCAATGGCGGGATGGTTTTCCTTGGCGGTGGCCAGCAGGTCGGTGAGGTTGCGGTTGGTTCCCGATCAGGACGCAGTATCGCCCTCGGTTACGGCGTTGAAGTCTCCGGGAGCGATTCGACAACCGGCGCGGGTGCTCTCCTGGGATACCGCAATTTCGGCGCAGTCAACGTCACTGGACAGATCGAAATTCTCGCTCACGGCGGCGGATTTGCCCTGCACGGTGGCAGCGCGGCCAATGGGTTCGCTCAGGTCGGACACGGCGGGGCGAATTCCTCCGGGGGCAGTATCTCGGCTCCGATTTCCGTGCAGTTTACGGAAATCGCCGATCTCATCCTCGAAGGTGGCGAGGGCGACCTCAGCTATGCCCAGGTCGGTCACGGGGGGATCGACTCCAGCGGAGATATCAGCGGAGCGCTCACTTTCCTGGGCGATCTGCGAAATGTGCGAGTGCTCGGCGGGGATGGCGAGAACGCCTACGCGCAAATCGGTTTCGGTGGCGTGCGCCATCGCGGCACGAAATCGGGAACGCTTCGGGTCTTGGGAGAAGTTATCGAAGTGAGCGGTGGGGAAGGAAATCTCTCGAGCGCGGCCATTGGTCATGGCGGGGCGATCGGGAGTGGCGAAATCACCGGAGCCCTCGAAGTGGTCAGCGAGAGCGGAGCGATTTCGATGCGGGGCAATACCGGGATCTTCTCAAGTGCCCAGATCGGGCATGGGGGATTCTATTACACCGGAGACGTTATTGATCAACTTATCACCGTGGGGGCGGCTACCTCCATTGACCTGGTGGCCGGAGATGGTCCACGCGCGTCCGTTCGGATCGGACATGGTGGCGATCGAGCGAAATCCGATCTTCTCTCCGGTAGAATCGACGTGTGGGCCGGAACGGGCGTGACGATCCATGCGTCGGACTCGATCGGTAGCGCCGCGCAGATCGGTCATGGGGGCGGCTCTGCTGAAGGAACCCAGAGCGGGGACATCGTGGTGATTGCAGACAGTTCGATTCTTCTCCACGGCGGAGACCGCAACGTCGGGGCTTATGCCAAAATCGGCCATGGCGATGACTTCGGCGATGACAATGCCAGTGCGGGCGGCACCGGAGATCGCTCGGGCAACATCCTGATTCAGAGCGGGGCTGATCTCGCGGTCACCGACGGGATGATCGGCCATGTGAATCATCTCAGCACCGCCTTGGCCAGTGATGTCGATATTTCCATCGCGGTGAGCACCGTGGATCCAGATGGACTCATCAGTCTGTCCGGGGCCAGCGAGATCGCCGCCGTGGACGAGTTGCGGGTCTATCTCCCCGAACGGGCCTCGAATCAGATCGAGACCGGCGTCTTGCTAAATGGGGAAAGCTGGGTCGGGACTCCGAGCGATCCATCGCGGGAGCAGCGGATCGACGAATACACCATCGAACGGATCGAGCCTCTTGGATCGACCTTTCCGAACGAGCACGACGGCACCGTCGGCAGCGGTCTGGCCCCGGCCACTGCGGCAGGCTTCGCCTTCTATTATCAGCGCATCAGCATCGATCCTACCATTATGGCGGTCGTTGTCGAAGGCCCTGCCGACGATTCGGGTGATCCAGCCGCACCAGACGAACCAGCCTTCAACAACGAACTCAACAACCCGGATATATACCTTCCCGAGGAAACCGCCTCTGCGGAGCAACTTGCGGATGGAGGGGGCAGTCCCCCGTTCTTCGATCCCTTCGGATTCAGTTACGAAGGATTCTCCCAATATGGGCCGAACGGTGAGGTTTCCGTTTTCATCACCATGGACGATCTGACCGGGGCCAGTGGATCTACCGGGCTGGGGTCCGTCGAGATCTTTCCGCCTGCACTCAGTCCCGGAAGCGGGATTGTGGAGCCATTCGGCTGGGACGCAGGCGACGACACCGTCGATCCCGAGGATGCCCCCGAGAGTCAAAGCCAGCGACTTGAGGATGACCTTGAAGAGGAAGAAAGCCAAGTCGAGGAGGAGGATGCGGTTCCGCCAGTCGTCCCGGTTGTTGCATCAGCTACAGAGTGACTGGCGGGGTGCTTGCGGTCGGCTTTTGCTTGCTTGGCCACGAATGTGATTCAACCACAATCCCGCCGTGCCCAGTTCCTTGACCGCTCACGCTCCTGACGCCATCTTTCCAGATGCGCCAAACCACTCCGACCACCCCCTGTTCCACCCACGCTGCAGCTTCGGAGGACGGTCCGGGGTTCGACCATACCCCGTTGGGTCTTCGACCATACCCTATTGGGTCAACGACCATACCCGGTTGGGTTGCCGCCGCGCTGCTTGTTTTCTCCTTCGCCACCGCGGAGGAGGTCCCGGATTCCACCCTTGAGACAAAGCTCCTCAGCTCCACGCGCCAGCTTACCTTCGAGGGCGTCCGGGCCGGAGAGGGGTATTTCTCCGCCGATGGCAGCAAGCTCGTCTTTCAAAGCGAACGCGAGGAGGGCAATCCCTTTTATCAGATCTATCTCCTCGATCTTGAGACCGGCGATACTGACCGCATCTCTCCCGGAACGGGAAAAACGACCTGCGCCTGGGTGCATCCGGATGGGAAGAGAATCCTCTTCGCCTCGACCCAAGGCGACCCTGCTTCCGTCGACTTGCAGAAAGCCGAATACACCGAGCGCGAGTCCGGGACCGCCCGCAAATATTCGTGGGACTACGACGATCAATTCGAGCTCTACGCCTGCGACATCGCCGCGAAAACCTACCAGAACCTCACCAACACCCTCGGCTACGACGCCGAGGGCGCCTACTCGCCCGACGGCACGATGATCGTCTTCGGTTCGAACCGCCAGGCCTACGACGGCTCCATGAGCGAGGATGATCAGAAGGCCTTCAAGCTCGATAAAAAGTTCCCGATGGAGATCTACACCGCCGCTGCGGACGGATCGAATGTCAAGCGACTCACCAACGCCGATGGCTACGACGGAGGACCCTTCTTCAGCGCCGATGGCCAAAAAATTTGCTGGCGTCGTTTTGATCGAAAAGGCCTCACCGCCGAGGTCTATTCCATGAATGTGGACGGGGGCGATCAGCGGCAACTTACTCATCTCGGGGCCATGTCCTGGGCACCCTTTTTCCATCCGAGTGGCGAATACCTCATCTTCACCACCAACAAGCACGGCTTCGATAACTTCGAACTCTACCTAGTCGATGCCGCCGGAAGCAAAGAGCCCGTCCGCGTCACCCACACCCCCGGCTTCGACGGGTTGCCCACTTTCTCGCCCGATGGAAAAACGCTCTCGTGGACCAGCGGACGCACCTCGAACAAAGCCTCGCAGATTTTCCTCGCGGGATGGAATCATGAGGCGGCTCTCGCGATGATCGCCGCCAGCTCCGCCTTCACCGAGCGCCCCGCGTCCGCGGAAACTCCGCCCACCCCATCGCCCGAGACCGCAGTTCTCGAGGCTCCCACTGCCGCGACTACCACGCCCGATTTCACCGAGGCCGACATGCGGCAGCACATCAATTACCTCGCCTCGGATGCGCTCCAGGGACGCCTCACCGGCACGCCCGGAGAACAGGCCGCAACCCAATACGTGGCCGACCTTTTCCAGAGCTGGGGACTGCAGCCCGCCGGGGACGACGATACCTGGTTTCAGAATTTCGAGTTCACCGCCGGCGTCGCCGTTGGTCCGGATAACCGACTCGACCTCACTCTCGGTGATGCCAAAATTCCCGCCGCAGTCGATCAAGACTGGCGTCCCCTCTCCTTCTCCCGCATCGGTGAGATCGCCCCGAGCGACATTGTTTTCGCCGGGTATGGACTTGAGATTCCCGATGGCAAAGGCGGTGAATCCTACAGCAGTTACTTCCACCTCGATGTCAAAGGCAAGTGGGTCATGGTCCTGCGTTACATCCCTGACGATATCTCCAAAGAGCAGCGCGAGGCGATGCAGCGCTACTCCCGTCTGCGCCACAAGGCCACCTTGGCACGGCGCAAATTCGCCGCTGGAATCATCTTCGTGAGCGGCCCCGAAGCCAA
>Ga0105044_10010806_pt1 | contig 12461 bp, 10 predicted proteins | sample MAT01_FD_78092 | JGI IMG/M metagenome (GOLD analysis project Ga0105044, IMG submission 78092) | Freshwater microbial communities from Lake Fryxell liftoff mats and glacier meltwater in Antarctica - MAT-01 | ecosystem: Environmental > Aquatic > Freshwater > Ice > Liftoff microbial mat | place...
CGACAAACGCCCTTGTAGGGGCGCGATGCATCGCGCCCACGCCAAATTCCCTACAAATCACCAGGGCACGATCCATCGTGCCCCTACAAACCCACGATTCTCACGGATAGATGAACAATTACCCTGCCTCCCTCTCTACGCAGTGGGGAGGGTCGGGGAGGGGTTCACTACTTCACTGTCAACACCCCGATCTGTGGGCGGTTATCGGGCGCATTGATCGGCAGACGTTCGCCCGTCTGGGCATCGATCAGGCCAATGAAGACGGTGTAATCGCCCGGTGTTGTGGGCATCGTCATGGGCAAATCAGCGATGAGCGGCGTGCCTGTTCGCCAATTGCTCGTCGCCAGAGTGGGCATGGGCAGACCGCTGTATTGAGCGGCCAATGCGTTGTTGGCATCCATGATGTGGATGAACAGATGGGCATCTTGTTTGAGATCGCTGGCAGCCTGCCATGTGAATGTCCAGGAGACGGTTTCACCAGGGGCGGCAGCCGGCATGTCCACGCTCACGAGATCGACCTCGCCCGTTTGCGGCGTGCCAAAGTGCAGGGCTGTTGCCGGGACGGGCAGCGCGGCGGGTACAGTCTGATACACGGCTACTGTTTGCAGCACGACGCTTGTGAGGCTGGCGGGGTCGGTGATGGGAATGGGCGTGGTTTTGTCGCCCTGGGTGAAGATTGTGCCTTCGCGGGTGTAGACGCCCACACGGATCGGAATGCTTCGGGCTGTCGGCATGTCGGGCGTCGGTTGAAAACTGACGAGTTCGCTGTAAATCGTGCCGGGCTGCCATTGGTTCGTCGTGTGCGGGGGATAGCTCACCGTCCCCAGGGCGCGATCCAGAGCACCGTAACGGATGTCATCCTCAGAGAGCGCGATAGAGAATTGATACTGAGTATCTGTCGGGGCTTTGATCGACCAGAACAATTCTACGGTATAGGCCGGGAAGGTGTTGACATCCGCCCAGCCCTGCGCGGCCCAATTCCACCAGAGGCTATACGGGGACGAGCGCCAGCCTTCCAGCACCACCTCATCGCCAAAGGTGACGTGCAGCGGGATGGCATCGTCGGGGAGGGCGCTAAACGCTGATTTAGGTGGCACAGGCGGCGTGCTGCCCGTCAGCGCCCAATGCGGAAAGGCCCATAAGAGCATAAGCAGCAGCAGCGGCACAGCCACACGCCCGATCCATTGCACAGGCGAGAATTTGGGCAGAGCACGCCATGTCCTGACGCCCTCCACGAGGCCGACACCCCCATAGGCGGCCAGAGGAAACAACACGATCACCACTGGATAGCGGAAGCGGCTGAGAGCAAACGAGATCATGACGCCTGCAAACAGCACGCCGATCACGCCCCAGAAGAACAGCGCCTGATCGCGCCGCGCCAAGCCGAGCAACCACAGCCCGATGAAGGCCGCCGCCGCCAGATACGGGAACGACAGCGGAGGCAGGGCTTGCAGCATGGGCGAAATCGCCCGAATGACAAAGAAATCATCGTTGTTGCCCGGTTCGGCATCACTCCAGAAGATAGCCGCCTTCCGCAGCAGCAGCCCGCCAAAGCGCGGCGGATTGAGGGCAATATCGCGCATGAGGGCGTCGCGCCAATGCGCCTGATTGGGATCATTCGGGCGATCTTCGGCATCAAAGGCCGCGCTGCGCCCACCTGTGCCATCCCCATCCCGATTATTGGCGCTGTACAACTGCCACCAGCCGCCCGTTTGCAGCAGTTGGAATTTGCCGCCGCTGTACACATTCCATGCCGTAAACGGGCTGAGGACGAGGATCGTGCCTCCGACAATCATCACGCAGTCCATGAGCCATGCACGCCAGCCGGGGCGCTGTGCTGCCGCCCACAGCAGATAGATCACGGTGACAGCGGCGACATTGGAGCGCGTGACGAAGATCATGCCTGTGAGCAGACCAATCAGGATTGTTCGCAGGCGCGAGCGTGATTCCATCTGGCGCAGCACGACCACGAGCCACACCGCCAGCAGCAGCGCGGCGAACGGCTCAATCAGGATCGTCGTCGCGTAGTAGACTGAGACGGGATACACAGCCATCAGCAGGCCCGCCAGCCAGCCACCCCAGGCCCGCCGCGTCAGCAGCCAGCCCGCCGCGATGACCATGCCAACCGCCACACCATCGACCACGCATAGGGCGAAACGCAGCATGGCAACGCTCGGCCCGACCAATGCCATTAACGCGGCATAGGCATAGATCACGCCTGGCTGATAATCGTAGGGGCGCGTCGGATACTGCCTGTGCAGCACATCAACGGCGAAGCGATGATAGACCTCGCTGTCAGACAGGAAGGGCGGGATAAAGCGCTCATCGCCCGCCGCTCGATCCACGACAACCGCCATCCGCAGCGCCATTGCGCCCAACACAATCATGATGGCAAGTGCGATGTGCATCCATGTCAGGCGAAGCGGTTGCGATGAGACAGCCATTGAAATTCCTTGCGGGTGGGGGCGGTAGACGTTCGGACGGATATATCAATTGAATCGTAGGGGCGCAGCAGGCTGCGCTCTTTATTATCATTGTAGGGGCGACCCATGGATCGCCCTGTCAGAGCGATCCAGATTATAGGCATTCGGTTCAGATTTAGATTTGGTGGTTGGGAGGGCGACCCATGGGTCGCCCCTACAATCCTCTGGTTTTTGTGACGGCTATTTCACCGTAAATGTGCAGGATTCGTCTTCCGATGCGCTGCTCGTCCCTGGCCCAAACATGGCATATCCATCGGTGATCGCCCGATCCCACGTCATATTGTAGGTGATCTTGTATTCGCCAGCGGTCAGCGGGCCATACGGCACATACCAGTAGGTGGCAAAATTTTCACCCTCGCGTCGAATGCGCGTGCGATACGGCGTCAGATCGCTGATCGGTGTGCCATTGACAGCCAGCGTGATCTTGGCGGCATTCACATGTTGCAGCACCTGCGCCTCTTCGCGGGCAAACCACGCCCAGTAAATATCAATCGTGCTGCCTGCGGTCAGATTGACAGGCCTTTTGATGCCATAGGCCGAATTGTCGCAGAAGGCAAAGACATCCACCCCCTTGAGCGCCTTGACCTGATCCTCTGTCAAGCCTTCATTCACGGTTGTGTTGGCGGTGCTGTTGGGGGCCGGAGTCGCCGCCGCATCCGGCGTGCCATTGGCGGGCGTCGGGGCCGACAACGTTAGCTCACGGCCAGCAGTGACGGTGGGCAGGAGCGTGGGCGTGATCGTGGATGTGACCGTTGGCGCACCCTGTTCCAGGGCTGTCCTGGTTTGCTGAAGCGCAGAATCACCCACAACAGGAATGCCCGGCAAAAGCGTGGCCGCGCCCGCCGTTGGCAGCGCAATCTCCTCAGTGGCCGCGCCAATCGGCGTCGCGGTGGTGATGGCGGCGGGCGGCGTGGGCGTGACAGTGCCGCCGCCAAGAATGGCGGTCGGCAGCGGTGTCCCCAGGAACAGCGATGTGAGATTCGGTGAGGGCGTCATGGTCGGCAGTTCTGTTGCCACAGGCGGAATGAACAGCAGCTTGCTGGATACCCAGCCTTCACGACCATCGTCAAGGCGAATATTCAGCCATTCCCCGGTGCTGTCGCGCCCGATAATCTGTACACCTGTGCCGGGCTTGATTGCCGTAAAGCCGCTGTAGGTGACGCCCGGCCCCTCACGCACATTGATGCTTTGAAGCGACTGCACAATGCCCGTGATCGTCGGCGTCATGGTGGGCGTGGGCGAGAGCGTGGGGGTGCTGCTTGGCGGTACATCCGTCGGTGTGAAGGTAAATGTAGGGAGGGGCGTATTGCTCGGCACAGGCGTGGCGGTCAGGCGAGCCGTCTGGCTGGCAATGGGCTGCAAGGTGGCGGTTGGCAGCTCAACAATCGTCCGCGCCTCCGGTTGGCAGGCGGCCAACAGGCTCATCACGATCAGAACACACAGGCCCCACCGCCAGCGACTCTGTCCCCCGAATGTCTGCATCATAATTTCATTTTTCCTCTAGAGTGACCTTTTCAGTCTGATTGTAGCGGAAAATGTCGGGGGATGCCGTTTTCAGGTGAGTCAAAATGGGCGACAAAAAGCCAGCGTGAGGCAGCGGCCTATGTTAGCGATCCCTTCTCAGACATGCGGAACAGTTCGGCCAGCATCGCCTCCTGCCGCTGACGGGCTACCTGCTCACCGCCGGGCTTACGCAGGGGTTCTGTGAAGCTGCTCTCGGCGAAGGCCGCCCAACCCTGCACCTGCGCAGCGAAGAAGGCCACACCTTCCGGGTCCCAGTCGCTTTCGGTGGCAGCAACAGCGATTTTCGACACGAGGAAGGAGGTCGCTTCGGCTGCTGAGAGGCCGAGCGGCCCGGTGCGCGTTCGCATGGCATGGACATCCGCGCCGATGGTGGTGGTGATGTGCTGGAGTTCGGTATAGGTCGCCGCTGCTTCCACCTGTTGGGCGGCTTCAAGCAGCCCGGTCTGGCGCAGCACAATCAAAAGCGAAGGGCGGGCCTGCTGCCAGACGCACCACTGCACAAAGGCGTCAATCACTGCCGGGGGCAGGGTATCGCGCCCCAGATGTTCTAAAAGAGTCGTCATATTTTTTGCGCTTTCTTATACGATAGGAGCGTATCCCCATAATATTAGCGGAATGTGTGTATCTGAACATCATCATCCTGGAGGAATGGGACAATTGTCCTATTTTGACCTCCTCTGCCCTCCTGTAAACTCCTAAGATCGTTTTTTGCCCGATTTGTCTCAATCTGAATTCTGTGAAAGTTATAAAAGATCGTTTAATTTCGGTTAGGGCTGCTTGACATAAAAGGAAAATATTTCCTATAATCGAAAAAAGACACATACCCACAAATTCCAACAATCGATTGGGATGCCATAAGGCAGGGTTGAACGTGAGATCATCACATCCGCATTACCTCAATCAACGGGCCTTAAAAGTCAATGTGGGTTTCCTTATTTCTGCCGGGCCGGGCCACAGCCAGGATTCGCGGTTGGATAGTGACGACCCGATTCGGATCGCGGACGATCTCGTCGTCAACGATATTCACGGAACGCTGCGCCTGACACGGACGAAGGAAGGCATCCTGATTCAGAGCCATCTCCAGGCGGGGGTTGATGCCGAATGCTCACGCTGTCTGGATACGGTGCAGATTGAAGTGCCGGTGGATGTTGAGGAGCTGTATGTCCATCCAACACCCGTTGTCGGCAATGAATTTTATGTAGGGGCCGATGCAATTCTTGATCTGGCTCCGCTGCTGCGGGCGGAAACTCTCATCCAAACGTCACAGCGGGTGCTCTGCCAGCCGGATTGCAAGGGCTTATGTCCAACCTGTGGTGCAAATCGCAATCATGAAGCCTGTGATTGTGATGCCAATCGCATTGACCCGCGATTTGCCGGACTGCGGGCGCTGTTAGATTCGTCCGGCGAGTAAGCCGCTGCAACTTTTTTTAATTAAACATTCTCTTTTGGGGGCCGACCGTGACAACCTACGCCAGTCTCTTTGATTCTGATTTTGACGCGATGTTCGAGGGCGGCAAAATTGACGGGCTTTATGGCGATTTTGAGGAGTCATTCGCGGAAGGCTTTGCGGACGATTTCCTTGATGACGATATGGATGAGGATTTCGAGGAGGAGGTTGAGGATGAGGATAACAGCGATCTCGCCGATATCGCCTCCAATGACACGGTTGGACTGTATCTGAAAGAAATGGCCCGCGTGCCCCTGCTCAACAACGAAGAAGAGGTGGCGATTGCCTGCCGCATCGAATTGGGACGGGAAGCGAACAAGAAGTTGAGCAAGCGCTCCGATCACGCCCGCGCCAACGATTGGATCGCTCTGATCCAGGATGGCATGGAAGCGCGGGATCATCTCATCAAGGCCAACACGCGCCTCGTCGTGAGCATCGCCAAGCGCTACATCACACGCGGCGTCCCCTTCCTCGATCTGATCCAGGAAGGCAACCTGGGCCTGATCAAAGCGGTAGAGAAATTTGATTATCGGCGCGGTTTCCGCTTCAGCACCTATGCCACTTGGTGGATTCGCCAGACCATCACCCGCGCCATCGCCGATCAGGGCCGCACCATCCGCGTGCCTGTCCACATGAGTGATCGCATCCGCCGCCTGTACCGCGTGGCCCGCGACCTGGAACAGAGCCAGGGCCGCAAGCCGACGATGGATGAAATCGCCCTGGCGATGGAGGTCGATGTCCGCAAAATTCAGTGGATGCTGCGCGTATCATGGCAGCCCCTCAGCCTGGAGCATCCGGTGGGCGAGGATGACGACAGCGAACTCGGCAATTTCATCGAGAACGACACCACGCCCACGCCCACCGAAGCCACCCACGATCAAATGCTCAAAGAGAAAATCGAGCAGCTCCTGACCACGCTCACCCCGCGTGAAGCCCGCATTTTGCGCCTGCGCTTTGGCCTGCAAAATGGTCGCAGCTACACGCTGGAAGAGGTCGGCCAGAAATTTGGTCTGACGCGGGAGCGCATTCGCCAGATCGAAGGTCGTGCGCTGCGCCGCCTGCGTCATCCGCGCCGCAGCCGCCAACTGCGCGATTATCTGAGCTAAAACGGCTTGTTATACCCTGAGTTTTGGATCGGTTTTTCACCCTACCCCCTCTCGCACTTCGCGGGAGGGGGACTTTTTCGTTTCACTCTCATTCTTGCCCCTTGTAGGAGATGAGGGGTGTATGATGTCCTCGTTTTTTGCGCTATTTAGACGATAGCCATCATCATGTCACCGAGATGCACATTTTCTGTTTTCGAGTCAAAATTATGGTCGTATAGAGACGAAAACAGGATGAAATATGAGACATCATACGTTTCGTTGGATGGTCGCGGTAGGAATATGTGTTGTCCTGCTGCAAGGATTGATCAGCCATGCCCAGGACAAGACTCTCACCCTTACTCTAACCACGGAGCATGAAATTGGATTTGAGTGCCCCATCGCCAGTACACAGCAACCCGGAACAGACACAATGTGGGTGTTGATGGATAACTGTCGTGGATTACAATTTTCGCTGCATGCTTATGATCTAAAAAGCGGCGAAGCGCTTGATACAGCGCCGCTTCTGCTCGATGAAATCGATGGGAATGTGTACGTCATTTATAACCTCATGCCGCTGGCCTTCACCTCGAATGGCACATTAGAGCTTTTCGCAGCCAACAGAGAAACGGATGATCTTGCGCGTTTTCAGATTGAGCTTGAGTCGGGCGCGACCACCCCTGATGCCAACGCCGACGAGCAGCTCAACATCTTCCTGCGTCAATTTAGCGATTACCCCTCATTCACAGTCACTTTCAGCCCCGATCATACACGTGCGATATCCTATGATAATGATGGGATGGTGCTTTATGTCCTTGATCTCGTTGCAGAGGATGTTTTATTCAAGCTTGAGGGCACTTTTTCGTTGAGTGCATTTTCGCCGGACTCTCAGCAACTTTATGTGGGGACCCTGGATGATCCTGACAATCTTGAAGCGGATGACTCTACGGTTTCAATCTACAGCCTGCCTGGTGATGCAGTGATACAAAGCCTGCACCTGCCAATCTCCCTGGTCTATCCCAGTCCTGATGGGCGCTATATTGCGTTCCAAACAGTCCCGAATGAGGGAGGGACGGAGCAGCTCGGCCTTGTTGAACTCGCGACAAACGCTGTGAGTCCTCTGCTGAAGATCGGCGTAGAACCCCATAAAGTCCTGACCTGTGTCAACAGTGGAAGAAACGTCAGCGATGTGGATTTCACAACCAGCGGACAGATGTCGTTACAAACGCTGGAATGGCTGGCAGACAGCTCAGGGTTTGTCACGGCGAACTCCTACGGCAACCAGGTCGCAGGATCGAGCAGGAGCAATATATGTTTTTTCGAGAACAGCCGCCTGCGCTACTACCAGATTGCAGACAAGCCATAGACCATTTCTGGTATATATAACCAGTGGTACAAATCATAAATTTGAGGTGGGATTGTCATAGGGGGCACGATGCATTGTGCCCCTACAAAGATGCTTTGGCCTTTTAAGAACCCTTAGAAATTCGATTCTGAGCCCAAACATCTGATAATAATGGAAGAGGTCACATTTCCCAATAAGGGCGATGCACAGCTTTTGAGAGGTTTCGCCATCCTTCATGGCTTTTTTATAGCGATACCAACAATTCTCTATTGTTTTTCGCGCATAATAAAACCATGGATGGGACTTCTTTGAGGAAACAACTTTATGCTGACACCCTACAAACAAAAAACAGTCATGATTACCGGCGCAGGCGGGGCTGTCGGGCGCGTAGTGGCACAGTATTTTGCCACACAGGGCGCTCGTCTGGTGCTGGTGGATCGCAGCAAAGAGGCTCTCGCGGCACTGATGGAAGAGTACAAAGTGCCAAAGGCACGCTTCATGCTGGCCTCCGCCGATCTGGGACAGCCCAATGAGATGGATAAGGTCATGCGGGCGGTGGAACGACGCTTCAAGACTGTCGATCTGCTCACGCATATTGCGGGCGGCTTTGCGATGGGCGACCCGGTGCATACCGCGCCGCTCGATGTCTTCACGCAGATGATGTATATCAACGCCCAGGTGACGTATGTGACCTGTGGACGTGTTGCCCGTCATATGGTCGAAAAGGGCGTCAAGGGCGCGATTGTGGCGGTGCTGGCGAAGGCCGGGCAGCATGGCGCACGCAAGATGGGCGCGTATACCGCCAGCAAAGCCGCCGCCGAGCGCATCATTCAGAGCATGGCGCTTGAACTGAGCGAACACAATATTCGCGTCAATGGCATCATGCCGAGCACGATTGACACGCCCGCCAACCGCCGCGATATGCCCAATGCTGATTTCAGCAAATGGGTGACGCCGCAGCAGATCGCGGATATTGTCGCGTTCCTGGGGTCGGATGCGGCCAGCGCGATCACAGGTGACAGCCTGGAAGTCTATAACAAGGTGCTGTAGAAACCCCTTCCCACTCCGTAGGGACAACAACCCCTCCCTGGCCCTCCCCACTCCGTAGGGAGGGAAAAAGCCCCTCCTTGCGGAGCGGGGAGGGGTTGGGGTGGGGTTTATCCATCATGACCGAAAGACACACATGCACATCGTCATGTTTTCTATGACGCCGCTCTTTGCCAATCGGTCAATGGGCGGCGCACAAAAGCAGTTGAAAAAGATTGCGCTCTCTCTGGCAGAGCAGGGCCACCGCGTGACGCTGCTGTGTACGCGGCGCGACGATACCCGTGAGCCGTTCCAGTGGCACGAGAAGGCCCAGGTCGTGCCGATCTACGATTTTAAGCAGCCCTTCCCTGAGCCGTATGACGTGCCGCCGTATCTGGTGGCGCAGGCGATTCAGGACACGGCGCAATATCTCGCGCAGGCCGATGTCTTTTACAATCACGATGGCGGGCTGATCTTCCCGTATATTTATCAGGATATCCCGACGGTGATCTCCCTTCGCAGCGTGCGCTTCTCGGAGACGATTCAATCGGGCTTTCTGTTTCAGGGCGATGCGCTGATTTTGCCGTCTGAACACACGGCGAATGTCTGGCGGCACACGGCAGGCCGCTTCTTCCCGGAGATGACCCAGCGCATTGAGGTCATTCACAACGGCCTCGATTTCTCGGTGTATAAGCCCACCGATCCAACAGAATTGGCTGCACGCATCGGCGTTGATCCGCAGCAGCACACGATTGTGCTGTATCCGCATCGGCCCGAAGCCAACAAGGGCATCTATCAGGCGATCAGTCTTGCCGCGAAATTGGTGAATGATCACGGCATCAAGACTCTGCGTCTGCTGATTCCGCGCTGGATTGATGCAGGTTTGTCGGCAGAGGTACGGGCCTTTTACGACTCGCTCATGGAAGCGATTCAGCTTGAAGGAATCACGGAAAACGTGATCTTTCACGATTGGATCAGCGATGATGACATGCCCGCCTACTACAGCCTGGGCGGGGTGACGCTGGCGATTGGCAATTATGTCGAGACGTTTGGCAACACGCCGTATGAATCGCTGGCCTGCGGCACGCCCGTCATCGCGGCGCGTGTGGCGGCCTATCGTGATATGCTGCCTGCGGAATATCTGGTCGATTACGATGATGTGCCGTTTGCGTCGGCGGAACGGGCGGCGTATCTCTTGAAGGCCAGAGCACGCACATCAGCAGTAGCGCTGGAATGGCTGCACACGAATTTCTCACAGGATGATATGGTGCGCCGCTATGCTGATGTCATTCTGAATGCCCGCAAACTGCCGCCGCTGGCGTATCGTCCTCAACTCTTTAACGATGAGACGCTGTTTGAATTGGCTCCCTGGTGTTATGTTTCCGCAAGCGGTGCGGTGTATCATGATTTTCGCGGCCAATACATCAGCACAGCAGCGGATTTGACATTGTTCCAACGTCTGCCTGTCACACTGAAAGACGGGTTGCCGGGGCAGGTTGATGCGCTGTATCGGGCGGGTTCTCTCGTCCCTTTAACAACTTTATAATGCAGCGAGGTGTAAGGTCATGCGCCTTAACCATGTCTATATTCTCGTAGGATCGAACGAGAACCCACAGCGTAATATCCCGTTGGCATTGGGGACGCTGCAACAGTGGTTCAATATCGTGGCTGTGTCTCCGATCTATGAATCGGCAGCCGTTGGAGGATCAGCCGATGAGCCACCCTACTGGAATGTCGCCATACAGATCGAGACCTATACCATCCTGCTGCTGCTGCTGCGTAAACTGCGAGCAATTGAGCATCATTTGGGACGGCGGCGCTTCGATCTGGAAGGGGAGCGTCTCAAGATAGTGACGGTAGATCTTGATCTTCTGCTTTATAACAACGAGGTCAATCGGTCTGCGCTGGAGCCTCTGCCGCACCCCGATCTGCTGGATCACGCCTATGCAGCCGTTCCTCTGGCCGATCTTGCGCCGCATCTGCCGCACCCGGTGACGGGTGAGCTGATGAGCGAGATTGCCAATCGTTTGCGCCCCACCGCGTCCCTTCGTCGCCTTGAATCCGCTGTCCGTATCGATGTTGATACGGCGGCACAGATGGCGTTGCTGACGGAGGGCGAGGCGGACGAGATGTCGGATACGGTCATGCCAAGCGATATTCCAGAGATGCTCAATCAACACTCTGCGGCCCCGTCGCTTGAGTCGCTCGTCAGGCAGACTGACAGTGCGTTCGATGTTCAACCGTCTGTGCTGCCTGTGGAGATGCCCGTTCCCGCCCCGGAAAAGAAGAAAAAGGGCAAGAAAGCGTCAACGTCCGAGTCGGCGGCTGACGTATCGTTACCCCCCAAACCCAGAGGCCGCCGCAAGAAAGACGTGTAGTGGGCAGAGTCATTGTGGGATTTCTTATGCCATATTTACTCTCATTTGGCATGATAAGAGTGGTTGTTGTCGATGGTATTGGATGATGAGTTATAGTGTATTGGTAGAGATGAGGATAGAACTATGAGTCGGTCAAACGTGAATTCTCTATTTCAGACAGGGAAGCGTCAGCCCGTGAAGCGCACGGACTCCTCGAAAGAGACAACCTATGAAGATCAGATGGAGGTCATAGTGGTCGGGGAGACTGAAACGGCGCTGAATATCCAGCTTCAAGACTCGGATTTGCTGCAAAAGTACGAACTCGCCTGGCCGCCTGTCGATCAGAGGACGATTCAAGAGTCGGTCAAGAAAATCCTCGCGGCGGTGGGCGAAGACCCGTCGCGTGAGGGGCTGCTCAATACGCCCAAGCGCGTGGCCGGGGCCTATGCCGAACTCCTCAGCGGCTATCGGACTGATCCCGCCGAGTTGGTCAACAATGCTATCTTTGATGTGGAATACGATGATATGGTCATCGTGCGCGACATTGAATATTTCAGCTTGTGCGAGCACCATATGCTGCCCTTTATGGGCCATGCCCACGTCGCCTATATTCCGGGCAAAAAGGTGATTGGGCTGTCGAAGATTCCGCGCATTGTCGATATGTTCAGCCGCCGCTTGCAGGTGCAGGAACGGCTCACGCGCCAGATTGCCGATTTCGTCAATGAAGTCCTCGATCCGCGCGGCGTGGCGGTGGTGATGGATGGCACGCACATGTGCAGCATGATGCGCGGCGTCCACAAGTGCCACAGCGGGATGACGACCAGCGCCATGCTTGGCATCTTCCGTGAAGATCGCGGCGTGCGTCAGGAGTTCATGATGCACCTGGAACGTTCCGCAGGCAAGAAGACATTGGGGGCGTAGGCGCTCTCAATCTCACCCCTCCCCAACCCCTCCCCGCTTCGCAAGGAGGGGCTTTTTCGCAACCCAAACAATCACATCGAATATCTCATTATGACATACGTAGGGATACGGCCTGCTGTGTCCACATAATCGTAATGATTCACCTATCCATGAGAATCGCGGGTTTGTAGGGGCGCGATGGATCGCGCCCTGATTGATTTGTAGGAGATTTGGCTTGGGCAGGATGCATCCTGCCCCTACAAGGGCCGTTGTCGCATGGATAGGTGAATGATTACA
>Ga0105044_10010807_pt1 | contig 12461 bp, 13 predicted proteins | sample MAT01_FD_78092 | JGI IMG/M metagenome (GOLD analysis project Ga0105044, IMG submission 78092) | Freshwater microbial communities from Lake Fryxell liftoff mats and glacier meltwater in Antarctica - MAT-01 | ecosystem: Environmental > Aquatic > Freshwater > Ice > Liftoff microbial mat | place...
AACACCCTCCACTGAATATGACCAACCAGAACCTGCCACTTTTTGGTTTCGACCGCCTCACTTTGGGGCTTTATCTGGCGTTGGTCGCAGTGGGTTGGCTGATGATTTATGCTGTAACCTACAACTCCGAAGCACCCGCCTCTTTTTTTGATATGGGGCACATGGCGGGTAAACAGTTGGGATTCATTGTTTTCTGCCTGGTGATGATGTTTGTAGTAATGATGGCCGATTGGTCTTTTTGGCGCACCTTGGCCTTGCCACTTTATCTAATCTCTATTATCCTGTTGCCTGGCACACTTCTTTTCGGCCGCGAGGTGAATGGGGCAAATGCTTGGTATCATATCGGAGGATTTACCTTCCAGCCGTCCGAAATTGCAAAATTTGGCACTTGCCTGGCTATGGCGGCATTCCTCAGCAGCCCAGGCGTGGATTTGCGTCAATGGCGCGACCGAATCATCGCATTCGGCATTTTCCTTATTCCCACGTTGCTCGTTTTATTGCAAAGCGATACGGGTTCTGCTTTGATTTTCTTTTCGTTCATGTTGGTTTTGTATCGAGAAGGGCTGTCTCCAGTGCTGTATGCGCTGGGCTTTGGTGCAGCCGCGTTGGCTATTCTAGGATGGAAATTTGAGCCCCCCGCCTACACCGCAGCATGGTTGATTGCGATCGTCAACCTATTGTTGATCAATCGTTTTCGAGAACAAAAACGCATACTGCGATGGACGCTGGCGATCCTCCTGCCGCTCATTGTTTGGTGGATTCCGGTACTAAACGAACTGTTGAAATTGCTGGACGTCCAAATGGCAGAAGAACAAAAACATTTGCTCGTACTCGTGCCACAACTCTTACTTTTTATCGGCGTGTTTTTGCCCAATTATTGGAAGAAGAACAGTCTGATACAAAGTCAGTTGCGGACTTGGGTGCTGCTGCTAACCCTTTCTGTCTCGCTGGTTTTTGCAGCCAACGCCTTTCTAAATCTGCTCGCTCCGCACCAACAACAACGCATCAAAATTTGGTTGCGCCCTGGCGTAGCCGAAGCCAATGCTCGAGGAGCTGGGTACAATCTCATACACTCCAAAATGGCCATCGGCGCTGGCGGTCTGCTCGGGAAAGGCACGTTACAGGGCAATATGACCAAACTGAAATATGTGCCTAAGCAAAGCACCGACTACATTTTTTGCACCGTGGGCGAAGAACAGGGTTTTGTGGGTGTAGTAGGTTTGATCGGACTTTTTCTATGGCTGCTTTGGCGTATCACTTTTATTGCCGAGCGACAGCGTTCCAATTTTTCGCGCATTTACGCCTACTCCGTGGCGGGTATTATTTTTGTACACGTTGTGATCAATTTAGGCATGACAATGGGGCTTATTCCAACGATTGGAATCCCGCTGCCGTTTATCAGCGCGGGCGGCTCTTCGCTTATTGGCTTTACTTTGATGATTGCGGTACTTTTGAAACTGGACAGCAATCGAAATTTGGCTTAACAAGCGCCCTTATTATGGTGCGCTGATGACGGCGTTTAAGCCGAATTTTTTATCTTTGAGAATAGTTTTGTCCAAATAATGTCTCAAACCAAATCACTTGTCATTATCCATGCCGCAGCCGAGGAAAAAGCGGCCAATACCTTTCATCTTTTTCTGATTTCTGTTATGCCTTTTGGCTCGAGCCTTCAATTGGTGCCGCGTTCCTAATCATATACATTCTCTATTTCTGGAAATTCAAAACCATCAATCACTACCGCAGCCTCCTCTTCACCCTCCTCTTCACCCTCCTCTGCGAGGCCCTCAAAAAAGCCCTGCGCCGAGCCTAAGCACAAATCCAGTATCTTTGTCGGACAAAAAACAGAATCATGTCTTCTCTCAACTTCCCGCTCACCAATGCCCAACTCGAAGTAGTGCAATTGTTTAGCCTCAACCTCTCGGAGAAGGAGTTGCAAGAGTTGAAACGGCTGCTCATTGCCTACAAAGCCGCTCGCTTGTTTCGTAAGGCCGATGAAGTGTGGGAAGCCAAAGGCTGGAGTCAGGACACAATGGATCAATTCTTGCAAACCCATTTGCGCACACCTTACAAATCGCAGCAGATCTACCTTACAAAAAAAGTGCTGGCAAATCGTGAAGGTAGTCCTGGATACCAATGTGTTACTGGTAGCGATTTCTCCAAAATCAAAGAATCGCTGGCTTTTTGATTCGTTGCTCAATGGCGACTACACGCTGTGCGTAACTTCAGACATTCTGGATGAGTATGCCGAAATCGTCGAGCGCCATATTGGGGCTGAGATTGCAGAGATGACCCTGGATTTATTGCTCATGTTGCCCAATATTCAATTGGTTCACAAATACTTCTACGCGCAATTAATCGAACAAGACCCAGACGACAACAAGTTTGTGGACTGCGCAATTGCTGCAAGTGCTCAATATCTTGTTTCAGAAGATCGCCACTTTCAGGTACTCAATAAATTTGGATATTTTGGTGTTGAACTGCTCAAGTTAGATGAATTCAAGCAACTTTTGGCCATTGCCAATTCGACCAAAATCTAAAGTAACCCACTCCACCATCACCCTTGACCTTCCAGCTCCTCCATACCGACCCCCACTCCCGCGCCCGCGCCGGACAGATCGAGACCGACCACGGCACGATCCATACCCCTATTTTTATGCCCGTGGGCACAGCGGCTACGGTAAAAGCCGTACACCAGCACGAACTTCGAGACGATATCCACGCCCAAATCTGCCTGGGCAATACCTATCACCTCTACCTGCGCCCCGGCCTGGATGTGTTGCAGGCTGCGGGTGGCATCCACGGTTTCAATGGCTGGCAAGGCCCCGTGCTGACCGATAGTGGTGGGTTTCAGGTTTATTCGCTCGCCCATCGTCGGAAAATTAAAGAAGAGGGCGTCACCTTCCAAAGCCATATTGACGGCTCAAAGCACGTTTTCACGCCAGAAAATGTGATGGACATCCAGCGCATCATCGGCGCCGACATTATTATGGCCTTCGATGAGTGTACGCCCTACCCTTGCGATTTCAAGTACGCCGAAAAATCGCTCGGCCTCACACATCGCTGGCTGGAGCGCTGCATCGAACGCTTCGACAATACCGAACCAATTTATGGCCATAAGCAGGCTTTTTTTCCGATCGTTCAGGGCAGTACCTACCCTGAGCTGCGAAAAATCTCTGCCGAAACCATCGCCGCCCATGGGCGCGAAGGCAACGCTATAGGCGGACTCTCCGTAGGCGAACCTGCGGAGGATATGTATGCAATGACAGAATTGGTGACAGAAATTCTCCCGAAAGACAAACCCCGCTACCTCATGGGCGTCGGGACGCCCGAAAATATTTTGGAAGGCATCGCCCGGGGCATTGATATGTTCGACTGCGTGTTGCCCACCCGCAACGCCCGGCACGGGATGCTCTATACTTCGGAAGGGGTCATCAATATCCGAAACCAAAAATGGCAGACTGATTTCTCGCCCATTGACCCGGCCAGCACCGTACACACGAGCCGCACCCATTCAAAGGCTTACCTTCGTCATCTTTTCGTTTGCAACGAAATATTGGGGATGCAACTCGCCACACTTCAAAACCTCGGCTTTTATCTTTGGCTAGTCGGAGAAGCCCGCAAGCACATCCTAGAGGGCACGTATTTGACCTGGAAGAATGAAATGGTGAAAAAAGTGAGCCGGAGGCAGTGATAGGCAGCGTTTTCAAAAGTTAAAACCTCTTGTTTTCCAAGCACCTTAACACTATTGAAAAAATATGCCGAAATAAGAGTTCGTTCAGGCCGGGTGCTGAAGACTCGAAGCAATGATAAAATTAGTATTTCGGCGTTCCATTTTGTTGCTTGTCACTTGAAGTTTACCATTATCTCGGTGCAGCGTGTTAAAATTTTTTCCTTCGACGCAAGAAAGTTTGGGAAAAACCTACCTTCGCTCCCCGACCTACATCCAATTGGGTTTCTAATTTCCTTAATTTGTCGTTTTTCAACCAAACCATAGGTCTTGTCTTGATTATGAAAAAAACTACTCTACACTTACTTACACTGTGCTTCGTGATGTTCGCGGCAATGGCACAAGCCCAAGACATTCACTTTTCGCAGTTCTACCAAAGCCCGCTCAACCTTAACCCGGCTTTGACAGGCGTTATGAATTGCAACCACCGTTTGGTGGCCAATTACCGCAATCAGTGGGCTTCCATCCTGAAAAATCGCGCCTACAACACCTATTCTGCTTCTTACGATCAGAAACTACCCGTGGGCCGCTACGATTATTTCGGAGTAGGCGGTACGCTTTGGGGCGATAAGGCTGGCACCTCTGAGTTTGCCACCATCCAAGCCCGTCTTTCTGGCTCCTATGCCAAGAAAATGGGTGGCTACCGCAAAAAAGCGCACTATTTAGTATTCGGTGCCGACTTAGGCTTGAGCAATCGCAGCATCAAGAGCTACAATCTCCAATGGCCCAGCCAGCATGATGGCAACGGCGGTCATGATCCTAACCTGGCTGGCGATATCATTGCTGACCCTAGCTTCCTTTTTGCGGATATTTCGGCAGGGTTGCTGTGGTTTAGCGTGTTAAGCGAAGAAACTAACTTCTATTTTGGCGGAGCATTCAGCCACTTGAACCGTGCCAACCAATCTTTTCAGAACGCGAATATCCCGCTCTACAGCAAGTTCACGTTCCATGCTGGTGGCGAGTTTATGACTGGGCAGAAATTCGGCCTCAGCCCAGGGGTGGTTACTTTCTTCCAAGGCCCTTCATGGCAGGTGAACGTGGGTAACTCCTTCAAGTTCCTGCTCGGCAACAGCCGTCGCTACAACCAAGCCTTCCAGTTTGGCCTTTGGGCACGTTTTGCCAACAAACTCAATGACAAAAAACACATGGATGCCATCATCGTGAGCACACGATTCGATTATGAGCAGTTCAACATTGGCTTCAGCTACGACGTGAACACTTCAAACCTGTTCACGGCTTCCAATGGTAACGGAGCATTCGAATTCTCGCTCATCTACAAAATCTGTGGCCCAGAACGCCGTGGCGTTTATTGCCCCAGTTTCTAAGCATGTTGAGCGTTGACAATGTTGATTTCTTTGGTGAAACACCCTCAACATGCTCAACCCTCAACAATCTAAACCGTTTCTCAACACCCATCAACACTCTTTCACATTTGGGGTGTTGGTAAAAAGATTCCCGGAGGCTTTGCCACACCGGGAATCTTTTTCATTTTTGCAACCTTCAATATTATCCTTTTGAAAACGTTTTTGCAAAAACACGTTGATTTTTAATCGTTTACACTCCTACCGTTCATTTTCAAAACCGAGACTAAGATATGTTTGGAACTACAAAAGAAACAGAGGACTCCAAAAAAAACGCAGCAATTTCTCCCACAGGCGCGCTCAACGCGCTGGTGAAAGGCACAGTGATAGAGGGCACAGTGCGCTGCGATAGTGATTTACGCGTGGATGGCACGATAAAAGGCAAACTCAGCTGCCAAAGCAAGGTAATCATCGGTCCTACCGGTGCGGTAGAGGGTGAAATCCGCTGCCAAAATGCCGTCATCGAAGGTCGTTTTAAAGGCCATCTTTATGCCACGGAACTCCTCAACGTACGCGAAACTGCAGAAGTAGAAGGAGAAATCACGACCAACAAACTCATTGTGCAGAGCGGAGCCAAGTTCAATGTAGCCTGCAAAATGGACGTGGGCGCTACGAGCAATGGCACGGTGAAGCACTTCGATATCAAATCAGCTACTGATGCCACGAACACCGCAGCCAAAGCTGTCGCCGCAGGAACGGCGGAAGTCCGCAATTAAAGCCAGCATGAAGTATGGCGGCATGGCCTTCCAACTTTTTGGGGCCTCCCTGCTCGGTGCATTGATCGGACGTTGGCTGGATGGATGGATGGGACTAGAGCGACCTTTATGGGCAGTATTCCTCACTATCTTATTCATGGCCGCTTCGATCTATGTGGTTTACAAACAATTGCTGAACGATAAATAAAACCGAACCGTCCTATGGCTTACCGCTGTAGGACGGTTTTTTTCAAAAATATGAACCCAAAATCTTTTTTTAAAAATCTTTTTTTTGTCTCGGCAGGCACTGCAATGGTGCTGGCTGTATTACTCTTTTTTGCTCCTCAAGCGCAGCCACATTGGAAATTTGCAATAGGGTCTGTGATGCTATTCGGCTTGGTATGTTTGGGGCTTTTTTATGCCGGGACGAGCTCCGCACGCAGCAAAAACAAACATGCATTCACTAACCTCGTGTCAGTGTCGGTATTCGGGAAAATGGTGGTGGCTTTGGCCGCCTTGTTTGTGTATCAACAGGTGGCAGCGCCTACTAACCAATGGTTCGTGGGTATTTTCTTGTGGTGTTATGTAGTGTTTACTGCTTTTGAGGTGTGGTTTATGACAAAACTGGCAAAGACATAAACTTTTTGAGACTTTGGACTGCGGGACATTAGATATTGCAGCCCAAAGTCCAATGTCTAAATAGATGAAACGACCTAAAAAAGGCGAGTTTGCTCCATTTTACGAAGGCTACCTGAACGCAGTGCCCGCTCGTGGCACGGTGCAAAGCTTGTTGAAAAGAACATTCAAAGAAGCACAACCATTGTTTGCCAGCCTGCCCGAAGCACAGGGCAACCATGCCTACGAACCAGGCAAATGGACCATCAAGCAAGTGCTAATTCATATAATTGATGCGGAGCGGGTGTTTGCTTTCCGCGCCTTTTGGGGCATCCGGGGAGACCGGGCACCCTTGCCCGGCTTCAACCAAGATTACTGGATGGAAGTAACAAAGGTGAACGATCGCAGCATCAAAGATTTGCTGAAAGAATGGAAAGCCGTTCGGGATAATACACTAGCCCTCGCCGTGCAATGCTCCGAAGAACAGTCCGCGTTCCTGCTTACAGCGAGCAATTGGAAAGTGTCTGTACGGGCACTTTTTTTCATCATCATTGGGCATCAGCTCCATCATATAAAGATGCTCCAAGAAAGGTACTTGTGATAAAAAACATCCTCCATGTTTGAAAAACGTCTATTCGACTACCTCCACCAACAACTCCAAGAGTACCCGCTCGAAAAAGCCTTCGGCAAAAAAATTAACGGCGAATGGCGTTATTGGTCTACCGCCGAAATGGTTTCATTGGCCAATCGGGCCAGCCTGGGCCTTTTACAATTGGGCCTGCGCCCAGGAGACAAGGTTGCCACCATTGTCTATCAAACCATTCCAGAATGGGTTGCGCTGGATTTCGCCATGCTTCAAATCGGCGTGATAAATGTGCCCATGTATCCAAGCATTAGTTCTCGTGAGTACGAGTATATTCTGAACGAATCCGAAGCAAAATACTGCATCGCCGGCGAAGGGGATTTGCTTGATAAGTTGTTGGCTGCCAGAGAAAAAGTTCCGGGCCTGAAAGATATTTTCAGCTTTCACCAGCTGTCAGGCACACGACATTGGTCGGAATTATTGTCCCCTGAAAATTCAGATTTTTCGGAGGTTGAGCGCATTAAAAACGGCATTCGGCCCGATGATTTGGCCACCATCATTTATACCTCTGGTACCACGGGCAATCCCAAAGGCGTGATGCTTTCACACCGCAACATAGCGTTCAACGTAGAGAAGGTGGGCCAACTTGCGCCCATCGCTTCCGGGGATCGTGTGCTTAGTTTTCTCCCGGTCAGTCATGTCTACGAACGGGTGGCGGTGTACGTTTTTACGGCTGCTGGAGCCAGTGTTTCGTTCACAGGTACCGACAACCTGGGTGGTGAAGCGGGTGATCTTCAAGCCATTCGGCCCCACTTTTTCACCTGTGTGCCGCGGCTTTTAGAGAAGGTGTACGAACGGATTTACAATAAAGGGCTGGAATTGACAGGCCTGAAACGATGGCTATTCTTTTGGGCCTTAAGCCTTGCGGAAAATTGGGAATTTGACAAAAAATATTCGGGCTGGAAGGCTTTCCAGTGGAAAATAGCAGACCGGCTTATTTTCTCTAAATGGCGCGCAGGGCTTGGTGGCTGTATAAAAGGCATGACCACGGGCGCGAGTGCTTGCCCCATGCGGGTATTGCGCAGCTTCAATGCAGCGGGCATTCCCGTGCGCGAATTGTACGGACTCAGTGAGGTGTCTCCAGGCCTTAGCGTCAACGGTTTTGGCCCCGGCGAGGCCATGCTCGGCACGGTGGGAACTGCGATAGAAGGCGTTGAACTTCGTATCGAAGAAGGCGCTGATTTCCGGCCCGGCGAGGGAGAAATACTCGCCAAGACCCCTGGACTAATGCTTGGATATTACAAACAGCCCGAACAGACGACCGCGATAATCCGCATCATTGATGGGGAACGCTGGCTTGCCACTGGCGACGTGGGGATGTTCGTGAATGAGCCTGGCGGACGAAAGTTTTTGAAAATAACCGATCGCAAAAAGGAACTCCTGAAAACCAGCGGCGGCAAATACGTGGCCCCCACACCCATCGAATCCATGTTGAAAGAACACCATCTTGTGGAGCAGGCAATGGTGGTGGGCGAAAACATGAAATTCGTATCCGTACTCATCGTACCATCCATGGAAGGCTTGCGCGATTGGTGCAAAAAACACGGCGTGGAATGGACAACGCTGGCGCAAATGATCGAAAACCCAAAAGTGTTGCACCGCTCCGCAATGTTGCTGGAGCGCGTAAACCCGAACTTCAGCCATGTGGATCAGCTCAAAAAATTCGCACTTGTGGCCGAAACTTGGGAAGCCATAAAAACCGACGGCTCAGAAGCCGAACTTACGCCGACGCTCAAAATGAAGCGCCGAGTCATTCTCCAAAAACACAGCCGGCAAATAGCGGAAATGTATGATTAACCCGTGTTTATTCCCCATCAGCTAAAAAGCGAATCATAGGGGTTTTGATCTTTTTTGGGCTGCTGCTTTTCGGGTTCAGCAGGCAATTCAGGAATTTTAGCCTCCTCGTCAAAGGAGCGTTTGGGCTTACTTTCCAATTCCTCAAATTCCACATACCCCGGTTCCTCACGAGGTTTTTCAGCTTCGCCAAATTGGCGGCGCAGCTGTTCCATTTTTCTGTAGCCAATGGCTTTCAAAAAAATATAGAGCGAAAAAAACGGAAACACCAACACTGCAAAAGCAAGATATAAGAGGGCGCTCAAAGGATTGCTTTCCAAGGTTTTGAGCCAACTTTTAATCGTGTCCGGGAATACGCGCCAATTGATAATGAGTGCAAGCACCAACAGGGCAGGGGCTGCCCAAAGCAACAGATAGTAAAGCCCTTGCAAAATGTAGTAGCCACCCACAATTAGGAGCACCAAGAAAATAAGACAGCCGAGGCCTCCGCCAGGAAATTGGTTCAGATTGCGCCCGCCGTAAGAATATTTGTAAATCATGGATCAAAGTTGGGTCTCTCCCATTGCCAATAGGATGGAAAATTCGTCGGAAGACACTGGCATAACCGACAAACGTGCGTTTCGCACCAAAAGGAGTTGTTGTAAATCTGGATGCGCCTTGATTTCTGCCAGTGTAACGGGGCGCACGAAGGGCTTTACCGGTTCCAATTCTACACAGGACCAATCGCCCTTTTCCGCCGTTGGGTCAGGGTAATGCTCCCGCACCACACGAGCGACAGCCACCACCGCAAGGCCAATGTTGGAATGGTAAAAAAAGCAGAGGTCACCCAGCTTCATGGCCCGCAAGTTGTTGCGTGCCTGATAATTTCGCACACCATCCCAGCGGCCACGGCCTTCTGCAACGAGTTGGTCGTAGCCATATACATCGGGTTCTGATTTGACAAGCCAGTAGTGCATATTAGTGAATGGTCAGTTTAATATTGGTCCATCAATCTTTCTTGCAGGTCTAATTTTTTTTGATTACTTTTTTCAAAAAAACTCCACTTAAGGTTTGAATTACAAGCAGGTAAACTCCGTTGGGAAACTCCTTTAGTGATAATTCGTTCCCACTATTTTGCGTTTTGAACAATTGCCCGTACTGATTAAAAACCTTGACGGATTCGATATGGTCAGCTATGTTGCAGCATTATTTCCTTGCTCCATTGCTCGACAAAGGAACGAAGAGAGACTGGATCCTACATTTTTAATCTGGGATGGTAAAGGTAAATCGTCTCTTTGAGGTACTCCGCGTTGAGATGGGTGTAAATCTCTGTGGTGGTAATACTTTCATGGCCCAGCATGTCCTGCACGGCTTTCAGATCGGCTCCGCCTTCCACAAGATGCGTTGCAAAAGTGTGGCGGAAGGTGTGCGGGCTGATGTTTTTGACAATTCCCGCTTTTGCAGCAAACTCTTTTACAAGCAGGAACACCATCACTCGGCTCATTCTGCCACCCCGCCGATTGAGGAACACCACGTTTTCTGCCTCTTTTTTGATGTTGTCCTGGAGGCTTCGGATTTTTTCGAGATAAATTCTTAGATACTTCACGGCATCCGCTCCGATGGGTACAAGGCGCTCTTTGTTGTTTTTTCCGACCACTTTTAAAAAATTCGCTTCGAGAAAAAGCTGGGTTAATCGAAGGCTTACCAGCTCACTGACACGCAGACCGCAGGCATACAACATTTCTAAAATGGCACGGTTACGCTGGCCTTGAGGGTCCGACAAATCCACTGCATGGAGCATGGCCTGCATCTCATAGACACTGAGCACCTCCGGAATTTTCCGGCGCATGCGCGGGCTTTCAAGAAGTTCCGTGGGGTCGTCATCCAGCATATCCTCAACGAGCAGGTACCTGTAAAATGCCCGCAGTCCAGAAATCAGTCGGGCTTGGGTGCTGGCCTCTAATCCCAATCGGTTGGCCCACAGGATGAACTGAGTCAAATCATCCGCCTTGACAGCCAAGGGCGGCAACGTACGGTCCTCCAGTTCGAGCCATTGCACAAACTTTCCCACGTCGTTGACATAAGCCTCTATAGTATGGTGGCTCATTGAGCGCTCCAGCAAGAGGTAATTGCGAAAGGATTGGATGGCAGCGGGCCAGTTCATGGCAGCAAAGGTAGGCGGGAATGAATGTTCAATGTCCAACAAGGAATAATGGGTGTACGAAGGACATTGGACATTCCTTGTTGGACCGTGGACATTTTAAAAAAAAGCCCTCTCGTGTGCAATTTCTTCCCTGAGCACATCCGTTCCCCGCACCAGTTTTTTTCACCTAAAACTATTAACCAAAAACGTCTCCACGTATGAAAGTCACCCTCTTCCTCTCCTCTCTTTGGCTATTTATTGCCTCCCTTTTTTCTTCTGCTGATAATAGCGTTTTGACAGGAAATGTCAGCGATGGCAAAGAAGCCCTCATTGGGGCGACCATTAAAATATGGCGTGATACCAATTTCGTGCGCGGCACCATTACAGATTACAAGGGTGATTACCGAGTTCAATTGGATCCAGGTATGTATGATGTAGCGTTTTCCTACACAGGTTTTAAATCACAGCGAATTACCGGTTTACGGGTGTCGGCGGGAAAGATTACCACCCAAAATATAGTTTTTACGGCTGTTTCTGCGCTGGATGAGGTAGAGATTAAAGCGTATAAAGTTCCCCTAATTAAGGCAGACCAGACTTCCAGCGGACAAACGCTTACTCCGGAACAAATCAAAAACCTTCCTACCCGCGACGTCAAAGCCATAGTTGCAACCACCGTGGGTGCCTCCTCTGTGGATGGTGGCGATGTAAACATAAAAGGCGCTCGAACCGATGATATTGATTACTATGTGGATGGTGTCCTGATTTCGGGTGGGGCGCCACCAGTAGAAGAAAAAGACAAGCCGTCGGTCACACCCCGAGAAACAAAACCTGTCGCAGTTAAAAAATCCGAAAAAGGCGCTGGTATGGCTAAATCACCCGAAGGCCCCAAAAGGATAGCATTGGCTAAACCTGCTACGCCAGCTGTGGAGGACGTAATTATTGCAGACGGCAGAAAAAAACGCGCTGAAGTCATTTATGAACCAGAAACGTACGAAGAAAAAGTCACGCTTGTGGACGTGGAGGAAGGCGAGCTCGCTGGTGAAATCACTTCCAAATCTTTTGAAGATGAATCACTGGAGACCGGCACTCCCGACCAAGCTGCCCCCCGCGCCGGCCTCCTCACCGCTGGCGAATGGAATGATCTCCACAACTGGAACCGCCACTGGGTAGACCTCCTTACCGATGGCGAAACAGATGCGTTTCAAAACATGTACGGCTTCTTCCCACGCCAGCGCTACACGCTCATGCTAACCAACGAAAACGATTTTCCCATCGTGGATGCTGTTGTCACCCTGAAAGCATCTGGCATAAACATCTGGGAAGCCCGTACCGACAATACTGGGAAAGTCGAGCTTTGGGCCGCAATGTTCCATCCCGAAAAAGAAACTTCTAATCTCCTTGCTGAGGTTTGGGTGGGTGGCAAAAAACACGAAATATCAAAACTAAAAACTGCTGTTGAAGGCTTCAACTATTTGAAAGTCAATGCCGAATGCAATGCTCCCAA
>Ga0105044_10010808_pt1 | contig 12460 bp, 8 predicted proteins | sample MAT01_FD_78092 | JGI IMG/M metagenome (GOLD analysis project Ga0105044, IMG submission 78092) | Freshwater microbial communities from Lake Fryxell liftoff mats and glacier meltwater in Antarctica - MAT-01 | ecosystem: Environmental > Aquatic > Freshwater > Ice > Liftoff microbial mat | place...
CGGTGTGCGCTTCCGGCGCACGGGGAAGGGCGGCCGGGTCACGCTCGTGATCGACGACGTGGAGTGCGGCGCGCTCGACGTGCCGTTCGTGATGCGCATCATCTCGAGCCTGGGACCGAGCGTCGGCCGCGATCACGGCTCGCCGGTGAGCGACCGCTACGACTCCTCGTTCCCGTTCGAGGGGACGCTGGAACAGGTCGAGATCCAACTCGTCTCCCAACGGACACCCGACACCGACGCCGCCGAGGCGAGAGAGACGATGTCGCGCCAGTAAGGGAGCCGGGTTCAGGCGGGAGTGGAGCGCGACGCCGCGAGGAGGGTGGCGAGCTCGACCTCGAGGTGGGCGAGCTCGGGGAGGTCGTCGGGGACGAGTCCGAGGGGGCCACCGAACAGCATCGCGGCGATGGCTGCGCCGACCAGCCGCAGCGCCATGAGCCGGGCCGTGTCGTGGTCGAGCCCGTACCGGTTCTGGTACTGCTCGACGACCACATCCATGATCGGAGTCGGGCGGGGGCCGTCGAGCGCGCCCGGCTGGGCGGCGACCAGCCAGTTCATGAGGCGGGCGCTGGCGACGACGTCCTTCTCGAATCCCCCGTCGGCGATGAACGAGTAGCGGATCCGCTCGGCGGCATCGTGGTTGATCCGCTCGAACGCGGCCCGGAAGAGGCCGACCTTCCCGCCGAACCACGCCTGGACGAAGCGGTGGTGGTGGCCCGACGCCGCCGCGACGTCGCGCACCGTGATCCGCTCGGGGTCGCGCTCCTCGAGGAGCCGGATCGTCGCCGTGAGCATGTGCTCCATGCCCTGGACCCGAGGGGTCCGGGTCTGCGTGGGCCCGGCGGCCGCGTTCGTGACGGTCGGCTCGACAGCGGTCGGCATCCAAGCAGTGTATTGACGTCGGGGCTCGGCCCAGGGACCCCGCGTCGGCCGGTACGGCGGCTGCGTTGACGATGCCGGTCCGAGCGGGAAGACTCGGCCCCTCGACAACAAGGGGGCGGCATGCGAGGGACCAAGCGACGGATCGCGGGAGTTCGCTGGATCGGCGCACTGGTCGTGCTGTTGGTCGCAGCATCGTGCGTGCAGGGTCCGGTCGTCCCGAGCAGTGGCATCAGCCTCGCAACCGGTTTCGACATCTCGCAGGTCGGCTACCAGCGGACGGAGTTCTTCCTCAACGGGAACGCCCGAAGCTACGCACCGATCGCGCCCATCCCCGCCGACGGCAAGCTGCAGGTCGCCCCCGACCCCCTCGTCAGCGCAGGCAACTACAAGACCCGATTCGTCGTCTTCCGTCCGACCGACCCGGCGAAGTTCAATGGCACGGTCATCGTCGAGTGGCTCAACGTGACCGCCGGTCAGGACCTCGCGACCGACTGGCTCATGGCCCACAACGAACTGATCCGGAGTGGGTACGCGTGGGTCGGGGTCTCGGCCCAGGCCGTCGGTGTCAACCAGATCAAGGCCACGAACCCCTCGCGCTACGGCACGCTGTTTCACCCGGGTGACAGCTACTCGTACGACATCTTCAGCCACGCCGGAGCGAGGGTCCGCGACCACGCGGCGACCGTCTTGGGCGGGCTCGTGCCCGAGCGCGTCATCGCGACCGGACAATCGCAGTCGGCGAGCCGCCTCGTCACCTACATCGATGCGGTCCACCCCCTCAGCAACGTGTACGACGGCTTCCTCGTGCACAGCCGCGGGGTCTCCGGGTCGTCGTTGCGGCAGGCGCCGCTCGCCTCGGTCCCGTTCCCGTCGCCCGCGCCGATCCGTGACGACCTCGACGTGCCGGTGATGGTGGTGCAAGCCGAGGGCGACGTGATCGGCTCGAATCTCCTCAGTCGGCAACCCGACACGGCGCTGATCCGTACCTGGGAGCTCGCCGGAACGGCGCACGCAGACTCGTACACCTTCTCGGTCGGTGGCAGCGACATCGGCGACGGCAACGGCGCCATCCAGATGTTCGGGTTCATGCAGTCGCCACAGGTTCTCGGTTGTGCCAAGCCGATCAACGCCGGCCCGCACCACTGGCAGCTCCAAGCCGCGGTCCATCACCTCGACGTCTGGGTGCGCACGGGGAACGGCCCGCCGGTCGGTGACCTGCTCGAGGTTGCGTCAACCTCTCCCGTCGTTCTGGTGCGTGACGCGCAGGGCAACGCCCTCGGCGGTGTGCGCTCACCGCACGTCGATGCACCGATCGCACGGCTCGACGGCATCAACTCCGGCGGGAGCTTCTGCGGGCTCTTCGGGAGCACCACGCCGTTGTCGTCCGCGGAGCTCCTGGCGCTCTACCCGACCCACGACGACTTCGTGAACGCGTGGGCGGCATCTCTCTACCAGAGCATCGTCGACGGTTTCATCCTCCCGGCCGACGGTTGGGAACTGTTGGGAGCGGCTGTGCTCTCGACGGTCCCGAACTGATACGCGGACTCTGCCCGCCACTCCCCGGCCGCTCTACCACGTGAAGCCACCCACGGATGGGGGCGAAGAGGCCCAATTCATCAGGCGGGAGTTCGCGAGGACGTCGGCCGCGAAGCCGCGATCCGACACGAACGTGTAGCGGATCCGATCTGCGGCTTCGAGGTTCAGCCGGTCGAACGCGGCCCGGAAGAGCCCGACCTTGCCCCCGAACCACGCCTGGACGAACCGGTGGTGGTGGCCCGACTCAGCCGCGATGTCGCACACCGTGATCTGGTCGGGATCGCGCACCTCGAGGAGCCGGAGCGGGGGTTCATTCGTCTCCGTTCATCCGGGCTCGGCTCTGCGGGCCCGGACCTCCTGCGGCGTGCCTGGTCCGCAGAACTTGTGGAACGCTTTCTCGGGGTCGGGGGGGATCCGGAGTCGGGTGCGGGTGCTGGAGCCAATGAGGTTGCGGATCGCCCGTCGCGGACCCAACGCCCCGGTCGACGACTGGAGGAGCTCGCGGATGTCGGGGCACTCCAGTGCGGCGCGGGCCCATGCGACCTGCTCCTGGAACTCGCCTCCCGCCGTCGGCGGGATCGCGGCGTTGCTCACCTGGGCGGGAAAGTCGGCCGGGTCGGGACGCGCGCCGCGCGGCGTGAGCAACGCGGCGACCCACACCGACGGGAGCGGCTTCTCGTGCCCGGGCTTCCGCTCGAAGATTGCACCGGGTGGCAGAGGCTGCCGCTCCATGTGGGATGCGAGAGTGTTCGCCAAACCGAGCGTGTCGATCACGGTCAGCTCGGGGCCCATGGCGTAGCTGGTCAACCCGATTCCCCCGAGCGACGCGACCGGGAGCGACACCGACGGCCGTACGCGGTCGAGGTCGATGAGGCGCGGACTCGTGAACCCTTCGGTGAAGTAGTAGCCCGGTCCCTCGTACCACTGGCGCCGTGGACCATCGGGTCCCCATCCGAAGTCGTCGAGGGTCACGTCGGGGTTGCGGGCATCGGCCAGGATGAACTGATCGACGATGCTGGCTTCCGGATCGAGCTGCGGTGGTCGCAGCCCGAGCGCGGCGACGACGACCCAGGGCAGGAGCAGGACTCCCGCGGCGAAGCGACGCGTCCACGGGACGACGGCGACAGGCGCGACCACTGCGAACAGCGCGGGGAGGAGCAGGCGGGCATGCATCCAGTCGCCGCCCACCGAGATCACGTAGACGGCGCTGACGAGCCCTGCCGCGACGAACACGGAAACCACCGCGATCGAGCGGCGACGCTCGGCTCGACCGAGTGCGAGCGACAACGGCACGTACCCGCCCACGACGATGACGAGGACCGGGAACCACAGCCAGTACGGCGCGGCGAAGTCGACCAGATAGTCCCAGCCCCGGTCCCAGTTCGTGCTCGAGGCTTCCTTCGCGATGGCGGGGTTGGAGACCAGGGCGCCGTAGAAGCCCATCCGGAAGAACTGGTAGAGCAGCGGGAGCGCGAGCGCCGCCCCCATGATGCGGAGGCGTGCGGGCCAGCTGTCCTGAGCCCAGCCCACCCCGATCGTGGTCAACAGGAAGAGCGCGCTGAAGAGCAAGAGCTCGGGCCGGACGAGCCATCCGAGCCCGATGAGGGTCGCGGCGTACCAGGGCATCGACCGCCCGGACTCCGCCCACCGCGCGAACACGAACAGGCACGCGCCGAGCCACCCGATGACGAGCCCGGTCTCGAGTCCACTCGTCTGGAAGATCCAGAACGGAACGAGGGAGATCGGCACGAGAGCTCCGAACGGCACGAGGAGCGCTCGAGGCGCCGTCGGCCGAACCAGCGTCGCGGAGCCTGCCATCGCCAGGCCGAGGCCAGCCGCCGACAGGGCGATTCCGAGGCCGACCGCCAGCCATTCGAGACGCACCGGTGCGACGAGATCCGCGACCGCGAGTCCGCTCACCCACAGGGGACTGGTGAACGCCTCGACGCGCTCTCCGGTATTGAAGACGGGCCCGTTCCCGCGGGTGAGCTGCTGGACGACACGGAGATAGATGAAACCGTCGTCGACCATCCAGCGTCGCATCCATCCGGCGACGACGAAGAGCAACACGGGGAGGGCGAGCAGGCCGTTCTGTACCGGCGTGCGCCACCCAGGGTCCCGATCGGACGAACCCGAGCTGACGGGGATCTCTGCGGTATTGAACGAATCGGTCACCCGGGACCGCCCCCAGGTCAGGTGTCGTCGGCCAGGACCGATCGACCGACGGCGCCGTAGCAGGCGTCGAGGTCGAAGGTCGCGGGATCGAGCGTGGCCTCGCCGCGCCGGACGACAGTGAAGCCGGCGCGCACGTCGACGTCGGCCACCAGCTCCGAGGCGTAGCCCGCGGTGAGCATCAACTTGACGACGAGGCTGCTCAGGTCGCCCTCCTCGGGCGGACGTTCAGTGGGCGCCGAGATGCCGGCGCCGTACCGCTGCTCCGGGTGGTCGCGCCGCGCCCGTTCCCAGGTATGGCCGTGCGACCAGTCCTCGAGCACCAAGACCCCACCGGGCCGGAGGCGAGGGAAGAAGGTCGCGAAGCTCGCCAATCTCGGTCCGAGGATGTGGGAAGCGTCGTCGATGACGAGGTCGAGGCTGTCGTCGCCGACGGCGGATCGGGCGAGCTCCTCGAGGCGCTCGCGGTCTCCCTGGTCGACACCGAACGCAGGTCGGACGGTGTCGGCGTCGCCCCGGTCGGCGACGAACTCGACGAGCCTCTGCGCGATCCCGAGCTCGACGATGCGTCCCCCGCGCACCTCGGGAGCGAGCGCGAGGTAGGTGTCGAGCATCCGCCGAGGCTTGGCGAGCACGAACCGATCGGCACGCGACGGGGTCGGGGCGAAGGGTGCGATGACGAGCGTGGTGCCGTCGAGGACCAGGGAGTCGTCGCTTGACCAGGCGAGGCCGGAGCTCATGCGGCAACCTGTGGGTACGGGCACACGGAACGATCTCCTTGGCGAACGAGGGGTAGGGCAGCGGGTCCGGAACGGAGGTCGGCTCGGTCGGCCGCCAAGCAGGCCGGCCGGCGATGGTCGCTCGTCGCAGCCGAGCAGCAGCTCGCGTAACGGCTCCGGGTTCTGGCGCTGCATCCCGCTCACGGCCGGGGAATCCACCACCGAGGAAGTCTGTGAGGGTGGAGAACGCCGCGTCCGTGTCGGCCACGAGCTCCTCGTAGAAGAGGTGAGAACCCGGCGGTTCGCGAATCGCAGATCTCCGGCGGCTTCCCAGGCGTGGGTGAACCCGCGGTTAGGCGCAGTCGAGCTCGGGCTGCAACGATCGCGGGCATGTGCTCGATTGCATCTCTCGGTGCGCCTTGCCCGGCGAGCGCCAGGTCGTCTCGGGACAATCGTTCCCGTAGCGACAACCTGCGGGACCGTTGGAGTGGCTGAATCCGAGAGGACACCTACAACGCGGGCATCTGCCGGCGTCAGTCGGAGAGACGCGCTCAAGTACGCCGCCGGAGCCGTACTCGCCGGAGCCGCCTCAAGCCCGGCGGTCGCCTACGCATCAGGTCCGAAGCCTCGAAAGCGACCGGCAAGAGACCGCACCAACATTCTCGTGATATTCGCGGACGATCAACGCTACGACACGGTCCGGTTCATGCCTACCCTGGAGCGTCTCCAAGCCGGCGGCACCAGATTCACGCACGCCCGCCAGTCATCGCCTTTGTGCACGCCCGCTCGAGCGACCCTGCTGCGTGGACAGTCGGCCCGCGGACCCCATGGCCATGGCGTCGAAGGGAATGAAGATCGACTCTCTCAGGACATGGTGCGCGAGTCTCTGGCCCCGTGGCTGGCGACTGCGGGGTATCACTGCGGAATGGCCGGCAAGTACTTCACGTCCGCGGACGCCGGGACCAAGCCGCCAGGTTGGGCCTGGTGGCGAGGAATCGTCCGCTCGCCGGGCTCAACTGCCCAGCTCGGAGTTCTTGACGCGAACGATTATGGCATCTTCGATGGTTCTTCGACCATCTACCCAGGTCAGCACCAGATGAGCTATCTCACCGACCAGATCAAGAGTTTCGTCGGGACCGCACCGGAGCCGTGGTTCCTCTGGGACTGCCCGACGTCGCCGCATTGGCTGTTCCAACCCACCCCGCGTCGTGCGCAGAGCGTTGCGGACGTGAACTGGCCTGTCGTGGGCACCGACACCTCGGGCAAACCGTCCTGGATGCGAGAGCTTCCCGCGCCAACCGATGCGCAGATCGCCCGCGACAGGATTCTGATCAACCAGATGTTGCTCGAGGTCATTGATCTCGACGACCATCTCGCTGCGATCCTGCGTGTGCTGCGCGACGCGAACATCGCCGAACGAACCACGATCATCTACACGTCCGACAACGGTGACGCGCTCCTCGACTATCGCATACCTGCTTTTTCGAAGAACCTTCCTTACGACGTCTCGAGCCGTGTTCCCCTCGTCTGCGCGGGCCCCGACTTTCCAGCCGGTCTGACTGTCGGAGCGCCCGTCTCGACCGGGATCGACGTCACTGCGACCTGCCTCGACATTGCTCACGCGCGGGCGACCGTTCCCCAGGATGGGGTGAGCCTCATCCGAACTGCAGAACGACCTCGAGGGCACCGTCGACGGGTTGTGTCCGGTTCGTGCACCGAACTTGAGAGTCCACGGCTCAACATCCCCGAGAACCAGTGGATCGTGGTCGATCAAGGACGCGGCCTGCGGAAACTCATTCGGTACGCCGGGCAGTCGGGCGCCGATGAGTTCGAAGCCTACGACCTCGACGACGATCCCCATGAGCTGCGCAACTGGGCCAATGAAACCCGGCGAAGGCCTGAACGGCGGCGGCTCGAAGCCGCGCTCGCGCTCGCCTTCGCTCGCTGACAGCCGGCGAGTTGCTCAGGCGCCCACGTGCGTCCGGGCGGAGCTCAGGCTCCCTTCTCGGGCAGCGGGGTTGGCCCGGTGTCGTCCTCCCGGCCGATGGTTGGGAACTGTTGGGAGCGGCTGCGCTCTCGACGGTTCCAAACTGACGCTGCGACCACCACTCGGAACCGCCTGGTGTAGCCGGACGGCTCGTTGAGCTCAGTGCCTGGGCGCGCGGCTCAGGTGCGGCAGGCCGCACCGGCGCAGGCGTTGAGCTCCGCGAGCCTCGTCTGCAACGTCGCCGTGAGCGCGGCGTGTTCAGCGACGCCTGCGGGCGTGCTCACCAAGTTGGTCAGCTGGTACGGGTCGTTGGTCATGTCGTACAGCTCGTACTCGTGGACCGATCCGCCGTACCACTCGACGTAGAGCCACTGCTCCGACCGCACCGCTCGATAGGTGGGGACGAGCGTCAGCGAGCCGACCGCCGCGATCTGGGCCTGTACCTGAGCGAGGGTGTCGAGTGTGGGACTGCCGTAGCCGTAGGTTCCCCGGAACTGGACGAGGAAATCGGAACGCCATCCGGTTGCGCCGCCTTGGAGCAGCGGGACGAGTGAGCGACCGTCGAGGTCGTTCTGCTCGCCCGCCCCCGCGAGGTGGAGGAGGGTCGGCGCGAGATCGATGTTGGTGACGAGGCGGGAGTCGGCACCGATGGGCACGCCCGGACCCGTCATGAGGAACGGCACGCGGATCGATTCCTCGTAGGGGGCCATCTTGTGTCCGAGGCGGTGCGAACGCAGGTTGAGGCCGTTGTCGCTGAGGAACACGAAGATGGTGCGACTCAGCTCGCCCTTCTGGTCCAGGCGAGCCGCGATCGCGGCGACCATCTCGTCGACCGCCAGGAGTGATCCGAACGCACTGCGGTACCGATCGGTGTCCGCGGCGAGCTCGGCCTCCGAGGCGAGCGGGAAGCCGTCTCTGAGCCAGGTCGGCTTGTCGGAGACGTCGGCCTCGTTGAAGTTCGGAGAAGTCGGCAGCGGCGCGGCCGCGAAGGGGTTCGGCTGGTGACGCGGTGCCGGGCCCACGTTGTAGTGCGGCGCGAGGGGGTTCACCGACAGGTAGAACGGCTTGGTGTCGTTGGCTTCGGAGGCATCGATGAACGACGTCGCATGTGCCGACAAGACGTCGGTTTCGTAGTCCTCGGGATTCCAGCCGAAGAACTTATGGGCGCCGTTGTGGTTGGCGTTGTACCCGTACCCGGTCCAGAACGCGCCCGTGTCGAGGCCGAACCACTCGTTCCATCCGGGCGGGACGGGTGCCGTCAATGGGTTGTATCCATTGAAGTACTTCCCCAGGAAGGCGGTGCTGTAGCCCTCGGCCTGCAATCGGGTGGCGAGCGTGTCGTTCTGGGCTCCAGCGGCGAACGCCGCGTAGCCGCCATCCGGTGGCGAGTTGTCGTACACGCCGGTGTTGTGCGGATAGCGCCCCGTCATCAACGACGCCCGTGACGGGCAACAGATCGGGTCGGTGATGAACATGTTCGAGAACGTGAGGCCCCGGTCGGCGATGAGCGCCCGGGTCTGGGGCATCGCATCCCAGTAGGGCGTCCCGGTCTCGTCGAGGTCGTCGACGAGGACCGTGACGATGTTGGGCCGGATGTTGAACTTCGGTCGGAACACCGATCGAACGTTGTAGCTCCCGTCGGAGGCGGTCGCCCAGATCTCGTGCGGTCCGGCCGAGAGATCCCGCGTGTTCAGCGTGAACGTGAAGGGTGCCGAGGAGTCGGTGGTCACCTGCAGGGACCTTGGATTGTCGAGGCGGAAGGTGACGGTCAGCGGACCGAAGTTGGTAGGTGTCGCCGTGACGGTGAACTCGCCGGCGACGGGCTCCGGCTCGGACAGACTGAACAGGAACTTCGGTATCGGCGCGCCCGGTGGCGGCGTCGGCAGCACGAATTCGCACGCCGCCAACACCAGGACGACGAGCGCCACCGATGCGCGCCGAACGGAGGCCGGAACTCTGCGACTCCTCACCCTGGCCACGGCTTCGACGAGGCGTGAAAGCTCACTTTGCGCGTGGTCATCTCGCTCGCCTCTCCAGGGATCGGGAGCCGATTGTGCCGCGCGGGAGGGCGCCTGTCGAGTAGAAACTGCGCAAAAGGTCTCGGGAGGGCAAGCTGAAGGTGCAAATCGAGGACTCCGCTCCGACCGAGCGGGACGTGGGTGGCTGGTTCGGTTCGCCCGAGGCCCGATTCGGCGTCGTCCTCTGGGCGATCGTGTTGGCCGGCCTCATCGGTCGCGTCGTCTACGTGGTCGTGATCCGCGGGGAAGCGCTCTACTCCGACAGTCTCGGCTACCACTTCCGTGCCCACCTTCTCGCCGACGGAGAGGGCTTCGTGCTCCCAGCGCAGCAGGTTCTGGGTCTGGCGGAGAACCCCCCCGACGCGCAAATCCCCCCGGCTTGGTCACTCGTGCTCGCGGTCATGGCCAAGCTCGGTCTGCGTTCGATCCTGTCGCAGCAGCTCGTCGGCTGCGTCGTCGGAGCGGCGACGATCGCGATGACCGGTATCGCCGGGCGAGCGGCGTTCGGCCGCCGAGCCGGGCTCATCGCCGCCGGGATCGTCGCCGTGTATCCGAACGTGTGGATCTACGAGGGCGAGCTGATGTCGGAGCCGCTCGCCATGCTCGGGGTCGCGACCTGCATCTGGCTCGCATACCGCTTCCTGGAAAATCCGAGCCTGCGCATCGCCGTCGGGCTCGGGGCGACCGTCGGCCTGCTCGCCCTGACGAGGTCCGAACAGATCGCGATCGCGCTCTTCGTGGTCGTTCCCGTGGTCCTGTCCGCCCGGGAGATCCTCTGGCGTCGGCGCTTGGCTTGGCTCGCGCTCGCGGGCGCAACCTGCATCCTGGTGATCGCGCCGTGGGTCTTGTACAACGCAACCCGCTTCGACCGACCCGTGCTGCTCTCGACGGGCCTCGGTGGTGCGATGAGGGCTGGAAACTGTCCGGCCACCTACCGCGGCCCGTTGCTCGGGTACTTCAAGGTCGATCTCAGGATCGGCGACCCCGATGGTTGCAGCATCCTCGAGGAGGCCTTCTCGTCGGACCAATCGATCGCCGATGGGCAACTCCGTCGTGCGGCGACCGAGTTCATGCAGGAGAACCGATCCCGCGTACCCGTCGTCGTCGCCGCGCGCATCGGACGAACCTTCAACTTCTTCCGGCCCTTCCAACAGGTTCACTTCGAAGCGACGCGCTTGAGTCCGGTCTGGGTCCCACGCCTCGGGTTGTTCACCTACTGGATCCTCTTCCCGCTGGCGGTTCTCGGAACCGTGATCGCACGTCGCCGGAAGACCCCGATCTACCCGGTTCTGGCGTTCCCGGCCGTCGTCGTGCTCGCCGCCGCTCTCACGATCGGTGCGGTGCGCTACCGAGCCCCCGCAGAGGTTCCCCTGGCTCTGCTCGCCGCGGTTGCCATCGACGCCCTCGTGGGCCGATGGGAGCGTCGCCGGACGGTGAGCAACGATCCCGAACCGTCAGCGGTGCTCGAACGCCATCGACGTTCTCCCGCGCCCGAGGAGCACTGAACGCTTCGATGGAACAATAGCGCCCAGAGACCGCTTTCTGTGACACTGGCTTCTGGCGTCGAGGCCGACATGATGCCGTCACCCCGCATCCGTAGACTGCGAGATCGTGCAGGCGGGGTTCCGGGGAGCGTTGGGATGCGATCGAGACCGGCGAGGCGGGCGCACCGTGTGCTCGGGGTATCGGTGGCGGTCGTCGCGATGCTCGCCACCTTCGTGACGGATGCCGAACCGGCCTCCGCCCACGTACCGCACGACGTGATCGCCAACGTGGCCGTGTCGCCGGCGTACGCGACTGACCACACCGTGTTCGCGATCTCCGACAACCGGGCCATCCGCTCGACCGACGGCGGCAAGCACTGGGTGGAGACGGCGCGTGGCCTGACCGGCGAGCCCTTGGCGCGATTCGCGACCTCGCCGAGCGATCCCGATGTCCTCTACCTGTGCTCACGTGGCGGCGGTGTGTACCGCTCCGACGACCAGGGAACGTCGTGGCGGCCGACGAACACCGGCCCGACGATGACCCATATCGCGGAACTCGCGGTCTCGCCGACGTCTCCCGACGTCGTCGTCGCTGCCGCCGGGCTGTTCGGAGGCTTGTTCCGCACCGTCGACGGCGGCGACACCTGGTCGAGGGTGCCGGGAATCGGAAAGGTCAACACCGTGACGTTCGTGCCGGGTCACGACGGCCGGGTCGTGATCGGGCGAGCCGACGGGTCGATCGACATCTCCGATGACGACGGCGCAACGTTCCGCCAGGTGGGCACGAGCCCCGGTGGCACGCCGATCACGGCCGCGGCCGTCGGGACGAAGAAGGCGCGAGCGACGCTGTTCGCGGGAACGAAGACGGGCGACGTGCTCCGGTCCGTCGATGCAGGTGATTCGTGGGAGCAGTTCGGCCCCGGCATCGCGGACCAACAGATCACCTCGCTCGCGGTCTCGGGCGACTACTCCGCGGACCGCATGCTCTGGGCGTCGACGTGGCGCAAGGGCTTGTACCGATCAACCGACGGAGCCAAGACGTGGGAGTCGCGGTTCGGCGGTCTCACCCGCGATCGCCAGGCCCAGGTCTTCGGGTTGCCGGTCTTCCAGGCGCTCGCGGTCGCGCCGGGCCCGTCGGGGAACCAACGCTTGTTCCTCGCGGGCTACGACAGTCTGTTCAAGTCGTCGGTGGATGGATCGCGCTGGAAGGCCGTCGAGACGCTCTCGGAATACGTGACCGGACTCGCGGTCTCGCCCGACTACGCCGAGGACGGCACCGTCGTCGTGAACACGTACGTGAAGGGCGTGTACGTCTCGCGGAACGGTGGGAAGTCGTTCGTCTCCAGCAACGACGGTCTCGAACAGCCGATCGCGGCGGGGAACGAGTTCCTGCCGCTCCGACGCATGCACAACGTGGTCTTCTCGCCGGGCTACGCGGAGGATCGCACCATCTTCACCGCGACATGGACCAACTTCGTGGAGTCGACCGACGGCGGGAAGACCTGGAAGAGCATCATCGTCTCGCCGCCGCCGCCGGACGAAGATCTGCGCCAGTTCGTGATCGCGGTCTCGCCCAGCTACGCCCGAGATCAGACTCTCTTTCTCGGAACCCGTCAGGGAGACGTGTACCGGTCGACGAGGGGCGGCGCGGCCGGGAGTTGGGCC
>Ga0105044_10010809_pt1 | contig 12460 bp, 10 predicted proteins | sample MAT01_FD_78092 | JGI IMG/M metagenome (GOLD analysis project Ga0105044, IMG submission 78092) | Freshwater microbial communities from Lake Fryxell liftoff mats and glacier meltwater in Antarctica - MAT-01 | ecosystem: Environmental > Aquatic > Freshwater > Ice > Liftoff microbial mat | place...
CCTTTCTCAGGGTGTTATCTAGATCTTAAGGAAAGCACTGCGTATAGGCACTTTCCTGGTCTTTGAGAGGTTTTTATATGAAGAGAAGGAACCTGCAATAGACGAAATTCCTCTCTAAAATCCTAAAAACCGGACGGATGAACCAAGTAGCCAGTACAGCCCCAGTCTTCGGTATTCCATAGCATGCATCCTTCATAAACAGAATTCGGGCTCAGATCGCGACCCAGGTCATTTCGCCGTTCCCGTCCATGGCTACAATCCTCTGATTTTTTGAACCGACTTTCTTATCGCTTCTGAAGCCAGGACGTCGTCTAACATCGAATTCATCTCACCCTGCATTAATAACCGGGCTTGCAACGGATTGCGTGATCTTAACGCCTCCGCGATAAGTGTGTGATAACGTAAAGAGCGTACTGCGGTGTTCGGATCCAGCACAATGGCTTTACGAAGCTCCAGCCACAGCTCACGAACGCTTACCACCATTTGGTACAAGACGGGGTTGCGGGCAGCATGCGCAATTTGGCGATGGAATAAAACATCAAATTCAACAAAATTGTTTCCACGCTGAAACTCCTCTTTCATTTTTGTCACCAGTCCCTCGATCTCGATCAGCTCTTCATCAGTGCCCCGTTCGGCAGCCAGAAAGGCCAACTCCGGTTCCAGGATGCGACGAGTTTCAGCCAAAGCCAAAAGTAAGCCGTCACCCGTATTTTGCAACGGGCCGATTAATTCAACAGATGGATGCGTTTCCGTGATATAGACGCCGCTCCCATGCTTGATCTTGACCATATTAATGGATTGCAATGAACGCAGCGCTTCGCGAATCGACCCCGCACCCACCTGCATCTCTTTCGCCAACTGGGTAATGCTTGGTATGCGATCACCCGGCAGCCAGTCTCCCTGGCGAATATGCTTCTGCAACTCTTCAAAGATGTTATGGTGCACGCGGTTCCCCTGAACGGCGGTCTTATTTGTTTTTTGCGTAGCCGGTGTTTTTGAACGTGGTTGAGCCAAAGTATCTCCAATTAAACAAAAGGTGCGTATTTCAAATGTTCCGGGGCGATCGGCGTGAAAATCTGATGATTGCAGCGGCGATTCTCAATTCTAGCATATGCATTCGCGCGGCGAACGCAAGGCTGGAAGCCTTACTCCGGATTTCCATACGATAGCTTCCCTAAACTTTGTAGACTGAAGCCCTTCATCTACCGGTAATGGTTGCCTCAATAATGCATCCATGAGAACTGCCATGAAGGATTATTGCAGGTTGAACTGTCATCAGCGTGAAAAATCATCATATGACTTTAGAAGACATCATATGACTATTGTATACTATTGACAAATAATCGTCAATAGGTTATATTTTTTGTTTTTATACTCGAGAAAAGGCACCATCTTGACAAAGGAGGCGGCTTGACGACGATAACTCATCCTATCACTTGTTCTAAGTTTGTTTTTTAGTGCGAATCCAAAATACTATTACTATTAAAGAGGAGAGTAAATCAGATGAATAAGTTCAAGTTATTAAGCATACTTGTGCTGATCGCCCTTATGTCCGGCGCTTGCGGTGGCGGTACCGCGACCCCGGCAAAAGATGCGACACCCGAGGACGCTGCCACAGAAGCGTCGGCTGCAGTCGCCGCTTACACCGTTGCAGCGGGCGACACACTGCCGGATCTTGCCGACAAAAACTTTGGAAACAAGGATTATTCCTGGGCAATTTACGGTTTGACCAACCTCAAGCACAACAGCGATCCGTCATTCACTCAGATCACAAATGCCGACGTTATCGAGCCCGGCTCCAAGATCTACATTCCCACCCAGGACGAAGTCGATGCCTTCATGGCCGATTTTGATGTGACGAACCCCGATTTTGCAAAGCTGCGTCCCGTGCCTGATAGCGGCCAGTTGCTCGTCGGCAACTTTTGGACTTCGGGTGGTGAATACGCCGGCATCAGCGGTGTCTATGACCTCTATCGAACGCAGTATCCCGGCGTGGATCTGGTGCACGCAGGCACTGCAGGCGGCGCGGGCGTGAACTTTAATGCCCTGGCCCTCACAAAGCTTCAGGGAGGCGATCCGTTTGATGTGATGCAAATGCACGTGGCCAAGGAAGTGCTTTTGTTCGATCCCGAAACGTACCTGACCCCCTTGGAAGACCTGGTGGAGGAGACCCAGGGTGCTTTTCTACCGGAGACTCTCAAGAGCGCGCTCACTGTCAACGGGCATACCTACGTTGTGCCTCTCAATATCCACCGCGGCAACGTGCTGTGGGTGAACAAGAAAATTCTTGCAGATAACGGTTTGACCACGCCGACAACCTTTGAAGAATTTTTCGCAGTTGCTGACGTCCTGCAGGCGAAAGGCATCGTGCCCCTCGCTACGGGCGGCGCGAATGGGTTTGAAACGCGTGTGATCTTCGAGACTGTGCTGATCGGTACGCTCGGCCCGGATGGTTACAATGACCTGTGGACCGGCAAGTTGTCGTTCAACGATCCAAAGGTTGTCGAGGCGCTCGAGACCTTAAAGAAGATGTTGACATATACGAACACCGATCGTGACGCGCTCTCATGGGACCAGGCAGTCGCATTGGTGATCGAAGACAAAGCTGCCTTCAGCATCATGGGTGATTGGGCCGACGGCGAATTCAAGAAAGCCGGCAAGACCGAAGCCGATTACGAAGGCGTTCCTGCACCCGGCAACCAGGGCACATTCGATATGGTCTCGGATGGTTTCGCAGTGCCTCTGGACGCGCCAAATAAGGAAAATGCGCTCAACTTCATCCGGTTGATCGCGACGAAAGAGGCGCAGGAAGTCTTTAACATCAACAAGGGCTCCATCTGCGCCCGCACAGACTGCGATTACAGCAAGTTTGACGCTTATCTCCAATCGTCAGCGGCTGATTTCAAAACGGATACTGTCGTACTGAGCTCCTGGGCCAGCGAGGCAGTGCATCCGTCGTGGGCTGCTGCGATGGGCGATAGCATCATCAAGTTCGCAGCGGATGGCGATGTCGCTTCCGCGGTGCAGAATCTCGTGCAGGCTGCAGAAGACGCGGGCTTCCCCCAATAAGTTTATTTCTTAACGATAGTGAGGGGAGAGGTTTTCTCTCCCCTCACTTTTAATTGTCCGGTTGGACGGGAGTGTCGTGGTCTGCGCCGACAGGAAACCGTTGTAATGTAATTTTGGCACCCTACGCTCCTCTGGACAGACAGCTTATAATGAAATCTCGTCATCATTTTGAAGGCGCATTTTTATGGTCCGAATTGAATGATTTACGGAGGATTGACGTATGAAGAGCAAGGGATGGGAGCGTTGGGCTGCAATCTTAGCGGTGACACTTACTTTGGAGATTTAGTATGACTAATAAACAGGAAGGATGGGAGCGTTGGGCTGCAATTTTAGCGGTGACACCCTCAGTGCTTGCGATCGCGGTCTTCGTCTACGGCTTCATCGGTTGGACGGTCTTTGTCTCGTTTACCAAATGGGTGACTGCCAGGCCCGACTATACGTTCGTTGGTCTGGCCAACTATCAACGAATTTTATTGGGCGGCGGCATCGATTCTCAACGGTTTTATATTGACATCCGCAATCTGATCGGCTTCACCGTGCTTTTTTTGATCTGCAATATTGTGCTTGGATTTGGGCTGGCACTGCTGGTCGACAGCCGCCTTCGTGGTGAACATTTTTTCCAGAGCGTCTATCTTATGCCCTATGCGGTTTCAGCCATTGTCACAGGTGTGGTCTGGCGCTGGCTGTTTACGCCCGGCACGCAGCAGCTCGGCGCCACCGGCGTCAACAAGCTGTTTGAATCTATTGGACTCGGCTTTATTCATCCACGCTGGTGGACGGACCCGACAGTCTGGTATATCCACCCTGATACGATGCTGGGCGGATTCCTTAATGATTTGCATCTCGGTTTCTTTACGACAGCCAATTGGGGTCTCCCTGTAGCCACCTTTTCTATTTTGATCGCCACTACATGGTTGTTATCCGGTAATGTGATGGTGCTCTATCTGGCAGGCATTCGCGCAATTCCAACAGAATTGCGCGAAGCGGCAATTGTGGATGGCGCAACCCAGTGGCAGGTTGTTCGTCATATCTATATTCCCATTTTGACGCCGGTCACACTGACAGTAGTCTTCATTTTGCTCAATGTTGCCATCCGGTTATATGACCTCACCGTCGCCATGACCGGCAAGGGCCCCGGCTTCTCCACGGACACGCTCGCTTTTAATATGTTCGAGACGACCTTTAGATCGGGTCGCTTCGCACACGGCGCGGTGCTCGCAGTGGTTATGCTTATATTTGTTTCCGCAATCGTCATCCCTTACTTGCGCTACAATTTGCGATTGGAAGAGACCGATAGATGAGCATGACCTTGAGAACAACATCGATTGACAGCGCGTCGCATGTCACCCGCAACAACCGCGGAATCAATTGGGGACGACTGCTACTCTACATGATTGCCGTAATTTTTGCGGCGGCCTACCTGCTCCCGATTTTTTTGCTTGTACTGACCGGGCTCAAGAGCCAGGGCGAGGTCAGCCTGTATGACATGTGGGCACTACCACGCAATTTGAGCCTTCAGAGTTTTGTGGATGCCTGGAAAGGCAGTCCCATTGCGGCGGGATTGGGGCCAAACTTTATTAACAGCTTCCTTGTGGTTGTACCGGCCACGCTCATCTCTTCATTGATGGGCGCCATCAACGGCTACGTATTTTCCAAATGGAAATTTCGCGGGGCGGATCTCATTTTCGCACTCATGCTGTTCGGCATGTTCATTCCCTATCAAAGTATTTTGATTCCCCTGGTGAGGACGTTGAATTTCATGGGACTGTACGGCTCGCTCACCGGCCTTGTCTTTGTACACATCGTCTATGGCCTCCCGTTTTGCACCCTTATTTTCCGAAACTATTACGCGTCGCTGCCGGATGAAATGATTGAAGCGGCGAAAATTGACGGGGCACATTTTTTTAACATCTTTACGCACATTATGCTGCCCCTCTCTGGACCTGCATTTGTCCTCACCATGATCGGGCAGTTCTCGAACATCTGGAACGACTTTCTGTTCGCGGTCGTCGTGACCAACAGTCCGGCAAGCCAGCCCATCACGGTTGCTCTCAACAACCTTGCTGGCAGCTTCAGCGTCGAGTGGAATGTACAGTTCGCTGGCGCGCTCATCGCCGCTTTGCCAACACTTCTGGTTTTCATTTTCCTCGGCCGCTTTTTTGCGCGCGGCCTGGTGGCTGGTTCCATAAAAGGATAGGTCTCGCGTGGGGAACTTTATTCATTGCCCAACGCATCAGTCTTTGGCAATCAATTGCCGAACCTCATCTGGAATCAACGCGAGTGGGTTCACCATGAAAGTCAGCCAAGTTACATCTTTCCAAAGCTGGATTTCAATGCGGGATACAACCTCTGATAAAGCGGATACGCTTTACGATACACCTCCATTTGTCGATCATAAGGCATTGTGCTTCCAGTTGTTTTAACCGATGTTTTACAAGCCGATGGAACATTTTCCCACCCGCCCGCGCCCACACCTGCCAATAATGCCGCCGCATAGGCCGCGCCTTCAGTTGTATTCACAGTAACCAGTTCTACTTCCAACACCGAGGCAAGGATCTGCCTCCACAGCGCACCTTTCGTCCCGCCGCCCGAGGCGCGGACTTGTGTGATCGCGCCCAGCCCTGCATTTTGGATTAATGTGAAACTATCCTTCAAACCAAACGATACACCTTCAAGCACGGCACGCGTCAAATGAGCCCGGCCATGGCGCAGAGTCAGCCCAATGAACGCGCCGCGTGCCAAAGGGTCGGAATGAGGCGTACGTTCCCCGCTTAAATATGGAAGGAACTGCAATCCTTCACTTCCCGCTGAAATGGACTCAGCCTCCTTCAACAATTCATCAAAACTCATGTTTGGCGCGAGTGTATCGCGATACCACTGCAAACTTCCCGCGGCGTAGAGCATCACGCCCATGAAATGCCACATGCCTGGCACCGCATGACAGAACGCGTGCAAGCGACCCTCGGGTTCGATCAACGCCGATGAGGTGGTCGCAAACACGACGCCGCTTGTGCCCACGGTCAGCCCTACAATCCCGGGCTCCACCGCGCCCACACCAACAGCTTGCGCGGCCTGGTCGCTGCCACCTGCCGCGACGGACGTATCGACTTTCAATCCAGTAATTGAGGCGGCTTCCTCGATTACATGCCCAGTAAACTCGGGCCCTTCAAATGTGTGCGGCATCCATGACGGATCGATCTCCAATGCGTCGAGCACTTCACGCGACCAATCTCGCGATTTCAAATCGAACAACACCGTACCCGCGCCATCGGCTTTGTCCATTGCATATTCGCCCGTCAAACGATAACGAATGTAATCCTTCGGCAATAAGACATGCTTCGCTTTCGCAAACACCTCAGGCTCATTTTCCTTCACCCATAAAATCTTTGGAGCCGTGAATCCCGTCAGCGCGACATTGCCCGTGATCTGAATAAATTTTTCTTTTCCAATTCGCCGATGGATTTCATCGCATTGACTCTGTGTGCGCTGGTCATTCCACAGGATCGCCGGACGTAAAACATTTCCTGATTCATCCAACAGGACAAGCCCGTGCATTTGACCCGTTAGACCGACCGCTGCGATCCTTTCCCCGCCGATACCTGATTTTTCCAAAACGGACCTGATGCTCACTGAGACCGCCTCCCACCACTCGTGCGGATCCTGCTCTGACCAGAGTAGACGCGCCGTCTGCAACGTGTGCGGCGACGAGGCGACCGCAATCACCTGGCCGCCTTCGTCGATCAGCAATGCCTTGCTGGATGTGGTCGATGCCGAGGAAGTACATGAGCCCTCCGAATATTACTCGATCGAAACAGGGCAGGTAAACACGCGGTCCTTTACTTCCATCCTGCCTTTGCCTGTGATCTCGAACTCTCCGCGCAGGCGGATATCACCTGATGAACTGCCGGCCATGATAATTATTTTTCCGGGCTCGATGATCAATTGCAAGTCTTCATTATAGAACGCAAGCTGGTCGACAGGCAAGTGGAAGGTGACCGTTCGTGTTTCATTTGGATCCAGGCTGACGCGTGCGTATCCTTTTAGTTCCTTGAGCGGGCGCGGCAGGGATGCGTACTCATCACAAATGTAAAGCTGGGCGACTTCGTCACCGGCGATTTTGCCTATATTTTTTACTTTAAATGATGCTATAGTGGATAAGACTCTTTAGAGTTGAGAATGGGTCAGTCTAAGATGGTGCGATTTGTTAAGGTTAATGGCAAGTCTATCATAAGTGCATGCTGTGGACGTTGACAATTGTATAAGCGAATGAAATCGGCTGCCCGGCGATAGGCTCTCTTTGGGCTGAGATATTACTCCATGTTTTGCAATATCTCCCGCACAGTGTCATCAAACGACATTGATATATTAATGATCAAGGCATTCGTCGGTTCTTCGAGCGTTTCGAACTGACTCTGCAGCATGTGCGGTTTCATATAATGTTCCTTGCGCGCGATCATGCGCGACCAGATCAAGTCATAACTGCCTGTGAGATAAACGATTTGCACATCTTCGTTACCTTCAAGCAATTGCTGGCGATAGCGTTCCTTGAGCGCGGAACACGCCAGCACACCAGGACGATTTTGCGTCAGACTGGATGAAATTAAATCGTGAAGCGAAGCAAGCCACGCGGCGCGGTCTGAATCGTTGAGTGGAATCCCATGCGCCATTTTGGCGATATTCTCGGGCGGATGAAGATCGTCGGCGTCGTAAAAGTCCCATCCCAAATGTTCGGCAAGAGACTTACCCACGCTTGTCTTGCCACATCCAGAGACGCCCATCACGATCAAGAAACGAGTTTTCATGCGCTGCGCAGTTTCTCGAATTGATAGATAGACCATGAGTTATACAAGTGATGGTACAGAATGTAGAAGATGGGTCCCATCGCCACGAGCGGATTGATGAAGGTCAGCGCGATCCAGATGACGAAAGAGAGATTCTTTTGCCCCAGCGATTGACTGGTTTCCTGCCAATGCTGGCGACCACCAAGCAGCGCGCCCACGCTAAAGTTGACGATGCAAATCACCAGTGAGATCAGGGCGATGGTTATCAGCGTGGAGATGGAATCACTATTTTCGTTGCGAAGAAAATTCGACGCATTGGCGCTGATGATCAAAAGATTTAACAACCAGATGGGAAAAGAAAATGATTTTCGCCTGCGAATATAATCCTGTATATTTGATGAAAGATGCGAAACGATGCGGGCAAGAATCAGCGGCACGAACATAACGATCAACACGGGTTGTAAAACTTCCCAAATTGAAATTTGAACATCCGCGCCGAGCAAAAAGGGCAGCGCCAATGGGATGATTACTGCGCTTGAAATATTGGTAATCAAGACTGCGGCAACCACATATTCAATTTCGCCTTTGATAAAACCAATGATGACGGGCGCCGCAATTGCAGTCGGTGCGATGGCGGTTATAAATGCCGCCAATGCAAGCATACTATCAAATGGCGCAAGTACCGCATAGCTGGTAAACGCCACTGCTATATTCGCGATGAGAACCCACAGCACATTTTTTTGAAATGCTTGAGGTTTGAACTCGATATCCAGAAATGCCAAGAACAACATGATCATCAACAAGTATTGAATCAAAAACGAAAGCGCATGGAACTGCGGCAATAATACGCCGATTAGCATGGTTACCAGTAAGCCAAGCACCTTGCTGTAATTTTTAAAAAACAAAATTATATTTGAAGCCATCACGTTTTCATCCGATACAGAATCTCGCCTGCCTTGGGCACAACCAACACGCCTTCATCCTCTTTATCTTTCCATTCATCAATATTGATCTTTGCAGGGTCAAGATAACCAAGATTGAGCCGCGCGCAATCTTCCGCGGATATTTTACTTGCAATCGTTACGCGCACATTCGGCTTTTCGATCCCATTTTTCATTATGCCTGAACCGCGCAGATGCGTGCTATGCGCCAGCACACCAAGCGAGATATTTTTGAATCGATCCCAATCGTTCAAAAAATACGGCAGGATGTGATAACCGACTTCATAAATATATTTTCCATGCGCATGACTGACCACATCCAAATGCGGCGCGTAAATGACAACTTCTCCGCCCAACGCAACGGCTGGTTCAAGTTTATACATTGCCTTCGCGCCCGTCCACAATTCATCATACATCGGAGGCGCGCAGGACAGGACTCGCTGAAATGGTTTCTCACACCAGCGGATGTGACGCTGCGCGGACAGATCCGCTGCTTCACTCCAAGCCGACAGATAGTCGCCGATAAACAAGCCGCTCAACTCGTGACCTTCGACCGTTAACGCGATCAATGTAACTGATGTCTTCAACCGCGTTGCCGCGGCATGGATCATTGCGCGGACAGGTGCATCCTTAATTCCAATTGTGCCAACAACACCTGCCAACGCGCCGAGCCAATGGGTGGCGTTGATCATGTCTGCGCCAGAGATGCCAGGGAAAAGATATTTCGCCCCGCCTGAAAACCCGACTACTTCGTGCGGGAATGTCGGACCGAGAATAACGATGTGATCATATTCAAGCGCGGCTTTGTTGATGCGGATATTGACTTCATTGGGCAACGACGAATGCCAATTCTCCCCAGCGATTTGTTTGATTTCATCCTGTTCGATCACGCCCAACGAGGTCAAAGCGGATGGGGTATCCCATTCGTGATTCAATAAACCGACATGCTTGAACGTTGTGATCCGTTCTTCAGCGGTGATTCCCACGAGTTTATTGATGCTCTCTGCACTCAACGGCGGATGAGTCCCCAGCGCAACCATGAAATCGAGTTGCTTTGTATCGCGCAGAACATCCACAAGCGCGCGGAACAAAAACGGCAAAGGCAACGAACGTGTATGATCGGGGATCAAAACCAGCACTTTTTTCCCAATAAATTGTTGTGCCAATCCTTTTTCAAGAGTCGCGCGAATGATATCGTGCGAGAGCAAACCATTTTCAGCAATTGCTTTTGCTTCAATCATAATGAATCCGTTTCTATTTGGCTGCAATTCTGGCACTTATCCACATACACGTCTATTACTTTGTTTGGCTTTTCTACCAATTGGCGCGCCTGCTTTTCATGTCCAACTTGTGCTCCTTTTTTCTTGCTCCGTTTTCGTTTCTTTTTCTCGCTCTTGAAATCTCGCGACGGCGGCTGTGACGAATTCTGTGAGGTCGTGCGCGGTTGTTTCAAGCGCGCTATTTCTGCCGCTAACACGCGGTTCTCCTTAATCAACTCTTGAATCACTGTTATCAGTTCTTCTCGTGATAGTTCTTCTATCTGCGTTTTAGCTACCATGCTTGTCTTAACACCAGTTTCTAATTAAAGTCGTGAACTGTTACCAATTTTCGATACTCCTAGCAAACCTTTCGCTTCTATACGTAGTCATCAAAGTGTCGTCGGCATACTCGATAAATGCAATGCAGCAAACAAAGCATTTATCAATGATTTCTATGCCGTCAGTAGGTTTTTGCTTTCTCTTTTTCCACATGAAAACATCCAGTTTATTGATCTAACCATGTTTCGAAAACAAGGAATAATATTGGTGATAAAAACATTTTACGCCTTATCTTGATATTGTGACATGTCTTATTTCCTTATTACAAGGGGCGGGCTAACGAGACTGTCGAAAAACGGTCAGCAGGAGCAGCGTTACGATGGCATGAACGCTGAAGATGGCGATGGCGGCAGGCATTGCGTATTGGCTATTTCTCCAAATGAGGATGGCTGAGATGAAAACTGTCAGCGTGCCCAGGATAAAGTTATAAACGGGAAGCCAGTTGAGGACGAAGTAACCAGGCTCCCAGCCCGTCATCGTCAGTGCGCCTGCAAAGATTGACAGGATGCCGATGATGAAGGCGAGAACGGATGCGATTTTGTTGAGGGTTGTATTCATATTTTTCCTTTGGTTGTGCGAGGATAGAGCGTACTTTTTTCTTTGCAGGTATTGAATTCTAAAATCAGTATATGCCCTCCCTGTGGGAATGTTAACGACTTTAGTCGGTAAATGGCGGGAATCTTCAAAAAACATTTTAGGCGGTTCTTGCCGACAAAAGTCGTTAAGAAAAATGATGCTCCCTTCTATAATGACAGAACACATTTGGAGAAAAAGGAAAAACTCATGAGCAAGAAAAATATTTTGACCGTTTCCATCGTCGTTGTGATTGCCGTGATCGGTTTTATGGCTTACCGACAAGTTTGCCGCCAAAAGAGCAGCAGCCGAGGCTCCTGCAACCGAAACCGCGCTCGTTGAACGGGGTGACCTATCTATGACGATTGATGTTTCCGGCAGCCTGATCTCACGCATGGACCTCTCGCTTGCTTTCACTGGTGGCGGACGAGTCGGCAATGTTCTGGTCGTTGAAGGACAGAAAGTAGATGAAGGGCAATCCTTGTTGCAGTTGGATACACAAGACCTGCAATGGCAGGTGGAACAGGCGCGCCTCTCCGTATCTATTACCGAATACGATCTTTCAGACGCAAGGGATGATTACTGGGAAGAGTCTGATCAGGTAAAAAGAGCCAAAGCCAAATTGGAACAGGCGCAGGTTTCCCTGCAACAAGCGGAATGGCGGCTGGCGCAGGCTACGCTGGTTGCTCCCATTAGCGGCACAATCGCGGCGCTGAATGTGGATGCGGGCGAAATAGCAAATAGCGGACAAACCGTCGTTGTTTTGAGCGATCTCTCAAACCTTAAAGTCGAGGTCAATGCGGATGAAACGGATGTCTCCCGCCTGGCAAATGGAATGAAAGTCCAGGTTAGTGTGGATGCATTCCCAGGTCATGAACTGGCGGGCGTGGTGACCTACATTGAACCTGCCGCAGTTGTTCAATCTGGCGTGGTGCTTTATACAGTCACAGTGGAACTGAATCCTGTTTCTGCTACTGTCACAGATCAGGCATTGCCGCTGCGCTCCGGTATGACTGTCAACGTCACCTTTCCCATTGAACAGCGTAAAAATACCCTGATGGTTCCATTTCGTGCAGTCGAGACAGAGGGCGGGCAGGCTTACCTGACGCGAGTGACCGCCTCCGGGTCCGAGCGTGTGGCGGTGACGATGGGATTGATCACGGATACCCGGGTGGAAATCCTGAGCGGCATCAATGAAGGGGATGTTGTAACAGTCTATGCCAATCCCGTTCAAGATAGAGAGTTGATGAAAAACCCCATGTTTGGCGGAGGACAATGAGATGATCAAGATTGAAAATATGACCAAAATCTATGGGTCAGGCGAGGCAGAAGTCCGCGCATTGGATGGCGTCTCGCTGGAGATTACCAAAGGCGAGTGGGTCGCCATCACTGGACCCTCTGGCTCGGGCAAATCCACGCTGATGCACATCATCGGCTGCCTGGATTCGCCAACCTCCGGCGAGTACTGGCTGAACGGCGCGGAAGTGAGCGGCATGGA
>Ga0105044_10010813_pt1 | contig 12456 bp, 10 predicted proteins | sample MAT01_FD_78092 | JGI IMG/M metagenome (GOLD analysis project Ga0105044, IMG submission 78092) | Freshwater microbial communities from Lake Fryxell liftoff mats and glacier meltwater in Antarctica - MAT-01 | ecosystem: Environmental > Aquatic > Freshwater > Ice > Liftoff microbial mat | place...
AGTCAGTGGACTGGGATTTCTCGGTGACGGTGATGGATGTGGTGTTGATGGGTCGGTACGGTCGGCTCGGGCTGCTGCGCCGCCCCGGGAAAGCCGATCGTGAGGTGGCGCGCGCGTGTTTGGAACAGGTGAAGATGCTGCCCTTCGCGAACCGGCAGATCGCGAACTTGTCCGGCGGGCAACAGCAGCGCGTGTTTCTGGCGCGGGCGCTGGCGCAGGAGAGCGATTTGTATTTGATGGACGAGCCGTTTGCCGGTGTGGATGCGGCGACGGAGCGGGCGATTGTGACATTGCTGCGGGAACTGCAGGAGCGCGGCAAGAGCGTGATCGTGGTGATTCACGATTTGCAGGCGGCACGGGAGTATTTTGATTCGTTGCTGTTGCTGAACATGCGCGTCGTCGCGTACGGGCCGACCGAAACGGTCTTCACGCCGGAGTTGTTGCAGAAGACCTACGGTGGACGGTTGACGATCATGGCGCAGGTGGCGGAGGCGGTGGCCGCCAAAAAATGAACCGTTCCCGGCAAACGATGGCGTGGGCGGTGGCGGGGTTACTGGTGGCGGTGACGGCGCATGCCGCCAGGATTGGCGACCTCACGGAGACAACCGTGGTGGAGCAGGTTCGGCGCTTTTTCGAGTTTCGCGATGCGTCGCTGCTGTATGGGCTGGTCGGGTCCATGTTGCTGGGGATTTCCTGTGGGTTGCTGGGAAGTTTCATTGTGGTGCGCCGGCTCGCCTTAATGGGCGACGCATTGAGTCACGCGGTGCTGCCGGGCGTGGCGCTCGGGTTTTTGTGGACGATGACAAAGAACCCGGTCGCGATTTTTGTGGGGGCGATCCTGGCCGGGTTGCTGGGTAGTCTGGCGATCAGTGTGATCAAGCAAACGACGAAGTTAAAAGAGGACACGGCGCTGGGACTGGTGTTGGCGTCCTTTTTTGCAGTGGGAATTTGTCTGCTAACCATGATCCAGCGGTTGCCCACCGGGCAGAAGAGCGGTCTCGACAAGTTTCTGTTCGGGCAGGCGGCGGCGATTGGGCAGGCGGATCTGGTGTTGATGGGCGTGGTGACGGCGGTGGTCATCGGCGCGGTGATCGTGTGCTACAAGGAATTTCTGATCACGAGTTTTGATCATGACTTCGCGTTGGCCAGCGGCTTTCCGGCGCAGGTGATTCATTACGCGTTGATGTTGTTGTTGACGTTTTCGATTGTGATCGCGTTACAGGCCGTGGGGGTGGTGTTGGTATCCGCGATGTTGATCACGCCGGCGGCGGCGGCGTATTTGCTGACCGACCGGTTGCACCGGATGCTGTTGTTGGCAGCCGCGTTTGGTATGCTCGCGGGGGCGGCGGGAGCGTTCCTCAGTTTTCTCGGATCAAATCTGCCGACGGGACCGTTCATGGTGTTGAGCGCCAGCGCGGTGTGCGCGCTGGCATTTTTGTTCTCGCCCCGGCACGGCGTCATCGTACGTTGGTGGCGGCAACGGTCGCGCAGCGCCCGCATGGAGCGTGAGAATACGTTGAAGGCGATTTATCAGGTGCTCGAAACGCGGCAGGAACAGCAGGGGCGGGCGGGGCCGGTGCTCGACTTTGCCACCACGGGGGTGAGCGTGCTGGAAATCGCCGAGCGCCGGCGGGAACCGCTGGAAGAGGCGGCGCTGCGGTGCGCGGACTTGGCCCGGCACCGGTTGGTATCGCGCGACCAAGAGACCATCTATCTGACGCCCGACGGGTTGTTGCGCGCCTGCGAAGTGGTGCGGAACCACCGGCTCTGGGAACTGTTCCTCACGAACGAAGCGCACTTTGCGAGCGATCACGTCCACGACGACGCCGAGAAAATCGAACACGTGTTGGGTCAGGAAATCGTGGCGCAATTGGAGCAGCGACTGCAATTTCCGCGACTCGATCCGCATGGCCGACCGATCCCGAGTGCGCATGACCTCGCGCAGGTGGGGGGCGCGCCTGTCCGAGCCGAAGCGTCAGAAGGGTACGGGCGGCGACGATGAATGAACTGATTCCCGCGTTTGACTGGCACCGCGTGGTTGTCGCGCCGTGGACGGAATCAGCGGCGACGTACGGGTGGATTGTGCTGATGGGATTTCTCGTCGCGACGGCGTGCGGATTGATCGGGACGTTTCTCATCATGCGCCGGATGGCGTTGGTCGGCGATGCGATCAGCCACTCGGTGTTGCCGGGGCTGGCCGTGGCCTTCCTGATCACCAACAATCGCGGCTCAGTGGCCATGTTTCTCGGGGCGGTGGGCGCAGGGATTGTCACCACGTTGCTGATCGAATTCATCCACACCCGGTCGCGCATCAAGCAGGACGCGGCCATCGGGATCAGTTTCACGACATTGTTTGCCATCGGGGTGATTTTGATCACGCTCTACGCCGACAAGATTGATCTCGATCAGGAATGCGTATTGTACGGCGAGATTGCGTTCGTGCCGTTGGAGCCGTACACGGCGGGTATCGCGCCCGCACCGGTCTTCCGCATGGCGGCGGTCACGCTGATGATCGTGGCGGCGATTGCCTGCTTCTACAAACAATTGCTCGTCGCATCGTTTGACCCGGGCTTGGCTCAATCACTTGGCATCAACACAACGGTGGTCCACTACGCGTTGATGGTCATGCTCTCGGTGACCGTCGTGAGCGCGTTTCACTCAGTGGGCGCAATTCTGGTGATTGCCATGCTCATCATCCCCGGTGCGACGGCCTATCTGCTGTGCGCACGGCTGCCGGCGATGTTGTGGCTGACGCCGTTGCACGCGGCGATATCGTCGTTGTTGGGGCTGCATCTGGCGATCTGGTTGGACTGCACGGTAGCCGGCGCGATGGTGGTGGCGGCGACGGGGCTGTTCGGACTGGCATGGCTGTTTGCGCCGCAGCAAGGTGTCATTGCGCAACTGCGCCGCCGGCGCCGGACAGAACTGACGGAGCCTCACATCGTCGAGGCCTGACGATCCCGCAACACCGGGAACTCGCAGCGATAGGTCAGCAACGGTTCCAAGCCAATCTCACCGGTCAACACGCGCGCCTCGTTGCCGGCATCGGCGATGATGTCGCCGCGCGGACCGATGATCTGACTGCGGCCGGCGTACTCATTCTTTGGGTCGCGCCCGATCCGGTTGACGCCGACGACGTACGCCTGATTTTCAATGGCGCGCGCCTTCAGCAATGTCAGCCAATGGTCTTCGCGTTGGGCCGGCCAGTTGGCAATCACCACGAACAACGTGGCGGCAACGGCGCGGAAAACTTCCGGGAACCGGAGGTCGTAGCAGATGAACGGCGCGACCGTGAACTCGCCGCAAGGAAATGTGACCGGCTCCGAGCCGGGCCGGTACGGTTCGCCACCGGGACGGAAGGGATGCAGTTTGCAGTAGCGGGTGATTTCGCGACCGCTGGGATCGCAAGCGACGGCTTCGTTGCGAAGGCCGTCGGCGCTGACCAGCCCGGCCAGCACGTAACACTGCCGTTCCCGGGCCAGTGCGTGGATAAAGTTCGGTGAGCCAGCCGTGCGTTGTGGGTCAAAGCTGAAGCCGGTGGCAAACATTTCCGGCAAGATGATGAGTCCGCCCGCCGGCACATCGGATGTCAGTGACCGGACGGTGACATGATTCGCCGGTGGGTTTTCCCAGATGATGTCGAACTGGACAGCGTGGACGCGCATTACCGGTACTTCTTTTGCACTAACTCGTTCATTCGGGCAACCAACGTCGATTCGTCCATCGTTGCCAACCGGCCATGCTTCACAACGACACGACCGTTGACAATCACATGCTTGGCGCGGCCGGCGTGACACATCATCAATGTGGCGAGCGGGTCCTGCACCGCGGCACCGGCGTACTCGATGGTCTGGAGATCGAAAATGGCGAGGTCGGCCGCGTAGCCGGGGGCGAGATCCCCAAGTTCATCGGCGCGGTTAAGCAACATCGCGCCGCCGGTCGTGACGAGTCGGAAGGCATCGGCGGCGGTGAAACTTTCGGCGCCGTTTTTCACGCGTTGCAGGAGCAACGCTTGCCGGGCTTCGGCGAGGACGTGTCCGCCGTGGTTGCTGGAGGAACCGTCCACGCCCAGCCCCACGGTCGCGCCGGCACGGAGGAGTTCGCAGACGGGTGGGATGCCAGACCCGAGAATCATGTTGGAGGATGGACAATGGGCGACGGCGGTCTTCGTGTCGGCGAGGAGTTTGATTTCAGCGGCGTTGAGGCAGACGCAATGTGCGAAGGAAACGTCGGGGCCAGACCAGCCGGCATCCATCACGTAGTCCACGGGGCGTTTGCCGTATTGGTGGAGACAGAAAATTTCCTCGTCGAGTGTCTCGGCGACGTGGGTGTGGCACAGGGCGTTGTGGGCGCGCGCGAGTTGGCGGGTTTCCTTGAAGAGATTGAGGGAAATGGAGAAGGGGGCGCAGGGCATCAGGTCCACGCGCGCCATCGCGTAGCGGTTCTGGTCGTGAAACCGGTGGAGGACGCGTTCGCAGTCTTTCAAGATGGCCGGCTCATCTTGTGTGAGCACGTCGGGCGCGAGGCTGCCCTGACTTTTGCCGATGGCCATGCTGCCGCGGCCGGCGTGGAGCCGGATGCCGAGTTCGCTGGCTGCTTCGAGAACGGCTTCCAATGCGACATCCGCGCCACGCGGGAAGAGGTACATCATGTCGTTGGTGGTGGTGCAGCCGGACAGGAGCATTTCGGCGAGCGAGATTTGGGAGGCGGTCTTGAGGGCTTGATAATCCAAGGGCCGCCAGACTTCGTACAACCCGGTGAGCCAGTCGAACAGCTTGGCGTTTTGGACGGATGGGAGGCAGCGGGTGAGGGATTGGAAGAGGTGGTGGTGGGTGTTGATCAGCCCGGGAATGACGGCGCAGCCGGTCGCGTCAATGGTTTCGTCAGGGATGAAATCCGCCGGCACGTGCGCGACGACGGCGTGGATGCGCTGGTCTTCGACGAGAATGTGATGGTGGTCGAGTTGCTGGCCGGGGCGGAGGATGGTGCCGTTTTCAACGAGCAGCTTCATGGATCTTCTCGTCAATCTCCCGGATCATGGCGGTGTTTTCGCGGATGACTTTGTATTCCACCCAGAAGGCGTAGAGGTTGTAGAGGACGGTGAACCACGCGAACCATTTGTGCCAGGCGTGGGCGGTGGGGTTGCCTTTGGACGTGTCCGTCCAGCCGCCGAGCCAGACGAGGATGATGATGAGGATGCAACAGAGTGTGGCGTGGCCGGACGTCTGACCTTTGAAACGCCGGGTGCGGCGGACGTAGCCGGTCTGGGGATCGTTAGGGAGATTGTGGGTCTCGACGGCTTCCTTGATGCCCTTGCCGGATCCCATGAAGTGCATCATGACGACCGAATGAGTGAGGCAGGTATAAATGCCGGTCAGCACGCCGAGCGCTTGATGTTGCCAGTGGCTGGAGTAGTGGGCAATGCCGAGCCAGATGGTGACGCCGAATAGGACGATATTCCAAAAGGCCAGCCCGAGAAAAATGATTTTCATCTGCAACATAGGATCACGCGGAAGGTTGAGCGAGCGCGTGTTCGATGGCCGCAAATTCATCGCGGGTCAACGGGGGTAGCACGCTCGCGGCGGTGTTTTGTTCAATCTGAGCGCGGTTCCGCGCGCCCACGATCACGACGGAAACCGCCAAGTGATGGAGGACAAATTTGATGGCGAGTTGACTGAGGGTGAAACCAGCTTTGTCGGCGATGGGGCGGAGACGTTCCGCGACGTTGAGGTCGCGGGCGAATGCGGCGCGGGCGGCCGGCGTTTCCACCCACCGCTGGCGGATTTCATCGGTGGCGAATGTGGACTCGGCGCGATATTTGCCGGTCAACTTGCCCATGGCGAGGGCGCCGCGGGCGATGAAGGCGATGCCCCGCGCCCGGCAATAGGGGAGAATTTCCTTTTCGACCTGCCGGTCCAAGAGATTGTAATTCGCCTGCACGGTCCCGAGTGCCCGGCGTTCGTCGAATCGCTGCACCATGTCGAAGTCATTCGTCGAAACACCATAAGCGCGAATTTTGCCCTGCTTGCGGAGTTGCTCGAACGCATCCAGAAATTCCGTCCAACGTTCGGTGCGCCAGAGATGGCATTGGTACAGGTCCAAGCGATCGGTTTGGAGGCGGTGCAGGCTGGCTTCGCACTGCTGCACGATGCCGGCGCGGGTTTCGATGAACGTGCGCCGGTTGAGTTCGTCGTGGCTAAAACCGACTTTGCTGGCCAGATACACCCGGTCGCGCGCCCCGGCTTGCCGCAGCGCCTTTCCTAGCACCTCCTCGCTATGACCCCAACCGTATTGGTCGGAGGTATCGAAGAAGTTCACGCCGAGATTGAGTGCGCGCTGGATGGCGACGATGGATTCGGCGTCATCAATTCCGCTCCAACCATCCGCTTTGCCGTCGAGCACAATGGCGCCGCCAAACTGCCAACAACCGACGCCGACTTCCGTAATTCGCCAGCCGGTTTTGCCAAAAATTCGATCCGCACCCATTGGTCATTGCGTAACCGATTCGCTGCCGGTTAGCAAGAGTGGCGAGTTAGCGGCCGGTGGGAGCGAGCGCGCGAAAGCTCCGCCACGCCGGCAGGGGCAGCGAACCGAGGGCGATGATGAAGATCTGACTCGCGTTGAACAGCATCAGCCAGCGGAAAGCGGCGTCCATGAAACCGTAGCTGTGCAGGCCAATGCCGAGCATGTTGGTGCCGAACCACGAGAAAGCGGTGACGACGTTGCCGAAGATGGCGAGGTTCATCAAGCCGCGTTCGCGCACGAGACCGCCCAACCGGGCGTGGAGAATCAGCGCGTTCCAGATGACGATCATCAGCGCGCCGTTTTCTTTCGGGTCCCAGCCCCAAAACCGACCCCACGATTGGTCGGCCCAGATGCCGCCGAGCACGGTGCCGACGAAACTGAATAACATCGCAAAACAAATGATCGCATACACCATTTGCGCGAGCACCCGGCCCAGTGTGGTCTGCCCGGCCGGACGCGCCAGCACGGGCGTAAAGACACCGAGGGTGACATACGCGAGCGCGAGGGCACCGGCCACAAACGTCGCTGCGTAGCCGAGCGTGATGACAACGACGTGCGTCGCCAGCCAGAAATTCGTATCGAGCACCGCACGCAACATCTCCATCGTGTCGCCGCCGAGCGCGAGATTGTGGGCAATTAACAACGTGACAAACCCCACCAAGCCGGCCACCGCGCTGCCGAGTCCGATCCGGTAGATGCGTTCCAGGATCAATCCCAGCACGCACGTTCCCCAACCAATGAAAATGGCCGAGGAATACAAGTTCGTTACCGGGGGCCGGCCTTCGAGCATCATCCGAAACACGAGTCCGAAGGTATGCACGACAAACGCCAAGCCGATGAGATAGTACGCCGAGCGGCGCAAGGATTCCGACAACGGCGCCGACAGGCCAATCGTCAATAATGCCGCACCGGCCAAGAGGAATGCGGCGATGTAAATGATAGTCGCGTGGAGAAAGACTTTGATCCGATTGTAGAAATACTCCGCCCGGCCTTTCGCGAGTTCCGAGGTAAAACTGCTCTTGAGCCATTGCTGATAGTCGGCAATCGCCTGGTTGAATCCCGCAGCATGGCCGGCTCCGTAGGCTGTGCCCATGCGTGCAAAGTAAGCCACCGCCGGCGGCACGTCACCGTCGCGGATCGCGCTGAGGACGCTGGCGCCCACGTTTTGCCAGGCATCTTTCTGGGTCGGATCGACCGGGGGGATGACCAGTGGATACGCATACGTCGCCACGAGATCCAACCGTTCGGCGACCGCGTTGAACCGGTCCAGTGCGGCTTCATCGCCCGTGCCGCCGGCGCGCCGCGCCCGAATCGCCGCCAGCCCGGCGGGCAATGAATCCGAAAATTCCTTAACCAAGGCGGAAAAATCCGTTGTGCCTTCGGGTTGAATGCTGTTTTTCAACCGCTGATAGAGCATGAGGGCATTGGCCAGTTTGAGAACTTGTTTCTGGTAGGTCGTCCGGGTGGCGTCGGGTGCGGCGCGCGCGGTGCGACCTTGCGCCGCTACTTCGGCCATGACCGGCCGCAGTTCGGTGAACGTGTAGTAGCGCAGGCCGGATTTCTCGACGCCCATCTCCGTCAACCGCAGTTCGCTGATGAGTTCCGGGTGATGCACCAGGAAAATCGGGCGCGTATCCGCCACCGCCGGTCGAAACATCACTTCCAGCAACCACTCGGTAGAACGCAGTTTGGGTGGGTGCTTCCAGAATTTCCAACCCGGCACTTCCTCCAGCGGTACATCGCCGGTGCTGCGAATTTGGAGCAGGGAATTGCGGGCGACGGAATCGAAAGGTTGAATGCGGCCGTTGAGCAAGACCGGCAGCCTTCCAAACTCCGCCGTGTGAAACTCGCCCGCTTTGCGCGGCAACAGGACGACGATAATCTCGACGGCAAATAGTGCGAGCAACAGCCACGGCAGCACGCGGTAAAATTGTTTCATACCTTGCTCCGTTTCCGCGCAAAGCCGACGAGATGCGAGGTGAATTGCACGATCAGACCGAGTCCGACCAACACGCACGAGAAATAGGGTGTGAGCCAACTCGGGTTGCGCACCACCTGCAACACCGTGCCTTGATCATCGGTATCGAAACTCGCTTGGTAATAGGTTTCGCCATCGTATCGCAGCGGATTATTCATGAAGATCAATACCTCGCGGTCTTCGCCGGTGTCGGGACGTTGCAGGCGGACACGACTCGAAAAGTTCTTGGGTATCTCCGTCCCAGGATAGCGGTCGTGGCGGAATTCGACGAGGTGGATGCTGAACGGCTTGTAGAAGCGCACCTGTCGCACCACCAGTTGATACGTCCGGCCGGCGTGGGTCATGGCGTGCGGTTTGGTGAGGAATGCGGAAAACAGAAACGTCCCCACCGTGCCTTGGGCCGAGTGCAATTCCACCAGTGCGGATGGCATGTCCCGCTTCTCCATTTCGGTCTCATGCGGCAACTCGCGCCACCACAACCCGGTACGAAACGCCGTCGTTGTCGGCACGGCTTGATAGCCGGGCGTGGCGGTCTGAACGAGCGACGAATTGGCGAAGAATGTTTTCACGCGGACCGTGAAAGGCAGGGCGGGATGCTGGATGTCGCCGCCCTTCCGCAAACGGTGCGTGCTGATGACCACCACCTGATTGCTGTCGGCAGCCGTGGTGTCCACGATGGCCAGCTCGAACTCGCGCGACGCTTCCGAATAATTCTTGGTGTCACCGTTGCGCAGGTGGAGCAGGCTTTCCGTGGAGAACATATCCGTTAACAACTGTCCCACCAGCAACAACACCACGCCAAAGTGAATCAATATAATGCCGTATTTCTTCTGCCCCGGCCGGTAGTGCCGAAAATGCGCCGCGAACAAATTCATCAGCAACAACCAGCCAATCGTGTACCCGCCGGGAAACACCGGGATCCGCAGACTCGACCACGCCGGTCCCCAGTAGACGATAAAGCTGCGGAAGAAATCGTTTTGCGCTTTGTACAACCCGAGATTGACCTGCGCCACCGTGCCGACAAATACCAACACCAACCCCAACGCCAGCAACGCGACAGTGAGCTTGAGCGACGAGAAGAAATCGTAAAGCCGGTCGAGCATGCTAGTAGCGCACCTCCTGCACGAACTTCCTGAACGCCGCCTGCTGCGCCGCCACCACAGGCGCATCGCCCATCAACTTGTAAAACCACGCCTGCCCGGCCTGCATCACCAGCGCGCCGACAAGCGCGGTGGGTTTGCCGGTGCGCAGATCGGTGCCACTCATCTCCACGAACAAGGCCGGCCCAACAGACTGCACCGATTGCGTCAACTCCTCGCCTGACAGCACACCCAGACCGAGTTGCTGCCGCCACCGATTCACATTCGCCGCCACCCCGCCGCCATCGCCGGGGGATGAACTGATGTTCACCGCTGCCTCGGCTTGATCGGGGCCGGCAATCATGTATTTCGCCACCAGAAACTGGCCGGGTGTCACCGCGCGCCAGTCAGCGGGGGCATTCCAAGCGGGCGCGCCGGTGGGCGCTGCGGGCGGCGGTTGCTCGGCGGCGAATTGCATGGATTGCACGAACTCCGTGAACACCGGCTGTTGCTGCTCCACGAGCGGCCGGTCGCCGGTCATCTTGACAAACCACGTCGCGTCCGCCCGGCGCTGCATCAACCCGAGAATCCCAATGTCCTTGCCGAGCAAAACGTACAGCAAAGCCGGTTGACCACTGAGGCGCACCGGCACGGTGACTTGCGGCAATTCGGCTTCGGTGATCGGCTCCAATCCCACCTGACCGCGCCAGCGATTGATGTTGCTCAAATCCGTCCCCGCCCCACCCGGCAATGGAATCACACTGACATCGGCCTGCTGATCGTTCGGGCCGGTCACCTTGAAAGAGCCAATGCGAAAATCCGTGGCCGGCAACGTCTCCCAACCCGGTGGCGTTTGCCACTGTAGAGCCGGCGACTGAACGGGAGAATTTTCCGGCGGCAAGCTGGCTGCGGCCGTCACGGTCGCCTGTTCCTTCGGGACGTGATACACCTGAATATCCTCGCGCCCACAGCCGGCGCTACCCACCAGCGCAGCGAGACAATACACGTGTGCCGACAATTTGATCGGAGACGGAATCACGCGGTGTATCTACAAGCAAACGTGGGTGAGGGCAAGTATTTCAGGCCGGCGCACCACAAGTTTTGCACATCCGTCTCGGACACAGACTAAAGCCTGAACGCCGGACACCGTCTTCCCCGTTCGATACCGAACATCGGTCGTCAAGACCGTCAAGCCGGCGCCTGCCACCCCGCGTCGCGCAGGATGCGGACGGCGTTGCGGTAGAACACGTCCTCGATGTCGCCGGTGGTCAGGCCGGTCCGGAGGGCCGCCTGACGGAACGCCTCGATCTCCTCGTACAGGAAGAAGGTCAGTTGCTTGGCCGCCGGCCCCGTGAGTTCCTCCATGTTCCGGTCGCCGGAAAGGTCGCCGTAGACACCTTGGGGAACCTGGTTGACGTAGTGATCGTCCTTCGTAACGCGGTGCATGCGCATGCGGGTGATCGGCAAATCGGAACCGAACAGGATGCGCTTCACACTGACGTGGCGGATGAGCTGTTCGAACACCCAACTATTGGTGTTGGCGCTAAAATCGTAATAGAGGCGTTTCGACTGCGCGAGCATCTCAAAGGCGTCCCCGACGTCGTGATCGCAGTAGGCACGGCCGACATGGGCGATGATGACTTTGACGCGCGGATAGGCGCGTTCGATCTCGATCATTTGGTGGAGATTGACGCGGTCGCGCAACCGGCCGTCACGGGGAATGTGAAGCATGATGATCCAGCCATGCTTGTTGTGCACTTCGAGCTGGTGCGGTGGGAAGAAATCGAGACAGCGGATTTCGTTCCCGGGCAGGTAACTCGGAGCCATCGTCAAGTAGCTCTTCGCGCCGACAAAGCCGCCCGCGCGCACCTGGCGCTCCAATTCCTTAGCGTCCCACTGGGGATCACTCCAGACCAGTGCCGGTATGCCGTGCTTGCGGCTAGCCCGCGCCAAGTAGCGGTTCTGTCGCGCCGGGCTGTTCCCGTGGGGCAAAGTCGGGAAAGCCAGCGGGGTCACCTGCTTGTCGGGAAACATGAGCCGGTAGGTTTCCAACAACTCCTCGAGTGGGCTATCCTTGGCGACCCGCGCGGGCCAACTGACGATCCGTTGATCGCGCTTGACCGTCTGGCGATAACTCACATCAATGTCGCGCCAGGAATGCGAGTGAATGTCAATGATGCGCCGGGGCAGGAATTTGCTCAGTCGCTCCGCGTAGAATTGACGATCCACGTCATTCACTTCAAAAATAGGCTGGGGCATTTTTCTCCTGTTGGGTTGAACACCATTGTCTGGCAGTGCCACTCTGCGGACGAATAACCCGGCAATGTGACCGGGTCAACTCGAAATCGAAGCGTCACCAGACGCGACTCGGGTGGCGCAGGGAAAGTGCCGAGTAGGATTCCTTGGGCAGTTCCGCCAGAAATCGGGAAGGTCGCTGAAAGCCCCCGGTATCGCCTTGCGACTGGCGGAACAGGGTGCCGACATCGTCGTGTTCGGCATCAACGAGACCAGCGCGCCGGTCACCGCCAATCTCCGGTATGGCCTCCTCAACGTGGCCGGCGGCTAGGCTACCTTAACCGGAACCATGCAGTTGAAATGCGGCTGCCCCTCACCCTGACCCTCTCCCCGCTTGCGGGGAGAGGGGAATCGAAAAGTGAACCTTACCCACCCATCAGTGTGAGTCACCTGCAACATCCAAAACCAATCCCCTCGCCCCATCCGATGGGGAGAGGGTCAGGGTGAGGGGAAATCCGGCTGCATCGTTCCGGCTCACAGAGAGAGATCGCGCGATCTCGTGAGCGTGAATCGTTTCCCCGAACCCACCCCCGGCCCCTCCGGTGGAGGGGAGCCGGACTCCGTGATTCCCCTCCTGGG
>Ga0105044_10010821_pt1 | contig 12452 bp, 16 predicted proteins | sample MAT01_FD_78092 | JGI IMG/M metagenome (GOLD analysis project Ga0105044, IMG submission 78092) | Freshwater microbial communities from Lake Fryxell liftoff mats and glacier meltwater in Antarctica - MAT-01 | ecosystem: Environmental > Aquatic > Freshwater > Ice > Liftoff microbial mat | place...
CCATAATTTCCGGGCCAATACCGTCGCCGCGAATGACTGCAATTGTTTGTGTCATAAACTACTTCAAAAACAGCGCGTTAGAGTCGCGCGAGGGGTCGCATTATGCCATAGAACAGGACTTCATGGCTTGTGACGGCCCTCGAACCCGCTAATCAAATGGTGTGCTGATGATCGGGCTTGGCTTGCGCGTGGATACCCTCGCCTTCCAGTTGGTCCAGAAAATCCACGGCACGCCGCAAATGCGGGATAACGATCGAACCACCGACCACCAAGGCTACGCTGAAGGTCTCGAACAATTCGTCGCGATTAACGCCGGCTTCTTTACACTGGGCTATGTGGTAACTGATGCAGTCATCGCAACGCAACACCATGGAAGCGACCAAGCCAAGCAACTCTTTGGTTTTTAGATCCAGCGCACCGTCTTTGTATGTCTGGGTATCGAGCGCGAAAAAACGCTTTACCACCTGATTATCGTGACCAAGAATGCGTTGATTCATGCGTTGGCGAAATTCGGTAAATTCCGCAACACGATCCTTTTCTGCGCCTTGTTTTTCGCCAGCACTCACGGTGCGGCCTCCAGTAAGGGTTTGAGCCCACCGGCACGGTCAAGTGCGACCATATCGTCATAACCACCAACATGGGTGCCGTTAATGAAAATTTGCGGAACCGATGAGCGTTTGGTTTTCTCCATCATCTCGGCACGGGCGGCCGGGTCGGTGTCGATACGGACCTCCGAATAACTGGCGCCACGCGATTTCAGGAAGTTCTTTGCTGCCACGCAATAAGGACAGATGGCAGTACTATAAATAATGACATTAGACATGTTAATTCTCCTTCAGCAGGAACTATGGGGGCAATGGAGGGTCTTTTCCAGTGTGCCAACCCAGTCATTTAACTAGCGATTCACTCATGAGACATGCACATAGTGCATGCTCCACTTATCTGAAAATTGGAAATCACAGTGCCCCGTTTATTGCCACTTACCGCTGCGCTTATAGTTAGTCTGGGTTTTATCACCAGTTCGCAAGCCCAAAATAGCATTTTGCCTGATATGGGCTCTTCGGCAGCCGAACTATTGAGCCCGGAACAAGAGGCCGAATACGGCGCCTACACACTGTATCAACTCCGTAATTACGGCTATGTGCTAGACGATCCATTACTGGACGCTTGGCTGCAGGGCATGGGGCATCGGCTGGGGGCGGCGTCGGATCGACCAGAACAACCCTTTACTTTTTTCTTGATGAAAAATCGTCAAATTAATGCCTTCGCCACTTTTGGCGGCTATATCGGCATGAATGCTGGGTTGATATTAACTGCGCAAGCCGAGGATGAAGTGGCTGGCGTGCTGGCACATGAAATTTCGCATGTAACCCAGAGACATATTTTGCGCTCGGTCGAGCGCAGTCAAAAAGATCAACTCCCGATTTTACTCGCCATGCTTGCTGTCGTCGTTGCCGCACAGCAGAGCACCAGCAATAGTTCCGATGATGCAATCGGTGCTGCGGTCATTGGCGGCCAAGCCTTGATTGCCCAGAGACAAATTAATTTTACCCGCTCAAGCGAAGCTGAAGCCGATCGCATTGGCATTCAAACCTTGCATCGTTCGCAATATCGGACTGGCGCAATGGCCGACTTTTTTGAACGCATGGCAACCGCCGGGCGCGGAAACTCGGGCGGCTACCAGGTACCTGATTACCTACGTTCGCACCCCGTCACCACCACGCGTATCAGCGAAGCTCGCGAACGCGCGGTCCGTATCGACAAAGAAGCCAAGCCTTTTGCCGCAAGTTCTGCTACGCAACCTAATCTACTAATTCCTAGTCAATTTAATCTAAACGTTCAGAGTGGTGACAGTGCGCCAATACGACAAATTGACTGGGCGCGTGAGCGACTTCGCATGTTGACTGCCGCCAGCCCGCAAATAGCCATAAACGAATTCAAAGGCATGATGTCCGGCATTTCTGCAAAAAAACTGACGGACCCCGAGCGCTATGGTTACGCACTGGCATTGATGCAAAGTGGCTCACCAGGTGCTTCGGAAGCGATATTGGAACAATTGAAACCACAGTATCCCGACAATCTATGGGTCGAACTTGCGTATGCCGAAAATGCACATTACGCAAAAAATACTTCCCAGAGCCAGCAACGCTTTGAGGCACTGCTGAAGAAATATCCACAGCACCTCGCAGTGAGTCTTACTTACGCACGCACCCTAGGTGAAACAGGAACTGCCGATGCCGGTCGTCGCGCGCAGACGGTGTTGCGACCATTACTGGCACAAAGTTCCGACGACCCGATATTTCAAAAAAGCTATGCCCGTGCAAGCGAATTAGCCGGCGATATTAACCGCGCCAGCGAAGCTTACGCAGAAGCGGCCTATCTCAATGGTCGGCCTGAAGATGCGCTCAAACAATTAGACGCACTCCTGAAAAAAGAAAATATCGATTATGTCCAACGTGCACGCGTGGAAGCACGTATGGCCGCGATAACACCCGAAGTATTGGAAATGCGCCGACAAGGTGTAAAACCTTCGCAACAGCCGCCAGATAGAACCTGATTTTACCGGAAGGCAGTAGGTCGGCGCCTTGGCCCTACGCTTTTAATTGATCGTCGCGATGCTGATAAATCGTCGTAATCGTTTGTCGGGCACAGGCCTGAGGTATCCCCACAAAATATTGATATCACTCTATAAGTTAGGCCTGGCTTGGCATGGATATGCTGCAATGACACGGCGGTCTGAGTCTCAGATCACGCTGTGGCTGCCACTTCAGTGGCGACGAGGTGTCGAGTTCCTCGATGAAGGTTTGTGCAAGGGCGGAAATCGCCGCATTAGCGCTTTATCTCGCTCAATGAGGCTTGGTAATCACAGCCGCTTATAAGCAATACGATAGCCGATAGATCAATCGCGACTGAAGTCGCTCTTGCAATTTGTTTAAGACAACGGCGAACATCGGACAGCTTGCTACAACAATCAAAAAAGTGGAGATACCTCAGGCTGAAGCCCAACCTACGTTTATTTTTACTGTTTGGGCAAATACGACAATGGGTCAACCGGTTTACCATTTCGTCTGATTTCAAAATGCAGCATGTCGCGGACGGTGCCGGTCCGGCCCATTTCCGCGATCACATCACCTGCTTTTACTTTGGTGCCTTCGGCCACCAAGCGCCGACGACTGTGTGCGTAGGCCGAGAGCCATTCGTTATTGTGTTTGATGATAATCAATTCGCCGTAGCCCACTAAACCAGCACCGGAATACACCACAGTGCCGTCGGCAGAGGCATGAATCGCCTGACCACTTTTGCCGCCAATATTGATACCTTGCTGCGTGGTGTCACCTTGCACATAACGTGCAATCAAAGTGCCTTCACTAGGCCAGCGCCAGCTCATGGTGCCCGCGTTACTGACTGGCTTTATTTCCGAAGCTGGTGCAGCAATCACGACAGCTGTTTGCACAACAGATATTGCTGGGGTTGGGGTCGGGGTTGAGGCTGCGGCAGCCTCAACAGGGGCTGTAACGGGAGCAATAGCAGGCCTGATAACAGGGGACTTCACTTCAACAGGTTTTGTTTCGACGGCTTTGATGACACTGGCCGCTGTCGCGTTTGAAACAATAGCAGCATCCACATGTTGATTGTCGTTGGACGAGCGCAACAAAATACGCTGACCAATTTTTACCGTGTAGGGCTCGGGAATTTTATTCCAGACCGCTAAATCGCGGTAACTTACGCCAGCGCGAAATGAGATGCCATATAAGGTGTCGCCTGCTTGCACGATATAGGGTTCATTGAGCGATATAGGCTCGTACTGCTTTCGCGGAGCCGTTGTTTTTGTCGTCTGGCTTTCGTTGTTTGCTTGCGTTGTACGCACCGTAACCGTGGTCTGCGCACAGGCACTCAACACCACGACAGATGCAACAACCGAACAAGTAAATAGTGAAATATTTTTCATGGTGTATTTCATACGCCTTGTGGTTTCATAAGCACCCAGACAATCAGCAAAATAAATACGACGGTAGCAATCCATCCGAGCGGTTCAATATATTTTTGCAGCCTGGCTTCTGCCTTCGCGCCGCCAAGGCGAATAGCCAAGGCAACTAAAAAAACTCGCTTACCCCTGCCTATCAAGGCGCCGAAAAAGAAAGGCAGCAAAGGCATACCGGCGGCACCGGCGGCGATTGTAAAAATCTTGAAAGGGATGGGTGTGAAACCAGCGGCAAGCAAGAGCAGGAATCCGTTATCGACTACATCTTTTTTGATGCTCTCGAATTTGGTGGCATAACCCATTTTTTCGACTAATGGCATCGCCAAATCAATCGCGAAATGGCCAACTGCATATCCGACAAACATCCCGACCATGGAAGCCGCCAAGCTGATACTCGCATACCAAAACCCGGATTTCGGCTTGGCGAGACACATTGGGGCCAACATCATTTCCGGTGGCACCGGAAAAATAAATGCTTCGAGAAAACTTAATATCCCAAGTAATGCAGGTGCATTTTTATGCTGCGCCCATTGAATGGCTTTGAGATACATCGGCTGGAAAATCTTCATCAAATAATCCCGGTGACCAGAGGCACGAAAACAACATTACCTAAATCATCCTGAATAATGCCCTCGGGGGTTTTGCGCAGACGCAATAATTTTTGCACACTGGAGCCACCGACCGGCGCGATCAGAGTACCGCCTTCGGATAATTGTTCCAGTAATTCCGGCACGATGGCAGTAGCGCCGGCAGTGACGATAATCGCATCGAACGGTGCATATTCAGACCAACCGATATGACCATCGACATGCTTGCTGCGAATGTTCAAATTCAGATTTCGAAAACGACGGCGAGCCTGACGCAATAATTCTTCAATCCGTTCAACCGTAAATACTTCCAAACCCAGTGTTGCCAATACCGAACCCTGATAGCCCGAACCAGTTCCGATTTCTAATACTTTTTTTGGTATGCCGTGTTCAATCAGGGCTTCGGTCATGCGGGCCACAACCCAGGGTTGTGAAATCGTTTGGCCTTTGCCAATCGGCAACGCGGTATCTTCATAAGCGCGTGAGGCTAGGGCTTCTTCAATAAATAAATGCCTTGGCAATGTCCGCAAGGCACTCAATACACGCTCATCGCGAACACCACCCTCGGAGCGCAAGCGATCAACCATGCGGTCGCGTGCGCGTTGCGAGGTCATGCCTAAACCTTTGGCTTCTGGCTTGATGAGATAAGGCGATATCATGTGGATTGTTTTTTTTCTGCGCTCAAACCGGATATCCATTGCCCGACCGATTCCAGTGCGTGATAGCGGGTTAAATCGACATGAATTGGCGTAATCGAAATAAAACCATTTCTTACTGCGTGAAAATCGGTACCTAGACCGGCATCTTGTTCCGGCCCAGGCGGTCCAATCCACCAAACCGTGCGACCACGCGGATCGGTTTGCGCGATGCAGGGCTCGGCCCGATGACGATGTCCGCAGCGCGTGACCTCAAAGCCCTGAATTTCATGCCAAGGCAAATCGGGGACATTGACATTCAATATAGTGTCTGCGGGCAATGGGTCTGTGAGTAAACGCTCGGTAATTAATACCGCTGCACGTACTGCGGACACATAATGTTTTGCATGATGGTCCTGAGTCGCCAGAGACATGGCAATCGCCGGAAAGCCAAGACAACGACCTTCCATCGCGGCTGCTACCGTGCCGGAATAAATAACATCATCACCCATATTGGAAGTGTTATTGATGCCGGAAATCACGATATCGGGATCCGATTTTAATAATCCGGCCAAAGCCAGATGCACGCAATCAGTAGGGGTGCCTGCAACGCTCCAGGTATTTTCGTTCAGTGGTTTTGCTCGGATGGGCATATCCAGTGTCAGCGAATTACTCGCACCTGAACGATCGCGGTCCGGCGCCACTACAAAGACCTTGTGCCCGGCGTCTTGAAGGCCGAGCGCCAGCTGTTTAATGCCAGGCGCATCGACACCATCATCGTTACTGATCAATATTCGCATTGCCACCTCAATTCATATTGAGCATGATAACGGAAGCCGCGCTAATTGTGTTTCGTAATCCAAGGAATATGCAGAAAAAACCACCCCCTGATGAGTATGACCTCGATGACGCTGCGCTATTTCGCGAGGCGATTGGCGAAGTGCGTCGCATCGAAATTAAAGAGCAAAATATTCCGCGAAAAAAACCAGCTGCAGATTCGAAAATGTTTCGTCGCGATGAAGCCGAAGCCCTGCGTGATTCCCGTTCGGTGTCGATCACCGAGGCTTATTTAAATTCGGCCGATGAACTTGCTTATCGCCGACCCGAAATTCCCGACAAATGGTTCAAGCAATTAAAACGCGGACAAATCAGTATCCAGGACGAATTGGATTTGCATCATTGTCGTGCCGCCGATGCCGAAGTGTTTCTGAAACAATTTTTAAATCAGGCGCGCGAGGAAGCGCATTACTGCGTGCGGATCATTCACGGAAAAGGCTTGCGTTCGCAAAACGCACCGGTTCTCAAGGCACTGGTCGATCGTGTATTGCGGCATCGCGGTGATGTACTGGCATTTAGTTCGGCACCCCCGACCCAGGGCGGCACCGGCGCGGTGCTGGTTTTACTAGCGCGCCAGTAAAATCTGCATAAAAGCGGTCTTGACTATCAATCGTCTTTTTTAGCTTTTCGTGCTCTGGGTGGGCTAACCCATTTTACAATCACACCGCGCTGCAGAGCTTGGCGTTCGACTCTGGCCATGTAAGCTTGGTCGTACTCACTATTTGTTTGTTGTTTCTGGGAAACTTTATTGCGCTCGGAGTTTGAATCTTTGCCATACATACTGGCACAGGCGCTGAGGCTCAACATCAGGCAACACAGGACGACTCGTTTCATGGGATTACTCCTAGGCATGGACGAAGTGTCAGATTACTCCTGCCAGCGCCGCTTGCAAGTGCCTGACTATCAGGCTTTTGCTGAGTCTTGTAGCTCACCCAATTCCGCCAATAATTCAGTGGCATAAGCTCCTGGTGGTAGTGAAAACCGGCACTGCAGACAGTCTTTTTCAAGCCAGGCCCAGCTCAAATCGAGAACCTGAATCCGTAAAGCGCGCCGCTCCTGCTTCATGTCGACAGCTTCCAGCCCGCGGCATAGTTCTGGGTGAATATTGGCAACCGCGCTTTCGATTGCCAGTACCGCCGACTGGGTTCTCAGCTCTCCCTTGCCCCACATCGGGCCGGTCGCATGAATTTCCAGTTTTTCAGCACGCGTCTTTATTTCAAGATTCTTTATTTCAAAATTGTTTATTTCATCACTCAATGATTCCGGCCCGAAAATACTATGCGAGCCATTAATCATCCAGACTTCGCCCTCGAGCGCGCTTAGCCAATTCTTGTTTTCGATACGCGATGCCAATACGGCATTGAAAATTTCAGAACGCGCCGCCGATAAATAAATAGAGCGCTGTTCGCGTTTAACGCGGTCGCCGGCAAACATTTTCAAGGCCATGCCTACATTGGCCCGTTCGCGACCAAAGCGCTGTTCACCAAAGTAATTCGGCAAACCAAAATCACGAATTTTTTCCAGACGGCTTTCTATTTCAGGTTTATCACCTTCAATATCGCGCAAGCTCAGCGTGAACCGGTTTCCTGCCAGGGCACCACGTGGAAGTTTTCGGTGATGCCATTGCCACGCAAGCAACTCCACACCATCAACATTCAAACTTTCAAAATCTGGCGCAACTTTTTTCGGGATATGTATCGAGAAGCGTTGCGTCGTGACGGCATGACGGTCTTTCATACCAGCGTAGCCAATACCCATTTCGTTAATGCCTGCCCATTTCGCCAGGGCGCCCGCAACAAAAGCGGTATTCAATCCACGTTTTTGTATTGTGAGTAATAAATGTTCACCTTCACCATGGGCTTCAAAGGCGTTGATTTCTTCGACAACAAAATCTTCAGGAATACTGCGAAATTTTCCTTTCAGTACAGCTTCGCCATAAGCACGCGGTAGCATCATGCAGTCACCAATAAAACCACTGCCTGTGCTGCTATACCCTCGCCTCTGCCTGTAAAGCCAAGGGTTTCAGTGGTGGTAGCCTTGACCGATACCCGCTCAATACTCGTCTGGCAATCTTCGGCAATATTTTTTCGCATGAGTTCACTATAAGGACCGATCTTAGGCCGCTCGCAAATAATCGTGATGTCGGAATTAGCTAAGGCAAAGCCTTTTGCCTGAATCATCGAAAAACAATGTCGCAGTAAATCCCGACTATTCGCGCCACGCCAGCGCTCGTCACTTGGCGGGAAATGTTTACCAATATCGCCCAGGGCCAATGCACCGAGCATCGCGTCACACAGGGCGTGCAGGACAACATCGCCATCGGAATGGGCAACCAGGCCATGATCGTGCGGAATGCGAACACCGCCTAGAATGACGTGATCCTTATCGCCTTTCATGCCAAACGCATGTACATCAAAGCCGCTGCCTATTCGCATAAAAGTCCTTTGAGCGTGTGGTGGGCATTGTCCACCCTGTTGATTTGAATCATCGCAAACTCAGTGGACTATGCCCACCCCACGACTGCGAATTATTTTTTACTCAATATAAATTCGGCCAATGCCAAGTCTGCAGGAGTGGTGACTTTGATATTGTCTTCTGAGCCCTCCACCAAAAGGGGTTTGAAGCCCAGTCGCTCCATAGCCATCGCTTCATCGGTGACATTCAATCCAGCACGCATGGAAGCTTCAATCGCACGTGTTAAACCACCGCGTCTGAACATTTGCGGGGTCAGAGCGCGCCATAATTTTTCGCGTGGTTCAGTCGCAAAAATATGCTTGCCGTCTTCACTGCGCTTGATGGTGTCGCGCACCGGCGCGGCCAAAATGGCACCAATGGCATGGGCCTCGCCCATTGCCAATAAACGCGATAAATCGACTGCACGCAAACAGGGGCGTGCGGCGTCATGCACTAAAACGAAACGATCTTCGTGTACCACGGCAGGCAATGCTTGCAATGCTGACAATACCGAGTCGGCACGTTCGGCGCCGCCGCGACAGGTATAAACAGGCTTGCCTTCCATTTCACGCCAGCCTGCCCAGTAAGGGTCGTCGGGTGAAATGGCGACCATCACACCATCGACCAAAGGGTGTGCCAGCAAGGAACGCAGACTGTGTTCAATCAACGGGCGACCGGCGATGTTCAAATATTGTTTTGGCGTTTCGCTACCGAAGCGAGTGCCACGACCGGCTGCCGGCACCACCGCCCAAGTCATTGCGAATTCTCGTCAGCAGATTTTTCTTCGGGAAGTTTTGCGGCATGTGGATCAACAACGCGATAAAAAGTTTCGCCCGGCTTCACCATGCCCAACTCAATTCGTGCACGTTCTTCGGCGGCGGCTTCACCGGATTTCAGATCTTCCACTTCAGCTGCGAGCGCGTCATTACGTTGCTGCAGATGTGTGTTGTCTGCTGCTTGGGTGCTGACTCTTTCTTCCAGTTTCGTTGCTTGTCGCCAACCAGTGCTGCCTAGCCAGAGCTTGCTCTGCAAGCCCAGCAATAACAGACCGAGCAACAGAAAAGGCCAAAGGCGCTTCAATAGCGACATGCTTAGTGCTTCAAACTCACGAAGGCGGCGCGACCGGCATAACGTGCTTTAGCGCCCAGCGCTTGTTCAATGCGCAATAACTGGTTGTATTTTGCAACGCGGTCACTGCGGCAAAGCGAACCGGTCTTGATTTGTGTCGCGGTGGTGGCGACAGCGATGTCGGCAATCGTGGTGTCTTCGGTTTCACCGGAGCGATGCGACACGATCGCGGCATAACTATTCGCGTCTGCCATCGCAATCGCTTGTAAGGTTTCGCTCAAGGTGCCGATTTGATTTACCTTGATCAAAATTGCATTGGCAACTTTTTTATCAATACCTTCCTGAAAAATTTTCGGATTGGTGACAAACAAATCATCGCCTACTAATTGCAAGGTGTTACCCAGACGATCAGACAATAATTTCCAGCCATCCCAGTCATCTTCGGCCATGCCGTCTTCAATGGAAATGAGCGGATATTTCTTCGCCCAGCCATCCATGAAATCGACGAATTGCTCGGAGGTCAAGCGTTTGCCCTCGCCCATTAAATTGTATTTACCGTTCTCGTAAAACTCCGTACTGGCAACATCTAAGCCCAACAAAATATCGTCACCGGCTTTGTAACCGGCTTTACCGATGGCTTCGAGAATGGTTTCGAGTGCTTCTTCGTTTGAACGCAAATCAGGAGCGAAACCACCCTCATCACCCACCGAAGTAGAAAGGCCGCGTGATTTCAACACCGATTTCAGGGAATGGAAAATTTCAGTACCAGCACGCAGGGCTTCGCTGAAAGAATCAAAGCCGACCGGCAACACCATGAATTCCTGCATATCGACATTATTGTCGGCATGCGCGCCGCCGTTGATGATGTTCATCATCGGCACTGGCAGCGTGACTTCATTATCGCCAGCCAAATGTGCCCAGAGCGGAAGTTTTTTCGAAGCAGCCATCGCATGCGCATTCGCCATCGAAACACCCAGCAAGGCATTTGCACCCAAGCGACCTTTATTGTCGGTGCCGTCAAGATTGATCAATTTCTGATCCAGACCTTTTTGATCCGCTGCATCAAAACCTTTCAAGGCATCGGCAATGGTGGTGTTTACATTGGCAACCGCTTTTTTCACGCCTTTGCCCATGTACCGAGACTTATCGCCGTCGCGAAGTTCAACGGCTTCTTTCGAGCCTGTCGAAGCACCCGATGGAACGGCAGCGCGGCCTGTATAGCCTGAGCTTAATGTAACCTCGGCTTCGAGGGTTGGGTTACCACGGGAATCTAGAATTTCGCGAGCGATGATTTTGGTGATGGTGGTCATTTTTTTGTTTGTTCTTAAATATTGATGGGATTATGTTTTTCTAAACTCAAAAACCGTCTTTCTTGCTGATCGCATCCAGCGCCAACATGGTTTCCAGCAAACCCTGCATTTTGTCCAACGGCCAGGCATTGGGGCCATCCGACAAAGCTTTATCCGGATCAGGATGCGTTTCCATAAACACTCCAGCAACGCCGACGGCAATCGCAGCCCGTGCGAGTGCAGGTACAAATTCGCGTTGACCACCGCTTTTGCCATCCATACCGCCGGGTAATTGCACCGAGTGCGTTGCATCGAATACGACCGGGCAACCGGTATCGCGCATCACCACCAGTGAGCGCATATCGGACACCAGATTGTTGTAACCAAAACTGACACCACGCTCGCAGACCATGATTTGCTGATTACCAGTAGCCTGCGCTTTTTCAGAAACGTGTTTCATTTCCCAGGGCGAAAGAAACTGGCCTTTTTTGATGTTGACCGGTTTGCCGGTTGCAGCCACCCGTTGAATGAAATCGGTTTGACGACAAAGAAATGCCGGCGTTTGCAGAACATCGACAACACTGGCGACTTCATCCATTGGGGTGTATTCGTGCACATCGGTCAGCACCGGCACGCCGATTTGTTTTTTTACCTCACTCAATACTTTCAAGCCTTCTTCCAGACCCGGACCACGAAAACTGTTACCAGAAGTACGGTTGGCTTTATCAAAACTGGATTTAAAAATAAACGGAATGCCCAGCTTGCCGGTAATTTCTTTTAGCTTGCCGGCAACATCCAACTGCAGTTGCATGGACTCGATGACGCAAGGCCCAGCAATCAGGAAAAACGGTTGGTCGATGCCGACATCAAACCCGCAAAGTTTCATAGGCTTGCTCCGGTTCTTGTAGGAGCGATGGAAGTCGCGAGCGTCGTTAAATAAAAATCAACGGCAAAGAGCACCCTAATCCGTCCCTGCGGGACAGCTTCTCCCGCGGGGAGAAGGGTCGCAAATTGTGGTAAGTACTGACTAATATTCATGCGCTCACCTCTTTCAATAAACGGCCACCGGCCTTGTATTCACGCGCTGCACGGATAAAGCCGATAAACAAGGGATGACCATCACGCGGGGTCGATAAAAATTCCGGGTGTGCCTGACAAGCGACAAACCACGGATGGTTCGGTAACTCGATCATTTCGACCAACAAATCGTCCATCGATTTTGCCGAAATTACCAAGCCGGCTTCTTCGAGTTGATTGCGATAACGATTGTTGAATTCATAACGATGGCGATGCCGTTCGGCTACCACGTCTTTACCATACATCGCACGTGCCTTGGTGCCGGCTTTCAAGCGACATTCCTGCAAACCCAGTCGCATGGTGCCACCGAGATCGGAATCTTCGCCGCGTTTTTCAATATCACCGCTTGTCGTGCGCCATTCGGTAATTAAACCAATCACCGGGTCAATACAGTTCTTGTCGTTCTCGGTGGTATTTGCGCCCGGCAAACCGGCAAGATGGCGAGCTACATCGACCACGGCTGCCTGCATCCCATAACAGATACCGAAGTAAGGGACATTGTGTTCACGTGCATATTTCGAAG